>Ga0209271_10000830_pt1 | contig 10726 bp, 8 predicted proteins | sample tdAd002_FD_187123 | JGI IMG/M metagenome (GOLD analysis project Ga0209271, IMG submission 187123) | Marine sediment microbial communities from the Atlantic coast under amendment with organic carbon and nitrate - tdAd00.2 (SPAdes)... | ecosystem: Environmental > Aquatic > Marine > Coastal >... | reverse complement strand
AGAGTTCGATCAGGCTGCCCGCGCGCTGACAACCCGGCAATTGGAGTACCTCGAAAAGTTGATCGCCGCCCGAGACCAGCAGTCGATAGAGTGGCTGCAGCAGGCCGAGCATGCGCTCCAGACCGGTGCTCAAATACCTGATGCCATGCAGTTGCAAAAAGCAAAAGAGGAGCATAAAGGCGCTCCGCTCGCCATTTGGCTCGGAATACTGATCGATGGAATTCCGGAGAGCTTCGTGATTGGTGCTGGCCTGCTGGTCTTGCTTCAGACTAAGGCAGAATTTCTGGGTACAATCAGCTACAACGACATCGTTCCCTATACACTGATTGCAGGATTGTTTCTTTCCAACTTCCCTGAAGCCCTTGCCAGTTCTGCAAATATGCGCTTACAGGGCTGGGGTAAACAAAGAATCTTTCTAATGTGGTTTTCATTGATGGTTATCACCGCGCTGGGCGCAGGGGTCGGTTTTATGCTTGCCGATTCGCTAAGCCATGGCTGGTTGGTGTTTGCTGAAGGTCTGGCGGCAGGTGCAATGCTCACCATGATTGCTGCTGCAATGATTCCGGAGGCTGTTCACATGGGAAAACCCAATGCAGTGGGTCTGGGCACGCTCGCCGGTTTCCTGGCAGCCATTTCATTCAAGCTCCTGGAATAAATAGGGTGTGCAACTGCAGCGGGCATTAGGATCCGACGGCCGTCGTTAACAGCAGTATCATTGATGATATGCATTTTTTAATCAAGCAATTCCTCTTTATATTGATCTCTGGCAAAAGTATTACGTTTCAGTAGTGTTACCCTATTAGGCCGTATAAGTAAGAATAATAATTACTTACAGATCGGTTTGCAGGATACGTTCGATTAACGAAATAGCTTCTGTGGAGAAAGAAACAAATGAAGAAGAAATCTGTTGCCTGGAACTGGCTGTTGTGGCCTGCACTTGTCTTGACGTTGACATCGAACCTGGCTTTGGGTGCTGACTGTCCCTCTGACATCAAAGCTGTCACGAATACAGACGTAGCGGTGCCTGTTGATGTGCTGTCTCATCGCGTCAAACCACTGACAAAATGCGAGCTGGAAGTTGAAGCGCAGGCATGGCTGTTATTACTGCAGGAAAAAGTCACTGAAATCAGCAATGCTGAAGTGGCGGCAATCTACAAGAAGGAAGAGATAAAACAGGCAAAGGAAGTTGAGAAGGCGCTGGAAGATGTAGCAGAAGCAAAAGAAGAAGCGGATCGTGAAGAGACCATGGAGGCTACCGAGGAAGCAAAAGAAGCCTTAAAAGAAGCAAAGGAGGTTGAAAAGAAGTCTACACAGGATGCCTCGGTTCAAAAGGCCATCAAGGATGCGAAAACCAGGGCAAAGGAAGAAGGTGAAGCTGTCACCGCTGCAGATAAGACTACAGAGGCGAAGGCCGATCTCAAAACCGCATTAATCAAGCATGTTACAGATTTAATGGCAGAAAGGACGGCGCTTACCGATCGCTTTAATGTTGTATTGGCTGAATTAACAGCCAAAGGCGGTGACACCGTGGAATTTGATGCTTATATTAAAGCTGTGTCAGGTATCAAGGTTGATGTGACCGATGCGAGTGCAACATGGACGACGATAACCGGCTGGTTGATGTCTCCAGAGGGTGGTTTTCGCTGGGCTGTCAACATCATCCAGTTTGTTGTAATTGTGATTATGTTCTACCTGCTTTCAATTCTTGCCGGGAAAGCTACAGAAAAGGCGTTTTCAAAGTCGAAGACTTTCTCATCCTTGTTGCGTGAATTCCTGGTGATGAGTTCGCGTCGACTGGTATTGTTTATCGGCCTCTTTGTAGGCCTATCCGCGCTTGAGGTTAATATTGGACCCGTGCTCGCCATCATCGGTGCCGCCGGTTTTGTGATTGCATTTGCATTGCAGAACTCTCTCAGTAACTTTGCCAGTGGCATCCTGATGCTGATTTATCGCCCGTTTGATGTCAGTGATATGATCAGCGTGGCGGGTGTGCTAGGCAAGGTTGAATCAATGAACCTGCTGTCTACACAATTGAGAACACCGGACAACCAGCTTGTCATTGTGCCCAATAATTCAGTGTGGGGTGATGTCATTACAAATGTAACGGGCATCACGCAGCGTCGAGTAGATCTGGTCTTTGGCATCGGTTATAGCGATGATATTGATATGGCGCAGAAGATACTTGAAGAGATTGTAAACGGGCATGAGCTTGTGCTGAAGGAGCCCGAAGCTGTTGTGAAACTTCATGAGCTTGCCGATTCATCGGTTAATTTTATCTGCCGTCCATGGGCTAAACCCGAAGATTACTGGGATGTTTACTGGGATATTACGCGTGAGGTAAAACGTCGCTTTGATGCTGAAGGTGTTTCAATACCCTTTCCGCAGCGTGATGTTCATTTATTCCAGGAAACAACGAGCGCAACATAAGGCTTCTGTTTTAATATAAAGCATCTGCAAGATGCAGTGCGACTCAGGATGGACTTATGCACGCGAAACGTTTCAAGCTTTTTATAACGCTTGTCTTTATTGCTGCTGCGATAACGGCGCTTTTTGTCTGGTTAAGCAGGGAAAAGCCCGTCGAAGTTGTTGTAAAAAAGCTTGATGTTGGTGCGGTACAGGAAACGGTTGCCAATACTCGTGCAGGCACCATCGAAGCCTGCCGGCGTGCAGGCATTTCTCCGTCTATTGGTGGTCAGATTTCCAGCCTGCTGGTCAAGGAGGGCGATATTGTCGAACAGGGACAGGTTCTGATGGAATTATGGAACGAAGATATTCAAGCCCGGTATGAGCTGGCCCAGAGCGAAGTCAAAGCGGCAACGGCAAATGCCAACCAGGTGTGTGTTAGAGCGGAGGTTGCTAAAAGAGAATCCGAGCGGCAGAAAAAACTTCAAAAGAAAAACCTCAGTTCTGAAGAAGCTGTTGATAGAGCCGATGGTGAGTCGCGCGCCCAAAGGGCTGCCTGCAATGCAGCCAGGGCAACAGCGGAAGTCAGTAAAGCCAAACTAAAAGTCATACAGGCGGAGCTTGAGCGATCACGTTTAAGTGCGCCATTTGCGGGTATTGTTGCTGAAGTTAATGGCGAGATTGGAGAATTCGTTACGCCATCACCCGTAGGAATCCCTACACCGCCTGCAGTTGATCTGATGGATATCAGCTGTCTTTATGTGTCGGCGCCGATAGATGAAGTGGATGCACCGCGCATACGCGTCGAAATGAAAGCGAACATAACACTCGATGCTTTATCTGGCGAGGTCTTTGCAGGTAGTGTAAAACGCATCGCACCTTATGTGCTGGAGGTGGAAAAACAGGCACGTACCGTTGATGTCGAAGTGGATTTTGTTTGCCAGCAAGGCTGCGAAAACATGCTGCCTGGCTACAGTGCTGATATCGAAGTCATTCTAGATGAACAGGACAATGTGCTGCGTATTCCAACGGAAGCAATCCTGGAGGGCAACACGGTGCTGGTGTTTACTGCCGACAAACTGCTGCAGCAACGTGAAATCAAAACCGGTTTGAGCAACTGGGAGTGGACACAGATAACCGAAGGCTTGTCTGAAGGTGATGAGGTTGTTGTATCGGTCGAACGTGAAGGCGTTGAGGATGGTGCTGTTGCACAGCGTGATACTACAGCACGATGATCATTTACAATGATTGAACTGGCCGAAATTCATCGTGATTTTCTGGTGGGTGACCAGATCGTACATGCGCTTGATGATGTTACCCTGACAATCGAATCGGGTGAGTATGTTTCAATCATGGGGCCATCCGGCTCTGGCAAATCAACGCTGCTCAATCAGCTCGGACTGCTGGATCGTCCCAGTTCAGGTACCTACCGACTCAATGGTCAGGATGTCACCTCGCTTAGCGATATAGAACAGGCGCAGGTGCGCAACCGCGAGATCGGCTTCGTATTTCAGATGTTTCATCTTGTGCCCAGGCTAACGGCGGCAGAGAATGTTGAACTGCCGCTGATACTCGCAGGCATGATGCCGCAGGAACGCAACGCGAAAGTTGCACGCGCACTTGAAGATCTTGGCATGTCTGATCGCAGTCATCATAAGCCGGACCAGCTGTCCGGCGGTCAGCGCCAGCGTGTAGCTATAGCGCGCGCAACCGTGACTGAACCCGATGTATTACTCGCCGATGAACCCACCGGTAATCTCGACCATAAATCAGGTACGGATGTGATTCGTATTCTTGAGCAACTGAATGAGCGTGGTATCACACTCATTATGGTGACGCATGATCCCGAAATGGGGCAGCGTGCCAGGCGTCAACTGCGCATGATAGATGGACGTCTGCACAGTGATGTTTCGAATAGTGATCATCAGGACCATGGCGCTTCATAGTCACGATATTGCCTGGTTTTCATGGGGTGCATTACGCGGCTATCCAACACGAACCTTGCTGATGCTAACCGCGATGGCGATTGGTGTATCCGCTGTTGTGGTACTTACATCACTGGGTGAAGGTGCGCGTTTGTATGTCCTGGACAGGTTCGCATCACTGGGCACCAACCTGATTATTGTTTTCCCGGGGCGTTCTGAAACGGCTGGCATTAATCCAACCACGATGATGGGTGAGACACCGCGTGATCTGACCTTGAATGACGCGCTGGCTTTAACACGTAGCTACAAGGTCAGAAGAATAGCACCGATTAACGTCGGTTCAGCAGATGTCAGCTATTTAAGTCGTTCGCGCGAAGTCGTTGTGCTGGGTACCAGTCATGAGATGCTGGCTATTCGACATTGGGAACTGGCGCAAGGAAAGTTCTTACCGGCAATAGATCTCGATCGGGCTTCACCGGTGACTGTGATTGGCAGCAAGATACGCGATGAATTATTCGGAGCAGAACCTGCACTGGGTAAGTGGATTCGCATTGGTGATCGTCGTTTTCGTGTGATAGGGGTTATGGGTTCAGAAGGGCGATCAATCGGTGTTGATGTACAGGAGACCATCATGATACCGATAGCTTCGGCGCAGCAAATATTCAATACATCATCCGTATTTCGAATACTGGTGGAAGCAAAGACACGTGAAGCTATAGAACCGCTAAAACAATTCATAATCGATACACTGCAGCAAAGGCACCAGGGAATAAAAGACGTCACTGTGATTACACAGGATGCGGTACTCGAAACATTTGACCGAATACTCGGTGCATTGACATACGCTGTTGGTGGTATAGCCGCAATCAGTCTGGCCGTGGCCGGCATTTTAATCATGAACGTGATGCTGGTTGCTGTATCGCAACGTACTGCGGAAATTGGATTATTGAAAGCACTGGGTGCATCACCCGGACAAATCATTATCCTGATTCTCGCAGAAGCGTTTTTATTATCTTCGTTAGGTGCAATTGCTGGCTATCTATTGGGTCAGCTGGGTAGCTGGTCAATACGATACGCATTTCCTGAGCTTCATGCCTATGCGCCTGCATGGGCCGTTGTAATTGCGCTGCTGGTTGCAATAGTCACCGGGCTTGTATTCAGCCTGATGCCTGCGCGTCGTGCTGCACGGCTTGATCCGGTACTGGCCTTGTCCGGACGCTGACAAAATGCGAACCCGTGATTTTCTGAACTTGACCGGTAGCTCGCTCATTGCGCACCGCATGCGCAGTTTTCTCACTGCGCTTGGCATTGCAGTTGGAATTGCTGCAGTCGTGCTGCTGACTTCAATTGGCGAAGGTGTGCATCAGTTTGTACTGTCCGAATTCACCCAGTTTGGCACGACACTGGTTAGTATTAATCCCGGCAAGACAACGACCTCTGGAGCCAACGTTGGTGGCTTTGGAACCGAGCGCCCTTTGACCATTGAAGATTCTGAAGCTTTAAAGCGTTTGCCGTTTGCGCGTGCAGTCGTGCCTTTCGTACAGGGTAATGCTGAAGTAGAAGCAGGTAATCGTCACAGACGTACCACGATTTATGGCTCTGGCTCGCAGATGCCGACGGCTTTCAGTATGCGTGTCAAATCCGGGCGCTTCTTACCCGAGGATGATCCGCTTGCGCCCCGTGCCTTTGCCGTACTCGGCAGCAAGTTACGGCAGGAGCTGTTCGGTGATCACAGTCCGTTAGGGCAGCGTATCACCATCGGCGGTAGTCGTTACCGCGTGATTGGTGTGCTGGAGTCCAAGGGCACTGTGCTGGGATTCGATCTTGATGATTCGGTTTATATCCCTGCAGCACGTGCGCAGAGCCTGTTCAATAAGGATACCCTGTTTAAAATTGATGTGCTGTACGATGACGAAACGCCGGTAGATAAAGTTGTTGATGGAATCAGGACTGTGCTCGAGGCGCGCCATGGCAGGGAAGATGTAACCATCACAACCCAGCAGCAAATGCTGGATGTGCTCGGTTCGGTGCTGGATGTCCTGACTTTCGCTGTCGGCGCCATCGGTGGCATATCATTACTGGTTGGGGCCATCGGTATTGTCACGATCATGACAATTGCTATCAACGAACGCACCAGCGAAATAGGCCTGTTGCGGGCACTTGGCGCTAAGCAGTCGCAGGTATTAAGCCTGTTTCTGGGCGAGGCTATCGTGCTGGCGGCAGTCGGTGGTTTGAGTGGGCTTGTGCTGGGTATCGGCATCGCACAACTGTTGCATTTCGCATTACCCGCACTTCCTGTACATACGCCGGTACTTTATGTGGTGCTTGCCGAGGCAATTGCGGTCGTGATTGGCCTGCTTTCCGGTGTTCTACCGGCAAGGCGTGCTGCCCTGCTTGATCCGGTTGAGGCATTGAGATCAGAGTAAGCTATTCATTAATTTACACATACATCGCTGTTAATAAGCCCGCATAACGCGGGCTTTTTTGATAAGATTCGGCCCCAAGTTTGCGAGAGTGGCGGAATTGGTAGACGCGCTGGTTTTAGGTACCAGTGTCTTTGACGTGAGAGTTCGAGTCTCTCCTCTCGCACCATATTCCAACTAAATCAATAAGTACCGAGGTTATTATGCAGGTGTCAGTCGAAGCGGGCGAAGGTCTTGAGCGCAAGCTGAAAATACAGATTCCTACCGAAACAGTAGATGTGCAGGTTGAGAGTCGTCTCAAGTCGATGCTGCCGCGCGTGAAAATCGACGGTTTTCGTCCCGGTAAGGTGCCCTTCAAGGTCGTCAAGCAACACTATGGTGAACAGGTCTTCCAGGAAGTGGCTGGCGAACTGATACAGAATTCGTTCCGCGATGCGCTGACACAGGAAAATCTGAATCCAGCGGGTGACCCTTCCATTTCGACTGATGGCATCAAACAGGGTGAGCCGCTCGAATTTACCGCTACATTTGAAGTCTATCCTGAAGTCCAGCTGGCGCCAGTAGCCGGCATGAAACTGGAAAAGATCAAATCATCTGTGGTGGATGCGGATGTCGATAAGATGATCGATACCCTGCGTAAACAGCGCTCCAGCTGGAGCGTAGTAGAGCGGGATGCAGCCGATGACGACAAGGTGGTCATCGACTTCAAGGGCATGATCGATGGTGAAGCATTTGATGGTGGCAGTGCTGACAGCGTGCCTGTCGTGATTGGTTCAGGCTCCATGATTCCGGGTTTCGAGGACAATCTGAAAGGGCTTAAAGCGGCTGATGAAACCACCTTTAAAGTGAATTTCCCTGATGATTACAATGCAGAGCATCTTGCGGGTAAGGAAGCCGAATTTGCGGTCACTGTTAAAACTGTCGAAGCATCCTCATTGCCGGAGGTTGATGAAGAGTTTGCTAAATCATTTGGTGTTGAAGACGGCAACACAGAGAAATTGCGTGAAGATATTCGCGGCAACATGGCGCGTGAACTGGAAAACCGCATTCGAACCGAATTGAAAAATGAGGTTATGCAACAGCTGATAGAGAATAACCCGATCGATGTTCCTGCAGCGATTGTTCGCGAGGAAGCAGAAACCTTACAGAAACAGACCGCCGCCCAGATGCCCGGATCAGAACAGCCTGTTGAAACTTATATCGACGAAGCAACGCGCCGCGTGAAACTGGGTCTGATATTGGCAGAGGTGGTGAAAACGGCTGCAATTCAACCCGATGCTGAAAAAGTGCGTGAAAGAGTTGAAGCAATGTCGAAGGATTATGAAGACCCGAACGAGTTTGTCCGCTATTATCAGAGTAATCCGCAGCTGTTAAGGGGCATCGAAACACTGGTCATGGAAGATATGGTGGTTGAGTGGATTGTGGACCAGGCAGAGGTTATTGAAACCGAACGCTCATTCGATGCTCTAATGAATGCGGCACTTTAAATCGGCTGTCTACAACAGTCGTTTCCAAACACTTTGCAGGTAACTGAAATGCAATATAAAGATCAATCTGAAGGTGCGCTGAACGCCAAGGCGCTGAATTTGATTCCAATGGTCGTTGAGCAGACCTCCCGTGGGGAACGTTCTTACGATATTTACTCACGCTTGCTCAAAGAGCGGGTGATTTTTGTTGTCGGGCCTATTGATGATCATATGGCCAACCTGGTTGTTGCGCAGTTGCTGTACCTGGAATCAGAAAATCCGGACAAGGATATATCGCTCTACATCAACTCTCCAGGTGGTGTCGTTACTGCCGGACTGGCGATCTATGACACCATGCAGTTCGTTAAATCGGACATCAGCACTCTGTGTGTCGGACAGGCAGCCAGCATGGGCGCAGTATTACTGGCGGGTGGCAGCAAGGGCAAGCGTTATTGTCTGCCGCATTCACGCGTTATGATTCATCAGCCACTGGGCGGTTTCCAGGGTCAGGCCTCGGATATCGATATTCATGCGCGCGAAATCCTGAAAATTCGCGACCAGTTGAACAAGATATTGTCCGACCATACCGGTCAAGCTATTGAAAAGATTGGAGATGATACCGAACGCGATAATTTTATGAGCAGCTCGGAAGCCGCTGAATATGGAATAATCGATGAAGTACTGAATATCCGTGCTTTAAGTACTGTATAACAGTGCCTAATGGGTCAAAAATACGCCCGAGTGGCTGTATTTTTGTAGTTTGATCCAGAAAAATGGCGATTTTGTCAGGAAATGCCTGATGAAATTATCGAATTGCGCTATTGTCTATATAATATCGTAACCTTCGTAAAAACTTGCAAGAGCCACGCGAAATTGGCAATGTAGAGTTGTAGCCATAACTAAGGGGTATTCATGAGCGACGACAATAACCAATCAGGTAACGATACCGAGAAGCTACTTTATTGCTCTTTCTGTGGCAAAAGTCAGCACGAGGTTAAGAAACTGATTGCGGGACCCTCGGTCTATGTCTGCGATGAATGTGTCGAGCTATGTAATGACATCATTCGCGAAGAGATGGAAGAGGAATCCACCACGGCGATCCGCAAATTGCCAACCCCGCAGGAAATCAATTCCATTTTGAACGATTACGTGATTGGCCAGGAACGCGCCAAGAAGGTGTTGTCAGTTGCAGTTTACAATCACTACAAGCGTCTTGAAGTCAAACATAAGAAAGACGATATCGAACTTTCAAAAAGTAATATCCTGCTGATTGGTCCTACTGGCTCGGGTAAAACCCTGCTGGCAGAAACCATGGCGCGCCTGCTCAATGTACCTTTTACTATTGCTGATGCGACAACCTTAACCGAGGCCGGTTATGTTGGCGAAGATGTTGAGAATATCATTCAGAAACTTCTGCAGAAGTGCGATTATGACGTTGAAAAAGCACAGACCGGTATCGTCTATATTGATGAAATAGACAAGATATCCCGCAAGTCAGATAACCCGTCTATTACACGTGATGTTTCGGGTGAGGGTGTACAGCAGGCTTTGCTCAAGCTTATCGAAGGCACCATTGCCTCTGTTCCACCCCAAGGTGGGCGCAAGCATCCGCAGCAGGAGTTCCTGCAGGTTGATACGGCAAGGATACTTTTCATTTGCGGTGGCGCATTTTCAGGCCTCGACAAGGTTGTCAGAGACCGCTCGGATAAAAGCGGCATCGGTTTCGGTGCACAGGTGCGCAGCAAGGATAATCAGGTGAGTCCCTCCGAAGTGCTCGCTAACCTGGAAGCAGATGACCTGATCCAGTATGGATTGATCCCGGAATTCGTTGGCCGTCTGCCAGTTATTGCGACGCTCGAAGAACTGGATGAGGATGCCCTCGTTACCATCCTGAAAGAGCCTAAAAATGCACTCGCTAAACAGTATTCCAAGATGATTGAGATGGAGGGCTGTGAGCTCGAATTGCGCGATGATGCCTTAAGGGCGATCGCAAGAAAGGCAATGAAGCGCAAAACAGGCGCTCGTGGCCTGCGTACAATTCTGGAAAATGTGTTACTCGATACCATGTATGAGCTGCCATCACAGCAGGATGTCGCCAAGGTGGTGATCGATGAGTCTGTAATTGAAGGGATCAACAAACCCTTCCTCGTTTATGAGGGTGGTGAAAGCCTTCAGGTGTCACAAGAAAAATAATATAAGGCGGACCCGGAGGCTTGAAGTCTCCGATTCTGACCACATAAACAAGGAAACAAACTTTTGAGGCACTTATGGCCACAGCTACTGATCAGAACGATTTGAGTCCACACGCAATAGAAGTTCCCGTATTACCGCTAAGAGACGTCGTGGTTTATCCACACATGGTAATACCTTTGTTCGTCGGCCGTGAAAAATCCATTAAGGCTCTCGATGCTGCCATGCAGGACAACAAACAGATTCTGCTGGTTGCACAGAAAAGTGCGGATATCGATGAGCCAGCAATCGATGATGTGCATGAAATTGGCACCATGGC
>Ga0209271_10000829_pt1 | contig 10734 bp, 5 predicted proteins | sample tdAd002_FD_187123 | JGI IMG/M metagenome (GOLD analysis project Ga0209271, IMG submission 187123) | Marine sediment microbial communities from the Atlantic coast under amendment with organic carbon and nitrate - tdAd00.2 (SPAdes)... | ecosystem: Environmental > Aquatic > Marine > Coastal >... | reverse complement strand
ATGGGCGAGCGCCGCGATCGCCGGCGAAACCGAAGTTAACCGAGCCGTGGCTGCCGCGAAGCGCGCATTGAATAATGGCCCCTGGGCGGAGATGAATGCGACCCAGCGCGGAAAATTACTGCACCGCCTGGGTGACTTGATCGCCCAGAATTCTCAGATGCTGGGCGAGATCGAGACTATCGATAGCGGTAAACTGGCTAAGGAAACCCGTGCCCAGACTGGCTATGTTGCTGATTACTACTACTACTTCGCAGGCCTCGCTGACAAAATTCAAGGTGCAACACTGCCAATCGATAAACCCAATATGCACGTCTACACCAAGCGCGTTCCGATCGGCGTAGTTGCGGCCGTAGTACCCTGGAATGCACAAATGTTTCTAACCGCGACCAAGCTTGGGCCAGCACTGGCCGCGGGTAATACGGTGGTGTTAAAAGCCTCTGAGATGGCGCCTGCACCGATGTTCGAGTTTGCCAGGATCGTCGAGGAAGCAGGGTTTCCTCCAGGGGTGGTTAACGTTATTACCGGTTACGGCGAGCCCTGTGGGCGTATGCTGACCAGCCATCCGGATGTTGCCCGGGTTGCGTTTACCGGGGGGCCTGAAACCGCTCGTCATATCGTGCGTAATACGGCTGAAAACTTTGCCGTGGTATCGCTCGAACTGGGCGGTAAGTCCCCGATTCTGGTCTTTGATGATGCTGACATCGAAGGTGCCGTTAACGGCATAATCGCCGGTAACTTTGGCGCCACCGGACAGAGTTGTGTTGCTGGTTCGAGGGTTTTTATTCAGTCTGGCATTCGCGAGCAGGTCCTCGAAAAACTGGTCGAGCGCGCCAGCCAGATTTGCATTGGCGACCCGCTCGCCGAAGATACCCAGGTCGGACCTCTGTGCACCCGGGAACAACTCGATCACATCAGTGAGTCAGTCGATGATGCGGTTAAGGAAGGGGCAAACCTGTTACTGGGCGGTAAGCGCCCCGAAGGATTTGATAGCGGTTGGTACTATAGCCCCACCATACTTGATTGCCCGCACCAGGATATCCGCACGGTGCGCGAGGAAATGTTCGGACCCATTCTATCGGCACTGAGTTTCGACACCGAGGAAGAGGCGATCGAAATGGCTAACAACTCCGATTTTGGCCTGGGTTCGGGTGTCTTCACTTCCGATGTCGCGCGCGCGTTACGCGTATCCGATGCAATTCATTCGGGGATCGTCTGGGTCAACACCTATCGCGTGATTTCACCGATTGCCCCGTTTGGCGGGTTCAAAAACAGTGGGCCCGGCCGGGAAAGCGGGATCGACACGATTTATGATTACACGCGGACCAAGACGGTCTGGATTAATATCTCCAGTGAGCCGATGGCAAATCCGTTCACCATGCGTTAACAGTACCCTGGCTCGTTTCGACATTCCCTTGTAGCTGCCGTCATCCTCGCTGACCGAACGACTTCCCCACCTATCTACCGTCATCCCCGCGCTCATCTCCGTCATCCCCGCGAAAGCGGGGATCTTGCAATCTAGTTTCGTTTCGAGATCCCCGCTTTCGCGGGGATGACGTTAATAATCCGGGGATGACAGTGTTGGGCTCGGGGATGACAGTGGGGACGCGGGGGTGGCTACTTGATACTTTCCCAGTAGGCGACGAACTGCACCGCTATACGACCGCTGCGTGATCCGCGTTGCGTTGCAAATCGCAGCGCTTCAATGCGCGCATCATCATTCATTTCCAAAGCCCTGGCCTTCAGTGTTTGCTCGACTACCGCCAGGTATTGATCCTGGGTGAAAGGGTGGAACGAAAGCCATAACCCGAAACGGTCGGATAAGGAGATTTTTTCCTCGATACTGTCACTCGGATGTAACTGACCATCGACCATGGTGCTGTCGAGATTATCCTGCATCGATTCGGGCATCAGGTGGCGTCGATTCGAGGTTGCGTAAATAATGACATTGTCAGGCTGCGGTTGCAGCGAGCCCTCGAGACAGGCCTTGAGCGCCTTGTAGGAATCGTCATTGGCCTCAAATGACAGATCGTCAAGGTAGATGATGAACTTGCGCCCATCACTGGCCAGGTGACGGATTACCTCGAAAAGCTCACTCGTCGCTGATTTTGGAATTTCTACGATGCACAGTCCACGGTCCTGAAACTCAGATAACTGTGCCTTGATCAGAGACGACTTGCCGGTGCCACGCGCACCCCATAACAGGGCATTGTTAGCAATCTTATCGTCCATGAACAGGGCCGTGTTTCGAAACAGCAGGTTTTGCTGGCGTTCAAGATGCAATAGCTCGGTCTTATCGACCTGATCGAACTGCGAAATTCCTTCCAGACCACCGACTGACCAGCGATAGGCACGATAACCCGGCTCGGTCCTGATTTCGCCATGACCGGGAACTATTTTCTCAACCCGGTCGAGCAGACCATCGAGGCGTTTGAAAAGTTTGTCGATGTCAGTCATCAGGCATCAAGTTTCCTGTATTTGATCCGGTGCGGTTGATCGGCATCCTGGCCCAGGCGTTGCTTGCGATGGGATTCATACTCAGTATAGTTGCCCTCGTAAGTATAGACTTCGCTATTACCTTCAAACGCAATAATGTGGGTTGCGATTCGATCAAGAAACCAGCGATCGTGAGAAATCACGACTACGCAACCCGGAAAATCCAGAATTGCTTCTTCAAGTGCACGCAGGGTCTCAACATCGAGGTCGTTGGTTGGTTCGTCCAGCAACAGCAGGTTACCGCCGCTTTTCAGCAACTTGGCCAGGTGCAGACGATTGCGTTCGCCCCCGGAGAGATCCTTGACAAATTTCTGCTGCGCGGCACCGCGAAAGTTGAAGCGCGAGACATAGGCACGCGAGGGAACTTCGTAGCTGCCAACCACGATATTATCGAGCCCGTCGGACAGTTCTTCCCAGACCGTCTTGCTGCCATCGAGATCATCTCGAGATTGATCGACATAAGCGATTTTTACCGTGTCACCGATTTTGATGCTGCCTTCATCGAGCTTGTCCTGACCCACGATAATTCGAAACAGCGTGGTTTTACCGGCACCATTGGGCCCAATGATGCCGACGATACCACCGCGAGGTAGTTTGAATTCCAGGTCCTGGTACAACAGCTTGTCGCCATAAGATTTCTTGCCGCCATCGATTTCGACCACGATGTCACCGAGTCGCGGTCCAGGGGGAATATAAAGCTCCCGTGTTTCAGAGCGCTTCTGGTATTCCTGCGAAGACAATTCTTCGAAGCGTTTCAGGCGGGCCTTGCTTTTTGACTGGCGACCCTTCGGATTCGCATGTACCCACTCGAGTTCGGCCTGCATCGATTTCAGGCGGGCCTTCTCGGAGCGTTCTTCGTGCTCCAGTCGCTGCTGCTTTTGTTCGAGCCAGGAAGAATAGTTTCCTTCCCAGGGAATCCCGTGCCCGCGATCGAGTTCGAGAATCCAGCCGGCAACATTATCGAGAAAGTAGCGATCGTGGGTCACCGCAACCACAGTTCCAGGGAAGTCCTTGAGAAAACGTTCGAGCCAGGCCACCGACTCGGCGTCCAGGTGGTTGGTTGGTTCGTCCAGGATCAGCATGTCGGGATTCGACAGTAACAAACGACAAAGCGCTACACGCCGCTTTTCGCCGCCAGACAAGTGTTCTACCGCCGCATCCCAGGGAGGCAGGCGCAGCGCATCAGCAGCAACATCCAGCTTGCGGTCGAAGTCCCAGGCACCGGCGGCTTCAATTTTTTCCTGCAATTCAGCCTGCCGTGCCAGCAGATCATTCATTTCGTCATCGGACATGGGTTCGGCAAATTTCATGTTGACCTGGTTGAACTGGTCGAGCAGAGTTTTGGTCTCCGCTACCCCCAGTTCGACATTGCCGCGCACGTCCAGATCGTTATCAAGTTCGGGTTCCTGCGGCAGGTAACCGATCTTGATTCCAGTTTGTGGTCGTGCTTCCCCGCTATGCTCGGTATCGACACCGGCCATGATTCGCAGCAGTGTTGATTTGCCTGCGCCGTTATAACCCAGTACTCCGATTTTGGCGCCCGGGAAAAAATTGAGCGAAATATTTTTAAGGATTTCGTTTTGCGGAGGCACCACTTTGCCCACTCCGCTCATGGTATATATGTATTGCGCCATGCGGCCAGCCCAGCTTGAGAATTCGCGTATTCTAACAGCGCCTACAAAATTGAAAACAACTTGATTGTCATATATAAATCCTGCATCCGATGATATTGACAAATTGGCTGTTTCTTCGCATCGTACCTATGCGGAATATTTAGCTTATTAATGCCCCGACTTCAGTTATTATGTAGAACATGAAACTCGCTTCACTGACCGACGAATCAGCCCAAAGGTAAGCCGCCATGAGCATGAAAAAAATGCAGCAACAGAGTTATCTTCACGGGATTAACGCTGCATTTATCGAGGAACTCTACTCGAGGTACCTGAAAGACGAAAACGACGTCAGCGAAACCTGGCGTGACTGGTTTGCCGAGTTGAAAAACGGAGAGTTAACCGCCGACCAGGATCATTTCGAAATCCAGAACCAGATGAGATCCGCGGTACTCAACAAGCGGCGTGGCAATGGCATTAGCGCAACCGAGCTTCATGAGCACGATGACACGCAGCTCAGGGTGTTCCAGTTAATCAACGTTTACCGCGTCAAGGGGCATCAGAAAGCGCGCCTTGATCCATTGGGGCTCGCCAAGATCCCTGATATCAAGGATATGACGCTTGCGGGCAACAATTTATCCGAGGCAGATCTCGACACGGTTTTTAGTTCCGGCTCTTTATTCGGAATCGAGGATGCACCGCTGCGGGATATTATCGACCGTCTGGAAAATATCTATTGCGGAACAATCGGTCTGGAGTACATGCATATCGAGGACCGTGCACAAAAGCGCTGGATCCAGATACAGATCGAGACCACGCTGGCGAAGCCAAATTTCAGGGAAGGACGCCGTAATCGAATTTTTGACCGCATTATTGCCGCGGAGAATCTCGAAAAATACCTGCATACCCGCTATATCGGGCAGAAGCGCTTTTCCCTGGAAGGTGGGGAATCCCTGATCCCGATTCTGGATCGGGTCGTGCAGCAGGCCGGTGTCACCAGTACGCACGAGGTCGTGATCGGTATGGCTCATCGAGGGCGCCTGAACGTGCTCACCAATATTTTTGGCAAGATGCCCAGCGATTTGTTCGATGAGTTCGAGGGCAATATCGAACTCGATGAAGGCTACAACTATGACGTTAAATACCACCAGGGTTTTTCTTCGGATATTTATACCGATTCGGGGCCGATGCACCTCGCGCTGGCATTCAATCCATCGCATCTTGAGATTGTCGACCCCGTGGTGGAGGGTTCGGTTCGCGCCCGTCAACGCCGCATGGATGACCGTACCACCAATGACGTATTGCCGGTACTGATTCACGGCGATTCGGCCTTCGCCGGCCAGGGGGTCGTGATGGAGACCTTTAACATGTGTGAGACCCGGGGTTACAAAACCGGTGGCACGATTCACATCATCGTCAACAACCAGATCGGGTTTACCACCAGTAATCCGCGTGATATGCGCTCCTCGTTTTACTGCACCGAGGTGGCTCGCATCGTGCAGGCGCCGATATTTCATGTTAACGGTGACGATCCTGAAGCCTGTGTATTTATCGCCGAGATCGCGGTCAAGTATCGCGAAACTTTCCACAAGGACGTCGTTATCGACATGGTTTGCTATCGGCGTTACGGCCACAACGAGGCTGATGAGCCGGCGGTGACCCAGCCATTGATGTACCAGGCGATTCGAAAGCATCCACGGCTGGCCGAGCTGCATGCCGAGCGTTTGATCAGCGAAGGTTTCACAACGCGCGAGAAAGTCGATCAAATGATAGCGGACTACCGCCGTGCTCTGGACGAGGGCGGTGCAGTTGCTTTGAATGTCATTTCGGGGCTCGAACCGACGGCGGCGCGTGATTGGGCCGGCCTGAACGAGGGCGATGTCAATAACACCCCGAATACCGCGGTCGATGCTGACAGGATTCAGCAGCTGGGTAAAAGCATTCTGACCCTGCCGGAGGGCTTCAAGCTCCATCCGCGGGTAGCCAAGATCATGGAGAATCGACAGAAAATGCTCGCTGGTGAAACTCCCGGCGACTGGGGTTTCGCGGAGAATCTTGCCTATGCCACCTTGCTGGATGATGGGCATCGCGTGCGACTTTCGGGGCAGGATAGCGAGCGTGGTACTTTCTTCCATCGACACGCAGCCCTGCACGATCAGAACAGCGGGGAAATTTACAAGCCGCTTAAACATATTGCCGAAGATCAGCCGCGCTTCGAAGTCATCAATTCGTTTTTATCGGAAGAGGCCGTGCTGGGTTTTGAGTACGGCTATGCTTCGACAGATCCGCATTCGCTGGTAATCTGGGAAGCCCAGTTTGGTGACTTCGCCAACGGTGCCCAGGTCGTCATCGATCAGTTTATCAGTTCGGGTGAAATGAAGTGGGGTCGGCTCAACGGCCTGGTGATGCTGTTGCCACATGGCTATGAGGGCCAGGGCCCGGAACATTCCTCGGCACGCATAGAACGCTATCTGGAGTTGTGCGCGCAGCATAATATGCGTGTTGTGCAACCCACCTTGCCGGAGCAGATCTTTCACCTGCTGCGCAGCCAGATGGTCTGTGGTTTCCGTAAGCCACTCATCGTCATGAGCCCCAAAAGCCTGTTACGCCATGAACGGGCAGTGTCGCCGCTCAGTGCTTATAGTGAAGGTGAATTCATGAAGGTCATTCCGGAAATTGATGAAATCGATGACAAAAAGGTCAAACGCCTGATCCTGTGCAGCGGCAAAATATTCTACAAGCTATACGAGACACGCGAGCAGCAATATGATCACAGCACTGCAATCGCCAGGATCGAACAGCTGTATCCGTTCCCCAAGATGGATCTGAAAGCGATGCACGAGCGCTACCCGGCACTGGAAAATGTTGCCTGGTGTCAGGATGAACCGCGCAACCAGGGGATGTTCCGGGAGTTCAAGAGTCGACTGAACGAGATTTTTACACCGATACAGGTACAATACGCGGGCCGCATCTCGGCAGCATCACCCGCGGTCGGTTATATGGCGTTGCACCAGAGCCAGGAAGCCCATTTGGTGAAAGATGCATTCGAAGCCGAATACTCGGATAAACTCGATTAACGAAACAAGAAAGAATAAGACTGGAGTGAGCAATGCAGGTTGAAATCAAAGTACCGGTACTACCAGAATCGGTAGCCGAGGGAACTCTGGGTGACTGGCATAAAAAGGTGGGGGACAGCGTCGCGGTCGATGAGAATATCGTTGACCTTGAAACCGACAAGGTGGTGCTTGAAATCGTTGCCAACAAAGCCGGTGTGATCGAATCGATTGCATTTGAATCCGGCGCCACGGTAAAGAATGGTGATGTTCTTGGCGTGATTGATACCGAGGCCGCGGCGTCAGCTCCGGCCGCTGCGGGACCGCAAGCGGATACGACCGAAACCAACGCAGCGGATGAAAGTACCGCTGCAAGCAGAGTGAGCCCAGCGGTACGTAAATTGCTCAGCGAGAATAATTTGTCCGCTGAGGATATTCCAGCGACTGGTAAAAAAGGTGCGCTATTAAAGGCAGACGTCGAACGCTATCTGCAACAAAAAACCGTCGCCAAGCCTGATGCTCCCGCTGCCGTCACACCACCGGCAGTCGCGCTTCCGTCTGCCGGTCGCAATGATCGTCGGGTGCCCATGAGCCGCTTGCGTGCAAAGATCGCTGAACGCCTCAAGCAAGCACAAAACACTGCGGCCTTGCTGACAACTTTCAATGAAGTGAATTTAAAGCCGATGATGGATTCCCGCGCTCAGTACCGGGATGCATTTGAAAAGGCGCATGGTACCAAGCTTGGCATGATGTCCTTTTTTACCAGTGCTGCGGTTGAGGCACTAAAGCGCTTTCCAGCCGTTAACGCCTCCATCGACGGTGACGATATTGTCTACCATGATTATTTTGATATCGGGATCGCGGTTAGCTCGGATCGTGGACTGGTGGTTCCAATCCTGCGTGACGCCGATCAAATGAGTTATGCCGAGATCGAAAGTTCAATTCGGGATATGGGAATGCGCGCGCGCGATGGCAAGCTGGGCATCGAGGAATTAATCGGCGGCACGTTCAGCATCACCAATGGCGGCATTTTCGGCTCGATGCTATCCACGCCAATCTTGAATCCGCCGCAATCGGCAATCCTCGGAATGCATTCAATCCAGCAGCGTCCCGTGGTGGTCGATGGGGAAATCGTGGTGAGACCGATGATGTACCTCGCGCTCACCTATGACCATCGCATTATCGATGGCAAGGAAGCGGTTCAATTTCTGGTAGCCATCAAGAACGTATTGGAAGATCCAGCCAGGTTACTGCTCGGCGTATAAATCAGGTCCCGGCCTAGAAGGATTTCATAAAGCTGAACTGGGTTTTTTCCGAGTCAGTCGAACCCGAATCCATCAGCGATATATCACCTGATTCAAACTGCCGTGCCAGTTTGTTTGCATCGAGTTCGCAAATTCGCTTGCCGTCGCGATCGACGAAGATAATAAGACTGGAATCTTCTGCCTTCCAGGCTACCTTGGCCAACAGCTTATTCCCGTCCAGTTTCATATTTACCCATTCGCCGGTTGAGAGTTCGTTGACCTGGTTGACCTTCTTGGGTTTGTCGGGTTTTACTGCATTAAAGGCGTCGACCATTTCTGCCGGGATCTGGAAAATGCCGGTTTGCATCATCTCGTCAAACTCGGTCGTATCTTCTTCCACCGGTGCGAATGACTGGGCGGACAGCGAGCGAGTCCGGCGCTTGGCCTCGACGATGTTGTGTGCCGTTTCTTCGACCACGTTTTGCTGCTCGAGCTTGAGATAGTCCCTTAAAGATTGCTGCAATGACTCAGCCAGTTTAAGGCTGCGCATTGCACGGTGCAGCGAATGGGCAACCTGTGGCAATGCCTTCTGTAACTTCTCCTGGTCTTCCAGGTTCGACTTCGGGATAAGCGACCAGACCTGTTTCTTAACCATCGCAGTCACCTTGTGCCAGGTGTCGGAGTCCATTCCCTGTCGCAGCGCAATTTGCACCATCAGCGGTAGCCAGACTTTTTCGAACAGAATCAGCTTGGTACCCTGGATCTTGAGTGGCGCAGTGAGATCGGAAAGGTTGGTCGTGACGAGTGGCATAACCTTTTCCGTTGCTTCGAGCTTGCGCGCCTTGCGAATCGAGGTCTCGTTTTCCTTAACATAGACCTGGTAGCCCTTAAGCATTTCGGAGTAGCTATCGACGGTAATAAATCCATGGTTTGCGATGCCATCGATATGTTCACGAATGAATCGAATCCCCGAAAACTCGGAATTGCCGCTTTTTGCAATTTCGACTTCACTGCCGATTATGCCGTCTAACAGGCGTCGCGCCGGGTTGCTGGAGCGGCGCAGAAATCCATCTTCCTGGACTGCTGTAATGAATACGTAAATTTGCAGACGCGCCAACTGTTGCTTGACCGGTGAGGGCAGGTCCTCATCTTCGAATATCAATTTGAAAATCTGGTTCAGTTGTTCGATTTGCTCGTCATATTCATTAAGTTCAAAGGTGGTGAAGCGTTGTTTCAGTTCGGGGAACAGGTTTTTATAACTGCTTGAGACCTGGCGCGATTTTTCCTTGAATCGTTGTAGCAACACGAGCAGGCAGGCGCTTTGGTTCGGTTTGAAGCTTTGTGGAGATTTTGACTCGCTCAAACCGTCGATGCTGCGCAGATGAATTCGCGCTACCGGGATTTTTGGCAGCATGCCGGAATCGAATAAAAACTGGTCGACGCGTCGGTAAGTCGGCCCCAGTGCTTCGATAAAACGATCGGCAAACAGATGGTAAAGTGCGATTTTATAGTTAACTTCCAGGTTGAGGCTGTCAATCGCGTACTGGAAGGACTCGCACAGCCTCTTAACCTGTAGTGGATTTTCGTGGATGTTCGCACGAGATTTCTTGATGCAGGTCTGCAGGCGTTTCAAAATCGCACCATCAAATTCTTCGAAAGCTTCACTATAGCGCGAAGTGATTGCCTTCAATTCATCGATCTCGACAGTCTCAGTTGCCCCGGACAGGCCCAGGCGTTGCCAGTCAGCGGCGCCTTTTTCTTTTGACAGGACTTGATTTGAAGACTTGAAATCGGAAAAATGCTTTTTCATCTGAAACCAGAAGGCCGAGCAGATGATACGTTGCTTGTGTTTGATCAGTTTGACCATGCGGGTGCCGTCCTGGTCAGACAGGCTCCAGCCATGATAACTCCCGGAGCTTTCGATCATGCGCACCAGCATTGCAGTAATTAACTTCTTACTGAGACTACTGGTCTCTGCAAAGGCATCCTCGCCTGATATCGAGGTAGAATCCTGACGCTGTTTTGAAGCTGTCATCCGGGTTGAATTTCAAAGCGGTTTAGAATCCTTAATATAGGCGAAAATATTCGTAAAATCCTGCTTCAATTTTCATTACTATTCGTTTTGCAGCAGATTTGTGACATAAGGCGTAAAATCAACCCCCTTTGGTACCCGCAAAACAACATTCAATGCAAAATCTCAAGCTATTTGTTACCGGCCACAAGGGCTTTGAAACCCTTTTGTTCCATGAGCTGCGTCGAATTGTGGGTTCGTCTGGCGCGGTACTGACGAAAATGTACGGCGGAGTTCAAATCAGCGCAGGAATTGAAACCGTT
>Ga0209271_10000827_pt1 | contig 10760 bp, 7 predicted proteins | sample tdAd002_FD_187123 | JGI IMG/M metagenome (GOLD analysis project Ga0209271, IMG submission 187123) | Marine sediment microbial communities from the Atlantic coast under amendment with organic carbon and nitrate - tdAd00.2 (SPAdes)... | ecosystem: Environmental > Aquatic > Marine > Coastal >... | reverse complement strand
GGTTTCAAAACTGCGTTCATACTCACCATTGAAATGAGTGACATCTGTCGATGTGCCGCCCATGTCGAAACCGATCAATTTGTCGAAACCACCAATCGCAGCGGAGCGCGTCATGCCGACGACACCCCCGGCCGGGCCGGATAAAATAGCGTCCTTTCCTCTGAACAGGCGTGCGTCGGTCAGACCACCGTTGGATTGCATGAACAACAGCCGTGGCCCCGTTCCGTCACCGCTGCCAAGTTCGCTGGCGACCTTGTCGACATAGCGTCGGAGAATTGGTGACAAGTAGGCGTCGACGACAGCCGTATCGCCGCGTGCGACCAGCTTGATCAGCGGACTCGCGGCGTGGCTCAACGAAACCTGGGAAAAGCCGATCTTCCTGCAAATTTCGCCGGCCTTGCGCTCATGTTCCAGGTATCTGTAGCCGTGCAGAAATGCGACTGCAACAGAGCGGATTCCCGTGTCGTATGCGGCCTGTAAATTCTCACGCAGACCATCCTCGTCTAGCGGAACAAGGATATCGCCACCGGCGCTGACGCGCTCATCTGCTTCTATTACGGTTTCGTAAAGTAATTCGGGGAGCTCGATATCGAGAGCAAAAATTTTCGGGCGCGCCTGGTAGCCGATGCGCAGTGCGTCACCAAATCCGCGCGTTGTGACAAAGGCCACGCGGTCACCCTTACGTTCAAGTAACGCGTTCGTGGCGACCGTCGTACCCATCCGGACGTGCTCCACCAGGTCAGGGGGGATTACCGCGGTGGCTTCGAGGCCCAGTACTCGCCTTATGCCCTGCACGGCGGCGTCGTCATACTGCTCGGGATTCTCCGATAGTAGTTTATGGCTGACGACCCGGCCATCGGGACGCCGCGCGACCACGTCCGTGAACGTGCCGCCGCGATCAACCCATATTTGCCACATAGACATAGCTTACGGAGGATACTAGGTATCTTGTCGAAAGCCTTCCTGTAGCAATTCCAGCTCCGACCAGCGCTCGATGCGCTTTTCGAGCAGCGTCTCGGTGTCCGCAAGCTGTTTGAGTTTCTTTTGCACGGCATCGTCTTGTTGCGTGTAAAAGTCTGGCGCTGCAATGGCGTTTTGTAATTCCGCTACCGTTGTCTCCAGTGTCTCGATTTCCTCTGGCAGCGCATCGAGTTCGCGCTGGAATTTATAGCTCAGCTTGGTTGGCTTCTGTTGCTTGCGTTGTTCCGCGTGTGCTTGTTTGCGATCGGCGGCTGACAAACCAAAGGGGTCGTCGGTCTCCGCAAGATCGTGCCCTCTCCGGAACCAGTCGCTGTAACCGCCGACGTATTCCTGGACCTTGCCGCCCTCTTCGAAAACTATGGTGCTCGTGACGACGTTGTCGAGAAACTCGCGGTCGTGACTCACGACAATGAGCGTGCCACCGAATTCGACAAGCTTTTCCTCCAATACCTCGAGTGTTTCGATATCGAGGTCGTTTGTCGGTTCATCGAGCACAAGCAGGTTGGCAGGCCGCGTCAGCAGTTTTGCCAGGATTACCCGGTTGCGTTCCCCACCTGACAACGCCTTGACCGGCATCATGGAGCGCTTCGGAGTGAACAGAAAACCTTTCAGGTAGCCAACGACATGCCGGTCCTTGCCATTGAGTTTTATATAGGTTCGCCCTTCGCCGACGTTGTAGGCGACTGATTTCTCCAGGTCGAGTTCTTCACGCAGCTGGTCGAAGTAACCTACTTGCAGATTGGTGCCGTGTTTCAGGGTCCCACTTTGTGGAACTAACTCACCGAGGAGCAAACGCAGTAACGTTGTCTTGCCAACACCGTTGTTGCCGATCAAACCAATGCGATCGCCGCGCATTATCTTTATCGAGAACTGCTCAATTAATTTCTGCTCGTCATATCCATAGCTGACGTTTTTCGCGCGAATAACCTTACGGCCCGACTGCTCGGCCTCGTCAATGTAGATACGTGCTGTCGCATCGGGATTGATGCGCTCTTCGCGTTCTTCGCGCATGGCGACAAGAGCGCGCACGCGACCTTCGTTGCGCGTACGCCGTGCCTTGATGCCCTGCCGAATCCATTCCTCTTCCTGAGCGAGTTTCTTGTCGAATTCGGCGTTGGCCGTTTGCTCATCCTCGGTCGATTTTTCCTTTCTTCTCAGGAAGTTAGCATAGTCGCCAGGCCAGCTGCTGATGTTCGTGCGATCAATCTCGAGGATGCGCGTGGCGAGCTTTTGCAGAAAAGCGCGGTCATGCGTGATAAACATCACGGCGCCGGGATACGAGTAGATACGATCCTCAAGCCATTTGATTGTCGCGATATCCAGGTGGTTCGTCGGTTCGTCGAGCAGCAACAGGTCCGGTTTTTGTACCAGCGCCCGGGCGAGGGCGACGCGCCGGCGCCAGCCACCGGACAGTTCGTTCATCCTTTTGTCTGCCGGAATTTCGAGGTCGGAGATCGTTTCGTCAACCCGCTGTTCCAGATGCCAGCCGTCATGCGCGTCAATCTTTGCATGCAGTGCCTCGAGCTCACGCAGGCCATGCTTGTCCAGCTCGAGTTGCGACTGTTGCTTGTAGGTCTCAAGCAATTTTTCGACATCGGTCAATCCCGAGCGCACGATGTCACGCACTGGTTGGTCCATGGCCTCGGGCAGAGTCTGTGCGAGCTCGCTGACGACAAGATTGCTGCTGCGGACGATTTCGCCCTGGTCGGCATCAAGCTCGCCGGTGATCAGCTTCAACGTGGTCGACTTGCCGGCGCCGTTGCGACCAATCAGGCACACGCGCTCACCGGACGCTATGGACAGGCTGGCGTCGCGCAGGATGACGTGGTCGCCAAACGCGAGAGTGATTTCGTCAAAACGGATTAATGCCATCGGCCTATTGTAGGATCCCGCCCGGGCGGGGGATACTGTTTTCAAAGGAGGCAGGCATGAGCGAAGACAGGCTTGTTGATATTGAAGTTAAACTGGCGCACCAGGATCAGTTGCTGGTCGATCTGGACAAGATCGTCACCGACCAGCAGTCCAGGATCATGCAACTCGAAGAGCTTGCTACATCGCTCATCGACCGCATTCGATCGATTGGCGAAAGCGCGTCTGATTCGCAGCAGGATGAGCGTCCGCCGCACTATTGAGGCCAGCGAATGAACAAACTGCAGATTGCCTGGATTGCGATTTTTTCGGCCGTACTGATTTGGTCCGGCATCGGGCCGCACGATTATCCGACATGGCTGCTCGAGGTCGCACCGGCAATAATCGCTGCTGCGGTACTCTGGTTTACGAGGGAGCGATTTCCTCTTACACGCCTGACCTATACGTTGATATTGATTCACTGCATCATCCTGATGGTCGGTGGTCATTACACTTACGCTGAAGTGCCACTGGGCGACTGGGTCAAGGAGGCCTTCGACCAGACTCGCAATAACTACGACAAGCTCGGTCATTTCGCACAGGGCTTTGTTCCCGCGATCGTGGCGCGCGAAATCCTGATCCGGCTTAAGGTTGTTAATTTCCCGGGCTGGCGCGATTTTCTGATCGTCTGTGTGGCGCTGGCAATCAGCGCGTTCTATGAGCTCATCGAGTGGTGGGTCGCGCTGCTGTCAGAAGAGGCTGCCGATTCATTCCTCGGTACCCAGGGATATATCTGGGATACGCAATCGGACATGTGGCTGGCGCTACTCGGGGCCGTGTCGGCGCTGGTATTGCTCAGCCGCCTGCACGACCGGCAATTGCGCAAGTTAGTCTAGTTACACGCGATTGTGCGCCGCGACCTCCAGACAATCCTGATCCTCAGCCTGTTGTCGCTACTGCAATCCTGCGAGCCGCAAACGCGATCCGGGCTGCACGGCCAGCTGTTCTTCGCATCGGGAAACTACATCGGTGAGTTCGACCTGGAGCAGGGTGTGAGCACCATTGTCGCCAATCGCGGCGCTGTCACGATTCGCAGTGTGTCCTCATTCGGCGATGGACGCCTGCTGCTGGCCGAGACTGCAACGGTTGATAACCATGAGGTCACGCGGATTTCATGGGTGAATGTCGACACTGGCCAGGCGGGGTCTTTGTATTCTGGCGTGGTTGGCCGTTACCTGCCAGGGCCCCGCGTACTGGTCTGGGATGACGGCACACGCCTGCACGCCTCATCGCGTACCATGAACTCGAGGCACAATGCGGAAATCATCACTCACAACCTGAACCAGTTGACGACCATTCTCGACGTAGGCGAACACACCGTGTTGTTTGCGGCCGGCGGGCCGGCGCAGCGTACTATTCATTCCTACAACGTGGTTACGAGGGAGTTATTGCGGCGTGAGGAGTTGTCCGACGTTTGCGAGCTCTCGTCGGCCGTGTGGATCGGCACCCACAACCAACTCGCATGCCTTGCCCGCGAAACAGGCGGCGACGACGCGGATTACCTGTTAGTAGACCTTGAGGGCAATATTCGAGGCCGGCTTGATCTGCCGCCGGGCAAACAGTTCGTGCCATTGGCCTTCTTGCCAGACCAGCAGGTGCTGGTACTCACAGAACGATGGTACGCGTGGCTGGGCGGCGGCGAGCGCTTCGCCGTATGGACCTACGACATTGGCAGTGGACAGAGCCGCCGGATGGTCAAGGACCAGTACCTCGGCGCATCTGCAGTCTATTTCGGGCCCTGAAGTCAGGCCGGGCCCGCAAAGTCATTCAAAGGGCTCAGGTGCTAGCATCAGATAACGGAAACCTTACGAGTCGCGCGCGGTCAATATGGCACTGGGCGCAAGCAGAGGAACAGGCAGTGCAATCAGCCACACAACGAATAAGCACGTTATTAGTAATTGCGATTTTGACGGCCGGGCTGGCCGTTCCCGCAGCCTGGGCGGCAGATGACGTCGCCGGTCAGGTCGAGATCCCCTACGACATGTTCCGGCTCGACAATGGCCTGACCGTCCTGGTGCACAGCGATCATTCCGTGCCCACGGTCTTTGTCGGCATGTGGTATGGCGTCGGCTCCGCCGATGAACCAGAGGGCAAGACCGGCTTCGCGCATTTGTTCGAGCACCTGATGTTCCAGGGAACAGCGAATCGCGATGGCGAATATTTCACGCCATTCACCAAGGCCGGAGCAACCGGCATGAACGGTACAACCAGCGAGGACCGCACTAATTATTATGCGACCGTGCCGACCGGTGCGCTCGACATGGCGCTATGGATGGAAAGCGATCGCATGTCCCATCTGCTTGGCGCGGTCAGCCAGGACGCGCTCGACGAACAACGTGGCGTCGTGCAGAACGAAAAGCGGCAGCGTGAGAATCAGCCCTATTCCGGCATGGGGGATCGTATCAAGGCTGGCGTGTACCCGGTCGATCATCCTTACCGCCACTCGATAATTGGATCGATGGAGGACCTGGATGCGGCGTCGCTGGAAGATGTGCACAAGTGGTTCGAGAAATACTACGGGGCGTCGAACGTCGTACTCGTGCTCGCCGGCGACATCAACCTGGAAACCGCCAAAGAGAAAGTCAGTCACTACTTCGCTGCAGCGCCAACCGGTGTCGAGCTCGTCAAGACCGAGCAGTGGATTCCGACAATCGATCAGATTCGCACCGAAACAATGTACGACAAGGTCGGTCAGACGAGAGTCTCGAGAACCTGGGTCCTTCCCGGCAGGAATCACAAAGATACCGAACTGATGTACCTCGTTAACGAAACACTGGTTGGCAACAAGAATTCGCCGCTGTACAACAAGCTGGTCGATGATCTGCAGATCGCGACCAGTATTAGCGGTTACCCACACGGACGGCTGGTCAGCGGCGAGTACACCCTGAGCATCGACGTCAAACCCGGTGTCGATCCTGCGCAAGTGCTTGATGTTGTTGATGAGGTGCTGGCCGACTACCTGCGAGAAGGGCCGAGCGACGAAATTACAAAGAACGCGAAACTCAGCCTGAATATGAGCGTGCTGGGCACGCTCGAGAATAAGGCGACGATCGGCCGGCTGCTCGCCGAAGGCCAGCTCTATGCGGGCGACCCGCTACAGGTAATAAAGGAGATTCAGTGGCAAAACGAGGCGACGACAGACGAGCTGCAGGCCGTTGCCAATCGCTGGTTGTCGAAGAACTACTACCAGCTAACTGTCGGGCCGTTTCCTGAGCTGCTGTCTGCGGAAGCCACTGTTGACCGGTCATCGATTCCCGACGTCACCGAAGTCTCGGATATCAGCTTTCCGCCCATCGAGACAGCGCTGCTCGACAATGGTTTGAGGCTCGTGGTTGCGCAACGCGGCAGCATTCCACTCATCGACGTGTCGATTCAAATCGACACGGGCAACACGGCGAACTCGCTGGATGCGCCCGGTACGGCGAGCGCCGTATTTGCCATGCTGCGGGATGGCACGAAAGATTTCGACGCCAACGAGCTGGCCGCGGCACTCGATGAAATTGGCATGGATGTGCGTGCTGGCGGGGGCGTGGAGCGCAGCTCATTCGGATTCCGTATCTTGCGAACGTATTTCGATGAATCGCTGGAACTCGCCGTGGAGATGCTGCGTAACCCGGTGTTCCCGGAGGACGAACTCAACAAGTTCAAGCAACAGCTCTTCGCTATTCTCGCAACTATCGAGAAGAACCCGTCTCGGTTCGCGAACAGCTACTTCAATCGAGCAATCTACGGAGATGCCAGCCGGCTCGGAATGATCTGGACCCCCGAGCTTGTTAATGATTTTTCCGTCGAGACCCTGCGAGAGTTCCACGGTCGCGAGATCGCGCCTGACAACATTACGGTATTCATGATTGGTGATATCACCATGGCTGAGGCCAGGCAGTCTGTTGATCGTGCATTCGGTGACTGGGAGGCCGAAAGTGCGTCGCAGCGCCAACCGATCGGAACAGCGACCGGGGCAGGATCTCGCGTGATACTGGTTCATCAGCCCGACGCTGTGCAGAGTACGATTATCGCAGGCCACGCGATAGGGCCTTACGATCCGGAGGTCAGCACCGAGTTGACGATGGTCAATGACGTCATTGGCGGGACATTCGAATCGCGCATCAACATGAACTTGAGAGAGGACAAGTCTTGGTCTTATGGAGCGCGTTCCCGTGTTGCAAGAAATACGAGTGGTGACCAGACATTCTTCGTATCGGGTAGCGTTCAGTCCGACAAGACGATGGAAAGCATGCAGGAAATAATGCGCGAGCTCGAGGAGTTTGTGTCGCTGCGGCCCGCGACCGAGGAGGAACTCGAGCGTATCAGGCTAAACAGGACGCGCTCATTGCCAGGGTCGTTTTCCAGTAATCGTGGCTTCCTGGGTAGCATGGTTTATTCCGATACTTTCGGACTGCCATTTGACTATGCAGAAGGCGCTGCCGGGCGGATTAATGCCGTTAGTCTGGATCAGGTGATCGCGCGAGCAGGCGAAACGATTGAGCCAGATAATCTGACCTGGATAGTTGTCGGCGACCTCGAACAAATCGAGGACAAAATCCGCTCATTGAATTACGGCGACGTTGAAGTCTGGGACGGGTTCGGCAAGAAGCTGCGGTAGCGCGCGTTGCGGCTATTCGATGGTGACGTAACGCTCGAGACGAGCCACTTCGTTTTCATCGACGTACTTGCCGATCTCGCGCCGGAACTGTTCCATCGAGGTATACGGCCGGTATTCCTCGAACTCGTGCACCATCTTGCCACTCATACCCGGGATTGTGGCAAAGGCCTCCGATGAGGCCGAATTCAGGTCCATAGGAACAAAGACATACTGTTCGTAGCGGGCAACTTCGTCGTCATCGACATACTTGCCGATTTCGCGCTGGAATTGCTCGATCGACGTATACGGCCGATATTCTTCGAATTCGTGAACCATCTTGCCGTTGATGCCCGGCACGAGTTTCAGCTCGTCTTCGGACGCCGTGTTGAGATTGATCGGCAGAAACAGCTTGATGCGGACTGCATCGTCAATGACACCGGATAGTTCCAGGTTCGACGAAATCGGCCGCAACGCAATGATCTTGTCGGCGGCTTCGTCGCTTACACCATCCAGAGACGCCATTTCCGATTTTTCTGCAAGGTTCGGGTTCAGTACCCCGTTATTGGTGCCCACTTGGGCCAGGGTAATGCTGCTTGCGCACAGCAGTACCAGAGTTGAGATGAAGCGGGCGATAGGCATACTGTTCTCCGATGAAATTGCCGGGTTCCAAAATTCTTGTTTGGGCGGTGCTGTTTATACCGCTGCTGGTCTGGTGCTGGCAATATATTGCCGGCGATTTGTACTACGGCGAGTTTATACACATCACGGGCGATTGGTCAGCCCGTTTATTGATCCTGACGCTTGCCGTGACACCGCTGCGAAACCTGTTCCCGAAGCAGCGCTGGACGGCCTGGCTCATCAGACAGCGGCGCTACTTCGGTGTCGCGGTGTTTGCGTACGTCGTGCCGCACCTCATCGCATATCTCGTGAAGCTTGCCGACGCTGCCCGAATCCTGTCCGAAGGCCTCGAACCGGGCATGCTCACCGGTTGGATCGCGACGCTGATCTTCACGGCGCTGGCATTCACGAGCAATAACACATCTGTTCGCAAGCTCGGCAAACGCTGGAAAGTGCTACATCGCTTCGTCTATGCTGCCGCCGTGTTGACATTCCTGCACTGGATTCTGCTCGCGTTCGATCCGCTGCAAGCTTATGTTCACGCTGGTGTGCTTGTCGTGATCGTGTTGCTGAGGTTCGTCAGGCGCGCTTCTTCTTCGGCGCCGATCTAACAAGCGGCTTGAGATACTGCCCGGTAAATGAATTCTTGTTTACCGCAACATCCTCTGGCGTACCTGTCGCTATTACCTCGCCGCCACCATCGCCGCCCTCGGGACCCAGGTCGATGATACAGTCGGCCGTCTTTATGACATCGAGGTTGTGTTCGATGACGACGACCGTATTGCCTCGGTCCCGGAGACGATGCAGAACACCGAGCAACTGTTCGATGTCGTGAAAATGCAGGCCGGTGGTCGGTTCGTCGAGAATGTACAGCGTGTTGCCTGTGTCTCGCTTGGATAGCTCTTTCGCGAGTTTGACGCGCTGCGCCTCGCCACCGGACAGGGTCGTCGCATTCTGACCGAGGTGAATGTACGACAGGCCGACATCCATCAGTGTTTGCAGCTTCTTGGCGACGACTGGCACGTTCTGGAAAAAACCCAGCGAGTCTTCGACGGTCATCGCGAGCACTTCAGAAATGTTCTTGCCCTTGTAGCGAATCTCGAGCGTCTCCCGGTTATAGCGTTTGCCGCGGCAAACATCGCAGGGTACGTAGACGTCGGGCAGGAAATGCATCTCGACTTTGATAACGCCATCACCCTGGCAGGCTTCGCAACGGCCCCCTTTGACGTTGAAGCTGAAACGACCAGGCATGTATCCACGCGAACGTGCTTCCTGTGTCCCGGCAAACAGTTCACGGATAGGCGTAAATAGTCCGCTATAGGTTGCCGGGTTGGAGCGCGGCGTGCGGCCGATAGGAGACTGCGAAATATCGATCACACGATCGACGAGTTCGAGACCCAGAATTTCCTTGTGCGGCGAAGGGTTACGGCTGCTCTTGTTCAGCAGGTCGGCAACGGCCTTGTACAGTGTGTCATTGACGAGCGTCGATTTTCCCGACCCCGAAACGCCCGTTACGCATGTCATCAGGCCGACCGGAATAGATGCCTCGACATTTTTCAGGTTATTGCCGGTCGCGCCGACAATCGTAATCTGGCGCCCTGGATCAGCGCTAACGCGATCGTCAGGAATCGGAATCTGGCGTTTGCCTGACAGATACTGACCCGTCAACGATTCGGAACTGTTCTGCACTTCTTCCGGCGTTCCAGCTACAACGACCTTGCCGCCGTGAACACCAGCACCAGGACCGAGGTCGACAACATGGTCGGCCGCGAGAATCGCCTCCTCGTCATGCTCAACGACAATGACGGTGTTTCCGATGTCGCGGAGATGGGTCAACGTGCCGAGCAGGCGCTTGTTATCGCGCTGGTGTAATCCGATCGACGGTTCATCAAGGATGTACATGACACCGACAAGCCCCGATCCGATCTGGCTCGCCAGCCGAATGCGTTGCGCCTCACCGCCCGACAATGTTTCGGCGCTGCGGCCCAGCGACAGGTAATCGAGGCCGACATCGGACAGGAAGCCTAGGCGGTCGCCAATTTCCTTGACGATCTTCTCCGCAATCGTCGCGCGCCATCCTTCAAGTTGCATGTCAGCAAAGAAGGCCACGGCCTGGCCGACTGACAAGGCTGAAATCTCGGGCAACGAACGCTCGAGAATAAACACGTGCCGGGCCGAGCGATTCAGGCGCGTGCCGTTACAGTCGGGGCAGGCCTGGCTGTTGAGAAATTTCGCCAGTTCCTCACGCACGGCGCCCGATTCGGTTTCACGATAGCGTCGTTCCAGGTTGGGGATGACGCCTTCGAAGCGATGCCGTTTCTTGATCTGCATGCCGCGGGAATTTTCGTAGTAAAACTCGACCTTCTCGCCACCACTGCCGAACAACACAATGTCCTGCAGTTTCTTCGACAACTGGTTGAACGGCGTTTCGAGGTCGAATTCGAAATGGGCCGCCAAGCTCTGGATCATCTGGTAGTAGTACGTCGTCTTGCGGTCCCAGCCGCGGATCGCACCACCGGCCAGGGCTAGTTCCTCGTTGACGACGACACGCTCGGGATCGAAATATTGTTTGACGCCGAGGCCGTCGCAGCCGGGGCAGGCGCCGGTCGGGTTATTGAACGAGAACAGCCGCGGCTCGAGTTCAGTCAGCGAGTAGCCGCAGATATTGCAG
>Ga0209271_10000826_pt1 | contig 10771 bp, 7 predicted proteins | sample tdAd002_FD_187123 | JGI IMG/M metagenome (GOLD analysis project Ga0209271, IMG submission 187123) | Marine sediment microbial communities from the Atlantic coast under amendment with organic carbon and nitrate - tdAd00.2 (SPAdes)... | ecosystem: Environmental > Aquatic > Marine > Coastal >... | reverse complement strand
TGGGTGATTGATGTTGCTTCAGTTTATGCCGACTTGGATATTCTTGCCCTGACGTCCATAAACGAAGGGACTCCCGTCTCTGTTATTGAAGCTATGGCTTCATCAGTTCCGGTCATTGCCACCGATGTGGGGGGGATAAAAGATCTGATGGGTTCTCCAGACGGCGAGTTAACTCCCAAAGGCTTTTGGACGTGTGAAAGAGGTATTCTTTGCCATAGTAATGATGCCATTGGCTTCGCCGAGGGATTAAAATACCTCATGGAAAACGCTAATGATAAAAATAGTAAGCGAACTATAAAGGCAAGAGATTTTGTGGCACGGCATTATTCCCACAAACGGCTATTAAGAGATATGGAATCTCTCTATAACGATCTATTATGTGAAACCGGAGAAGATAGTTATTCATGAATAACGCATAGCTTTTGTGCTTTTAATGGCTAAATCTAAAATAAATCCGACAAATGAATTGATCAGCGGGACCCGACTTGCGCGTAATAGTGCTTTAAACCTTCTCGGTTTATGTTCACCGCTGCTGGTGGCGATTGTTGCTATCCCCATTCTTATTAGAGGTCTGGGAACGGACCGTTTTGGTGTTTTGACACTGGTATGGGTTGTCATCGGTTATTCCAGTCTTTTTGACTTGGGGCTGAGCCGTGCACTGACAAAAATAGTGGCGGAGAAATTGGGGGCAGGCCGGGAACAAGAAATTCCTGCTCTTGTTTGGACAGCAATATTCGTTATGTTGCTAATAGGAATTTCGGGAACTCTATGCATGATTCTGTTTTTACCTTGGGCTGTTCGAGAATTGTTAAGAATTCCCCAAGGGTTGCAAGCAGAAACTCTTAAAGCCTTTTTCCTCATTGCATTTTCAGTACCTGTGGTGGTTACCAGCACCGGAATTCGTGGGGTTCTGGAAGCATATCAGCGTTTCGATTTCACGAATGCTGTTCGTATTCCCTTGGGGATATATACTTTTGTTGCGCCTATATTGGTCCTGCCCTTTTCACATAGCCTATTTCCTGTGGTGGGTATTTTAGTGGTAGGCCGCATATTTGCCTGTATAGCACATATATTGCTTTGCTTTAAGGTCATACCCGTGTTGTTCCGAAGTATTGTTTTTCAACCAAAGATGGTGAAACCTTTAATCAACTTTGGTGGCTGGATGACCGTCACAAATATTATAGGACCCATTATGGTATATATGGACCGTTTTTTTATCGGTGCTCTTATCTCGGTTACTGCCGTAGCTTATTACGCAACACCATATGAAGTTGTAACAAAAATTTTATTTATTCCAGGGGCTCTTGTGGGTGTACTATTTCCAGCATTTTCTGCAAGTTTTGTTCAAGATCGCAGTCGTGCAAAGCTCCTCTTTGAAAGTGGCATAAAATATGTATTTCTGGCCATATTTCCTCTGACTCTAATAACTGTTACCTTCGCCAACGATGGTTTGAGTCTTTGGCTGGGCATTGAATTTGCGCAAAATAGTACACGGGTATTGCAATGGTTGGCTGTCGGAGTATTTATCAACAGCTTGGCTCAGATACCTTTTGCATTAATACAAGGTGCCGGGAGACCTGACTTAACAGCCAAGTTGCATTTTATAGAACTTCCGTTTTATCTTGGTGGATTGTGGTATTTCATCGGTGGTTTTGGCATTGAAGGGGCGGCAATTGCATGGACGATAAGGACCTCTATAGACGCGGTACTGCTGTTCACTGTAGCAAAACGAATATTGACAACCAGAATAAAAACCATGAGACGCGAGATACTTGCAATGGCAGTGGCGATCCCGCCTTTTGTATTTGCTGCAGTACTGAAAGGTTTTGCCATAAAAGGATTTTTCTTGTTGCTGGTGTTGTTTATTTATGCCTTTGTCGGTTGGTTTTTAATACTGAACATAGAAGAACGTGCGCTAATAAAGCATCGATTTAAAATTATTACGACGTAAAATCGACTTATATTTGACTTATTGATTAAAAGGCAAGTTGACTTTGGGATTATGACTAATTCTAGTCCATACTGTTCTCTATGCGGATCATCAGGAGGTATATTTTACCAGGGTTTGAAGGATTGCCTCTATGACATGCCTGGGGAATGGAATTTTAAAAAGTGTCCAAATCCTGAATGCGGCCTGATCTGGCTGGATCCGATGCCATCGAAGGATGATACTGCAAAAATGTATCAAAATTATTATACCCACCAGGATGAAACCGATAATTATAATGATTGGCTTCGGAAGGCATACGGTTTTATCAAAGAAGGTTACCTGGCGCATAAATATGGTTACCACATAGATACAATTCCGTTGTGGAAAAGGTTTTTGAGTATGGCAATCTATTTTAATCCAGCCAGGCGATCAGATTTGGACTTTTCAGTGATGTATTTACCGGCCCAGCCCGGCGGTAGAGTATTGGAAGTCGGTTGTGGCAGCGGAAAGATGCTTAAGGTTATGAAGGACTTAGATTGGTGTGTTGAAGGTGTTGATTTTGATCCAGTCGCTGTAGAAAATGCCAAATCCAAAGGCTTGAATGTACGTCTCGGAAATTTAGAAGCTCAAGAATACCCTGAGAGTCACTTTGATGCTATTATAATGAGTCATCTCATCGAACATGTCTACAATCCCCTACAACTCGTAAAAGAATGTTACCGTATCTTAAAACCAGGTGGAACCTTGGTAATTGCCACTCCAAATAGCTCATCCTGGGGACACAGGATATATGGTAAAGATTGGAGGGGGTTGGAAACACCCAGGCATCTTTATGTCTATACTATTTCATCATTAAGCCGTCTTGCAGAATCTGAAGGCTTTCAAACAATAAAAAAATGGACGAGCATACGTGGTGGAAGTTGGATGTTTATTGGAAGTCGATCCATTCGATTGAAGAAAAATTTCATCACAGGAAGCCCTCAACCGGCATGTGTTCACTTTTGGGCACGTTGCATGCAACTTGTGGAATGGATACTTTTAAAAAAAAATCCTCTCCTCGGAGAGGAAATTGTTTTAATTGTGAAGAAGTGAAACAATGCGCTTGCCATGAAATCCTATCTGCCGTCTTGCATTAAAAGACAGGATTTATATGAATGTATCTATAGATATAGTCATCGTTAACTGGAACGCTGGGCCTCAACTCAGAGATTGCCTTGATTCTATCATTGCTGCGGATAGAGACGGTTTGGAAATTAAACGAGTTGTATTGGTGGATAATGCATCAAGTGATGGCTCGTCCGATGGATTGCAAGCTTATAGATTCCCTTTAACAGTTATACGGAATACTAAAAACCGTGGCTTTGGAGCGGCCTGCAATCAAGGTGCAAAGGACAGCTGCTCTGACTATCTCCTATTCCTCAATCCCGATACACGTCTTTTCTCTGATTCATTGAGCAAACCCCTTGCTTTTATGAACCAAGCAGATAATCAAAATATAGGTGTAGCTGGAATTCAACTCGTCGATAATAATAGTAGCGTTAGCCGTACCTGTTCACGTTTTCCTACACCATCGATGATCTTTTCAAAGATGCTCGGGCTTGACCGGCTGTTCCCCAGTATTTTCCCAAGCTATTTTTTAATGGATTGGGACCACGAAGATAGCCGACTGGTTGATCATGTTATCGGCGCTTTTTTTTTGGTGAGGCGTTCATTATTTAACATAATGAATGGATTCGATGAACGTTTCTTTGTATATTTGGAAGATCTGGATTTTTCTTTGCGTGCCCGAAAATCCGGCTGGCGCTCTTACTATCTTGCGGAAGTACAGGCCTTCCATAAGGGTGGGGGAACCTCTGAAAATATTAAAGCAACACGTTTGTTTTACGCCCTTCGCAGCCGTATTTTGTATGGCTATAAACACTTCGGCTGGTGGGCTGGGACTGGATTGATGGCAGGTACATTATTTCTGGAATTTCTATCACGTTTTGTTTTGGCTTCTGCTCACCGCTCTCGTAAAGAAATTAATGACCTTATTGACGGATATTCGATGCTGTTAAGGGAAATACCGAATTTACTAAAAAATTCATCGTTTCGGAAAGACTCATGAAAATTCTTCTCCTCAGCCGCTACAGTCGGCTTGGCGCCAGCAGCAGGATTCGATCTTATCAGTATTTGCCGTATCTAAGCCGAAACGGCATTCAAGTTACGGTAGCGCCTTTTTTCGATACCAAATACCTGATAGATCTATACGCATGCAAGCCAAGGGGCCTTGCAAACATCCTTCGTTCCTACCTTCGACGACTTGTTTTTCTCTTAAAAAGCAAGCAATTCGATATGTTGATGGTCGAATACGAGGTCTTGCCTTGGCTGCCTGCATTTGTTGAAGCAATACTTGCCGGCCTTGGAATCCCCTATATAGTGGATTTCGATGATGCTGTTTTCCATCGCTATGACATGCATCCAAACCATATTGTGCGAACGCTGTTGGGACGAAAAATCGATCAAGTAATGCGTCGAGCCGCTTTGGTGATTGCGGGCAACAAATATTTGGAAAATCGGGCGAAAAGAGCCGGGGCAAAGCGGGTTGAAATCCTGCCTTCGGTGATTGATTTAGAGCGATACCGCCTAAAACCTTATCGAGAGAAACCTGTTTTTACAATTGGCTGGATAGGGTCTCCCACTACGGCACGGTATCTACATATTGTTGAGCCGGCCATCGCCAATTTTTGCAAAGATGGAAAAACACAATTGGTTCTGGTGGGCGCCGGTCATGTTGCCCTGAATAGCATGCCGGCGGTGATGCGCACTTGGTCGGAAACGTCCGAAGTCGATGATATCCAGGAATTTGATGTCGGTATCATGCCGATGCCGGACAATTCTTGGACACGCGGGAAGTGCGGTTACAAATTGATTCAATACATGGCCTGCGGTCGCCCGGTCGTAGCGTCTCGGGTCGGAGTTAATCCGGATATCGTTGAACACGGTGTAAACGGGTTTCTGGCTGAAACCACAGCCGACTGGCTTCACGCTTTCGAAACTTTACACAATGACTTTGGTTTAAGAATGCGAATGGGCAAGCATGGGCGACGCAAGGTCGAAACCCAATATTGTATACAAATCACAGGGTCACGTTTATTATCATATATTCACAGAGTACCTCGGAAAAAAAATGTATAATCGTTCTATCTTAAATATATACTCAACTGGATTTCAAAAAATGTAAGACACCAGGAATTGTCCATGTGCGGAATTTTAGGATTCATAACACATCGAAGATTCAACGAGTTAAGGCAGGATCTGCCGCTGGCTGCATCGTCGCTGACCCATCGCGGTCCGGATGATTCGGGCCTTTTCTTTGAGGCGTCGGCAGGGGTCGGACTGGGACATCGCAGGTTGTCGATAATCGACCTCAGCAGTGCCGGTCGTCAACCCATGGAAAGTGACGATGGAAAGTTGAATATTGTCTATAATGGTGAGGTTTACAATTTTCGTGAAATACGGAAAGAGCTGCGCTTAGATGGCTACAGTTTTCGAAGCGATACGGATACGGAAGTTGTTTTGAAGGCATATCAGCACTGGGGCAGAGAGTGCCTGGATAAATTTGTAGGTATGTTTGCTCTGGCCATTTGGGATCGCGGCGAAAAAACGCTGTTTTTGGCCAGAGACCGGATGGGAATCAAACCCCTCTATTATTATCATAACGGCGATACATTTCTCTTTGCCTCCGAGCTTAAAGCTTTGATGACATTCAAGGCTTTTCCAAAAGAAATCGACCCGGATTCAATTCCACTTTTTCTTCACTATCAGTACATTCCAGCCCCTAAAACCGTTTTTGCCGATACGTACAAGCTGTCTCCGGGGCATTTCCTGACGTTTGACGGCAAGACCATACGGACAGAACCCTATTGGAACATCCCGAAAAGATCGTCGGATGAAAATAACATCCATGTTAATGAAAAAGAATGTCTGAAACGACTGGACGATCTTCTCACCACAGCGGTTTCGGATCGGTTGATCAGCGATGTGCCCCTGGGTGCTCTTCTAAGCGGAGGAATCGACTCTTCGATTGTGGTCGCTTTAATGCAGAAAGTCAACAGGTCTCCGGTCCGAACGTTCAGCATCGGTTTCAATGAACCGGGCTATAATGAGGCGCCCTGGGCTTCAAAAGTGGCAGAACATTTGGGCACCGATCACAACGAGTTATATGTGACTCCCAAAGATGCGATGGATCTTATTTCAAGCCTTCCCGAAATATATGATGAACCTTTTGCCGATGCATCGGCAATCCCGACGACGCTGGTATGCCGCTTTGCGCGAAGCAAATTGACCGTAGCCCTTTCCGGTGACGGCGGAGATGAACAATTTTCAGGCTATGTCCGTTACTGGAGCACCCGGGCGCTGTCATCGGCGTTCCAAGGATTACCGCAAACCATTAGAACAGCAATGGCCGATTTTTTTGAACGGATTCCATCCAGCTGGATTGAAAGATGCTATCACCCGATCCAGCCCCATTTGCCACAACGCTTCAGGGCTGCCAATTTTATCGACAAGTGGGAAAAAGTTTTAAAACTTATGCGAAAGAGCCGGATTCGGGATCTTTACCGGATGACCGTATGTCTGTGGCCCGAAGAAGATATTTTGGCGCTGGTGGACATGAAACTGCCCGCCAGCAGATTTGAAGAAACATTTCTTGAGACCGAAGGATGGCCCGTATTATCACGCCTTATGCGCGTTGATCTCAAGACCTATCTTCCGGATGCCATGCTCACCAAGGTTGACCGGGCCAGCATGGCAAACAGCCTGGAAGTACGTGTGCCGCTCCTGGATCATCGTGTTGTGGAGTTTACTTCGAAGCTGCCTGAAAACCTGAAGTACAGAAATGGGTCGGGCAAATATCTTTTAAAAAAACTTTTAGCACAATATGTTCCGAAGGCGTTGTTTGAAAGGCCTAAAATGGGATTCGGGGTTCCGATTGATCTTTGGTTTCGCAAGGATTTGAAGACGCATCTGTTGGACTACCTCTCTCCTGAGCGTTTAAAAAGAGAGGGCATGTTCAATCATGTTCTGGTGGAACAGAAGATAAAAGAACACCTGTCCGGGCAGAAGAATCACCAATATCGACTCTGGTCTATTTTAATGTGGGAAATGTGGCGGGAACGCTGGCTCGATACGTAGTTTTGAAGCTGGTATCAAAACAGATGAGCTCCATGGCGTTGCAAAAAACGAAAATAATATCATTGCATATACTAGTATAATACGCTAAAAAGTTTAACACATCCGAGTGGCATTAATGTAAAATTAATTTCAGGGAGCTGTAATGAGGGTTCTAATCACCGGCGGTGCCGGATTTATCGGGTCTCACCTTGCGGAAGCATGCCTTGCAAATGGCGATGAAGTCTATATTATCGACGATCTATCCACCGGCACCATAGAGAATATTCACCATTTACAGGAAGATTCTCGTTTTGCAAACAAGCTTTTTGTCCACATCGACACCATATTGCATCACGACCTAATGGTGGAACTGATTGGTATCTGTGATATTGTTTTCCATATGGCTGCAGCTGTAGGTGTTCTTTATATCTTGGAAAACCCACTTGAATCGATAAAAATTAATATTCAGGGGACAGAAAAGGTTTTAGAGCTGTGCAACAAATTTAAAAAGAAGGTCCTGATTGCTTCAACATCGGAAGTGTACGGCAAACACACCCATGCCCCTTTAGTAGAGACGGATAATATCATCTACGGTCCCTCCAGTAAATTCCGATGGAGTTACGCCGCATCAAAACTGATGGATGAATTTACCGCTCTTGCGTATTATCGGACCCATGGACTGGAAGTCATCATCACCCGCCTTTTTAACACTGTGGGTCCAAGACAGACCGGCACCTACGGAATGGTAATTCCCCGATTTGTCGCTCAGGCGTTGAACAACCAGCCTTTAACCGTATACGGTGACGGCAGCCAGACCAGAACTTTTACGTATGTTAAGGATGTTGTCCAGGCACTGATGGCTCTGGTCAAAGCGGAGGATGCTGTGGGCCAGGTGCTTAACGTGGGCGGAACTGAAGAGATAACCATCTTCGATCTGGCCCAAAAAATTATCACTGCAACCGGTTCAAAATCCAAGACCGAGTTTATCCCCTACGATAAAGCCTTTGGAAAAGACTTTGAAGACATGCAGCGCAGGGTTCCGGGCATTGAAAAAATCAAGAAAATAATCGGTTTTAACCCCAAAACCGATATCGATGAAATCCTGAAACAGGTTATAGATTTTACTCAACAAAAAATTCAGGCGGTATAGCTGTTTGACGCATATCGCTGTACCGCGGGTTAATTCATAAAAATACTTCTCACGATTAAGTTTTTGAATCCTTACATTCTCACAGCCGCATCCTTTATATTGTGCCTTGGACTTACGCCGATTGTCCGTCAGGTCTCCATACGCAAGGGCTGGATGGCAAATCCGACAAAAGAGCGATGGCACCGGAAGCCCACTGCGCTTCTCGGCGGCAGCGCCATATACATCGGCATCTCAATTCCTTTATTTTTCATAGCAGATTTTCACACGATCATACCCTATGTTTTCAGGACATCAGATTCTGCAGCATTGCCCTCCATTGGTGCGGTAATCTTTATGGGAACCACCCTCCTTTTCGCAATAGGGCTTTTAGACGACTTCATTAATATAAAACCCCATACCAAACTGATCGGGCAAATATTGGCGGCATCGATGGTTACCTTCTTGGGCTTCCGGCTCCACTGGTTTACATCCCTGACCATTGACACCATGGTCACGATTTTCTGGGTTGTCGGCATAACCAATGCTTTCAACCTTATCGACAACATGGACGGCCTATGCGCTGGAGTTGGCCTTATTTCCGCAATATTTCTATCGCTCCTATACCAAGGGAGTTTGGGTGAAGCTTCAGTTATATCCATGATAATCGCCGGATCCTTGGGAGGTTTTCTTTTTTATAACTTCAACCCTGCATCCATTTTCATGGGCGACTGCGGAAGCCTTGTGATCGGTTTTTCTCTGTCCATGCTCGGACTTGTCTACTCTGAAGTTTCTGCCGCCCATAGGCTGTCCCTGTATGCCGTGCCCCTAATGATTTTTATGGTGCCGATCCTTGATACCGCAATGGTTACCTCTGTCCGTCTTTTAAGCGGCAGAAGAGCTTCCAAAGGCGGAAAGGATCATACATCCCATCGGCTGGTCCTTATGGGATTCAATGAAAAAAAAGCGGTTTTATTTTTGTACGGCATCGGTGCTGTTTCAGGCATGTCGGCCCTGTTTACCAGCAGAACCGATACGTTTACCTCTCCGGCGGTCATCGTTCCGGTGGCGGCGTCTATTCTCTTGATGACCATCTATCTGGCTCAGCTGCGTGTATACCCTGAAAAAGAATTTTCTCTTTTAAGGGACAAGCCCTATACGCCCATTCTGATCGAGCTGACGTATAAACGCCAGATTGTCCTGGTAATTCTCGATATTTTCTTAATATCGTTCGCTTATTATCTTTCTTACCGCCTCCGATTTAGCGGTACTGCGTTTCCATTTTATTTCAAAATATTTTTAAAATCACTTCCGGCGGTCATCGCATGTAAATTGCTGGCTTTCTATGCGTTGGGAATTTACAGGTCCATCTGGGGCCATATGAGTACAACGGATGTCTATGCTTACGTTAAAGCTTCTTCATTGGCGACCATTTTTTCTATTGTTGCAGTGACATTTACGTATCGTTTTAAAGATTTTTCAAAAGGGATATTTTTTATTGACTGGCTGTTGACCACCGGGTTGATCCTGGGAACAAGGGGTTCATTCAGGCTATTTCTGGAGGCCATCAAGAGAAAATCCCTTTTTGGGGATACGGTTCTCATATACGGTGCCGGCAAGGGCGGAGAAATATTGCTCCGTGAGATTTTAAATAACGAAAAGATGAAATTAAAGCCTGTGGGTTTTGTCGACGATGATCCATTGAAAGCCGGAAAGAAACTGCTGGGGTATCCAATATTTGGGACCTTCAATGACCTCGATTATCTCTGTGAAAAATATAAAGTTGGTGGCCTGATCATTTCATTCAGGGAAAAAGATTCTAACAAACACTTGAACATCAAGGCATTCTGCAGGATAAATAACCTGTTCTTGAAATATTTTTCCATCGACCTTAAAGATGTCGATCTTGAAATTTGACCCCCGCCCATGGCGAAATTTACCGCCTGACGCAGAAATTGTGGGAAACGGGATAAAGGTTCATATCTGTATGGAGAGGTTAACATGAAGCATCAGAGCGCATCAAAAATTGAAAAACTACTTGAAAAAGGCGTCCAGATACCCAATCCACAAAGTATTGAGATCGGCCCTGAAGTCGATATTGACAGAATATCCGGGGACAGGGTGACCATTTATTCAGGATGTAAGATCTTTGGTCGATCCATTCTGATTCTTCAAGGCTCGAAACTTGGATATGAAGAACCGGTTACCCTAAAAAACTGTCAACTGGGCCCTCAGGTTGAGCTTAAAGGCGGATTTTTCAGGGATGCTGTTTTCCTGAAAAACGTGAGTGTGGGGTCCGGTTCCAATGTCCGGGAAGGAACGATCCTGGAAGAAGAATCGCGTGTTGCCCACTCGGTTGGCCTGAAACAAACGATTCTTCTTCCTTTTGTGACACTGGGGAGTCTAATCAACTTTTGTGATTGTTTAATGGCCGGCGGTACAAGCCGAAAGGATCACAGCGAGGTCGGGAGTTCTTTCATTCATTTTAACTTTACTCCCAATCAGGACAAAGCAACACCATCGTTAATCGGTGACGTTCCCAGAGGTGTTATGCTCAACCA
>Ga0209271_10000824_pt1 | contig 10799 bp, 9 predicted proteins | sample tdAd002_FD_187123 | JGI IMG/M metagenome (GOLD analysis project Ga0209271, IMG submission 187123) | Marine sediment microbial communities from the Atlantic coast under amendment with organic carbon and nitrate - tdAd00.2 (SPAdes)... | ecosystem: Environmental > Aquatic > Marine > Coastal >... | reverse complement strand
TCCAGAAGCCGGTGATCAACTTGTTGTGGTGAAAGATGAGCGAGCGGCCAGAGTGATTGCTCAAGACCGCATGCAAAAGCAAAAAGATGTAGGATTTGCTGCAACATCCCGGCGAACCTTAGATGATTTGTATGCCGATACCCAAGATGGGGAGGTCAAGGAATTACCCGTGCTCCTTAAAGCGGATGCCCAAGGTTCGGTGGGCGCCTTGGGTGATGCCCTGCAAAAGATTTCGACCGATGCGGTGAAGCTTAAAATCATTCACAGCGGGGTAGGCGGCATCAACGAATCGGATGTGTTGCTCGCGGCCGCGTCAAAAGCGATTATTATTGGATTTCACATTCGGCCTGATTCGAATGCGGCGAATATTGCTGAACGTGAAGGGGTAGAAATTCGCCTGTATACCATTATTTATAATGTGCTGGATGATATTCGTTCAGCTGCCGAAGGACTGTTGGCGCCTACCATAAAGGAACGGGTCTTAGGACATGCCGAAGTTCGGGAATTGTTTTCGGTTCCAAAGATGGGAACGATTGCTGGTTGCTATGTCAGTGATGGTACGATCTCGCGTACCAATACGAAAGTACGGGTGGTGCGAGATCAGGTAATGGTGTACGAAGGAAAAATCGGGTCACTTCGCCGATTTAAGGATGATGCCCGCGAAGTGCAACAAGGGTATGAATGTGGAATCGGAGTTGAAAATTTCAATGATATAAAGCTTGGAGATGTGTTGGAAGCCTACGTATTGGAGGAGGAGGCGACCAAATTATAAGAGGGATGTGACCGCGGGATAGACGGAATGGGGATGATTGTCGGGTTGTGTACGGTGGAACTACATTTCCCCGATGCCCAATCGCTCAAAGGTAAGCGAAAAATCCTTGTCAGTTTGATAACCAAGCTTCAGAATCGGTTTAATATTTCCATCGCCGAAGTTGATGAAAACCATCTTTGGCAAAAAGCCATTCTGGGAATCGCGTCGGTCGCCAATGAGACGTCACGGGTTAACCAGACGTTAGATCACGTTCTCAATGATATACGAGCGAATCCTTCACTCGAACTCTTACGGTCTCGGATCGAATTGTTATAAGGCCTCAAGAGGTTGGCATCATGTCAAAATCATCAATCAGTCGAGCGACACGGGTGGCTGATCAAATACGGATGGAAGTCGCTGAAATCCTCTCCCGAAAAATTAAGGACCCACGGGTTCAATTTGTCACTGTTACGGATGTCAAAATGACGGCGGACCTCAAAATTGCCCGAATCTATGTCACGGCGTTGGATCAAGAACATTATGAGCAACAAACGGCTCCAGGTCTGAAAAGTGCCGTGGGGTATATTCGGACAGAAGTAGGGCGACGGCTGAATTTACGCTATACACCTGAAATTGTATTCTATCGAGATACGAGTGCCGAATATGCTCATCGCATGGAAAAAATTTTGGACTCCCTTCCTCAAGAGAATGAGCACGAGTCAGACGAACCCTCTCTCCCATCGACCTAGAAACAGGGTCTGTAGCACGCATGACACTTCTTTCTTCTTGTACCGACCAACCAACGACTGAGAACACCAGGTTGCCAATGCCGCTTCATGGGGTCTTAATTGTGAATAAGCCAGATGGGTGGACTTCTCATGATGTCGTGCAACGGGTTCGAACCGTTTTGGGTATCCAGAAAGTTGGGCATGCCGGAACGTTGGATCCACATGCAACAGGAGTCTTGCCAGTGTTAATTGGAAAGGGAACCAAAATCGCCCAATACCTTTTGGGTTGGGACAAAGAATATGCGGCGGTTCTTCAATTGGGGCAAAAGACTGATACACAAGATGCGTGGGGATCGGTACTGGAAGAAAAGTCATACGAAACATTGTCTGAAGACGACGTTCGATCCGTTTTCCCGAGTTTCCATGGAGCGATACAGCAAGTTCCGCCGATGTACTCAGCTGTCAAAGTCGGGGGGCAACCCTTGTATAAAAAAGCGCGAAAAGGGCAAACTGTTGAACGCCAAGCCAAAACCGTGGTGATTCATGATCTGGAAATCCAGCGAGTGGCGATACCTGAAGTGAGTTTTCGTGTAGCATGCTCTAAAGGGACGTATGTTCGGACCTTGTGTAACGATATTGGGGATCGCTTGGGCGTCGGTGGCCATTTGAAATGGTTGCAACGCCGACGGGTAGGCCCCTTGCAGCTTGATCAGGCCGTTGAAATGGAATCTCTCAATGATGGGGTTGATTTATCACAATTTGATGGAGCCTGGTGGAGCCTGGATCGAGTCTTAGAAGGGTTCCCTGCCGTGGAAGTGAATGGGGACGATGCTCGAAAGGTGCTCCATGGGAATGCTATCCCTTGGAATCGTGTAGAATGGGCTGGTGAGAAGGCCGGGTTAACGACTTCTGGGGAAAGTGTCCTGGTTCGGGTGAAAAACAAAGATGGCTCTTTGTTGGCCTTAGGGAAAGGCCCTTCCTTGCAACCAGGGCAGAGTGGTTCAGTGTTAGTGATGGACACCGTTTTAGGCTAGGTGAATGGGGAAGCAGATGGTAGTGGATTCATATGAGTATTTTGTTAAAAACAATCGGGTAGATTCAGAAAAGAGCATATTCTGAAGGAGGCATTATGGCATTGACCAAAGAAGAAAAAACGGCAGCCGTTACATCGCAACAAATGCATGATCGAGACACGGGATCTTCAGAGGTCCAGATTGCGATATTGACCAAGCGAATTACCAGTCTGACCGATCATTTTAAAGCGCATAAAAAAGATCATCATTCCCGTCGGGGCTTGCTTAAAATGGTGGGGCGACGAAGAAAGCTTCTTGACTATATTCGACGGCGGGATGAGGCCAAATATCAATCGGTGATTGCGGCTTTAGGTATTCGGAAATAGTCTCATAACTTGCTGGTGTTAGTTTCTTGTGAAAAAAAATACCAGGTGTAACCAGTGGGTATTGCCTCGAAATTCAGGGGCCAGAAGAATGCACGGTCTGTGAGGACGCCGAAGCTGGGAATGAACAAAATAATGCCACTATACCCTCAAAGGAAATGGGGGAGCAGAAAGGTCACAACATGATTCATGTCGTTGAAATGGAAATTGGTGGTCGCCCGCTTCGGTTAGAAACTGGTCGTATGGCCAAACAGGCGGATGGTTCGGTCTTGGCCACATATGCTGATACGGTTTTGTTGGCCACGGCGGTGGCTTCGAGGACGTTCAAGCCTGACGCTGGCTTCATTCCCCTCACAGTTAATTACCAAGAGAAATTCTATGCTGCTGGAAAAATTCCTGGCGGGTTTTTCCGTCGGGAAGGAGCTCCCAGTGAGAAAGAGGTGCTGACCAGCCGTCTGATTGACCGTCCGATTCGCCCGCTGATGCCGGATGGTTTTTATTATGAAACCCAAATCATTGTAACTGTGCTTTCCATTGATCAAACGATGGCATCTGATGTGGTGGGCATTGTGGCCGCGTCTGCCGCATTGGCCGTTTCGGATATTCCGTGTGCGGGACATTTAGCTTCCGTCAGAATCGGTCGGGTAAACGGAAATTTTGTGGTCAACCCGGATCGAAGTGCCTTGGAAACAAGCGAATTGAATCTGGTCGTGGCCGGTACGCAGGATGCGGTGATGATGGTTGAGGCTGGAGCCAATGGGCTTTCTGAAGATATGATGATTGATGCCATCGAACTTGCGCATGCTGAAATTAAAAAGATCATCGCGAAGATCCAGGAGCTACAGGATAAAGTTGGAAAAGCTAAACGTGCTTTCCAAGCTGAAGTCCTTGATGCAGAGGTAGAAAAGGCAGTTCGTTCGCAAGCGGCTTCGGCCATTTGCGAAGCCATGTATATTCCAGGAAAAGCCGATCGCCAGGAACGGATTGATCAAATCCTTCAAGAATCGCTTGAAGCCGTGGCCGGTGAAGATGATGCGCGGAAGTCTCAGGTTAAGAACGCTTTTCATGAGTTGGAGTATTCTGAGGTTCGTCGGATGATTTTGGAAAAGAAAACTCGTGCCGATGGGCGAGGGTTTGCCGATGTTCGTCCCATTACCTGTGAAGTGGGTCTGTTGCCGCGTACACATGGTTCAGCCTTGTTTACAAGAGGGGAAACGCAAAGTTTGGGGGTGGTGACGCTAGGGACAGGAGATGATGAACAGCGCATTGATGCCTTGGAAGGCGAATATTCTCGCGCCTTCATGCTGCATTATAATTTTCCCCCGTTTAGCGTCGGCGAAGCCAAATTTTTGCGCGGGCCAGGGCGACGGGAAGTCGGTCACGGGAAATTAGCTGAACGGGCTTTGAGTGCCGTGTTACCTACGAAGGAAGAATTCCCCTACACGATCCGCATTGTTTCCGAAGTATTGGAATCGAACGGATCCTCCTCGATGGCCACGATTTGTAGTGGGACGTTGGCTCTTATGGATTCGGCGGCGCCAATCAAGGCGCCGGTGGCTGGGATTGCGATGGGGTTAATCCTGGAAGGTGACCAGCTGGCCATTCTGTCTGATATTTCAGGGATGGAAGATCATTTAGGTGATATGGATTTCAAGGTAGCCGGGACCAAAGATGGTGTGACCGCGTTACAGATGGATATTAAGATAGGTGGGGTCACGCCAACCCTCATGCGGCAAGCTCTCGCACAGGCACGTGGGGGACGCATGACGATTTTGGAGAAAATGAATGAATGCCTCACCACTCCTCGCACTGAATTGGCGCCATATGCCCCTCGCATTAGTACCGTTCAAATTAAGCAAGATAAAATTCGAGATATCATTGGCCCAGGAGGAAAAGTTATCCGTGGGATTATTGCGGAATGTGGCGTGAAAATGAATGTTGAAGATACTGGGATTGTGACGATTGCCGCAGTAGATGAGAGCTCGGCCAAAAAAGCCATGGACATGGTGCTTGGTTTGGTTGAAGAAGCGGAGATAGGAAAAATTTACTTGGGGACAGTTAGGAAAATTGTAGATTTTGGAGCGTTTGTGGAAATCCTCCCGAATATGGATGGACTCGTCCACATCTCACAATTGGCTCCTCATCGCGTGGAATCTGTTGCCAATGAAATTTCTGAAGGTGAAAAAATTCTGGTCAAAGTGCTGGAGATTGATCGACAAGGCAAGATTCGTCTCAGTCGGAAAGAAGCCATGGCGGAACAAGCCGAGAACGATCAACCTTCTGCCTAACTCTTCCTGGTTGTATCACCGTGTATAAAAAAGTTGTGTTGGATAATGGAGTTCGGGTCGTGCTCGAGCGAATGTCCTCATTGAGGTCCGTAGCGCTGGGAGTGTGGGCGAATGTGGGCAGTCGCTACGAAGTCAAGGGCGAGGAAGGCCTCTCTCATTTTATTGAACATATGATGTTCAAAGGCACGCGAAACCGAACCGCTTCCCAAATCTCCAATGAGATTGATGCGCTGGGAGGAGAAATGAATGCCTTCACCACCCACGAAGCCACCGCGTTTTATGTCAAGGTCTTGGACCAACAAGTGGGAGCGGCATTCGATCTTTTAGCCGACCTCTTTCATCATTCGCGTTTTGGGGCCAGAGATATTCAAAAAGAAAAGCAGATTGTGCTTGAAGAAATCCGAACGGTTCAGGATGATCCGGAGGATTATATCCATGAGTTACATGCCAAGGATGTCTTGGGCAACCATCCCATTGGGCGCCCCATTTTAGGGACCACACGAGCGATGCAACAATTGGATCGCCGTGGACTTCTCCACTATAAACGCAAACATTACCGACCGGAAAACACGATCGTGGCTGTGGCTGGAAATTTTCACTTTTCCCAACTGCTGGATCAGGTCAACGAATATTTTGGTCAATGGCAAGGCGAGAAGTCGGCGACGCCTTCTAGAAAAATTGAAAACGATCGTTGGCCCGATCAGCCGAAAGCACGCCAAAGTCTTCATCAAAAACCATTGGAACAAGTTCATCTGTGCGTGGGATTTAAAGGGCTCCCTATTGCGCATTCCGATCGCTATGCGGCTCATGTCCTCAATACCATTTTGGGAGGTGGGGTCAGTTCGCGGTTGTTCCAAGAAGTTCGGGAAAAGCGTGGATTGGCCTACACAATTTATTCGCACCTTTCGAGCTTTCTGGATGGAGGGACGTTAACCGTCTATGCGGCCACACGACCGACGGAAGTGGGCGCCGTCATTGATCAGATTTGCAAAGAAACGAAGAAATTGTGTCGTCGTGGGCTGGCAGTAAAAGAATTGGAGCGGACCAAAACCCAACTCAAAGGAAGTCTGATGTTGGGCTTAGAAGGAACATATGGCCGCATGAATAAACTGGCTAAAGACGAACTCTACCAAGGTCGTCATGTCACGCTGCAAGAAATGGTTAAAGCCATAGACCGAATTTCGCCTGATCAAATCCGTCAACTCAGTCAGAAATTACTAGATCTCAAGGAGTTTGTCGTGACAGCATTAGGTCCAATACCTAGAAAAATGGTAGTAAAGTGGGGATAATTTTTTAAAAAAATCACCTGAAAATTCGCTTGACAACGTTGCTCTGGATGAGTAGCATTGTCCCTCCCCAGAGCAAGGGTTTTTTAGGGAAGGGCAATTGGGGAGATGTTGGTCGGAATTTTGGAAATACTGTTTGAGAAGTGAGAGAAAATAAAAAGGTCACGTTGTTTTTTAATTTTTGTCATTCTAACACTGTAAGGAGGGAGCAGATGAAGAAGTCATCTCTACGTCGGGCGATGGTAGCTCTCTGTGCATTTGGACTGCTGAGCATGGGAATGGCAGGAGCGGTCTATGCGCAAAAAGGCCCTGCTGCTGGAAATCCGAAAGCCAAAGGGGACGCCAAAGATGTCACCGCTCAAGGTGATATTTCCTACAAAGGCGTGGCAGCCACAAGTTTAAAGGGCAGAATTTTTGGACATTGGGCTGACAATCCTGATGGTGAAATCATGTTTGGTATTCAATATTGGAATACCTCGGAACCAGCCGAAGTGGGGGATCCTCCAGGCCGGGCTTCCGATGATCGTATTCAAACCTTGCCGGATCCATTAGTTTCCTGTTGTGGATGGGGCTACCAGGGTGGAACAGACAAGAATAACCCGTATTCTGGTTGGTACACTCCACAAACAACCGTAAGGTTAGCGGTTAAAGACAAAGCCCTCATGGACCAAATGACTAAAGCCGCCCAGGATTTTGTAGCAATGGAAGTGCAAGTGAGCGGACATACGGTCACAGGTTTTAAGCTTTTAAACTAGAGAAAAGTTCCAAATCATTAATAAGAATAAGACAGACATAACAACTTTTTTTAGTCGAGGAGGGAAGCCATTATGAAAGGTGCTAAGTTAAAAGGATGGGCCCTTGTTGGAGCCATGGCGCTTGTAGGCACAATGGCCTCCAGTGCATTGGCAATCGAGGCATTCCAAGAACGGTTTGAATGGGGAGACCTGAGCAAGCCGACCACGCTTCGTGGCCGAGTTGCTGTGACAGACCCCTATGATAAAGCTGTCTGGATCAACGTTGCCGTTTTTGGTGGCAATGCTGAAAGTGGCTACTACTGGCAAAAATACTTTCCTGGCAAAAATGTCAAGATGTATCCCGCAGACGATAAGGTCATGGCCACGTTGAAAGCAGCCGGGAAAGATTCTCACAGCCAGGCGGTCATGACGGGAACAAAGCCTTCAAATTACGGATTAGTTGAAATCGTGGTCCAAGAAAAAGAACAAAACAAGCGGGTGATTCTTTCTGCAAAGACTGTGGAGGATGTAGCCGGAACGCCGGATAAACCTCGCAGCATTCATGCCTTGCGGACCACACCTGTGGCTCAAGCTACCGCTAATGAAAGTTGGCCACAAAACCGGAAGATGCAATATGATGTGCTGATTCCTGGTGGGCCTGCTATTTCTGGAGTAATTCCTTATTCCGATCAAGGGTTAGGAGTCTGGGATCCAGAAAAATAATCTTTTTAGGTTATTCCTAGTTATAAAGAAAGGCCTGCGTATTATGCAGGCCTTTCTTTTTTTGTGGCCATATCATCGTCTAAACGGGCCTTGAAGTCTGCTAGCCGATTAAGGGCTTCAAGCGGTGTCATGGAAAACAAGTCAATCTGTTTGACCTCTTCTAAGATGATATGAGGATGAGGGGAAAGTTGGGTAGGAGGTTGAGACTGGTTTTCGTAAGGGTCCTGATTTGAAACATTTGGGGAAGCATGGTCTTCTTCGAGTTGTTCCAGAATGTTCTTGGCGCGCTGAAGTATGGGCGTGGGAATCCCCGCTAATTTGGCGACTTGAATACCATAACTTCGGTCAGCTTTCCCAAGGATAATTTTCCTCAGAAATAAGACATCCTGTCCTGTTTCCTTTACCAGTACCGTGTAATTTTTAATGCCTTCCCGCTGGGATTCCAATTGCGTCATTTCATGGTAATGCGTGGCAAACAGAGTCCTGGCTCCAAGATTTCCTCGATCAAGAATATATTCCACTAAGGCCCAGGCAATACTCAACCCGTCATACGTGCTGGTTCCTCTTCCCACCTCATCTAGCAACAACAGGCTTCGGGAAGTGGCGGAATCTAAAATTTTTGCCGTTTCACTCATTTCCACCATAAAGGTGCTTTGTCCGGCACTCAGATCATCGGCGGCTCCTACACGAGTAAAAATTCGATCAACCAGGCCAATGCGAGCGGAATTGGCAGGAACAAAGCTGCCAATTTGCGCCATCAACACAATAAGGGCTACTTGCCGGAGATAGGTACTTTTCCCCGCCATATTGGGGCCGGTGATCAGAAGTAACCGGTTGGTGTCCAAATCAAGGGTGGTGTCATTAGCGATAAACCCATCGGCAATCTGGAGTTGCTCAATAACGGGATGTCGTCCTTCCGTGATCTGAATCATGCCCCCTTCATAGACCGTGGGTTGGGTGTACCGATTGAGGCAAGCCGTTTCAGCCAAGCTGGCGAAGACGTCGAGTATGGCTAATTGTTGCGCCATGGCTTGAAGTCTTGTGGTGGCGGAGGCGATGCGGTGACGAAGGTTCACAAACAGCTCACATTCCAAATGTTTCATCTTCTGGTCTGCACTGGAAAGACGGCCTTCAAGATCCTGTAGTTCTTCTGTGGTAAAGCGTTCAGCATTCACCAGTGTCTGTTTTCGATGATAGTCTGGTGGCACTCGGGAGGCATTGGTTTTCGTCACCTCTATGTAATAGCCAAAGACTTGATTGAACTTCACCTTGAGAGAGTCAATTCCGGTTTTGGTTCGTTCCCTTGTTTCCATTTCGGCTAATAATCGGGTGCCTTCTTTGGAAAGGATGCGCAGTTCATCAAGCTCTTGATTCACGCCTGCTCGAATGATTCCTCCATCCTTTGCTGAGAGGGGAGGGTTTTCCATGAGGGAATCTGAAATCCAGGAAGATACGTCTTGGATGGAATCCCAGTCGTCATACATTGTCTTCAGTAAATTGGCTTGAAACCCTGCCAGGAGCGTGTGAAGCATCGGCAGGCTTTCCAAAGAGTGATGGAGACTCATGAGGTCACGAGGATTGGCGACTCCCAACGCCATGCGGCTGTTCAAGCGTTCTAGATCTTTGATTGTTTTCAGATGCTCTCGAATCGACATTCGAGTCCCCACTTGATTGACCAATTCTTTGACGACATCCTGCCGGCGTTGAATCACGGCGAGTTGGGTGAGAGGACGCACGACCCACTGTCGCAATAACCGAGTCCCCATGGGTGTTTGGGTCTGATCCAGGGTGTTGAATAAGGTCGGGCTTTGGCGTTGTCCTGAGACTGGTTTGAGGATTTCCAAATTTCGAAGTGTGGACTGGTCCAATTGCATTTCTTGTTCGAGCAGGCGAATCCAAGGACGGCGCAAATGAGCATGGGCTAAAGTCGGCTGAGTTTCGGTGAGATACTGCAATAGCCCTCCGCTGGCTTGGTACCCAACTGTCAGTCCAGATAGTTGAAGCTCGTGAATGTGGTCTACGCCAAATGTTGTGGCGAGTGCGGTTTTGCTTAATTCCATCTCGAAGCTATTCATGTCACGAGAAACCAAACGCGCAATAGCTAATGGTTGCAGAATTGCAGAAAGTTCCTCTTGAATTGAATTGGGAAAGATGACTTCTTTTGGATCAATCCGAACGAGCTCATCCACAAGAAGGTGCAGTGATTCCTCAATCGGTGCCTCAGAAATCCAAAATTCACCCGTTGAAAGATCCAATGTGGCCAAGCCCACGCGCGTTTCCGATACGGGGTTATTCGGAAAAGGCTTTCGGGAATAAAAGATTGAAGAAATATAGTTGGCTTCTCGAGCAGTGAGCAGTTCATGGTCATACAATGTGCCAGGAGTGTAGACTCGAACAACTTCCCGTCGAATGAGTCCCTTCGCCTCTTTCGGATCTTCAACCTGCTCGCAAAGCGCAACGATTTTCCCGGCTTTGAGGAGTTTCGCAATGTACCCGGTTGCAGTGTGGTGTGGTACGCCGCAGAGGGGAATAGAGGTCCCCTTGGCTTTTCCTCGAGCGGTCAGAACAATGCCTAAGATGCTGGAGGCTTCCTCGGCATCCTCAAAAAACATTTCATAAAAGTCCCCGACTCGAAAAAATAGAATGGCTTCAGGATGTTGCGCCTTAACGGTCCGGTACTGGCGCATGAGAGGGGAGAGTTCTTGGTCTTGCATGAGGAGCGAGTTAGTCCTTGATTGAGCGATTGGTGCTTGAGTGATCGACCATATTGGAGTGACTGAGAGATCTCACGACATCTGTGCTTCTGGGACCTGTTCCTCGTATGGTCAAATGACGGACCGTTTCCGTATCGCCATGTTCCAAATGAAGAGCCAGATAATCCTGGGGAAGAATC
>Ga0209271_10000823_pt1 | contig 10807 bp, 9 predicted proteins | sample tdAd002_FD_187123 | JGI IMG/M metagenome (GOLD analysis project Ga0209271, IMG submission 187123) | Marine sediment microbial communities from the Atlantic coast under amendment with organic carbon and nitrate - tdAd00.2 (SPAdes)... | ecosystem: Environmental > Aquatic > Marine > Coastal >... | reverse complement strand
GCCAACGGTGTGCCGGGATTGCAAAGGAGGTCGGTGATGCAGCCGCGGTCCAGCAAATCGAAGACGTCGTCGCGTTTCTCGACAACCTCAAGGCCACCGCGTCCTTGAGCCCGTTGGTCGTGATCGATTGTGTGGAAGCTTCAGTCCAGCCTTCGACGATTGCAACCTTGGCGCACGAGCTTCCCAGGGGCTCGGCCGTATTGGTTTGGGGAGCGACCGACCAACATCGGGAGCTGACCGACCTAGCGACTGGTGACAAAGGATGGCTGCGCTGCGGCGCGGAGGCGACTCCCGCCGATGTCGCGTCCCTGATCCATATGCTCCTCGGTCAGTAGCCAACGGACCAGATGCGCATCGCTCAACGCGGCGTTTGCGCTGGTGTCTTCCTTGCGGGCGGTGTCGCTCAACCATGGCCAATGCGGGGGTTGCTCCCGGCAGCCAAGGCTTCGTTCTGTTGCGCCGCAGCCGACGCGCAGGTGGAAGTGGTCGTCGTGCGAATCGGCGCGCGTCGGTTGATGAAGAACCCAGGTGGCTCGAACCACCGCTCGCGGCGAGCGCTCGTGCCGTGCGGCGTATCGCAAGAGACGCGCCTTGAGCTCGTTGGAGCAGAAAAGCCACTTCACGCGGGCTCGATCGTCCAAGACCAGGGTGCGCACGAGATGCCAGTTCCGCGCCTCGTCGAAGCGGAAGACGCGGTCGGGCAGCATCGCGAGGCCGAAACCATCGAACTGCAGCCAGCCGTCGCCATGCGCAGCCAGGCCCCCGGCATCTCGCGCGAAGAACAAGAGGTCGGCGTCGCGCCCGGCACGGTGCGTGCGATGCCGAGAATGTGCGCCTCCGTGCGGATTCGACAAATCGCCGACGCGAAGTGGGTAGCCGCCTGGAAAAGCGTCAGCTACTTCACGGGCGGCTCGCTCGATAGCCCCGACCAGCGTAGCAGTCCCGTATCGGGTCCCCTCTCGGGGACGCACCCGCCGATAGCCGTTTCCACGATCTGCGAGCCGGACCGGATCATGGAGGTATCCGTCATCCACGGTGCCAACCGAGATCGTCTGCCCCGCCGGCAGGGGCTCGGTCACGCACGAACAGATCGCGATGATTCCGACTGTCGTGAAAAACCTAACCATTCCGAATGTATGATAGCGCAAGGTTCCGCTTGACGTCGCAAAGCGGCCACGTAAGTTTCGCAATTGACCTATGTCCGAGCAGAACGAAGGATTCATGGACCGCCTCAGCGCGCATCTCGACCGCGGCTGGGAGCTGGTCACGCAGGGAGACTTGAGCGGCGCCATGGCGTCGGCCGAGCAAACCCTAGAGCTCGACGGCGATTCACCTGATGCGCACAACCTCATCGGATACATCCACGCCGCGAACGGGAATCTCGACATGGCGCTCGAGCACTACCGCCAGGCCATCGAGCTGGACGAGCACTACCTCGAGGCCATGCTCAACGCGGCCGAGCTCCTGATCCACCCGCTCGGAAGCTTCGCGGAGGCAATTCGGGTGCTCGACCAGGCTCTCGAGAGCTGTCAGACGGCCGACGACATCGCCGATGCCTCCGTCCTGAAGGTCGATGCGCTCCTCCAGCAGGGTGATCGTGCTGCGGCTGCGGAACTGCTGATGGGTCTTCCCGAGGGGCCGTTCGAGAACCAGCAGCTCGACTTTCTGATCGGACGGGCCCACTTCGAGCTCGAGCAAATAGACGCGGCGACGACGTTGCTCGAACGCGCGGCTTCGCGTTCCGACGCATCGCCAGACGTGTTGTACTACCTCGGCCTGTTGCGTGATCGGCAGGAGCGCGCCGTGGAAGCATCGCTTGCGTTCCTCAAGACCCGGCATCTCGACGGCCTTCTGCCCCAGCCTCCCTGGTCGCCATCGCACGCCCGCTTCGAGAAAGTGGTACAGGCCGCGTTACGGGAGCTGCCGGACGAGCTCACGCAGCGGCTCGAGGGAAATCTAATCATGGTGGCCGACCTACCGGGCCTGGAGGTGGTGGCCGAGGGTGTCGACCCGCGTACCCCGCTTCTGCTCGACGAGATGGCGACCACGGCCGGTGGTGACGAGCAGCGACGCCTGTTTGTGTATCAGCGCAACATCGAGCGGCTGATTCGTCACCCGCTCGAACTCCAAGACGACGTGCGCGAGATTCTTCACCGAGAGCTCGAAGCGCATTTCAAGAGACCAAAGGGCGAGGCCGTCAGCATGAAGTTCTCGCCGCAGCGTCAGGGGTGAAGGTCGGAGGGTGCACCGCCCAACGCAGACCAAACGCGCTTCATGTCCGGTCGGACCGGCGCCTCGAGCTGCATGCGTTTGCCATCGTTACAGCGCTCTCCGGCGAGCGCGCCACCGGACGGGGATGGAAAGCTCACCCGAAGACAGTGAAGCATCACGCGGCGCGCCGTGACGACGCTTCCGTCGGGAAGCACCTTGCGCCGTTCACCTTGGTACTCGTGATCACCGAACAACGGGGCGCCGGCCTTGGCGGCGTGTACGCGAAGCTGATGGGTCCGGCCCGTGGCTGGCATCAGCCGAAGGAGCGTCGCGCTCGGCGTACGCGCTGCCACTTCATATCGGGTCAACGCTTCACGCTCCCCGCGGCCTGGTCCCGCCAAGCGACGCTTGGGGTTCGTCGGATCGATCGAAATCGGCCAGCTCCACTCCCCAGCCGCGAGCGATAGTTGATGAATCGTGATTCCAACGTAGAGGCGCTCGTAGGTCCCGGCTCGCCTCGCCTCCAGCAAGTGCTGATTGGCGTCGCGCGTGAGGGCAAACGTCACCAGACCGCTGACTTGGGAGTCGAGCCGTGACGTCGCGTGGGCTTGAAGGCCGGGAAACCGATCGCGAACCCAGTGAACGAGGCAAGGTTCGGCGGACGTCGGAGCCGTCGTCGGTAGGCCCGGCGGTTTGTGGACGATGAGCAGTCGCTCGTCTCGGTGGATGACCTCGGGTGCGACGTCCTCGGCGTCAGACACCAAGGATCTCCACGGTGCCAGCGTCGCCGTCGAGGCGAACGAGGTCGCCGTCGCGAAGAGACCGAGTGGCATTCGTCACGTTGACCACGGCAGGCACCGCATACTCCCTCAAGATGATCGCGGCGTGAGATAGAGGGCCGCCGAGCTCGGTCACGACACCGGAGGCTGCCAGGAACAACGGAGCCCAGCCGGTGTCCGCTGCTGCGACGACGAGCACCTCGCCAGGCTCGAATGCGGATGCCTGCGATGGATCACGAAGGATCCGTACCTTGCCCTCGGCCACGCCACGACTTGCCGCCAGGCCGCGCAAACGTTTCGACGTCGATGCGATCGTAGGATCGTCGGGAGGGAACCCGACAAACGTGGTGGGTGGCTCAGGCAGTGCCTGGTTTCTTTCGTGCTCCAACCGTCGCCGCTGCACGCGGATCGCAACACGCTCGTTTTCGTCGTAGAGAACGCGGCGAACCTCCGCGAGCGTCAGGAAGAACGCCGCATCAGGACCCGCCTCGGGCTCGCGCGCTTCGATCCGGTGTGAAGCCTCGAGGGCGACGCGACGGAACATGCCGAGGACCTCCACCACGTGACCGCGCAAGTACTCGCGCATCCGAGTGAAGCGCCGAACCACCTCGAGCAACTTCCTCACCGCAGGTCGAAGCGGGAACGGCACGCTCTTTTGGAGCCTCTCCTCCGCCCGCCGGCGCACGTTCTGCAAGTCCCGCTCTCGTTCGTCGAGGTCGACCGTGTTGGTGAGATGCGAGCGCAGCGCGGCGAACACCAAGATCGGGTCTTCTGACCATCGCGGTGCCGCGATCTCGGCCTCACGAACACCCCGATACCCGTACTCTTCGAGGAAGCGGATCAACGCGTCCCGCGTACGGCCATCGGGCAGGCCTGCCACCGTGAGCTCCGAAAGCTCTCCGGTGCGGATGCGTTCTTCCAGCTCAGGCTCGTCGCGAGCGAGTTGCGCGATTTGCCGAAGCACGAGGCCGGGGCGAGCGCTGGCCACGTCTTGTAGGCCCGATAGCAGCTCGCGGTAGAAGCCCGAACCTTGTTCTCGGGCGAAGGCGCGCAGCACGCCGATCAGCACGAGCACGGCGGTGAGCAGGTTTGCGTACGCGGTCAGCAGGATCGAACCGGTCTCGTCCAACAGGTGCTCGACGTCGCCGAGCATTCGGTCGAGGCCGCTCGGTTCGAGAAGTCGCGGGTCGATTCCGTTGATCCGCATGCGCTCGTCCGAGAAATACGTTTCGAACTCGTCGATGCGCGCTTGGAGGCGGTAGTTCTCCCGGACGTACCGAGAAACGGTCTGCGGCAAGCGCAAAAAGAAGCCGGTCGAGCTCCGCTCGGCCACCACCTCGTCGAGCTCGGAAGCGTATTGACCCCCACCGAGCCGCACCAGAGTCGATGGGTGGATCCAAGGGATCTGCGACATGATCGAGCTGAACTCGGTCAGATTGATGTAGATGCGCCCGCGAAAATCGCCTACGAGCTCGGCGTCGCGCGGAACCGCACAACCCATGGCGCCGAACCCCCGGCGGAAGCCGAGGTCACTGAACTGGCTGAGTACAGACCAAGTGAACGGCGTAGCGACGCCGGGAAGCGCCTCTCCGACGTTCGCGTTGCTCCAGACGATCTTTCGCCGGTCCCAGGGACGATCGCGGCGCGAGCTTCGACGGTTGCGCATGCTGGGGACGACGATCGGGCGCGCTTGAAGGACGTACACTTGTTGTTCGGCGATCGCCCACTCGACGTCGCGTGCATCGCCGAAATGGCTTTCGACCCGGCTCGCGAGGTCGCTCAAGTGAAGAAGCTGTTGCTCGCTCAGCGCGGGGCCCTCGCGCAACGCCCGGGCGACCGCAACCTCTCGCACACCACCCGAGCGTTCGAGGAGGGTTTGCTGCGCCTTGTCCCCGATGATCTGGTCGCGAAGCTGACCGGTGGCTTTATCGACGCGATAGGTGTCCGGCGTTACGCGGCCTTCGACGACCGAAGCCCCCAAGCCATACGCCGCGTTGATGACCACCTCACCCGCGTCGCCGGTGAGCGGATTAGCCGTGAACAGGACCCCGGAGATCTCGGCTGGAACCATGGCCTGAATCACGACGCCGACCGACACCGGAACGTCTTCGCCGAGTGCGCGCAGGTACGAAAGTACGCGGGGGCGAAAGAGGCTCGACCAACAGGTCTTGATCGCATCGAGAACCTCGTCCTCGCGCACCACGTTGAGCAGGGTCGAATGCATGCCCGCGGCCGACGCCCCCTCCTGGTCTTCGTGCATGGCCGATGAGCGAACGGCAAAGCTGATGGCGCCCTCGTCTCTCATGGCGAGTAGCGCATCGCTCACGCTACGAACGACGTCTTGCGGAAGCGTGGCTTCCCGAACGCGCTCTGCGATCGAGTGCAGGCGCGCGTCGGGCACATGAGGGGTGCGCAAAAGCGCCCTTGGGCGGTCCGCGATCTCCAATACGCTCGAAAAAAAAGAATCGCCCACCCAGCCGGGCATCGCGTAGGCGGCCGGTACTGGGAACCCCGCCCGGGCGAGAGCAGCCAGTCCGCGGGCCTTTCCGCCATAGCCGGACGCCCTTCGAGGAACGACCGATTCGATTCGCTTCAATACCCGCGGCATCCTGAGTGTCTGGTTCTAGCGCACGCCTGGACGAACGGCATGCAGGGGTCATGGACGCGGGGCGACGCCAGCGCTATGAAGGCGCCGTGCGGGTCATGGACGACGATCATTTTCATGATCAATGTGGTGTGTTTGGCGTTTTTGGGGCCGGCGAGGCCTCGAACCTGGCGTACCTCGGCCTGCACTCGTTGCAGCATCGAGGGCAAGAAGCGGCGGGCATCGTTTCGAGCAACGGCGGGCAACTTTTCGTTCATCGCGGGATGGGTTTGGTGCAAGACGTGTTCACCGCTGATCAGCTCGAGCAGCTGCCCGGCAAGAGCGCAATTGGTCACGTTCGATACACCACCGCGGGTGGCAGCCACATCAAGAACGCGCAGCCACTTGCCGTCGACTGCGGCCACGGCTCGATCGCCGTCGCTCACAATGGCAATCTAACCAACGGTCTCGCGCTGCGGCATCAACTCGAAAAGGACGGCTCCATCTTCGCGTCCGATAGCGACACCGAGGTACTCGTTCATCTCATCGCCCGATCAAGAGCCGAGACGATGGTCGACCGGGTTGCCGATGCGCTGCATCAGGTCGAAGGCGCCTACTCGCTGGTTTTCCTCTCTCCCGATGAATTGGTGGCCGTGCGGGACCCATATGGATTTCGCCCGTTGTGTCTGGGCAAGCTCGACGGTGCGTACGTCATCGCTTCGGAGCCACCGGCGTTTCAGCTGATCGGCGCCGAGTTCATTCGCGACATCAAACCTGGGGAAATGGTCGTCATCAACGACTCCGGAATGCAAAGCCTCCGCCCATTTCGGACCGACGCTGATCGCAGATACATGTGCATCTTCGAGTATGTGTACTTCGCCCGGCCCGACGCCTCGTTCGACGGGATCAGTGTCTACGATGCCCGCAAACGCATGGGCCACGCGCTCGCTGAAGACCAGCCAGTCGAAGCCGACATCGTGGTTCCGGTGCCGGATAGTGGCGTGGCCGCGGCGCTCGGGTACGCCGAAGCTGCGGGGCTCCCTTTTGAGCTCGGTCTGATCCGAAGCCACTACGTCGGTCGCACCTTCATCGAGCCCGCGCAATCGATCCGCCACTTCGGCGTTCGCCTCAAGCTGCACCCAGTGAAAAGCCTTCTCCAAGGCAAGCGCGTGGTCGTGATCGACGATTCGATCGTGCGCGGCACCACCAGCCGCAAGATCGTGAAAATGATCCGCGATGCCGGCGCCAAGGAAGTGCACCTGCGCATCAGCTCCCCACCGACCAGCTGGCCCTGCTTCTATGGCATCGACACTCCGACGCGCGAGGAGCTCATCGCTGCGCACAACTCGGTCGAAGAGGTCAACGACTACGTCACCGCAGACAGCCTCGGATACTTGTCACTCGATGGTTTGAAGCGAGCAGTAGGCGGCGAAGGCTTCTGCAGCGCATGCTTCAGCGGCCGATACCCAATCCCAGTAACCGACGACGTAGGCCTACGAAGGCAGCTGCCACTAGTAGGCGTCTAGTCACTGCCGCTGACACCGGCACCGACACTGACGCTGGCACTGACGCTGACGCTGGCACTGACGCTGACGCTGGCACTGACGCTGTTAGTGCCCCTCAAACCACCTCAGAATCGCAGCGTTGACCTCCTCCGGTCGCTCCAAATGCAAAAAGTGCCCGGCGTCGGCCAGCATCACCGTCTCGAACAGGGCGCTGAAGTATTTCTCCTGCCCCTCGGTGATCCCCGGAAGCACGCAGCCATCGCGTTCGGCATGTAGGTAGATGGTCGGGACTACGATCGGGCCGGCTGTCGCAATCCTGCGAATCTCGCGTATCGCCTTCGGCGACGCCATCGCGCGGTAGTACCTCAGCGGTGCTGGCATGCTCGATCGCAAGCACCCCTTGAGCTCCTCGAGGTACTCGTTTCCCGGATGGAAGCCTGGAGACCACGCTTCCCAGAGGCGCTCCACGAAAGCGTAGTCCCGGAGCGCCACGATACGGTCCGACGCTACGGGTACCTGAAACAAGCCCATGTACGCGCTCAGGCGAAGCTGGCGAGGATACCGCTCGATGTTCATCTCGAATGCCAGAGAGTGTGGCACTGCAAGCATCGCCGCGGCGCGAAATCGCTTGGGTTGTAGCGACAAAGCGCACTGAGTGATGATCGCGCCCCAGTCATGACCGACGATGCGAATGGGCTTCGTAGGTGATAGCTCGTCGATGAAGTCGAGAATCCTCCCCGTCAGAGCGGGAATGTCGAAGGGCCCCTCGAGCGAGGAGGGGGCGTAGCCGGGAAGCCATGGGCTGACGACGCGATACCCAGCTTCGCAAAGCTGCTCGGTGAGGGGCGCCCAGGTGCGCGGAATGTCCGGAAAGCCGTGCAGGCAAACCACCACTTGCGCGCCGAGCGGTCCGGTCGAGAGATACGAGAGCCCGGTCTGCTCGGATCGAAATCGACGCATTGCCGCAAGCCTACGAGAAGAAGCTCGCAAGCGCTTCCGCAAGCCTTGCCGCAAACGAATCGTCGATGATTAGATCTTGGCGCGCCTCGATCTCGAGCGCGCACCGCCCGAATTCCTGGGCATGCCTCACAGCCGAGTAGGCAAGACCATCCTTGCCCGACCATGGCTCGTTCGGCGCGACGTGGAAGCCAGCCTGCTCGAGATGGCGCACGAGCCGGTGCGCGGGCCCTTCGTCGTGATCAAACAAGACGCCGACCTCCAAGACCCGCGCCGCGCCTTCGTAGTTGTCGGTAAAGGTGTGGATTGAGAACACTGTGTCGCCCTGGCTCCGTTCGACCATCGCGCTCACCGCCGCGTGATACGGAAGATGAAAGCGATCGATTCGACGTTTCCGCTCCGTTTCGAGAAGCGCTTCATTCAGATGCACCATCCCGCCTTCGGCGTTTTCGCGAAACAGCGTGTCCGAATCGAGAGGCCGGTTTGGGTCGATCAAAAGCCGGGAAAACCGTGAAAGCACGGCCGGCGCGTTCATCAATTGGGCAACCCTTCGCGTGAACGCAGCGGCGCCAATGTCGCTGGCCCAATGGGTGTCGACCAGCCGATGATCTCGCTCGGGCCATATCCACGGTGCGGGAAGCTCCGCCGACGCGTGCTCACAGGTGAGCACCAAGCGACCGCCGAAGTCGCCATCGATCTCCTCTACCGCTTCGTGTGAATCCATTTTTCGAATTGTAAGCGAACTCTCGAAAAGTCGATCTCCTCAATGACACTGAACGATTGAACGGTATACTCGAAAGCGAAGCCGAAGGGGGACGGTGGAAGGAAACAGAACCCGTGCCGCATCCCGACGAAGACCTGGAGCTTCCCGGAAGACCTGGAAAGGCCCGACGACGGCCCAGTCATTTCCGGAAGAAGCGGCGGGACACCACGACCAAGGTGGTTCGCGTCTTGCGGGAACCTCTGTCTCGCGAGAGCGACGTAAGCCACGTTGTACAGAGCCCCCGAGCACGGCAAGAGCAGTGGAGCGAAGTGATCAACCCTGCGCCCGCCTTGCCGGACCCTCTGCTCCAGCGGCCCATGCCGCCCCCCGCGCCGTTGCCCTCGGAAACTTCGAGCCATGATCCCATGGTCCCCGGCTGGGCCGACGACCGGCAGCGGCGAAAGCGCATCGAAGACATCGTCGGGACCGTGGGCCTCGCACTCATGGTCGCTGCAATGCTGGTCGCCATGTGGCTTCGGATGACCGGGCCGTAGAACCGGCCCCGCCCCCACACTATCGCCTACTTGAACACTGGCTCGTAGTCGGTGTCGTAGAGCTCGTTGATCTCGTCGTAGATCGGCTGGACGATCTCGGGGTACGGGATCACCCCCGACTTGGTGAAGTCGGAAAACGGAATCGCCTTCGACGTGTCGGGCGGATTCTTCTTTTTCATCGGCGGGCTCGGCCAGATCTCTTCGTCGACCGCGGACATGCGCACGCGAATCTCGTCTTTGGTGACATTGAAGACCATGTAGTCCACCGCCAAAGCGAGAGGTCCATCGTAGGTCTTGCGCACGCGTCGCATCACCTCGGGCTGCGTGTCGAAATCGTTGTAGAAATGATAGCCAACCGCGAGGCGGGGTTCCGTCATCGACATCACCTTGCCGAACTGCTCCGGCGAGGTGTGCCCCTGGGTGCCCACGTTCAACGCTTCGAGAGGGGCAAACCCTTGCTTCGTTACGAGCAATACGGAGGGCAAGAAGCACTCGTGGATCGCGATGTCGGCGCCCTTCGTGTGCTCCGCCCACCATTTGTTTGGAATGGTGTCACTCGAATAGGCGAACTTGAGCCCATTCCACTCGAGAATGAAGCTGACTGCGCCGTCGAGGCCGTGCACCGCTGGGATGCTTCGGATCGTGACGCCCTTCTCTTGGTAGATGACCTCGTTGACTTTGTCGAAGGCGAACTCGGTCACGTCCAGCTGCCCACCGCGGAAATCGATCACCCCGCCGCGGGTTCCGATGTCCCAGACGTACATTTTCTGCATGAGGTCCATGGCACGCTTGGTACCGTATTCGGGGGTCGCTCCGCTCGGGCCCCAAATGCGGAGCGGCGTCAATCGGTTCATGGTCGTCCCGCCGAGCCAGAATGATGGCAGGTCGCCCATGTGATCGACGTGGAGATGTCCAAAGAAGACCTTGTCGATCAGGTCGTATGGGATCTTCTGCGCCGCGAGCCGCTCATGGCACCCGCTCCCAATGTCAAAGAGAAACTTCTCGCCGTTCCCGAGCTCGACGAGCCAACATGCCGCCGCTTGCTTCGGCCGGACGCTCGGCATCCCCGTCCCAAGCGCCACCACCCGCATCTCGTTCCTCCCGAGCGACTCGGTTGCGGGATAGTACACATCGAGCTCGGCCTTCCTCGCCGCAGCGGTTTCGGTCAATGGCGCGACTCGCCCTGCGCGCTCATCGGAACGGCCCCAGAGATAGCCACCGATGATGGCGACGGTGAGAGCGATAGCTGCGGCTGCTTTGCTAGCTGATGACATGAACATGGCCTCCGTGAAGCCAGCCTTCTATCACAGCCCCCCCGGCTGGTCACTGTCGCTGACACTAACGCTGACGCTGGTCGGAGATCAGAGAGGGGACAGTCCCCTTTTTGAACTGGGGCGTTCCGTAGTTGCGACGGGTGGTGACTGCAAAAAGGGGACAGTCCCCCGCATCCCAACGGGCGCTACTCCTTCGGCAGGCGGCAGCGCGAGCCGAAGGCGAAGCCCGGCGCGAATGCG
>Ga0209271_10000820_pt1 | contig 10815 bp, 12 predicted proteins | sample tdAd002_FD_187123 | JGI IMG/M metagenome (GOLD analysis project Ga0209271, IMG submission 187123) | Marine sediment microbial communities from the Atlantic coast under amendment with organic carbon and nitrate - tdAd00.2 (SPAdes)... | ecosystem: Environmental > Aquatic > Marine > Coastal >... | reverse complement strand
CCGGGAAGCACGACGAGATCGTGACCCGATTCCCGCCGGAGCCAAACGGCTACCTGCATGTTGGTCACGTCATGTCGATCTGCCTGAATTTCGGCGTGGGCGAGGAAAACGACGGTCGTACGTTCCTGCGTTTCGACGACACAAACCCCGGCAAGGAACGCGAAGAGTATGTGCGTGCGATCGAGCGTGACGTGCACTGGCTCGGATTCGACTGGGCAGATCGCCTGACGCATGCGTCCGATTATTTCGATCAGATTTACGCCGCTGCCGAAAAACTTATCGATCTGGGTGTCGCCTACGTGGACAGCCTGAGTGCCGAGGAGATTCGCGAGCATCGCGGTACATTGACCGAGGCTGGCAAAAACAGCCCGCACCGTGACCGCAGTGTCGAGGAAAACCTCGATCTGTTTCGGCGCATGCGTGCTGGCGAGTTCGCGGATGGCGAGCATGTGCTGCGGGCGAAAATCGACATGGCGTCGCCAAACATGAACCTGCGCGATCCCGCCTTGTACCGGATACGTCATGTTGCTCACCAGCGCACGGGCGACAAATGGTGCATCTATCCCATGTACGATTTCGCGCACACAATGTCCGATGCGTTCGAAGGTATTACGCATTCACTGTGTACGCTGGAATTTGAGGATCACCGGCCGCTTTACGACTGGTTTCTTGATCGACTCCAACCCGAGCATCGGCCACGGCAAATTGAATTCTCGCGACTGAATCTTGCGTACACGATCACAAGCAAGCGCAAACTAAAGCAGTTGATTGATGACGATGTCGTTTCTGGATGGAATGACCCACGGATGCCGACGATTGCAGGTATGCGTCGGCGTGGTTATCCACCGGCTGCCATGCGTGAGTTTGTGAAACGCGGTGGCGTAACCAAGAAAGACAAACTCATCGAAATGGGTGTGCTTGAAAACTGTATTCGTGAAGAGCTCGGCGAAGCCGCGCATCGTCGCATGGCCGTGCTGCGTCCATTAAAGGTTGTTCTGACGAACTATCCTGACGACCAGGTCGAGATGATGCAGGCCATGAATCATCCGAATAATCCTGATTTCGGCACACGAGACATGCCATTTTCGCGGGACTTGTGGATCGAACAAGACGATTTCCTCGAAGATGCACCGCGGAAATTCTTCCGTCTGAAGCCGGGTGGAGAGGTTCGTCTGCGTTTCGGCTATATCATCAAGTGCGAAGAAATCATCAAGAATGATGCGGGCGACGTTATCGAACTACGCTGTACATACGACCCGGATACACGCAGCGGAACGGGCACGAGCGACAAAAAAGTAAAAGGAACAATTCACTGGGTGTCTGCCAGTCATGGTATTCCAGCCAAAGTGCGCCTTTACGACCGGCTTTTCACAGTGCCAGATCCAGGCTCCGTTGATGACGTCATGTCGGTACTCAACCCCGACTCGTTGGCTACAGTAGACGCAATTCTCGAGCCGGCACTGCAGGAACTGGCGGAAAGCCAGGTAGTGCAATTCGAGCGCCTGGGGTACTTTTGTACTGACGAGAACGAACACTCAGCCGATGCACCTGTAATCAATCGTGTCGTCACGCTAAGAGACTCCTGGGCAAAAATAGAGCGTACTGCCATGCAGTCGTCTAAATAACGATGCCCGTTTGATGCCTTCGAATCTTCGCAACACTGCATAAGCCGGTCACTTATAGAGAAAAAATATATCTCCGATCGTTAGTTCATGCATCTAACAGTTGATTGCAGCTCAAATGTCCCGAGCCGGGGCGCCGACAGGAGGAGCGACCATGAATCAACTCAGATTGCCGCGCGCATCAGGTGTTTCCGTTCTCATTTTTTTGCTAACGATCTCCGGCATCAGTTATGCGGACGATTTTGCTTTCAGGGTCGCGTTCGATGAAGTGCCCGGCATCGACGAGATCGAATCCGGCGACCTGATATCTGCGATCGATATCCTCGAAGCCCAGACGAATGACCAGCGTGTGCCAATGCAGGGGAGCGTCCTCGCAACACTTTGCGGTGTTTATATTATTAGCGCTTCACTTCGCAAGGCCGCCGACGCCTGTGATGAAGCGATTGCAGTGGCGCCAAGCAAGCTGGCGTACAACAACCGCGGCGTCCTGCGCGTACAATCGGGAGACCTGAAGGGTGCTCGTGCAGACTTCGACCGTGCCCGACCCAAATATATTGATGGGTATCTCGAGTTCCTGAGAACCAAAGACATTGGACTGATTGCGGACGGCAATTCCGAACTGCTCGACGAGTTGCACGCGAGGAGAACTCAAGCCAAAGTCAATGCATCTTTTGCGGTGGGATCGGCGTCGATTGAAGATGTCATGCACTAGTTAGAGGGACAGGCACCATAACCTCGGGAATTATGGTGCCTGTCCCTCTAATTCTTTCACGATGATCGGTGCGCCGCGGTCGCTGCCCAGACCCTCAGCGGCACTGCTTTCAGCTCTCGCGATTTCAAGCACACCGAACGAGTTGATAAGTGCAAGATACTCACCGGGCTTTACGCGACCGTAGGTCGTTTGCATCTCAATGTCCTTGCCCGCAATGTTTGCAAGCGGGTGCTTGAACGCCTCGATTAACCTCGCATCGATATTGCTGATCAGGTTGCCGAACGCATCTACTGTGACGATTACGCCGGAGATCTTATCGGCTGCGACATCCGGCTCGTCGAGCCACCCCGGAACCCATTCGCTGCTGGCCTTACCGATTGAGACAGGCGTCGTCCTCCCCGCAGCAAGTTCGGCGGCGACTGGCGCAAATATATCGCGTCCGTGAAAGGTCTTGCTCGGCGTCGAGATGTCGAGTCGCTCGAGCGCGTCCATGTCGAGTTTGTACACGGCTGCGGCGTCAGTGGAGTCCAGCATGGGTCCGAGCAGACCATTGTCAGGGGCCATGAAGTAATGGTGATCGAATTCAACGATCAGGATATCGCGCCCGGTGCCAACGCCGGGGTCGACGATCGCAAGATGTACCGTGCCTTTGGGGAAATACTGATAGCTTCGGCTAACCCAAAAGCCGGCCTCCGGCGGCCACTGCGCCGGGATGTCATGTGCAAGGTCGATAACTTTCGCGTCAGGAAATCTGCTGAGGATGACGCCTTTCATTACGGCTGCGAACGGCCCTTTGTGGCCGAAATCAGTCGTGATCGTAATGACACCTGAGGGTTGCATGATCTTTTCCTATGCCGGGTGGTCGCGGATGAAGGAGCGTTTCGCCCAGTAGATGAATACCGTATCGATCATCGCGATGACGATTTTGAAGATGTACTTGGCAAATCCCAGCGCCAGCGCAGACTTGATGCCTACAATAGGCGCCCAGACGACCAGTGTGAATATGGCGGTATCGATAACCTGCGAACTCATGGTCGACAAGTTATTTCGCAGCCAGAGCCAGCGATCACCTGTAATCGCCTTGATCTTGTGAAATGCCCAGACATCGAAGCTCTGACTTATGATGTACGCGAGCAGGGATCCGAGGATCATCCTCGGTGTGAAGTTGACGATCGTCGCGAATGCATTGTGTACATTTGCCGAAAATTCCGCAGATGCCGGCAGTTGGCTTGGCCGGTACAGCATTGCAAAGCTCAGCATCACGAGCACGATAATGCTGACAGCGAAACCCATGCGCACTGCCTTATTCGCCTCTGCCTTACCGTAATTCTCGCTCAGGACATCAGTTGCGAAGAAAATACTCGAATAGAAAATAACGCCAAGGCTGGTCTCCATGCCGAAGATCACTGTGAGCTTCGGGCCCTGCAGATTGGCCAGGATGATTGCTGTCGCTATTGCAACCTGTAGTCCTGCTTTTCCAAACAGGCGGTAGAGAACGATTGTACCGCCAAGGTCGAGAATCAGCGTCGTCAACCAAAGCAGTTCCTGATTGGCGGCAAAAAAGGCGACAACGCTTTGCGGAATCATGTATCAGACAGCCAATTTGTCGAGGTGCCAGTCTGCGTTGCCGAACATCTGACCGATAGCCGTCAGCCGCTTGAAGTAATGAGCGACATCGAGATCCCAGGTCACTCCCATACCACCGTGAATTTGCACAGCTTCCTGGCCGACTTTGCGACCCGCAGTACCGATTTGATATTTGAGTGCACTGATCGATTTTTTTGCATCAACGGTGCCATCGGCGTTTGCCGTCGAAGCCCAGATGAGGAGTGAATAACTTTGCTCGCACGCGGTCAGCATGTCGACCATGCGATGCTGCAGGGCTTGAAAGCTGCCGATTGGCACGCCGAACTGCATACGGTTCTTTGAATACTCAACTGTCTTGTCCGTCATTATCTGCATGATGCCGACGGCTTCCGCGCACACGGCGAGCGTCGCCTCGTCGATAACGGCTTCGAGCGTCGAATAGGCGCCACCAATGTCACCAAGTGCCGCATTCTTGTCGACGCGCACCTCGTTCAGCTGAATTTCTGCGGCGCGCAGCCCATCGACGGTCGGGTACGACTGGCGAGTTACCCCGTCAGCCAGGCCACCGACGGCAAAAAGCGAAATTCCGTCAGAGGAATTGTGGTCGCCGGAGGTTCTTGCGGGAATAATCAATAAACCGGCATTGCCACCGTTCAGAACCAGTCCCTTCTTGCCGGTGATTACCCAATCGTCGTCTTCGGCAGTCGCAGTTGTTTCGACGTTTCTGAGGTCGTAGCGGGCTTGTGGTTCGACAAACGCGAGGGCGGCCTGCAATTCGCCGGCGATCACAGGTTCGAGCCATTTTGCCTTTTGTGTGTTGCTTGCGAGACGTCGCAGAATGCTGCCCGCGAGTACGATGTTTGCAAGATACGGTTCGACGACCAATCCGCGGCCGAATTGCTGCATCATCACCATCGACTCGATCGGTCCGCCGTCGAAACCGCCATCCGATTCGCTAAACGGTACTGCCGTCCAGCCGAGTTCGGCAAAGGTCCGCCACACGTCTTCGCTGTACCCTGATTCCGAGTTAGCGTACTTCTGCCGAGATTCGAAATCGTAGTCGTTGGCGATAAACTTCTCGATGCTTTCGGTCAGCATCATCTGCACTTCTGTCAATGAAAAGTCCACGACGCCTGTCCTTATAGCCCGAGCACGTGCTTGGCGATGATGTTCTTCTGGATTTCATTCGAGCCAGCATAGATCGAGGCCTTGCGGTAGTTGAAGTACCGTAATGACGTATTCGACTCGGTGCCCTCACCGATACGTTCATCAGGCGGGAAATCGAGTACGTACTGATCGGGCACATATGGCAGTGCATAATAGCCGGCCGCGTCAACGTACAGTTCATCGACAGCCTGCTGCAGTTCCGTTCCTTTGAGCTTGAGAATTGAAGACTCGGGACCCGGTGCCTTGCCTGAGGCTACGGCAGCCAACGTACGCAGGTCCGTGAACTCCAGTGCCTTGAGCTCGACCTCGGTAGCGGCAAGTTTGCGCATGAAGTTGCGATCATTGATGAGCGGTGCGGCGCCACGTACTGATCGTGCGGCCTGAGCTCGTAGTTTCCTGAGTCGATACCAGGTCTGGGCTACGCCGGCATTGCCGGCACGTTCATGTTGCAATAGTACTTTTCCGTACGTCCAGCCTTTACCTTCTTCACCGACGAGGTTTTCCGCCGGGACCTTGACGTCATCGAGGTGAATTTCATTCACTTCGTGCACGCCGTCGAGCGTAATGATGGGCGTGACCGTTACGCCGGGTGACTTCATATCAATGAGCAGAAAGCTGATGCCTTCCTGACGTCGGGCGACATCAGTGCTCGTTCTTACAAGGCAGAAAATCCAGTCGGCATGCTGCCCGAGCGTCGTCCAGGTTTTCGTGCCGTTAACGACATAGTGGTCGCCGACGAGCTCTGCGCGCGTTTTCAGTGAGGCAAGGTCTGAACCAGCGCCGGACTCCGAATAGCCCTGGCACCACCAGACATTGCTGGCCAGAATATCGGGCAGGAAGCGCTCCTTTTGCGCCTCGCTGCCGAATGTGTAGATGACCGGGCCCACCATGCCGACCCCGAACGGGATGACATTTGGTGCATTCGCCTCGGCCATCTCGGTTGCGAAAATGTACTTCTGCACGGCTGTCCAGCCAGTGCCGCCGTATTCAACTGGCCAATTGGCTGCGAACCAGCCTTTCTCTTGCAGACATTTTTGAAAACGGACCTGGTCTTCCGGCTCGAGAGGGATTTCCTGCATTCGCATGCGGCGAATATCCTCAGGCAACTCATTCTGGAAGAATGACCGAACCTCGTCGCGAAACGCGAGATCAGCGTCGGTGAAGGTGACGTGCATCGAGGTACCTGGATGTATGAAGCGTGGTCAAAAATCATGCAGCAAATAGGGGTTAAAAGAAAGAACAACGCGGCAAGATCGGGCAGAATACGACCATGACATCACACCTGATTCCTGAGGATGCGCCTGAACCAGCGGTGCCCGAGACGCGCGATGCGCTTGACCGGCCGCTGCATGACTTGCGCATTTCTCTTCTGGATCGGTGCAACTTCCGCTGCCCGTATTGCATGCCGGAGACAGAATTCCACGCTGACTATGAGTTTCTGAAGCGCTCGCAGAGATTGTCACATGACGAGATGCTTAAGGTCGCGCGCGTCGCGACCGGGCTTGGTGTGTCCAAAATCCGCCTGACTGGCGGTGAGCCTCTGCTGGATAAGAGGCTGCCAGAGCTCGTCAGGGGAATTGCTGCACTGCCGGGCGTCGATGATCTTGCGCTGACAACCAATGCGATGTTGCTTGCTCCCGTAGCTCAGGAACTGGCCGACGCCGGCCTGCATCGTGTCACCGTCAGCCTCGACAGCCTCGATGAAGAGGTGTTCAAGACGATGAGCGGTGGTCGCGGTGATTTGACGACGGTGTTGTGTGGAATCGAAGCTGCGGAAGCGGCGGGTATGACACCGATAAAAATCAATGTCGTAGTCGAGCGAGGCGTCAACGACCACACGGTTCTCGATCTGGTCGATCACTTCAGAGGGACGGATCATATCGTCCGGCTGATCGAGTACATGGATGTAGGCAACCGCAACGGCTGGCGCATTGAACAGGTTGTTCCGTCCAGGGAACTTCTTGGGATAGTTCAGGAGCGCTGGCCCTTGCGCCCGCTGGACCGAAACTACCCGGGTGAGGTCGCGCGCCGCTACGAGTTTGTGGATGGTCAGGGGGAAATCGGTTTCATTTCTTCGGTCACCGAAGCGTTCTGTGGCAGTTGCAGCCGGGCGAGATTGTCGGCCGACGGAGTGCTCTACACTTGCCTGTTCGCCAACCAGGGAACAGATCTGCGTGAGCCGATTCGAAATGGCGCCGACGATGATGAGCTTGGCGATATCCTCTCGCGGATCTGGCTGCAAAGGGCGGATCGCTACAGTGAACTTCGGCGTCCTGATGTTGCCGAACACCATGCATTGAGCAAAGTAGAGATGTACCGAATTGGTGGGTAGATGAGCAAGTTGAGTCATATTGATGAACGCAACCGACCGACGATGGTCGATGTCAGCGACAAGCTTGCGACCGACCGCGAGGCGCACGCGCGCTCGATTATTGATCTTCCAGCCGAGATAATCGCAGAACTCGATGGCGATGAAATCACGACCAAAAAGGGGCCTGTTTTCGCCACAGCCGTTATCGCAGGTGTTATGGGGGCGAAGAAAACGCATGAGCTGATTCCATTTTGTCACCCGCTCGGGCTCGAGAATTGCAAGATCGAGATTGGGGTCGCAGATCAACGGGTGATCATCGACTGTCGCTGCAAGGTACATCACAAGACCGGGGTCGAAATGGAGGCTCTGACAGGTGCATCCGTCGCAGCACTCACCGTGTATGACATGTGCAAAGCGATGTCTCACGACATCGTTATCGGAGAAACGCGCTTAATGTCGAAGACGGGCGGCAAACGGGATTTCACTCGCGATGAGTAGGTCGGTTTACGGGCTGGTGCTCGCGGGCGGCGAGAGTCGGCGCATGGGACATGACAAGGCGTTGCTGGTCCGAGATGGGCAAAGCCAACTTGGACATCTTGTTTCACTGCTCGAGAGCACTGCTGATCGGGTCTATGTCTCTACCCGGCGTACGCAACAGGGAGAACCCGAGCGAGGCCGGTATGCAACGATTGTCGATCGCTACGATAACATCGGCCCGGTCGCCGGCATCTTGTCGGCGATGGATGAACACCCCGACATCGACTGGCTTATGGTCGCCTGTGACCTGCCGAATATAGACTCGAAAACGCTCACCTATCTGCTGGACAATCGCTCAGATGAGAAGCCGTTTACGGCATTCAGAAGTAGTCATGATGGCCTGCCCGAGCCACTCTGTGCGGTTTATCGTGCGGGCAGCGATGCGATCATTCGCAAGTTTGTCGATGATGGCATCGTCTGTCCCCGCAAGATTCTGATCCACTCCGAAACGCTGCTGCTCGAGCAACCGGATCCCACGGCTCTCGACAACATCAATACTCCGGACGATCTGGCAGAAAGTGTTCTGGAGGCAGCGTCTTGAAGACAATCACAGTGCGCTATTTCGCGATGTTTCGGGAGCAAGCGGGTCTCGACGAGGAATCTCTGACGCTTGATGTGACTACTGCGGCAGAGGTCTTCACAGCGACCCAGGCACGGCATGGATCCTCAGAGCCGACCGGCCACTGCAAGGTTGCGATTAACGACGTAATGGCCGATTGGGACTCGCCGGTAAACGATGGCGACACCGTGTTGCTGTTTCCGCCAGTTGCGGGCGGCTGACATGATCGAGATTACGACATCAGCGATCGATCCGGACGGACTGCGCGATAAGCTGTTCGACCCGGCGGCAGGTGCGTATTGCGCCTTCGAGGGCTGGATACGCAACGAGAATGACGGTCAGTCTGTTCTTCGACTCGAATATGAAGCCTACGAGCCGCTCGCGCATTCCGAGGGCGAAATAATCCTGGCTGAGGCAAAACAGCGCTTCCCGCATTTGCACGCGCACTGTGTGCATCGCACCGGCATGCTCGAGATAGGCGACTGCGCGGTATGGGTCGGCGTCTCGGCGCCGCATCGTGACGAGGCTTTCCAGGCATGTCGTTACATTATCGATCAGCTCAAGGTGCGATTGCCGATCTGGAAAAAGGAACACTACGCCGACGGCCACTCGGGCTGGGTCAATTGCGAGCGTTGCGCGGCGCACGCCGAAGCGTCTTGACCATAAAGCTACAGTCGGAGCAGGTCGTCCGGCGTATCGATGTCGATCGCAGCGGGCTCGAAGACAATGGTCTTCACTTGAAATCGTTCATCAGCCAGCAAGTGTCGCCCACCCGAATCGCCCTGTAACGCCACAAGATCGTCGAAACAGCCCCGCGGGAATAGCACTGGCGCGCCAGTCGTGTTTGCATACGCCGTGGCAACAATTTCATTGTCAGCGCCGGTCCATGCATCGCATAGCGCTTGCACATGTTGCGCCGTGACCATCGCCTGATCGGCTAGCAATACGATGATCGCTTGTGCCGTATGCCGAACAGACCGCACGGCTTTCGCCAGTGACGTGCCGAGACCGTCAGCATAGTCTTCATTGACGACCAGGAAGCCGCGCAATGGGCTGCATGCTTCCGAGACGGCTTGCCGGTTGTGACCTGTGACAAGCACCGTGTTGTCTCCGCATACCTCGGCTGCAACCAGGGCGGTGCGCTGCACGAGCGGTATGCCATCTATCAATGCGAGTTGTTTACTCGAACCAAATCGCGAGGCAGAACCCGCAGCGAGTACGATGGCGAACACAGAATTTGGCAGTGGATTGCTCACGGTGAGGTCATTCTAGCGCCACTAGCAGGAAAAATCGGCGGACGAAACTTGCGACAGAATAAGTATCTGTGTTCATCTAGCGGCATCATGACGATCATCAAGTCAATTGAAGACGCCAAAACGCTGGAGGGCGAAGAGGTTGGCCTGTCCGACTGGGTTGTTATCGACCAGCATCGTATCGACGAATTCGCCGAAGCAACTGGTGATCACCAGTGGATTCATGTTGATACTGAGCGCGCAGCAAAAGAGATGCCAAACGGCAGAACAATTGCGCACGGCTACCTGACACTGTCATTGATTCCCGCGCTGACCGCGAACTTTGTTGAGTTCGAAAATCTCGCTCGTGCCATCAATTTCGGCACCAACAAGGTTCGCTTTTACACACCCGTTGCGGCAGGTGTGCGCGTACGTGCTCGGGCGACCGTTTTGCAGGCGCGTCGCCGTGCCGGTGCGCTATTGCTAACGTCTGAAGCACGTATCGAAGTTGAGGATGAACGCAAACCCGCCTGCGTTGCGGAGATTCTCGGCATGTACTTCTTCGACGAATAATTTGATTCGCGGCTAAAGCCGCTCCCACAGGTGCCAATTAGCCATGTAGGAGGACCTTTAGGCCCGATCCTACCTCGAATGCAACCAGCCGGGCAGGAACGAATACGGATCCGTATCAACCGATTGATTCCAGCTGACATTATTCTCTACGAGCATTTTGGCGAAACTGCCGTCCTTTACCGCATCGAACGTTTCTGACGCACCACCGAGGTGTTTGCCGCCAACATAGATCTGTGGAATCGTTTTGAGTCCCGTGCGTTGTTCAATGGCCTTACGAATCTTGCCACCCTTGTTGTCCTCCTGATAGGCGACCGAATCCAGATCGACCGCTCGGTACGGAATCTCATATTCGGCAAACATCTTGCGTACTGACCAGCAGAACTCACACCATTCGAGGGCGAACAACACGACCGGGTAGTCCGGATCACTCGTTGTCTGGTCAAGAAACTCGATAGCGTCGGCGGGAGCCTCAACGGCGGGTTCTTCGACTTCGTCTGCATCGGGCGATGGTGGCG
>Ga0209271_10000819_pt1 | contig 10835 bp, 7 predicted proteins | sample tdAd002_FD_187123 | JGI IMG/M metagenome (GOLD analysis project Ga0209271, IMG submission 187123) | Marine sediment microbial communities from the Atlantic coast under amendment with organic carbon and nitrate - tdAd00.2 (SPAdes)... | ecosystem: Environmental > Aquatic > Marine > Coastal >... | reverse complement strand
TAGCCCTTGTCAAAGTCGCCATTAACATCGGATGCTAAGAAGTCACCAGCATTCTGGTACTCAGTGGTTCGATCAATTGGCATTGCCAACAGTATGCTTACTGCATCATTAAGTGCAGCCCCAGCAGTCAGGGTTACATTGCCGCCACCAGCAACCCCAGCGTTAGACACAGTGTAGTCGTTACTTAATGTAAGGGTAGCTCCATTCTTGATAACCTTAATATCGCTATTAAGCAATATCTGAAATGTGTATGCAAAGACTGTCTGCCCATTACCAGCAACATAGTCATTCCTTGTCGTAGCTCCAGTAACAGACATCTTTATTCTTCCTCAATTATGACGCGAACAAGTCCCTTATCTGCTAATACATCAGCAAACTTTTTTTCTGTATCAATGTAAAATGCAAGACCGCTGTCAAATATGGCATCATACTCTTCTGTTTTAAAATGCCCAGAGCTTACCCAGTACTTACGCAGTCCTTTCTTCGCTTCAAGGTCAAAAAAACCATTACCTATTAAAGACTTTGCGGCGGCTCTGTTTTTATTAGCAACAATAATAGTAGCGTAAGTATTCATAAAGTTACCCCAGATTTTTTCGCTAAGTAAGCCTCAAGGTTAGACAGCTCTCCAGCAGAAGATGTTGCGCCTCGAACAATCAAACCATAAATGTCGCCATTTAAAGGAATACTCGCGCCATTGTTTCTTGAGCCTATGTTAAGAGGATGGTTGCCGTAGTTACCTGCACCTTGGCTGTCTGTATCTGTACCCTCTACAGTTCCGTCAACTCTAATTGTACATACTTGACTGCTAATATCACTAACGCCAGTTAAAACATTTTTGCCTGTACCAAAAGGTGAAGCATTAGCTTGTTGAGCAGAGCCATCGCCTCTTGACTGATAACGAAACTGACCACTAGCTGTACTAATGGCGGCAAGTCTAAACGACCCTGTATTGCCTGTTACAGTAGCTGAAAGTTCTGCAACAACGCTAGTATTTAAGTCATCTCTTGTCAGTCCTGCACTTACTGTCATCGAGTCACCACCAGTAAAGTCGATAGCACTGGTAGCCAAACAATCATTAGCGCCATCAAACTGCAAGAAATAAAGACTGCCATCCTGCTGCAAGGTTGGTCGCTTAATAGATGTAGCCTGTATAGCGTGATTACCATTGCCTGACTTGTCTGCCATGTAGCCAACAGGATCGCCAACAGCTACAGCAGTAGTGCCATTGCTGTTTTGAAACAAAGTAGACAGGTCTGAGGGGTCATACCAAGCACCCTCCTCACCACTAGAAAATAAAGATGCAGGACTAAACGCTGCACCCCCATGCATTGTGGGAACCTTGAATAATGTAGCGCCTATGCCAATCATTTAAGACACCAGTGCGTGTATGCCTGTTGCAGTGCTACCAGTCTTTACTCGCTTGCATGAGCAAACTAAGTAGAAGTTATCTGGCACAGTAACGGTACGCTCTTGGTCATTAGCAGTTGTAAACACTACAGTGCCGCCAACAGTAATGTATAGGCCAATAGCTACTGATGCGAAATAGTCGGTATCGTGAGGAGTGACTGACTGAATATCTAAAACAGCGCCAGTAAGGTTGTTACCTACACCTTTAAATACATTGCTAGTTGGGTTTGTCATAATAATTTCCTGTTTGAATTGGGTTGATTATACTAAAAATTGGTTAAAAAATATACAGTTATTCTACATCTAAATAGTCATCTAAAAGCTTCACCCACGTTGCATTTGCATTGTAAGCTTCCATATAAATTTGACGCTCTATTGGCTCTATTATTGTTCTTTTTTGCTCAGCATCTAAGCTATAGTCATCAAGTATTTCATTTCTATAGGCTAAATCTTCTCTAATATACTTCATTGCGTCCAGCATAATGTAGTCATTGTTAAGAATAAATTCATTGTTTTCTCTGTACTCCTCTTGCTTATGGAAAGGCAGAGAATTGTAAGAGTTTACTTTTCTTTCAACTTCTAATGAGAGTTCAAAAAATGTACTAACAGTTATAGAGTTTAAGCTAATAGGGTCTTCAAGCAACCAGCCTTTTGTAATAAGATTATCTCTGCTTGTTTCTGGACGTTCATTTTGAAGCTCGTCATTTAGCTCTCTTACTTCAGCAAGTATTTTATCTCCAGCTCCAGTAAGGTATTGTGCGCTGGTTCCAATAACATTTTTTGTAAATTGATCTATGCCAACAGGAGAAAAGCCAGTTAGCTCACCAAGAAACTTAGTGGTTTCACTTGTGCCTCTCGTAACTCTAAACTCTGGATCAAGTTTGTCCATCCATGCAGTGCTAACTTGCCTGTCTTGCCAAAAATCAAACCCAGTTAAAGGCTCTACAACAGCTTTTAGAGTAGAAGGAAATATTCCAGACACGCCTTGAATAGGACTAACTGATCTAGGAAGTCCTTGTGACAACTCTATCCACAACTCTTTTCCTTCAGGCTTATCTCCCTTGTACATATCAATTAAAAATAACTCTGGAGCTGTTCCAAAAACATAGCCATAACTAAAAGGCTTTGGAATTAAATGCCACTGCTCGCCAGATTTGTAAGCCCAGTTGTTAGCCCTTTGAATAGCGGGAATTTCTAAATATTCTTCTCGCTCTTCTTCTGGAGCTTCATACAAATAATAAAGAGTTAGCATAACGCTAGGCACTGTAATTGTAGTAGTGGCAATTAGGCTGGCCATTTTTGGGTTGCGTTTAAAAGTTTCAGCCATTCTAGCAGCACCCTGAATGCCGACATTTAAAAACATAAGATGTCGATTTATTGCTTTAGAAATTTTTCCACCGCGAGCAAAATCAACACTGGCTTCTCTAGCAGCATTACCTGCGGCTAAGTCAGACATACCTGCTCGTTTGGCTGCCTGATAAGCTCCAACTCGTGTAGAATTTTCAAACACAAGCGCAGCATTTAAATAACTTTTTATTGGGCTTTTAATAACTTTAAGAAGATTGCTGTCGTTACTATAAAATTCCTTAGCTGCATCAGCTAATCCTGTATCGCTTATGTCCATGTAAAAACTTTGCGCTGCTCCAGATGCTTTCCAATCTTTATAAAGCTGAGGATTCCTAACATTCATAATAGATAATAATCCGGCAATAGTATCTATTGGAGTTTTAAAAGTTCCTGATTGAATAGATGTTACAAACTGATCTCTAAATACGTTTTTAACTATAAATGATGGAACTGCTGTAATGCCTGTTCTAGCTACTTTAACTGCGCCAACCAAAAGTCTTTCTGTAGTCCCTAGCATTACTGGGTCTAAACCTTGCATAGCATCTTTAACACCAGGAGGTACATTCCAAAATTGACGCTTTCCATTTACATAAATAACAATATCGTTTTCAGCAGGTTCTTTGTTAAAAATTTTAGATCCAGTTTTAGGGTCTGTAGTTACTATTGTTTTTCCCTTAGACCTTATAACATACTCTGGCAAAAACTCTGCTAAATTTACAACGCTTCTAGCCACAGAATTTCTGTCGGCAATAGAAATAGTTCTAACAGTGTTAGAAATAATAGACTGAATTGGGTCTTTAATTGCTCTCTCTGAGCCTTTAAGTTTAAGAGTCAAACCTTTTGATGATGCGTTATCAAACTGCCCGCCAATACCCGACTCAATGTATCCTTTATCATCCATAACTCGTTTAAATGGAATGTAGTTAGGGTTCGCTTTAACAATGTCACCGTATTCTTTCTTAGACATATTGCCTGATCGAACTAAATTTTCCATAATGTTTCTTTGGAACTTGTAAATTTCTTGAGATTGCATATCAAATATTTCAAAATTATCGCCATACTTTACTTCAAGATTGGCTAAGTCAAGTCTTGCCTGTTCTAGCTGTTTGTCAGTAATAGTTACGCCATCCATATCTACCAAATCTTCAACGATACGTTTAGCAATTAAGTATGTAGATAAATCAAGTCTACGTTGCTTCTGATTTTTTTCTGTTGTTAGCATTTCAAAATCAAAGTCTTCTAAAATTTTACCAAGCCCTAATCCGGTAATAACTTTGTTGCCTTTCTCGTCAAAATAAAAAGTATTGTCTGCAAGATTCTCTTCAACTTTTGAAACAATTCCGTAAAATGTTTTTGCCAAAATTCTAGGACTTGCGCCATCTTCAACAGTTAATCCACGAGATTCTGCAACTTCTAGTAGCTTTAGAGCCGGAGCAAAATCATCAATAAAATTCTTGTACATGGTAGACCACATACTTTCTGTATAATCAATCGAAGACTTAGGAGCCTCGTCAGGCAGTGGAGCGCCATCACGAGTTGCACCTGGAGGGTTAGCTACCGGCGTAAACTTTAGATTTAATTGATCAGAAAAATCTGAAAGAGCTACAAAATTATCTGGCCCAATTTGAGAAAACTCAAACTCAGATAAATTATCTGAAGCAATAATTTCTGCTGACTCATCTGCAATTAAATCATTTTCTAATTTAGATACTTCATCTCTTAAAGGCTGTAATTTTTCAGACTCTTTTGCTATTTTTTTAGCTGGAATTTCAACTTGCTCTAGCTCAATATTTTCTTTAGGGTTCCAGTATATTTCTACCTTGTGAGGTTTTTTATTTGTGTGCTTTCCACCTACATGAGTAAACCCCTCAAACCCTTCCTCCCTCAATGAAACCTCTATAGTGTCAAAAAGCTCTTGAATTGTATCTGTTGAGTAATCAAGCTCATCCCTCATTGCATCATATAATTCAGTAAGCGAAGTATAATCTTTGTAGATGTCCTCTCCTGTTACCGGATCATTGTCAATAAAGTACAGATAGTCTTCGCCTAAAACATCTTGTAATTTAGCTTTAATTTCGTCAGTTAATGGAGCATCCATGTCATACAGTTTAGGATTTCCTTTAACTATAGCCTTGTACATAACAGGCTCTTTCCCTTTGCCTTTGTTAGAATACCCTGCCGCAATATCTGTTGCATCAGTAGTGTAAAATCCCTGACCATAAATGTTCATTGGACTGTAAGTGTATTCGTCTAAAGTTCCTAAAGGAGAAGAAGTGCCATGATACTGCTGATCCCCACCTCTAGTATCAGATTGATTAAGTTTAGACTGTTCTATTTTTTTCTCTTCAGCTTTTAACTCTATTCTTTTTACTTCTAGCTGCTCAATAGTTAGCTGTTTCTTTTTTTGAATTGTTTTTAAATCGGCTTCAGGATCAATCTCTACAACATCATCTGCTTTAGAGCCGCTTGTATCAACACCTAAAACTTCTTGGGCTGTTTGCTGAGGTAAAAATGGAGCGCGATTAAAGCCTGAAACTGTAGGTGCTTCTTGCACATTAAGCATAGACGTAAGTATGCGCATCTGATCTTCCATAGGAAGTTGCTCAAACGCTTTCTGAGCTGCCTGATTCTTTTGATACTGATAGCTACCCTTAACCCCATTAACTGCGGTTATACCGCCTTTAGTAGCCACAAGCAAGCCTACCTCAAGAGCAAACTGATCTGGGTCAAGAACGCTAAGGGTGTTCTCTAGGACATCTGCCATAGTGTAGTCTTCTTCAAGAGTGTAACCTACAGCAGAACTTAAAATTTTGGCCAACTGTTCTTCACTAAACTCAGCAAGCAAACCATGCCAACCAGCTTGGGTAAACACTTCTGACATTCTAGCGTTAGGCTTAATTCTTTGATAAGCTTTAAACAAAGCAATCTTTACTTTTTCAGGAAGTTTACCTAGAGAAGTAAGCCCCATGCTTTTAACGCGCATAGTTACTGGGTCAATAACATGTTTATTAACGCCAGACTTATTACCTACATATTTGGCACCTTTTATTATTCTTCCGCCAGCAAGCTCGGCAACAATTTCTACATTAGTGTATGCAAAAGCCATTAAAGCAGCTTTTGCTGGACTTTCTGAAGACAATTTAAATATTACTTTTCCTTGCTGAGTTATATTTAAACGATCAGTTAAGCGCCTATCACCATAAATATCTACATAAATTCCAGGAGTTAAAGCAGCCTGAGTGCCAAGCCTAGCGGTTAATGCCGTTGCTCCAATAGCGGCAGCTTTTACTTTAGCTGCTCTAGTAGCGTTTGCAACTGCAACTTCTGTAACTGTTTTAGTTAATGCTTTTGTAGCTCCTACCTGAGCTATTTTGCCAGCACCTCCAGAAAGCCAAAATTCAACCATGATAGCGGGAATCCCAGCACCATGATAAACCATGCCACCGCCCCAATCAAAACCTCTAACAGCTATTTCAACGTGCTTATCAAGCCAGTTGTTTAACTTGTCCTGATCAGCCTCACTAACCTTCTTTCCTTCTTCTAAATCTGTAACAATGTCTAACAGCTTTAAGGCTTCAGCACCTTGATAAACGCCGCCCCCAGGAACCCAGTCCTCATAACCCATGAAGTCAGGAGCTTCCTCGGCACTAATGGGGCTTTTTTTCCATTCAGCTATTTGTTCTGCACTAAATCTAAGATTTGCTAATTCTTCTAAATCAGAAAGATTTGAATCTACTTGCTTTTTAATATCAACATTTTCTGGTAAATCAATATTAATATCTGGAATTTGTTGTGGCTGAGTTACAGGCGTAAATCCATCTGGAATAACATCTTCATCTTCTTGGACAAGGCTAAACCCTTCAGGAATATCAAGTTCAATATCACCGTCTTGGTTTAAAGCCTGTACGTCTTCATCGTATCCTGTTTGAGTAAATTCTTCTCTTTGCTGCAAATAAAGATTAAAAGTGTCTTGTGACACTCTATAGCCATTAACAATAAAAGTATTAGGCGAATCTTGATTGTCTTGCACAATTTGCTGTACTTCAGCATCTATAACGTCTTGAGGAATAACGCGGTCATCAATAACAGTTACGTTTGTATTTAGAAATTGACTTGGGCCAGAAAAAGAAAAAGGAATATCAATGCCATCAGCTTGTGTAATTGGCAAGCCTTCAACCGCTAAAGGATCGCCCATAGTCAGATTATCAACAGGCTCAGCAGTATCAATATCAACAGGCTCAGCAGTATCAATATCAACAGTATCAATATCAACAGGATCGGTATCAACAGGATCGGTATCAACAGGATCGGTATCAGCAGATTTAACAGCATTCTGATTGTCATTAGAGTCAACTTCAGAAACCAACACTGCACCTTCTGGAGCGTCAGACGTATCTTGATCTTCATCAGGAAATACAGATTCTAAATAACTCTTAACATCAGGATTGTCTCTGGTTGCGCTAATTGCATCAAGATAGTTATTGCGATTTAAAGTTCCGCTTTCAACTGCTGCAACTGTTGAGTCCATTAACTTTTTGCGAGCAGCTTCTACTTTATCTACCATTTAATTTTCCAAAATTGTTAGAAGTTATAATTAATCTTTTTTGTACGTTTGGCCCTTCCACTGAAACAAAGTGCCTGAAGAAAGAATGCGCGTTTGCGACCACTTCTTAATTACAGGAGGTTGATTTTGTTGCACTGCTGTATTATACGCTTCATTTGATCTATCAGCATTATAAACCTGTATTCTTCTAATAACACTATCACCTGCTTTTCTGTAAATTTCTGCTGTAAGCTCCTTGTTTGGTTTAATCCTACGAATTTGTTTGTCTGATAACGTATCACCATCTGCTTCTGCTTTAGCCATAGCTTCTTGCACTAACAAATCTGTAGCCGCTTTTAATTCTGGAGCAGCTTCTAAATAAATGTCACCATAAGCAGTACCCCAATCTTCAGAAGGAAGTGCCGCATTAACCTGGGTTTTTATTTCCATAAAATTAAAAGCAATACGCGATCTTGCTTTTGCTCCACTAGCACTGCCAACTTGCCGCAATACAGCCTCCAAGCTATTTCTGTCTTCTCTTTGTAAATTTCCAGCAGCTTCTTCTTCAATAATATTATTGCGTATGTTATCTAAAGCCTTAATAACGTCAGCCGGAGTTCGCAACAAGTTTGTATTATATATCTGATTATAAATTTTTTCTTTTGATGCGCTGCTATTTTCAGAATTGTATTCTTTCCTAGCAGTAATAAATCGTTTTCTTGAAGTATAAGATTTTTCACTTAACATATTCTCCATATTTAAACGTTCTAGCTCTTTAATTTTTTCTTTATTACTTATGTCTGCATCCAAATAAAGGTCATCAAAAGCATTAGCATTTTCAGTTTGCTGTAAAAAACTAGCCTCTTCCTGCGCTTGTATTTTAGCAATCTCATCTTTTTCCATTGCATCAAACTGAGCAACAATAGATGCTCTGAGTTCACGTTTTTCTTTTCTATCTAGGCCAAGTTCTGTTTTGTCAAAATCCGTTAAATATTGTTTTGAGGCAGCAAGTTTTTCGTCCATATTAAACTCGTCATTACTAATAATTTCTTTATTTATTCGTCCATATTCTTGCTCTAATCTCGCAGTATCAGCAAGTGCTACCTCATCTTTCATAAAATTTTCTTGACTAATTGCGCCAGCAGTTAAAAACCCAGGCATCATATTTGCGTCAAACTCAGCTTTTAATTTAGCAGCTTCTGTAGTTTTGCCTTCAAACATTAAATCAATATAATCTTTCTTAAAGCTATCACGAGCTAAAGTATAAGATGCTTTTGCGCTTTCTTTAATATTTGTTGTTTCTTGCTTGTAAACAGCATTCCTGTTTTTTTCATATTCAGAAAAATAAAACCTTTCAATTGCAGGTTTCAGATCAGCAGGAATATCTTTCATTAGTCCTTTTTTGTAATTTGCTGCAACAAAATCAAAACGCGAAGTATTAGAAGAATTAGCAGAAGACAAATTAGACATATTCTTCTCAATGTCTAACAGTAAATTAGTTTTATATGTGCTTATAGCAGCAGCATTAATCTGATTTGCTCTTTGTTGTGCAGCAGCTCCAAACTGAGATGAGCCGAACTTAGCAGCATTCATTGTAGGAACTTCTAAGACTTCTCCGGTAACAGGGTCTTTAGCAGCATCCTCTGCGGCCTGTGCGCCTTCCTCAGCCCTTTTAGCCTCAATTATTGGCTTACCTATAGCTAAGGCAGCATTGCCCATAGATTGGCCTAAACCAGCCAATGCTCGCATCTTGTCAGATTCAGATGTATCTAAGGCAGTAGGGGTAAACTTCCCATAAAAACCAATTCGTTGTTGTCGAGGTTGTTGAGCCATTATTAATTCCTGTAATTAAATCTATTTTGTTGCTTGGTAAGCTTTGACTCCACCTTCTAGCAATGTACTAGCAGCACCATATTGACCGGCTTTTCTAGCAGCTTTACCTTGACGAAGAAGTTGTGCTTGAGCAAGCCTATCAGAAAGTTTGGTCATGCCCTCACTTAACGATATGTTTTCTGCGCTCTCTAAGGCAAGACTAGAGGGTGTACCCTCTGCTTTAATACCTGACACGCCTAAACCTACAGCATTTGCTGCAAGGGCTGCATTGAGTTTCTGTTGACGGTCTAGCTCACGACTCTCAGCGGCTATACGTTCTTGATCTGCTTGAGCCTTCAGGGCAGCCTCTTGTGCCTTACCTGCCTCTATTTGTCCATACGCTGTTACCGCTGTGCTAACAACTAATGCTCCAACAACCAATTGTGTTGCTGTTGCTGTTATTACAAATGCCATTTAAATAACCTCTTGCTCTACTAGAGCTGCCTCTATTTCATCAATATCTGTTAAGTGTGTAGGATGATATGTAATCCAAGTACACCCTGTCTCGCTATATATAACGCGCTTAGTTCCTGGCACTGTCTCACCCAAGTAAGGAGCTACAATTTTTTCTCTCTCGTGAACGCTGGATACTTCACACTCCCCAGATACCACGCTAAACAGGTGCTTGGTCTTATGTAAGGCACCAACAACAACGCTTCCTGAAGGCATCACCATTTCTCTTGCATACATCCCATCAGAGAAGTGGTGTCTTGTAATTACGTCTGCCTGTGGAAAGTCCTTTATTATTTCTTGTAGCTGGTAAATACTATCTTGGGTTACAACATCATTCACGAAGACTCAACCTCATACTGTATAGCTTGTAAGTGGAAAGGTGTAGCATCAGGTACTGTGATCTCTGGAACCACTTCTGTTAGCCAACCATTGCCACCATTCTCGTCTTCTATAATGCCAGTTCTAGGAGTAAATGGGGTATTCAGTGGCGTATCCTGAGCATCGCCAAACTGCCTAATAGGTACAGCATTGCCATCAATATAGATGCCTGCACTCTCATGCACACGCAAGTTAATGTTAGTAATCTTCTTGCGCTTCATAGCGTTCTGTCCACCACGAGTACCAGGATTAGTATTAAGAGGCATAGTCTTAACTTTTACAGGAAAATTTAAGCCAAGCTCTAAGTCTCTTGTAGTAAAGCCATTAAGCTCTGCGGCAGTAATTGTTACACCGTAATTGCCACCGCTAAATGTCAGGGGTCTGTCAGCTAATACGTCACCGCCTGCATTAACACTTATAGTATAACCTTGAAGTCTTGCTCCTTCTGAAATAGGAACAAATACATCTGCATTTGGATCAGCGGCTGTAACGGTAACTTTGTAGCTTGAATCCATTAAGTGATCAAAGTCCCACTTTTCAATATCAAGAGAACCAGCAGATTGGGTATTATTCCTACCTTGTATTACATACATTTCATCGCCAATAGCAGAACAAGAATGCAAGATGTTCTTTTTAATTACTCCGCTACCATCATTATCGCCTTGATTTATTCCAGACCACCGAGTAAAACCATTAATGTCTTGGTTACGCATTGTATTAAGAACACAGCCATTACCATCTTCATTAATAAGAAATACCCAGTTTGCATCTTCGGTTGTAGTGCCGGACAAAATAGCCATATCTTTTGGTCTGTTAATTAACTGAGAAGACAGTA
>Ga0209271_10000814_pt1 | contig 10886 bp, 8 predicted proteins | sample tdAd002_FD_187123 | JGI IMG/M metagenome (GOLD analysis project Ga0209271, IMG submission 187123) | Marine sediment microbial communities from the Atlantic coast under amendment with organic carbon and nitrate - tdAd00.2 (SPAdes)... | ecosystem: Environmental > Aquatic > Marine > Coastal >... | reverse complement strand
CTTGCGGCGCCGGGGGCGGTGAGCGAAACCAACTATCCCGGGCACGGTGGCGCTGGCCAGCCCAACATCGAACCGCCCGAGGCCTTTACCGATTCGGTGTACAACAGCCCGGGCGGCCTAGCCGGTGTCTGGGCCGAAGAGAACTCGCGAGAGGCGATCTTCGAAGCGATGCGCAATCGCGAAACCTTCGGCACGAGCGGGCCGCGGATCGTTCCGCGCTTCTTCGGCGGCTGGACCTATCCGGAAGACCTGTGCGATTCGGCTGAGTTCGAGCGAATCAGCGATGAGCAGGGCGTTCCGATGGGAAGCATCCTCAACCCGCCCTCCGGCAGTGACGCACCGGGCGCCCCACGGTTCGCCGTCATGGCGAAGCAGGACCCGAACGATGCCGCGCTACAGAGGTTGCAAGTGGTCAAGGGCTGGCTCGACGGCGACACGTACCTCACCGAGGTGTATGACGTTGCGGGCGACGCACGCAACGGCGCCGACGTGGATCTGACGACCTGCGAGCCCACGGGAACCGGCGCCGCCGAGCTCTGCGCCGTCTGGGAAGACCCCGACTTCGATCCTTCGCAGAGGGCGTACTACTACGTGCGCGTCATCCAAAACCCGACGTGCCGGTGGACGACCTATCAGTGCGTCGATGCGGGCTACGACTGCGACAATCCCAGCACCGCGATGGACGAAGCTTGCTGCGATCCCTCGGCCGGCCTCAACACCGCATTCTGCGAAGCCGTAGATTGCACGGATCCCAACTCCCTCCCGACAGCCGACGCCCGCTGCTGCGTCCCCCGCGTGGAACCAAGCATCCAAGAGCGCGCCTGGACCTCGCCGATTTGGTACAAGCCCTGAGGGCTGCGGACACTTCGGCCATGGTAGCTCACTCGGAAGCCAACGAAGCGGCGGGCCCGGCGAAGACCAAGGAGGCCATCGAGGCGCTGAAAGCCCACTATTGCCAGTGGCTGGATGCCCAGGACTGGGATCGCTGGGCCGCGCTCTTCACCGAGGACGCAACGATGCAGGTAGGGCCCCGCGCAGACGCGGCAGTGCATGGGCGCCCGGCCATCCGTCGGCTGCTCACCACCCAGCTCCGCGGCGCCAAGACCTTGCACCAGGTTCGTGAGCCCGAGGTTCACGAGGAGGGCCCGGGCCAGGTTCGGGTGCTGTGGCGCATGACCGACCGCGTCGCCACGCCGCTTTACCTCCTCGAAGGCGCGGGGTTCTACGAAGACAGATACGTGCGCACCGACGACGGTTGGAAGATAGCCAGCGTCCGTTTGCACCGCAGCAAAGTAGACCTTCAAGCCAAGTCGTTCCTGATGCGCGCAATCCTTTGGATGCACCGCAATGGTTGGCTCAAGCGCGTGTCGAACAGCGCCGACCGCACACTGGGTGAGGCCCTGTACGTCGGACTCGCTGAAGGGGAGAGGCCATGACCCCCGATAGGATTCAGAAAAAGGGGACAGTCCCCTTTTTGAAAGGGTTAATCTCGTCGTGCGACGCTCCGCGCCTCGCCGCCTTGCGAGGACCGCGCTCGAGCCACAATCTCCGGCCGCGATGAAGACTGCACTGCTCACGGGGGCCTCGGGCAAAGTCGGCAAGTACGTCATCGGGGCGTTGGCCCGGCGTGGCATCGAGGTTGTGGCCACCGACATCGTGTCCGAGGGAATCCCTGAAGGGATCCGCTTCGAGGGCTGCGACCTGACCGATGCCGACGCGGTGCGCCGCCTCGTTTCGCTCGTGAAGCCGGATGTGGTCGTGCACTGTGCGGCGATCGTGGCTCCGATCGCGTATGCCGAGCCAGAGCTGGCCGAAGCGGTGAACCTCGGTGGCACGCGACACCTGATCGATGCCACCAAAGCGCACGCACCAGACGCCTTCTTTGTCTTCGTGTCGAGCTACGCCGCGTTTGGGCCTTGTGCGCCAGGCGATCCGGTCCGGCGCTCGACGGATCCGTGCTGGCCGGATGACAACTACGGTTTGCAGAAGCTCACCGCGGAGAGCTGGCTGCAGTACTCGGGTCTGCGCCAGTGCTCGCTGCGGCTCGGCGCCGTGATGGGCATCGACAAGCTCATGCCGGAGCACCCGAGTTACCGCCCATTCATCTTCATGGTGTCACTCGACCAGCCCGAGCACGGGGTCGAAGTACGGGATGCGGCGCGTGCGATAGCGTCCGCCGCCGTGCAGCAGCCGGACGGGCACCTGTTTCTGATCGGCGGCGACGATTCGTGGAAGGTGACAGCGCGCCAACTGCGTGGGGAAGTGTTTGCAGCGATAGGCTTGTCGATGCCTCCCGAGAAAGCGTTCCGCCCGGCCACCGACCCTTCGGTCAAAGAGGGCTGGTTCTACGAGTGCTGGATGGACGAAAAGCAGAGCGAACAGCTTCTCGGCTTCCAACGCACCTCGCGAGAGGTGTACATGGACGAGCTCCGCAGACGCCACCGGCTCCAGAGGCTTGCCCTGTTCCCAATCCGCCCCCTGGTCTCGCGAACCCTCACCGCGGCCTCGCCCTACATCGGCAGAGGCGCCATCACTCCAGGCCGAACCCTCTGGAACGACGTCTTCCGAGTTTACGACCTCCCCACCGAAGTCGCGCGCACCCGCTCCAGCAAACCATCCCCACCGTCCCCCTTCGCCACCCCCCCATCCCCATAACCAGAAAAGGGGTCAGACCCCTTTTCAAAAGGGTGAACTGCGCGCGTCACTTCGCTGCGCGGAGCCGGGCTAGGACGGCACCGGTGAATGCCGGTCGCAAGTAAAACCCTCGGGGCATCGTCCATTGCACCGCGCCTTCTTCGTCAGGCGCGCGACGGCGGCTCCGTCCATGCGGGGCCTTCGGGCGCACTTGCAACACTTCGCCGAGGTGACCGGTGATCTGCTCGACATCGCCTGCCGCGATCATCTCGGCGAGCCGCTCCCAATCGGTCCGCAACAGACGCTGTTCTTCGGAGGTCGGTGCCCATAGGTACGCGCTTCCCACCCTCCGCTCACGGAGCGGTGTATCCGACGCCGCCTCAACCGGAACGAACAGCACCTTCGACAGCTTCTTGAGAACGGTGCTCCGCTCCCAATCGGTGTCCGCCATCGCAGCGAGCGAAATCGAGCAGACGAACGTCGACTCCTTCGGCTTCCCTCTCGCATCGAGCGGAATCGTCTTGAGCTCGATTCCGAGCTTCACGAAATCCGGCTCAGCGCGCGAACCCGCCGAGGCACCGAGCGCCTTCTCGAGAATCTGCCCCGCGATCCCCTTCGCGCGAACCGACTCATCGGGCACCTCGATATCCACGCGCGCCCCGAGCTCCCCGAGCGTGAGCCCAGCGACCTCCCAGGCACGCGACAGCAACTCCTGCTCCGATTCCGGCGGCGCGATCAACCCTTCTGAAAAGGGGTCTGACCCCTTTTCCACTAATGGAGCTCGCAGACTTTGGTGCCGAAGAGGCGTTCTAGGCCGGTGAGGAGGGCGTCGGTGGGGTCAACGAAGAGGCCAGTTTCGGCGAGGTTGACGCGCCAGTCGCCGGGGGAGTTGAGCTCGAGAGTGACGGGGCAGGGGCCCGGGTATTGTTCGAGCATCGAGCGGAGGGAGTCGAGCTTGGTGCGATCGATCGTTTCGACTGCGAGGCGTACGGTGATCGAGGTGGTGCGCTCCTGGAGGGCCTCGCTCAGTAGCGTTGCCTCTTCCAGGAGGATTTTGGGTTCGGGCGCCGCGCTGTCATCGTTGCGATCTTGCTCGTGCTTGACGCGGCCGGTGAGCAGGATCGGTTGACCCGACTGGAGCGCTTCGCGGATGCCGTCTCTCTCGAGCGGCTTCGGTCGCACAATCACTTCGACGCGGCCGAGCGCGTCCTCGATGTGGAAAAACGCCATCGTGTGGCCCATCTTGGTGCGGCGCTCGCGGTAGCCTTCGACCGTACCTCCGACGGTAACCTGCCGATGGTTGCTGAGCTGGGCCAAGCTTTCGGTGGTCGCATCGCAAAAGCGAAGCAGCTCGCCTCGGTAGCGGTCGAGCGGGTGTCCGGATACATAGAAACCCAGTGCGCCTTTCTCCCGCGAAAGCTGATCGCGCGAATCCCACGGGTCGAGCACCGGGAAACTTCCGCCTGGATGCTCGTAAGCCTGCGACTCCTCTTCGCCTCCCATCAATCCAAAGAGGCTCTCCTGGCCACTAGAGCGCTCCGCCTGGATGCGCTTGCCTCGTTCGATCGACTGTTCAATGGCCACGAACGATTGCGAACGGTGCACCTGGATGGCTGTGTGAACCGTGTCGAACGCCCCGCATTGGACCAGTGCCTCGATCACACCCTTGTTCACACGGCGCAAATCAACACGCGCGCAAAAATCAAAGAGGTCGACGAAAGGCCGTTCGTGCACCTCGTCGCCTTCTCCCTCCGGGTCTCCCTGCCGCGCCTCGAGAATGGCCTCGACGGCCCCCGTGCCCACGCCCTTGATCGCGCCGAGCCCGAAGCGAATCTTGGGCCCCATCGGGTCGTGGACCTCGCCGTTGTAGCATACCGGCTTGTGACGAAGCCGAGCGATGTCTTGGGCATCGTCTGGCGCGTAGACGACGGTGAACTCGATCTCGGATTCGTTGACGTCCGGCGGCAGCACGGTGATCCCCATCGAACGCGCCTCCGCAACGGTGCGAACGATCTTGTCGATTTTCTCCTTGTCGGCCGTCAAGGTTGCGCAGGTGAATTCGACCGGGAAGTGCGTCTTGAGGTGCGCGGTCTGATAGGTGATCAGCGCGTACGCGGCCGAGTGACTCTTGTTGAAGCCGTACCCGGCGAAGTACGCCATCAAGTCGAAGACCTCTTCGGCCTTTTCCTGCGTGTGGCCGCGCCCGGTCGCGCCCTCGATGAAGATGGCCTTCTGCTTGTCCATCTCGGAGGCCTTCTTCTTGCCCATTGCGCGCCGCAAGAGATCCGCCCCGCCGAGCGAGTACCCGGCCATCTCCTGGGCGATCTGCATGACCTGCTCCTGGTAGACGATGACCCCCCGAGTCTCTCGCAAGATGCCTTCGAGGGACGGGTGCGGATACTCGACCTGTTGCCGGCCGTGCTTGCGATGAACGAAGTCCTTGTCCATCTGCGCGCCCATCGGGCCAGGCCGATAGAGCGCGACGGCCGCCACGATGTCGTCGAACCGGTCGGGCCGAAGCTGCTTGAACAAGTTCTGCATGCCGCTCGATTCGAGCTGAAACACGTTGGTCGTCTCGCCCGACTGCAGCAGCGCATAGGTCGCGTCGTCGTCCATCGGGATTTGGTCGATGCGGAACGGGGTCCCCTGTCGGTCGGGCCGGCGGTCGATCAGCTTCGTCGCGATGTCGATCACCGTCAGCGTGCGAAGACCGAGGAAGTCGAACTTCACCAGGCCCGCCGCCTCGACGTCATCCTTGTGATACTGCGTCACGTAGACGTTTGGCTCGGGGCAGAACACCGGCACGTGGTCCCAAATCGGTCCCTCACTGATTACGACGCCGGCGGCGTGCATGCCCGCGTGTCGCGTCAGGTTTTCTAGAGCCTGCGCCGTATCGAGCAGCTCGTGCGCTTGACCGTCTTGCTCGTACGCGGTCTTGAGGCGCGCCTCCTGCTCGAGCGCATCGCTGATCGGCACGCTCTTCCCGCCTACCGGCTCAGGAATCATCGTCGCGATTAGACCTGCTTCGCCCGGCGTCATCCCCATGACGCGGCCAACGTCCCGCACGACGCTGCGGCTCTTGAGCTGGTGGAATGTGGCAATCTGGCCGACGCTCGCCTGCCCGTATTTGTCGCGCACGTATTGAATGACGCGGTCGCGCTGATCCATGCAGAAGTCGATGTCGAAGTCGGGCATCGACACGCGCTCGGGGTTCAGGAATCGCTCGAACAGAAGCCCGTGTGTGATCGGGTTCAGGTCTGTGATGCGAAGCGCCCACGCAACCAGCGAGCCGGCGCCCGAACCGCGTCCGGGGCCCACCGGCACACCGTTGTCCTTCGCCCAGTTGATGAAGTCCTGAACGATGAGGAAGTACCCGGCGAAGCCCATCTTCAAAATCACATTGAGCTCGAGCTCGAGCCGGCTGTGGTAGGCGTTTTCTTCGAACGTCTCCGCCCGCTCCCGCATCTCCACCATGCGCCGCCCAAGGCCCGCGACCGACAGGGCGCGCAGGTAGTCTTCCTCGCTCGCGCCGCCGGGCACCGCAAAACGCGGGAGCTTCGGCTTGGCGAGGGGGGTGGCCTGTCCGGCGCACATCTCGGCGATCAGCAGCGTGTTTTTCGCCGCGTCCGGGATGTGCGCGAAGAGGTTGAGCATCTGTTCTGGCGTCTTGAGATAGAGCTCCGAAGAATGGTGATGCACCGCTTCCATCTCACGGACGCTGCGCCCCGCGCCGATGCACTGAAGCACGAGCTGAGCATGCGAGGATTGGCGTTCGAGGTAGTGGCAGTCGTTCGTGCCAACCATTGGAAGCTCGAGCTCTTTGGCGAGCTGGCCCAAGACTTGGTTGAGCGGCCGGTTCTCGGGGAAGCCATGGTCCTGAAGCTCGACGAAGAAGCGCCCGGGGTCGAAGGAGTCGCGCAGCTTTGCGATTGCTTCGCGCCCAACATCGGGCCCCTTGTTGAGAATCTCCTGTGCCACGTAGCCGCCCATGCATGCGCTCAGGCCGACGACCCCCTTGCTGTGCTTCTGGAGCACCTCGAAGTCGATGCGCGGCTGATCGTAGACCGCCATCCCGTCGACCCAGCCAGCGCTGACGAGGCGCACCAGGTTCTGGTAGCCCTCCTGCGAGCTGGCGAGCAGCAAGAGATGATGGAGCTCATGATTCTGCGGGTCGCGTCGGTCTCCCGAGGTGAAGCTCACTTCGCACCCGAGGATCGGCTTGACGTCGGTCTGCTGGCACGCGCGCACCAGTTGCACGGCACCAAACATGTTGCCGTTGTCGGTCAGCGCGACGGCCGGCATTCCCATCTTGCCCACGCTTTCGACCAGCTGCGGAATCCGAATGGCCCCGTCCAACATCGAGAACTCGCTGTGAACGTGCAGGTGAACGAATTCGGCCGCCATGAGCGGGCTGACTCTACTGTGCCCGACCGGGCGGATCCACCGGGGCATGGCGATCAATTCTCGCCCAAGGGTATTAATCAACGTCCGGACCGCCGGGAGGCCGGCACCCCGGCTTGCGCGGAGGGTCGCCCGTGCTAATCCGGGCGCTCCCCAGCCCAGAAAACCTGGTGTTTCGGGGCCATGGTGCACCTGATGAGCAACTCTCCCCTGTCAATCGTAAAAGAGCGCTTCGGAGACGATCCGAAGAAGGCGAAAGAAAAACTGGTTGCTGCCGTAAAGAAGGTCGCCGGCAAGGACCTCTGGCTCGACCGGCTGAATGCGGAAAAAGGCCTCCAGCACGTGTCGAACCGCAAGCTGCTCCATCTGGAGCAACTCTTCACTGAAATCAGTAAAGAGGTTGGTTCCCGCGACAAGCTCATCGGCGAAATCGCGAAGCTTCAGGGCCGCGCGAAGGACGAGGACTACAAGGCTAGCCTGGCCGAGGAGTCGACACCGAGCTTGTGGGATCGCTACCAGTCTGTACAATCCAGCTCTTCCGGTAAGTCCGGATCGAATTGAAGCACCGCCGCGGCAGGGCGCCGCGTCGGCTGCACAGTGAAAGAGTTGACCATGAGTAAGAGACTGTTCTGCGGCGGACTCGCCTGGGCCACGACGACTGAAGACCTCGAGGAGGCCTTCGCGCCTTTCGGAGAGGTCACTGATGCGAAGGTAGTGAGCGATCGCGAAACTGGGCGCTCCCGCGGCTTCGGGTTTGTGACTTTTACGACAGAAGAGGCCGCTGCAGCGGCCCGCGACCAGATGGACGGCGCCTCGCTTGGCGATCGCACCATCCGCGTCGACCTTGCGCGTGAGCGGCAGGGCGGCGGTGGTGGTGGCGGTGGTGGTGGCGGTTACCGACGCTAGTCGTTCACCGCTGAAGCAGGCCGAAGTACCAGGAGAGTATCGTGTCTCCCGCGAGAAGGTACTCGAGCGCCCCGAGCGCGAGAAACGGTCCAAAGGGAAGCTTGAGAACCCCGACGCGACTGGCTTCCGGCTCTTCGGGCGCTTCGATCACCTCTCCATCGACGACACGTTCTTCGATGTCCGGGGTGAGCTTGCGTCCAGTCACCAACGCGAAGGCGGCGAACACGAGCCCTTGCACTGAGCCGGCGACGACGCTGAAGATCGCGCCTTTCCATCCAAGGAACGCGCCAATCATCAACAAGAGCTTCGAGTCGCCTTCACCCATGCCTCGCCGGCCGGCAATGCGTTCGTAGCCCCAGACGAAGATCAGCTGAACGAACAAGTACGCGGCGCCCGCTCCGACCGCAGCCGACCAAACCCCAGGCTCCATTCGAAACGGCGCGCTCAGGAGACCAAGCGCTGCGCAAGGGAGGCTGACCTCATCCGGAATCTCCATCCATTCGAGGTCGACGAAGGTGGCGATCAGCAGACCTCCGGCGAACACGAAGTAGAGGAGGGTTTCGATCGTCGCGTGCAGAAGCAGCGTCCCCGGCTCCGCTTGGACGATCCAGTTCTCGGCGATTGCGACGCAAAGCACAGCGGCGAGGAGCTCGACCATCGGGTAGCGCGGCGAGATGGAGGCGCCGCAACAGGACGCCTTTCCACGTAGGAACAACCAACCGAGAATCGGGACGTTGTTCCAGACACGAATCGGGGCGCCGCACCCCGGGCAGTGACTCGGCGGTGTGACAACCGACATCCCGCGCGGCCACCGATAGATCGCGACATTGAAGAAGCTCCCCCAGGCAGCCCCCCACGCAAAAGCCACCAGCCAAACAAACCAGCGAGCCACGTCCCCCGTAAGCATCCCCCAATGCTACCAGCCAAAAGGGGACTGTCCCCTTTTTGCAGCACCGCAAGTCGACGACACACGCCAGGCCCAGCGCAAAAAGGGGACAGTCCCTTACCCCGCCGCCAGCCGAGTTGCAGGCCGCTCCCCAGAATGCGATTCAGAGGCGAACCAATGAACGACACCGCCACCAGAACCGCCCTCCGTGATTGCAAGCGCTTGGTAGTCAAGATAGGCAGCAGCGCCCTTTGCGCCGAAGGGGGCCGGTTTGCCCAAGTCGCCGAGCAGGTTGCCACCCAGGTCAAAGCTGGCCGCAAAGTCGTCCTCGTCTCCTCCGGCGCCGTTGCCCTCGGCAGAGAGCGCCTCGGTCTCAGCGAGCGCCCGAAGAAGATCTCTCTGTTGCAGGCGGCTGCCGCGACCGGGCAGTCCTTGCTCATGCGCGCTTACGAAGACGCGTTCGAGCCACTCGGCATCCACGTGGCGCAAGTTCTTCTGACACACGACGCTGTGACAGACCGCGATCGATATCTGCACGCGCGACAGGCGATCGACGAGCTCCTCAAGCTCGGTGTCGTTCCGATCATCAACGAGAACGACACCGTGTCGATCGACGAGCTTCGGTTCGGTGACAACGACCAACTCGCCGCAATGGTGTGTACGCTCGTCGGAGCTGACCTCCTCGTGCTCCTGAGCGATGTGGTCGGCATCCTCGACGATCAAGACGCGCGCATCTCGCTGGTGCGCGAGGTCGCCGACATTGAGCGGTTCATCAAACCGCCCGAAGGCGATGTCGGCCTCGGTGGCATGCAGTCGAAGGTGGAGGCGGCGCATCGTGCCACGCTGCACGGCCTGCCGGTCGTCATCGGCCCCGCAGCATCGTCGGGCTTTCTAGACGAGCTCATGCGTGGACGTGACGTCGGGACCTTGTTGTTGCCGGACGGATCGCCGCTGCCGAGCCGCAAGCACTGGATTGCGTACACCCTCAAGCCGCAGGGCAGCATCGTCGTCGATGCTGGCGCTTGCCGAGCGCTAGAGCAGCGCAATTCGAGTCTGCTTCCCGCGGGCGTCGTTTCGGTTGCTGGTTCATTCGGGGTCGGTGATGCCGTGTCGATCGTCAGCGAGTCTGGCCAAGAGCTCGCCCGGGGTCTCGCACGCTACAGCGCGGGCGAGGTGAGCCGACTCGCAGGCGGACACAGCCAGCAGATCGCCGAACGGATTGGCAACCACGCGGGCGACGAGATCGTGCACCGAGACGACATCGTTCTCACCAAGAACGCTGTCTGAGAGGCCAGGCTCCCCCCTGCCACGAAAGGTGCTACGTTCACGGGCCATGACAGATGACTTGACCGCGCTCATCACGGGCTTGGCCCAGCGAGCGAAAGAAGCCTCGCGCGTCCTCGCGACGGCGAGCACCGAGCAAAAGAACGCCGTCTTGCGCCGGGCGGCCGAAGCCTTGCGCGGCCAGGCGGGCGAGCGCGTGCTCGAGGCGAATGCCAAGGACATGGAAGCCGCACTAAGCATGGGGCTGTCGACAGCGATGCTCGATCGCCTCGAGCTCGATCGGAAGCGTCTCGACGGAGTGGCCGACGGCCTTGATCAGGTCGCAGGGCTCCCCGACCCGGTGGGCACAGTCGTCGAGGAGCGCGTGCTCGACAACGGCCTTCGAGTTGGAAGGATGCGCGCGCCCCTGGGGCTCATAGGAATCATCTATGAATCCAGGCCGAACGTGACAGCGGACGCCGCCTCCCTCTGCCTCAAGAGCGGTAATGCGGTCTTGCTTCGAGGCGGCAAAGAGGCGTTCCAGAGCAACACGGCGATCGCGGAGATCTTCACTCAGGCGCTCGAGGAAGAAGGCTTGCCGCCTGAGGCCGTCACACTTTTGCCCACCACGGATCGACAAGCGACTTTGGTGATGATTGGTCTTGATGGTATTCTGGACATGGTCATCCCGAGAGGTGGAGAAGGATTGATTCGGTTCGTCGCCGAGCACGCAAGAGTTCCTGTCATCCAGCACTACAAAGGTGTGTGTCACGTCTTTGTCGACCGTACCGCCGAC
>Ga0209271_10000813_pt1 | contig 10892 bp, 9 predicted proteins | sample tdAd002_FD_187123 | JGI IMG/M metagenome (GOLD analysis project Ga0209271, IMG submission 187123) | Marine sediment microbial communities from the Atlantic coast under amendment with organic carbon and nitrate - tdAd00.2 (SPAdes)... | ecosystem: Environmental > Aquatic > Marine > Coastal >... | reverse complement strand
CGACGGCGATTCACCATACGTAATAAACCACGACGGGAATGATGATCCTTAACATGAACCTTGAAATGACCGGTTAAATCGTTTATACGGGTAGTCAATAATGCTACCTGTACTTCCGGGGAACCAGTATCTCCAGCGGCTCTTTGATAATCGCTCACTATCTGCGCTTTTTTATCGGTTGTGACGGGCATGCATACTCTCCAATTTAAACCCTTAATACGAAAAGGCGCTATTTTACTCTTTATTAAGGTGCATTCTCAAGTAATGTGCCGTTTTTTTTAACATTAGTATATAAATGGGCCTGTTATCTATTCTGTAGTTAAGTCTACAGAAAATGCACTAACCCCAAGCAAATGGTATCAACCTACGCTTAAAACTCTAATGTAAAGTAACTAAATTTGTACAAATTGAAACATCCCCCTCCGATTTTATAGTTCATTCTTCAAATACAGCCTATATATCCTAGTCTAATGACAAACACATACAAAATAGACTAAGACAGCAATAATGACGACTATCAAAAGAAAGTGAATGAAACCATGAGCAGCATGTAAAGTAATAACTAACAAGGGGTTGACCAAAAGTCAGCTAACCGCTACTGTTCATCGTTCTATTTATTATATTTATGGTTCTCGACGTAGGAAAATAAGAAAAAATGGGTGCAGAAGATTTAACTGGTGCTGAAATCACAATTCGCTGTTTACAGGAAGAAGGAGTAAAACATATCTTTGGCTACCCTGGCGGCGCAGTGCTGTTCATATATGACGAATTGTTTAAACAGAATAAGGTAAAACACATATTAGTACGCCATGAACAAGCAGCAATACATGCGGCTGATGGATATGCTCGGTCCAGCAACAAACCAGGAGTCGCATTGGTGACATCCGGACCCGGCGTAACGAATGCTGTTACCGGTATTGCTACTGCCTACATGGATTCAATTCCAATGGTCATTATTAGCGGACAAGTACCAACCCCTGCTATTGGGCTAGATGCGTTTCAGGAAGTTGACACAGTGGGTATCACGCGCCCCTGTGTTAAACATAACTTCCTGGTAAAAGATATTACTGAGTTAGCCGCTACCATCAAGAAAGCATTCTATATATGCTCAACTGGACGCCCCGGACCAGTACTAGTAGATATTCCTAAGGATATAAGTCAAGAAAAATTTAAATTTTCCTATCCTGCTAGTGTAGCTATGCGCTCTTATGCCCCAAGCAGTAAAGGTCACCCTGGGCAACTAAAAAAAGCAATACGATTAATATTGAGTTCAAAACGACCAATGGTCTATGCTGGTGGCGGTGTAATATTGAGTAACGCGGCTTCACAACTTACACACTTTGTACAGATATTAAATTTTCCCTGTACAAATACGTTGATGGGACTTGGCGGCTATCCGGCAACTGACAAACATTTTGTCGGTATGCTGGGTATGCACGGTACCTATGAAGCAAATATGGCAATGCAGAATTGTGACGTATTAATAGCTATTGGAGCACGCTTTGATGACCGTGTAATTGGTAACCCCAAACATTTTTCTAACAAAGATAGAAAAATTATACACATTGACATAGACCCCTCATCCATTTCCAAACGTGTAAGGGTAGATGTGCCCATCGTTGGTAGTGTTTCAAATGTACTTGACGGACTTATTAAATTACTAATGGCCAGTAAAGAGAAGCCTAAGCAAGCGAAACTCAAGTCATGGTGGGCACAAATTGATCAATGGCGTACACGGGATTGCCTAAAGTATGACCGAAAAAGCGCTATAATCAAGCCACAAATGGTGGTTGAAAAACTTTATAAGATAACAAAGGGTAATGCTTTTATTACTTCCGATGTAGGTCAACATCAGATGTGGGCCGCACAATTCTATAAATTTGATAAGCCCCGAAGGTGGATTAATTCTGGTGGATTAGGAACTATGGGATTTGGTCTGCCGTCAGCAATGGGTGTTCAGTTTGCCAATCCCAGAAATACGGTAGCCTGTATAACCGGTGAAGCTAGTATACAAATGTGTATTCAGGAACTATCAACCTGTAAACAATATAATCTGCCACTTAAAATTATTAATCTAAACAATCGCTATATGGGCATGGTACGCCAATGGCAAGAATTCTTCCATGGCAATCGATACGCTGAATCATATGTAGATGCTTTACCAGACTTTGTCAAACTGGCAGAAAGTTATGGTCATGTAGGTATAAAAATAGAACAGCCAAGCGATATAGAAGATGCATTAAAAGAAGCGTTTAAACTCAAAGATAAATTAGTATTCATGGACTTTATTACCGATCAAACTGAAAATGTATTTCCTATGATACCAGGTGGAAAAGGTCTCTCTGAAATGATTCTGGTATAAAGATGCGACATATTATTTCTTTGTTGATGGAAAATGAAGCAGGTGCTTTATCACGCGTGGCAGGGTTGTTCTCTGCAAGAGGTTATAATATTGAGTCTCTCACAGTTGCTCCTACAGAGGATCCTACATTATCGAGAATGACTCTGGTTACTGTTGGTTCAGATGATGTAGTCGAACAAATTACCAAGCAGTTGAATAAATTAATTGATGTGGTAAAGATAATTGACTTAAGTGATGGGGACCATATTGAATGTGAGTTGATGTTGGTGAAAGTACGTGCTCTAGGTAAAAATCGTAAGGAGATAAAAGCTACGACTGATATTTTCTGTGGTCGCATTGTTGATGTTACTGACAAGTCTTATACTATTGAACTGACTGGTACCGGTTCAAAACTTGACGCATTTCTCGATACAATGAGTCACGATACTATACTGGAAACAGTTCGTACCGGTGCTTCTGGAATTGGCCGTGGCGAGAGAATATTAAAAGTAAAGTAAGGTCTTACATGAATTGTAGAAAAGAGTCTTTTCTGTCTGCAATCAATAGTATTTCGATATCTATTTCCAATTATATTAAGAAAGGAAATCTATGAAGGTTTATTACGACAAAGATGCTGATCTATCACTCATCAAAAGAAAGAAAGTCACCATTGTTGGCTATGGCTCACAGGGACACGCCCATGCGAATAATCTAAATGACTCTGGTGTAAAAATCACTGTTGGCTTACGTAAGGATGGAGCATCTTGGAGCAAAGCAAAAAAAGCTGGTCTCACGGTAAAAAATATAACTGAATCTGTTAAAGGTGCAGATATTGTGATGCTTCTATTACCTGATGAGAAAATTGCTGCAGTTTATAAAACAGAGATTGAACCTAATCTCAAAAAAGGAGCAACACTTGCATTTGCTCATGGATTTAATATCCACTACGGCCAGGTATCGCCACGAGATGATCTTGATGTAATTATGATTGCGCCAAAAGGACCCGGACATCTTGTACGGTCAACCTATATACATGGTGGTGGTGTTCCCTCTCTTGTTGCCGTGCATCAGAATAAATCTGGCAAGGCCCGTAAATTAGCGCTCTCCTATGCAGCAGCAAATGGTGGTACACGTGGAGGAGTGATCGAAACAAACTTCCGCGAGGAAACTGAAACTGATCTATTTGGTGAGCAGGTTGTACTATGCGGAGGACTTACTGCCCTGATTCAAGCAGGTTTTGAAACACTAGTTGAAGCAGGTTACGCTCCAGAAATGGCCTATTTCGAATGCCTGCACGAAGTTAAATTGATAGTTGATTTAATTTATGAAGGGGGAATTGCCAACATGCGTTATTCTGTATCTAATAATGCTGAATATGGAGATATTTCACGTGGTCCGCGTATTGTGACCGATGAGACGCGTACTGAAATGCGTAAAATTCTTCATGAAATTCAGACTGGCGAATATGCTCGTGAATTTATATTGGAAAATCAGGCAGGCGCACCTATGCTTAAAACCAGTCGCCGTCTTGCTTCCGAACATCAAATTGAAGTTGTTGGGGCAAAACTACGAAGTATGATGCCATGGATCAAAAAGAATCAGCTTGTTGACCAAAAAAAGAATTAATGTGAAATGGCTGATGATATGTAAAGCATGAACCATAGAATACTGATGCTGATCCCGATCTAATAAAAAATCACAGATTACTTAAACTATTCATACCCTGATGGATTACCCTCATCCCTTTTTTGCCCGTGAAGGCTGGCCTTTTATAGCAGGAGCTGTTGCAATTGCAACATTAGTAAGTATGTTTGCGGGCTGGATTTGGTCTGTCCCATTCTGGATTATCGCATTATTTGTTTTACAGTTTTTCCGTGACCCACCACGTATTGTTCCGCAAAAAGCTAATGCTGTATTGTCACCTGCTGATGGCAGAATAGTAGCGGTTGAAAATACACAAGACCCCTATCTCAAACGTGATGCCATAAAAGTAAGTGTATTTATGAATGTGTTCAATGTCCATTCCAACCGAAGCCCAGTAGATGGAAGAGTGTATAACGAATGGTACTTCCCTGGAAAATTTATCAACGCTAGTCTACCCAAAGCCTCACTTGAAAATGAACGCAATGCGCTATGGATAAAAACCGATAATGACCTTGATATAATTTGTGTACAAATTGCCGGTCTGATTGCAAAGCGTATAGTGTGCCATACGAAAATTGGTGAACAACTTGTACGTGGGCAACGTTTCGGTTTTATCCGTTTTGGATCACGAGTAGATGTTTATCTGCCACTTAATACTGAAGTAAAGGTGAATATTGGAGACAAAGTTTATGCGACACTAACTATACTAGCGGAACTAGCACCTTAAATCTGTCATAACTTCATCTTTTGTTACTCATTAATAACTGTCTTCTGTTTACCATCCTAACGTAACGGTTTACCATGCATTGGTCTCTTATTGTAATGCGCAAATAATGTACGATCCTAACCAACCTCGTATAATGTTTAAATCAAAGCTAAGGCGGCGTGGTATCTATTTACTTCCCAACCTGTTTACTACGGCAGCACTATTTGCTGGTTTTTATGCCATTGTACAAGCAATGAATGGGAATTTTGAGTACTCTGCAGTAGCAATATTCATTGCTATGGTACTGGATGGACTGGATGGACGTGTAGCAAGACTTACCCATACTCAAAGTGAATTTGGGGCTGAATATGACAGTTTGTCAGACATGATTTCATTTGGTGCTGCCCCTGCACTAGTTATATATGAATGGGCTCTAAAGGGCATGGGAAAGTGGGGTTGGATAGCGGCTTTTATTTATTGTACCTGTGCCGCACTACGTCTTGCACGTTTTAACACAAAAACAGGAGCAGCAGACAAACGATTCTTCCAAGGACTACCTAGTCCTGCTGCTGCTGCGCTAATCGCAGGATTAGTTTGGGTAATGTTAGACTTTAAGATTGCAGGGCCTGATATAAAGTGGCTGGCTTGGAGTATCACGGTATTTGCTGGTTTTACTATGGTAAGCAACCTGCCTTATTACAGCGGAAAGGAAATAAACTTACGCAAGAGCGTACCATTTATAACCGTGTTGTTGCTAGCACTATTCTTTTTTGTACTAATTCCAAGTCAACCACCTGTTGTGCTTTTCTGTTTATTTATGCTTTACGCATTATCAGGTTATTTTATGTGGATATTGCGGTGGAAAAAGAAGAAAAAATCTGCCGGCATTCAGAAAAGCTGACCCAATCTTTGTTGCGTAAAAATAAAAAACCATTTATATTTAACCATATGAAACAAATTTACAGTCATTTTTGGTTTTACCCTTCACATAGCCTGCCGCTACTGTCAGGATCTCTGCTGCGCCTTGCGCGCTGACTATTACATTTTATTCCAGTGTTTTATCCAGCAGAATCTGCTTTGCAAATTCTGCATTTCAACTCAGATTTTTTTCCTATATATGATAGATTTATGATGGAGAAAGAATGAAAGATCATTTGATAATTTTTGATACAACCCTGCGTGATGGCGAGCAAAGTCCTGGTGCATCTATGACCCGAGAAGAGAAGGTTCGTATTGCACGACAACTAGAGCGTATGAAAGTTGATATCATTGAGGCCGGATTTCCAGCAGCCTCCAACGGTGACTTTAAAGCAGTAAAAACAGTAGCTGATACCATTAAAGATAGCACTGTATGCGGACTAGCCCGTGCCATTAAGGAGGATATTGACCGTGCGGGTGAGGCTCTGAAGGGTGCAAATTCAGCACGCATCCATACTTTTATCGCGACTTCACCAATTCATATGGAGAAGAAACTACGCATGTCTCCTGATCAGGTATTTGAGCAAGCTGTAAAAGCTGTAAAATGGGCGCGTAAATATACTGACAACGTGGAATTCTCTCCTGAGGACGCGGGTCGCACAAACATTGATTTTCTTTGTCGTGTACTAGAAGCAGTTATCAAGACTGGAGCAACCACCCTTAATATTCCTGATACTGTTGGTTACACCATGCCGGAACAATTTGGCAATCTCATGCACATCTTACGCGAACGCATACCTAATTCTGACAAGGTAACATTCTCGGTACATTGCCACAACGATCTGGGCCTTGCAGTCGCCAACTCTTTATCAGCTGTAATGAACGGTGCACGACAAGTTGAATGTACTATTAATGGTTTAGGAGAACGTGCAGGCAACGCATCTCTCGAGGAAATCGTGATGGCAGTTCGTACTCGCCAGGATCTGTTTCCTTGCGACACACGTATAGATGCTACTCACATCGTGCCAGCCAGCAAACTTGTTTCGGGTATTACCGGCTTCCCGGTACAGCCTAATAAAGCCATTGTCGGCGCGAATGCATTTGCACATGAAGCTGGTATTCACCAAGATGGTGTACTGAAGCATCGTGAAACGTACGAAATCATGCGTGCTGAAGATGTTGGCTGGGGAGCTAATAAATTATCGTTAGGAAAACACTCAGGACGTAACGCCTTTCGCAGCCGTTTGGCAGAACTTGGTATCGAACTGGAATCGGAAGAAGTACTCAATACTACGTTCATCCGTTTCAAAGAACTGGCTGACAAAAAGCACGATATCTTCGATGAAGATTTGCATGCGCTAGTTTCAGATGAAACTATGACTTTACAAGAACGCTACAAGCTTATATCTCTGACTGCACATAGTGAAACTGGTGAAACTCCGTACGCCAAAGTGGTTATTGCTGAAGAAGGTAAGGAACAACATGAAGAATCAGATGGTAGTGGGCCGGTGGATGCCACTTTCCGTGCAATTGAGAAGATTCTTTCCAGTGACGCTGAATTACAATTATATTCGGTTAATAACATCACTAGTGGCACTGATTCTCAGGGTGAAGTAACCGTGCGGTTGCAAAAATCAGGGCGCATCGTCAACGGTCACGGAGCAGACACTGATATTGTGGTAGCCTCTGCCAAAGCTTATCTCAGTGCACTCAATAAACTACATAGTAAGTTGGAAAGAGCGCATCCTCAGGTATAGGAAAACTCTTAGTGTCTCTGCGATAAGATAATAAGATAGCCACTTACTCTATTATGCAGTAATTGTTGCTGCTTATGATGAGTAAGCCCAGTTACCATGCCAGGCATTTTTTACTAAATTAGGATAAGCCGCCTTCCCTAAGCTCCCATTGTATCGTCCAAGCGCACGAAAGTAGTTCCCCTTCTCAATGTCTAGATAATGCCGCAGGATGGTACAGCCGTAACGTAGATTTATTCGCCGATGAAAAAGATCATGATTAGGATCACCAATTAATTTGCGCCAAAACGGCATAACCTGCATATAGCCATATGCGCCTGCTTTTGATACAGCATACTTCTTGAATCCACTTTCAACTTGAATAATGCCCAATATCAATTGCGGATCCAGGCCAGCACGTGTGGCTTCGAAATACACTATCATTAAAAATTCATTGCGCTCTACAGGATCAGGCATTCGTTTCTCAAGCCTTTTAGACATAGCAGCTAACCATGCTACTCCTTGTTCCTTAGATTTAAATGTAGATATGAACTTTTGATATGAAACAGCTTTATCGCTAACTTTAATATGCAAACCCGCCTTAACACTAGCAGATAGCGGCTCATACATTTGAGCTCCAGCTTGGGCAAAAGCAGGAAAAAACCACAACAATATCCCGGCTATTCTCAACATATTATTGATTCTATAAAACCAACAACACTTTGCAAGGATATAACTTTATGTTTATCATCACACCTGCCCTGGTATTCGACATTTCCCTCTTTCAAACCACGCTCTCCGATAACAATACGATGGGGAATTCCAATTAATTCCATATCAGCGAACATCACACCCGGACGCTCATTACGATCATCTAATAACACTTCGATACCGACAGCAGAGAGTTTTTCATATAGTTTTTCCGCTTCAGTTTTTATCAATGTGCTCTTGTTCATTCCGATGGGTACAATTACGATCTGGAATGGTGCCATTACAAGTGGAAAGACAATGCCATGCTTATCATGATTCTGTTCAATAGCCGCTGCTACGATACGTGATACGCCAATACCGTAACACCCCATTTCCATGGGTATAGACTGGCCAGATTCATCTAAATAGCAAGCTTTCATTTCCTTGGAATATTCAGTATGTAACTTGAAAATATGTCCGATTTCTATACCTCTGCAGATTTCAAGTTTACCTTTTCCATCGGGAGATAAGTCGCCTGAAACTACATTGCGAATATCAAATACATGGTCAGGTTCTTTCATATCACGGCCAAAATTAACACCAGTGTAATGGTAGCCTTCCTCATTTGAACCGCAAATAAAATCACTCATTTCCATAACCGATACGTCTGAAATAATAGTTAGCTCAGGACCAATTGGGCCTGTATATCCTGCACAACAACTTGTTTTGTTAAAAATTTCCTCCTCACTTGCCAGCCGAAAATCTTTCAGTAATGGAATTTTCTTAGCTTTTAATTCGTTTAAATGATGATCGCCACGTAACAACAATAAAACCATTTCATGGTTCACTATCACCGCTAAAGTTTTAACAGTCTTCTGAATTGGTACATTCAAAAATTTTGCTACCTCTTCACAAGTTTTTTTGTTAGGTGTTGCAATCTTTTGCATGGAACTATTAGCTCCTTCACGCAATTTATCCGGTTGTAACGCCTCAGCAAATTCAATATTGGCCGCATAAGTTGAATCTGGACAAAAAACAATGCTATCTTCTCCCGAATCAGCCAATACGTGAAACTCGTGCGAACTACTGCCACCTATTGCTCCTGAATCCGCTTCTACAACACGAAAATTCAATCCTAATCGGCTAAATATTTTAATATAGGTATCATGCATAGCCTTATATGTTTCCTCCAGGCCAGCATTATCAACATGGAATGAATATGCATCTTTCATTACAAATTCACGCGCACGCATCACCCCAAAGCGAGGACGAATCTCATCACGAAACTTAGTTTGAATCTGATATAGAGTAAGTGGCAACTGACGATAACTTTTTATTTCACTGCGTGCAATGTCAGTAATCACTTCTTCATGCGTAGGTCCAAAACAGAAATCACGTTGATACCTATCTTTCATTCGCAGCATTAGTGGCCCGAATTTATCCCAGCGTGCTGTCTCTTTCCATAATTCTGCCGGTTGCACTACGGGCATAAGTAGCTCTATTGCACCGCACCTATCCATTTCCTCCCGAATAATACGTTCAACTTTACGCAAGACTCTCAAACCCAGTGGCATCCAAGTATATAATCCGCTTCCAAGTTTCTTAATGAGGCCGGCACGCATCATTAGCCCATGACTCACTAATTCTGCTTCAGCAGGGACCTCTTTATAGGTAGAAATAAAAAATTGCGATACACGCATCACTTGGCTCCATCAAAACAATTAAATCGAAGTAATTCTACCTTGAAAGGATTCAATATGTATTATTTACCCACAACATTCATACCTGTTAACTTAGGTAAGAAAACTTATTATCACACTTTATACATATTGCACCTTAATAAATAACTTTTAAGAGAGATATTTGCCATGATGACTACATAGAAAATACATTTCAATCTTAAATGGAAAATTAAATGTCACACTTACTAAAAGACATAGATCTAAATGTAATAAATTAAGATAAAGATATTTATTAATTTAACGATTACTTTCATTCTAGTATAAAATATGAAAAAATCCGTATCAATCTTATCGAAACGGATCACACGGGTGAATCATATGATCGACCGTAACGGATATCGCTCCAATGTTGGTATTATTCTTTTGAATAAGAAGAATGAAGTCTTCTGGGGAAAACGCATTAAACAAAATTCCTGGCAATTTCCTCAAGGTGGAATCAATCCTGGTGAAAGTCCAAAACAGGCCATGTACAGAGAGTTAACAGAGGAAACAGGACTTCATCCCTGTCATGTCGAGATCGTTGGGCGCACACGTGATTGGTTGCGCTATGAAGTGCCGGATCAGTGGATAAAACGTGAATGGCGTGGAAGTTATAAAGGTCAAAAACAAATTTGGTACTTGTTGCGCTTGGTAGGGCGTGACTCTGACGTTTCACTACGCGCAAATGTTCGCCCGGAGTTCGATGCCTGGCGTTGGAACCAGTACTGGATTGAGCTCGAGTCGGTGGTTGAGTTTAAACGTCAAGTTTACTATCAGGCTCTTACTGAGTTGGCGCGCTTACTTAACCGCGAATCTCATGAAATTAATAACTATGGAAAATATAACCGTATTTATGTACAAAAGATGAATTTAGACACGACCATACCTGCTAGTAATAGGGCTAAATAATTTTATCTGGAAACAAGATACTAATAAGCCGACATTTTCTTACATTTACAAACCAATTCTTCTGTACTCTATAAAATAGAATTGCAATAAATTACAGTATAAAATTGATTGTATTTATCCTGAAGCTTAATAAAAACTGACTTTAATAAATACCTGACATTATAGACACATAATGTCAGGCAGGACCTGAGCCCTCTCCTAATGAGCTAATTATAATAATGCTTTCTTTT
>Ga0209271_10000812_pt1 | contig 10892 bp, 7 predicted proteins | sample tdAd002_FD_187123 | JGI IMG/M metagenome (GOLD analysis project Ga0209271, IMG submission 187123) | Marine sediment microbial communities from the Atlantic coast under amendment with organic carbon and nitrate - tdAd00.2 (SPAdes)... | ecosystem: Environmental > Aquatic > Marine > Coastal >... | reverse complement strand
GTTCGAGTTCTGGCCCGACACGGTGTGGTAGGCGTCGCCATTGAAGTCTGCCTCGTACCCGGCCTGAATGAGAGCCAGGGCCTTTTTCTCTTCGCGGACCTTCCACTCGATGAAGTCGATGATTTCGGGGTGGTCCATGTCGAGGCACACCATCTTCGCGGCGCGGCGCGTGGTGCCGCCGGACTTGGTCGCGCCAGCAGCGCGGTCCAGCACCTCGAGAAAGCTCATCAGGCCGCTCGAAGTGCCGCCGCCGGAGAGCTTCTCCTGCTTGCCCCGGATCTTCGAGAAGTTGGTGCCGGTGCCTGAGCCGTACTTGAAGAGACGCGCTTCGTTCTTGATCAGGTCGTAGATCGCCATGAGGTCGTCGTTGACCGCCTGAATGAAGCAAGCCGAGCACTGCGGATGCTCGTATGCGGTGTCGGTCTCGAAGATGACGTCTTGCTCGGGGTCCCAGGCGTAGTTGCCGCCCGACCCTTCGATGCCGTAGCGCTGATAGAGGCCGCAGTTGAACCAAACCGGGGAGTTGAAGGCTGCCTTTTGATGGATGAGGAGGTGAGAGAGCTCGGCCTCGAAGGTGTCCGCGGCGTCTTGGTCGGCAAAGTATCCGCCGAACTTGTCACCGGCCTCCCGGAGCGAGTGGGCGACGCGGTAAACCAACTGACGAACGCTGCGCTCGCCCTTGTTCTTGTCACCGTCGATACCAGCCTTCCGGAAGTACTTGGAGACCGCGATGTCGGTCGCGAGCTGGCTCCACCCCTCCGGAACTTGCGCGCCTTTGAGCTCGAACACCACCGAGCCGTCCGAGTTGGTGATCTGGCTGTCTCGAAGGACGTATTCGACCTCCTCGAGCGGGTCCGTGCCCGGTTCCGTGAGCTTGCGATCTATCGATAGGCCGCCCGCTTTCTGCGAAACCTCGGCCCTCCGGGCCCCTTCGATCTCCAAATTGCTAGTCATTCCCCTAGTATCTAATGCCACAGCATACCTCCAACCAGACGCAACTCACCACCCAGGTAGAATCCACCGTTCATCCCCAGGTGGAGCACCTCTATCCACAATCGTCCCACAAGGGATTGCGCTAGCAGCCTCCTTGCCACCACAACCGCTTGGGGGCGAGCCTGCGAAGTAGCTCCGCCAAGCCAGCCCAGTCAAGCAGAAACGATCAGCCCGATGTGCTTTCTTCTTTTCCCCTTTGATTTCCAATGCTTGTGAGGGGCGAGAGTACGTGTTTTCTGCAATTTCGCACTGCGTCATACTCCCGCCTCGCTCAAGTCGCATTAGATGACACCTTATGTATGGCCATCATGGCCATGGTACAAGATGTTGGGGCATCTATTCAAAAAACCCGCAACATTTAGGGGTGGCATGTCGGTGGCTGTCCGACAGTGAAAGATGCTATCCGACCCCCGAATTGGCGGATCCCGTCCCCTGTGACGCCCTCAAGATCGTTCCCCAAGTCCGCGTAATGCGGGTCGTTCTCCGCGCTGCACCGTGCCGCACCGACGAAGTGCGATAAGACCGGCCGATGAAGGTGCACCTGGTCGACGGAACTTACGAGCTCTTCCGATCGTGGTTTGGTGCGCCGGAGTCGAAGTCGCCAACGGGAAAAGAAGTCGGCGCGACGCGTGGCTTCTTGCGATCGATGGCTGCGATGCTTCGGGACGACGAGGTAACGCACGTCGGTTGCGCGTTCGACAACACCGTCGAGTCGTTCCGCAATGACTTCTTCGACGGCTACAAGACGGGCGAAGGGTTGGAACCGGAGCTCTTCGATCAGTTCTCTTTGGTCGAGCGCGCAAGCAAGGCGCTCGGCATGGTCACGTGGCCGATGGTCGACTTCGAAGCCGACGACGCGCTTGCCGCGGCCGCCTCGAAGTTTCGCGATGCGCCGGCAGTGCAGCAGGTCGTGATTTGCTCGCCCGACAAAGACCTGTGCCAGTGCGTGCGCGGCAACAGTGTCGTCACGCTCGATCGACGTCGAGAGATCGTCTTGAACGAAGATGGAGTGCGCGAAAAATTCGGTGTGTCACCGGAATCGATCCCTGACTACTTGGCGCTCGTCGGAGATGCGGCAGATGGGATCCCCGGTATCGCGCGCTGGGGAGCCAAGAGCGCGTCCGCCGTGCTCGCGAAGTTCACTCACCTCGAGAACATTCCAGATGATCACGAGCGGTGGGACATGAAGGTTCGCGGCAGCGCAACGCTCGCGCGCAACCTGACGGAGCAACGCAACGACGCGATGCTGTACCGAACGCTCGCAACATTGCGAACCGATGCGCCGATCGACGAGTCGTTGGACGACCTTCGTTGGAGAGGACCCGACCGTCCTGCGCTCGAAGCGTTGTGTGAAGAGCTCGGCGAGCGTACGCTGCTCGATCGGATCTGAGACTAGGAGAAACGGATATCGGGGTGCAGCGTGTCGAGATACCGTCGCGCGCGATTCACGTAACCCGCTGCGCCCTTTTCGAGCCCGGCGCCTTCGCTCGGACCGATCTGCCGAACCACCTTCCCTGGGGAGCCCAAGACCACGGAATAGTCCGGAATTTCCTGCCCCTGAGTGACAAGCGCATTGGCGCCGATCGTGCAGTACTTGCCGATTTTCGCGTGATTGAGAACCACCGCATTGATCCCGATCAAGCTGTAGTCACCCACCTCGCAACCATGAACGACGGCATGGTGACCGACCGTCACGCCACGACCGAGAATCAGGCGGATGCCGGGATCGGTATGCAACAGGGCTCCGTCCTGAACGTTGGTCTCTTCACCGACGATGATCTCGTCCGTGTCGCCACGAAGAACCGCATTGAACCAAACGCTCGATTTGTCCTTGAGGACGACGGAACCGATCAGGTCGGCCGAATCTGCGACGAAGACCTCGCCTTCAAACCGTACCCGCTGTTCTCCGAGCTCGTAGATCATCAGAGCGCGCTGCCTTTGAACAGCACCGGGGAATAGATGTTGATGCCGATGGTGACTTGCCAGGTTTCCGCATTGAGCTCCGAAGCACGGGTCGTGAAACCGTACAATGCCGGGAAACGGAAACTCGCGAAGATGTCCATCATCGAAGTACCGGCCTCGACGGTGTAGCCTGCGCCAAGTCCGAGCGGGATGAAATAGAACGGACCTCGGATCAAGCCCGACGTGGCGGTGCGAATCGTATGACCCAGGTCGAAGAAATTCATGCCGCTGTTCAGCTTCAAGAAGAACTGATCCGTGGCGTTGGCGATGAAACCAAACGGAATGTTCAGCGACCAAACCGACGGGCCTTGCGGGTTGTTGTCGACGACGAATTGCATTCCCGTATCGAAGGTGAACTGCTCCTGAATGATGAAGCGGAGCGGGATGCCTCCGAGGAAGCCGAACTCGGTCCTCGACGGAATCCGAAACACCGCATCGATGCCGACCTTCACGACCTCGCTCTCAAACGCCTCGAAGCGCGCGTAGAATGGGATGTCTCCGAACTTGGCATCGGGCGACATGCTGAAGGTGATCAGTCCTTCCCCGCCGAAACCGAAATTGGGAGAGACGCTGATGTCTGGATAGGACCCCATGCGATATCGGGAGAACCCGATCTCGAAGTCGTCGGCAACGGTGATCGCGACGCCAAAGTTCATCGTCGAGATCGTGCCGGTTGTGCCGAACGGCCTATCGGCCCCCTGGGGGTCCTCGGTCCGGCGGCCGACGACCGTATCAAAGGTGCCCCGCATCATGCCGCGGGGCATCGTCAGGTTTCGGTTCGCATATCGGATATCGTAGTTCTCCGATGCGTGGGGCTTCCGCTTACCGATCTCGGGTGGCTCGGTCTCCTCGACCCAGTCGGGGTTCTGCGGGGAGCGCTCCTCATACTCGGTCGGGGCCGCGTCGGCCCAGTCGGGATTCGGCTCGGTCCGCGCCGGCTCGGTCGGCTCCGGTGCAGGTGGCGCCTCGGGCGTGGGCTCGGGTGGAGGGGGCGGCGGCTCCGGTTCGGCGGGAGCCGCAATCGGCTCACCCCAGCCCCCTGACTGCGCATACGTGGAGGCCGGCAGCGCAAGCATGGCGAGGCTGACGATCGAGAAAAGACAGAAGCTTCTACACACGAACCCGGCCATAAACCAATCCTCCTGCCGTGCCAAGCGCGGACCTTGGCCCCACATTGCGCGGAAGGCGCACATGCCTATACTCGCGGCCCTCTGGCGATGTAGCTCAGGTGGTTAGAGCGGGCGTTTCATACGCGCTAGGTCGGTGGTTCGAGTCCACCCATCGCCACCAGGTGGAACGATGCGTTCGTCGAAAAGCGCAAGCCGTCTCACTTGACTGAACGCCCGTACTGCGTAGCGTAAAGGCATGCCTGTAGCGTCACGCCGACGACTCGCGACGCATGCTGGCGTGCAGGCTGCGGGGCTATCCTTCGTTCTCTCGGTAGCGGGTTGGTTTGCGTTGCAGTGGGCCGGCATCGATGTCGCTCTGCCCATCTTCGCCTGGGTGACCGCCGTTGCGACCAGCGTCGCCGGGTTGCTGACGGCGTTTTACGTCGAGCTTTCGGTCGGCCGACGCATCGCGAGAGTGGTGCGAGTCCTCGAAGCGCACGCGAGGGAGAGCAGCCTGCAGCGCTTGCCCAATTTGGGTTACGACGAGATCGGCGAAATCGGCCGCGCGGTCAACGACTTGCTTGCCAATCTCACCTCGCTCGAGGTGCGCATGATCGAACAGGGGCAGGAGCTGCGCCACACGCGCGAAGAGCTGGTGCTGAAGAAGGCCCTGGGCCTGAAGTCGGCCGAGCTCGAGCAGCGGCTTCGCGAGCGAGCCCTCCTCTTCGATATCGTCCGCGCAAGTGCGTCGGAGCAGGAGCTCGACGCCGTCCTCGATGACATCGCCACCCGTCTGGGCAAGGCGCTTCACCTACGCGAATGCCTTCTGTTCCTGGTCGACTCCCAGACGCGACGCCTGACACTGCGGGCCGCCTTTGGCTTTGAACGCCCCGGAGAGCTCCTCGAGCGCATCGTAATCTTCGATGAGAATGCGCTCGGGAAGGTCGCTGAGCTTGGTCAGCCGATCATGATCGACGACCTTGCGCGGCTCGATGGCGAGGCGTTGTGGGGGCCGATCCCGCAGAGCGGCTCCATCGCGATTCTTCCCATCGTCCACCATGGTCAGACGACAGGCGTCCTAGCGGCTTCCCGCGAGCAAACCAGTGGCTTTTCCGTGGTCGAGACCGGGCTGCTGGAGGCGATCTCCGACCAACTCGGCCTTGCGATTCGTCACACCCAGCTGTTCGACGAGCTCCGGCGCGGCTCCCAGCACGACGACCTCACCGGCCTGGGCAACCGCCGCCTGCTCCGCATCCGGTTGGAGGACGAGCTCCATCGCTCCGAGCGATTCGACCAGGCAGTGAGCATCCTCGCGATCGACATCGATTACTTCAAGGCACTCAATGACCGGCATGGGCACCCGACTGGAGACGCCTCGCTGCGCAAGCTCGCGGGTCTCATGACGCGAAACCTGCGTCGCATCGACACGATCGCTCGAATCGGAGGCGAAGAGTTCGTCGTGCTTCTCCCACGCACCGACCTCGCCGCTGCGGTCCAGGTAGCCGACAAGCTTCGCTCGATCGTCGAGCGCACGGAGTTTCCCGGCGGCGACGGCCAGCCAGGCGGGACGTTGACGATCAGCGTGGGCGTTGCAGCGCTCGACCAGGAGGAAACCGGCGCCGACTTGCTCTCGCGCGCCGACACCGCGCTCTACGAGGCCAAAGAGCGCGGCCGGAACTGTGTGGTCACCGCCGCTCAGCCAGCTGGCTCGGCGCGGTCCTTGACCAGATCGCGAATCTGACGAAGCTCGAAGGGCTTCTCGAGGCAGGTCAGAGGCGTTTTCTTGAGGAACTCCCGGGCTTCCGCCGTGAACGCGCCGCCGGTCATGAAGACGAATCGCGGGGCTACCTCGGGACGCTGCTCGGACACCCTGGCAAACACCTCCATTCCGCTCACCTCAGGCATCATCAGGTCGCAGAAGACGACGTCAAACGGCTCGTCCGAGCACAGTCGCTCGATCGCCTCCTCCCCGGTCGAGAACACCTGCACGTCGTGGCCGCGCAGCGCCCGCCGAATCGAACGACCGACCAACGGCTCGTCGTCGACGACGATGACGCATGCGCGAGCGCCGGGTGTGGCAGTGGGCGGGGCCTGAGTGGTCTGCGAAACGTGGGTGCGTGTGGACGCGGGGACCTTGACCACGAACGTCGTGCCGCGGCCGGGCTCGCTACGAGCGTCGATGGTGCCGCCCGCATCACGGATGATGTTGCGGCAGATCGACAGCCCGAGACCCGTGCCCTCCGAGACGTCCTTGGTCGTGAAGAACGGCTCAAAGACGCGGTTCATGCGATCCGGTTCGATACCGGTCCCGTTGTCGGCAACTTCGATCACCGCCCAACCCTCATCGTCGGTATAGGTTCGGACGGTGATGAGGTTGGCGCTAGCGCGCCGTTCGGGCATGGCTTGGGCTGCATTGATCAGGAGATTGAGAAACACCTGCCCGAGCCGGGATTCGTTGGCATCCACGAGAGGGGTCTTGCCGAGCTCGCGTTCGAGCGTCGCCCGGTGACGGATCTCGTTCCAGCACATGTTGATCGACGACTCGAGGACGCTCTTCAGATCCACATTGCCGCGCTGCTCGTCGTCGACGCGAGAAAATGTCTTGAGGTCGCGAACGATGTTCTGCATGCGAACAGCGCCGTGAATCGCCTCGTCCAACTGCTGCCTCGCGCGTCCGAGCCAGTCGGACTCGTCGAGGGAATCGATCTCTTCGCGTGTGAGGTACAGGTTCGAAAGCACGTACATCAATGGGTTGTTGAGCTCGTGGGCGACACCGGCGGCCAACGTGCCGACCGAAGCCATGCGATCCGCGAACGCGAGCCGCGATTCCATGTCTTGGCGCTCTTCGGCCCGTTGGGCCGCATCTGCTAGGGTCCGCTCGGCGATCAAGAGGCGGGTCCCGAGGATCTCGGGATCGATCGGCTTCGAGAGGTAGTCCGAGGCGCCCGCGTCGAGGACAGCATTGAGATCCCCGGCGCGGTTGCGGCCGGTGATCACCAGGATCACGACGTCCGCGCCGCCTGGCCCCCTCCGTACCGTCTGGCACAAGTCGAGCCCCGACATCCCGGGTAGCGTCCAATCCACCAACATCAGCTGAAAAGGCTGCTCGAGATGGGCCGCAAGCGCCTCCTCGGCGGTCCCGACAGCGGTCACTTCGTAATTTCGCTCACACAAAAGCTCGCGCAGGAGCCCCCGCATCGAGCTCGAGTCGTCGACGACCAGCGTTCGCAAGGGGTCCCTCGTCACTAGCCCGAAAGTCTAATCCAAATGGGGGAAAGGTTCATGGTTTCGTGCCGATCTTGACGATGGCGGGTTCGTAGCTATCGTGGGGGTGGATAACGCGCCGCGTCATCCAAGGAGGATAGGGACATGACACGCAAGAACCAACTTCGTCGGAGCGGAACCCGGCTTCAACGACACGGGGCGCTCTGGTTTCAGCAGACGCGGAACGCCGGCGAGATGTTTCTCGTGGAGTCGAGAGATGCCGGTGTCACGTTCGCAGGGGACGTGACGGACGCGAGCACCAAGCTCGTCACCACCGCAGGCCAATCGGCTGAGGGGTTCCGCAAGGCGTTGCACAAGGAGGCGCTCGATTGGCAGAGGCTCGTATTGCAAACGCGGGATGCTTACGTGGCGACGCTCAAGGCGCGCGCAGACCAAGCGGAGCGGCAAGCGCTCACCACGCGCGAGGCACTCAAGCCGAATGCGGTGGAAGCCACCGTCCTCAAGTCGGCTCGAGGCGTGCTCGAGCGGGCGCAAAGCGTGGTCGACGGGCGGCTCGAACAAGCGGCCAAGCCGGTCACCGCGAAGGCGGCGAGCAGGCCCAAGGCTTCCAAAGCCCGCGCTAAGAAGGGCCAGGCTCCCCTGCGCAACTACGATCAGCTGACCGCCAAGGACGTGGTGAGCCGGGTCCAGAGGCTGTCGGGGCCGCAAGCCACGGCTGTTCTCGAGTACGAGCAAGCGCGGAAAAAGCGCGCGACCGTGATTCGGGCCGTCGAGCAGCGCTTGAGCGCCGCGAGCTGAGCCTCTTCGCGAAGCATCTGTACAGCTGACCAGGCTGCACTACACTCCGGCCCGTGGGCGAAACGAAACAGGTTCTCGTTGCCGATGACGAGGACAACCTGCGCCGCGTCCTCCGGGCGCAACTGCAGCACGACGGGTACGAGGTCCACTGCGTGGCCGACGGAGAGGCGGTGCTCCAGGTGATGGCAGAGCATCACATCGATGTTCTGATCACCGACCTGCGCATGCCGAAGCTCGACGGAATGGAGGTGCTCAAAACCGTGAGTGAGCGCTTTCCCAACGTACCGGTGATCATGATCACCGCGCACGGGACGGTCGACACCGCGGTCGAGGCACTCAAGCTCGGCGCCTTCGACTATGTGACCAAGCCCTTCGACCGGGCGGAGTTCCGGACGGTCGTCGGCAAGGCGGCGCGCACTCGTGAGCTCTCCCAGAAGCACGTGAGCGGGGACCCGAACCAACGCGGCCGCTACCGGATCATCGGCCAGTCCGAGCCCATGCGCGCCGTGTACGACGTCATCGAAAAGGTTGCGGACACGCCCAGCACAGTCCTGATCACGGGTGAAAGCGGCACGGGCAAGGAGCTGATCGCGCGAGCACTCCACGAGAACAGCTCCCGTAAGAACAAGCCCTTCGTCAGCGTCAATTGCGCCGCCATTCCGCCGGACCTGCTCGAGAGCGAGCTCTTCGGATATGAGAAGGGCGCGTTCACCGGCGCCGTCACGAGCAAGCCGGGGCGTTTCGAGCTGGCAGACGGCGGCACGTTGTTCCTCGACGAGATCGCCGAGATTCCGGTGAGCATGCAGGTGAAGCTGCTCCGCGCGCTACAGGAGCAAGAGTTCGAGCGGGTCGGCGGCATCAAGACGATCACCGTGGACAGTCGCCTCATCGCGGCCACGAACCGCGACCTCAAGGCAAGCCTCGCCGACGGCGGATTTCGCGAGGACCTCTACTACCGCCTCAACGTCGTCCACGTGCACCTGCCGCCCCTGCGCGACCGCCCGAGCGACATCCCACTTCTGCTCGAACACTTCGTGGCGAAGTTCAACACCAAGCTCGAACGCTCGGTGACGGGTCTCGAGGACGCGGCGATGAAGCAGCTCCTTGGCTATGACTGGCCCGGGAACATCCGAGAGCTCGAGAACGTGGTCGAACGGTGCATGATCTTCGCCGAAGACGGGGAGGTGGGAGCCCAGCACCTGCCTGCGGAAATCCGCGACTCTGACGGCCAGGTGGAGCTGAGCCTCGTTGCAGGCATCGGCGCGACCCCCGGTGAAACCGGCCTCAAGGAAGCCGTACGGGAAGCGACGCTGAAGCTCGAACGTGAATTCATCGGGCGCGCGCTCGATCAGACGGGCGGGAACGTGACACACACCGCACGGCTTCTGAAGATCTCGCGCAAGAGCTTGCAGAACAAGATGAAAGAGCTCGGGCTCCGGAACGACTGAGCGTCAGTCGCCTGCGACGTCGTCACGGTGCGCTGCGAGCATCGACTCGAGGTCTTCGCGACTGACGGGCTTCTGCAAGACGGGGTTGGGTACCGCGGCAGCGAACTTTCGGAGGCGAGGTGTGAACGCGCCTCCGCTCATGAACACGATGCGGTCGGCGAGCTCTGGATGGTCCTTCTTGATGGCGTTGTAGAAGGACTTGCCGTCGACTTCCGGCATCATCAGGTCGCAAACGATCGAGTCGAAGCCTGGATCTTCAGAAAGGCGCGCGAGAGCTTCGGCGCCTCCGAGCACGGTAACGGTGTCGTACCGTCGGCGCAGGCGCCTGCGGAGGGCGGAAAGCACCATAGCGTCGTCGTCGACGATCAAGAGCCGCGATCGCTTGAGCGGAGCTTCGGAGATCGGGTGGCTTTCGCGACGCTGCTCGATCGCGCTCAATCCCGTGTCGATCGGAATGACGAGCTCGAAGCGGGTTCCGCGGTCTGGAAGGTGGTGAACCTCGAGTCTGCCGCCGTGCTCCTGGGCCACGCGGCTACAGGCCGTGAGGCCGATGCCCATACCGCCCTCGTGGGCCTTGGTGGTGAAGCCCGGGGTGAAGATTCGGTCCCGGCTGTCTTCTTGAATGCCCACGCCAGTGTCGCTGACCCCGACGATCACGTGGTCGCCTTCGAGGTGGGTCGACACGATGATGCGGTGCTTGTCGTAGGCGCCGCCGTCGATCGCCTCGGCCGCATTGGTCAGCATGTTGACCAGCGCCTGCACGATGCGCCCCGGAAATGCCGCGATCATCGGGATCGGCTCGAAACGCTTCACGAGGCGCGCGCGGTAACGAATCTGGTTGAAGACCATCGCGCAAGCGTCGTCGACGACGCGGGTGATGTCGGTCATCTCCGCCTGCTTGTCATCGGCGCGCGAAAACGTGCCTAAACTGCGAGCGATGTCTTGGATCCGGTGCATTCCCTTGTAGCAATCGGTGAGCATGTCGGCGGTATCATCGATGACTTCCTGAAGGTTCGCGTCGGTCGTGATCTGCTCGAATGACTGCGGCGTGATCGCTTCCCGCGTAGCTAGATCCACCCGCAACTTGCGAATGAAACGGCGGATCGCCTGGTGTGATTCGCGGAGGCTTTCGAGATTGGCGAGGACGAACGTGAGCGGGTTGTTCACTTCGTGGGCGAGACTGGCGGCGAGACGGCCGACGGCGCGGAGGCGGTCCTCCGACACGCGCGGGCCGAGCAAAGCAGGCGGAATGCTGGGCGGGACGCTCGGAGGTATGCTCGGGCGCAACATGGGTTGCATCTGAATGATGGTGGCTTCCCGCCCGTCCCAAACAGAAACGATCGCCGTTGCGGTCACT
>Ga0209271_10000811_pt1 | contig 10896 bp, 10 predicted proteins | sample tdAd002_FD_187123 | JGI IMG/M metagenome (GOLD analysis project Ga0209271, IMG submission 187123) | Marine sediment microbial communities from the Atlantic coast under amendment with organic carbon and nitrate - tdAd00.2 (SPAdes)... | ecosystem: Environmental > Aquatic > Marine > Coastal >... | reverse complement strand
TGCCAATACCTTTATTGCGGCCTGCGGCCATAACGTTGGCAAGTCCCTGTACGAGGCAGACCTGGTTCCCGAGGCAAAACGCCTGATGGAAGCAGCAAAGGCGAAGGGTGGTGAGATCCCGGTACCGACGGACGTCGTGGTCGGCAAGGAGTTCTCAGAATCCGCCGAGGCCGTGGTCAAGCAGGTCAGTGATGTTACAGACGACGACATGATTTTTGATATTGGTCCGGATACCGCGGCACGTTTTGCAGAGATGATGCAGAGCGCCGGGACCATTGTCTGGAACGGGCCGGTTGGCGTGTTCGAGTTTGACCAGTTTGGAGAAGGGACCCGTGCACTGGGTCTGGCCATTGCCGGATCCGATGCCTTTTCGATTGCCGGTGGCGGTGACACGCTGGCAGCCGTAGACAAGTACGGTATATCTGACAAGGTTTCCTACATTTCAACAGGCGGTGGTGCTTTCCTGGAATTCCTGGAAGGCAAGAAACTGCCTGCAGTTGCCATGCTTGAAGAACGTGCAAAGTAATCACGTGTCAAACAGCTTGCCAAGCATAGACAGCTGACAATATGCCAAGACGCACCAAGATTGTTGCAACCCTCGGCCCGGCTACGGACAAGAAGGAAGTGCTTGATGAAATGCTTCAGGCCGGCATGGATGTTGTCAGGCTTAACTTCTCCCATGGCAAGGCAGAAGACCATCTCAAGCGTGCCGACGAGGTGCGCAACCGCGCACGTGCATTTGGACGCCAGGTTGGTGTAATTGCAGATTTGCAAGGTCCGAAAATACGCATACTGGGCTTCGAGAAAGGCATGGTCACCCTTGAGAAGGATGGTCATTTTGTCCTTGATGCGGCACTTGGAGCAGATGCCGGCACCAGTGAACGTGTCGGCCTGACCTACAAGTCACTGGCCGATGATGTTCGCCGTGGCGATACATTGCTGCTTGATGACGGCTTGCTGGTTCTCTGGGTTGAAGAAGTCAGGGAGCTCGAGGTGGCCTGCCGCGTGGTCGTGGGTGGGCGGCTGACGAACAACAAGGGCATTAACCGCCAGGGTGGTGGTTTGTCGGCAACAGCGTTAACGGATAAGGACAGGCGGGACATAGTCACTGCCGCACAAATGAAGGCCGATTATATTGCCATCTCGTTTCCCCGCTCTGCCGATGATGTTCACGTGGCACGTGAGTTGCTCAGGGAGGCCGGTGGTCATGGAGGCATTGTTGCCAAGATTGAACGTGCAGAGGCGCTCGAGAATCTCGAGGAGATAATAGAGGCGGCCGATGTTGTCATGATCGCACGTGGCGACCTGGGGGTTGAGATAGGCGATGCAGAGTTACCGGCCGTACAAAAGAAAATAATATCGGTTGCACGCTCACATGACCGTGTCGTAATCACGGCGACACAAATGATGCAGTCAATGGTCATGAGCCCGATACCGACACGTGCCGAGGTGTTCGACGTGGCCAATGCCGTGATTGATGGTACCGATGCAGTCATGTTGTCTGCAGAGACGGCAGCCGGCCAGTATCCCGCGACGGTGATCGAGGCGATGGACAGGATCTGTGCCGGTGCCGAGCGCCAGCGTACCCGCCTGGCGTCGGAGCGCCGCATGAATATGCACGTCAATCGGGTCGACGAAGCGATTGCAAAGGCGACCATGTATACGGCAAACAGCCTCGGGGTGAAGGCAATTGTGACCCTGACCGAGTCAGGCGCTACGCCGCTGTGGATGTCGCGCATCAGGTCAGGTATACCGATTTATGCGATGACCAGACATGTAGAGACGCGCAGAAAAGTTACCCTGTACCGGGGTGTGTACCCGGTGAGTTTTGATGTCACCAGTACAGACCATGCAACAGTCAATAAAGAGGCAATTGATGAACTGGTGCGACGTGGTGCCGTGCGTGACGGTGACCTGGTAATTATTACCAAGGGCGACTTGATGGGTGTGCATGGCGGTACCAATGCCATGAAGATCATCAAGGTAGGTGAACACGAAATTATGGATCAGTAATTCCCTTTTATAGGGTATTATTGACCGTTTTACGGAAGTGGCTGAAACGGCCTTATGTGACTTGATTTTTTGTTAATGATTAAACCCGGATTTACAGGAGAATAAAATGGCCCTTATATCTTTACGCCAATTGCTGGACCACGCTGCCGAAAACGGCTACGGGGTGCCCGCCTATAACGTCAATAACATGGAACAGATGCACGCCATCATGGAAGCAGCCGACGAGACCGACAGCCCGGTAATTTGCCAGGCATCGGCCGGCGCGCGTTCCTATGCCGGTGCCCCCTTCCTGCGCCACCTGATCCAGGCGGCGATTGAACAATGGCCGCACATCCCGGTTGTTGTACACCAGGATCATGGTGCGTCTCCATCGGTCTGCCAGCGGTCTATCCAGCTGGGTTTCAGCTCGGTGATGATGGATGGTTCGCTGGGTGCGGACATGAAGACGCCGATGAGCTACGAGTACAACGTTGATGTCACCCGGCGTACCGTGGAAATGGCCCACGCCTGTGGCGTGTCCGTGGAGGGTGAACTGGGTTGCCTGGGTTCGCTGGAAACCGGTATGGCCGGTGAAGAAGACGGCTCGGGTGCGGAAGGCGTGTTATCACATGACCAGCTGCTGACCGACCCGGAAGAGGCCGCCAAGTTTGTTGAAGACACCAAGTGTGATGCACTGGCAATTGCAATTGGTACCAGCCACGGCGCCTACAAGTTCACGCGTCCACCAACCGGCGATGTTCTTGCGATCGAGCGCATCAAGGAAATACATGCGCGTATCCCGGACACCCACCTGGTGATGCACGGGTCTTCCTCGGTGCCGCAGGACTGGCTGAAGATGATCAATGACCATGGCGGTGACATGGGGGAAACCTATGGTGTGCCGGTTGAAGAGATCCAGGAAGGCATCAAGAATGGTGTGCGCAAGGTCAATATCGATACCGACCTGCGCATGGCCTCTACCGGTGCCATTCGCAAGCACCTGCAGGACAATCCTGCCAACTTTGATCCGCGCAAGTACCTGCGGGCGGCTACCGATGGCATGAAGGATATCTGCAAGGCACGCTATGAGGCCTTTGGTGCCGCGGGCAATGCCTCACGGATCAAGGTGATCAATCTTGAGGATATGTTCAAGCGCTATGAAGCCGGTGAGCTTGATCCGACTGTAAAATAAGACAGCCGGATACGGAATGAGAAAGGCGGCCCTGGCCGCCTTTTTCATTTCCGGGATTGCCGGATCCCGTTTAAATGATTACGCTAATACCGTGTTCGTGAAAATTGTTACGGAAATTCTCTGATGTCAAAAATCTATAATTTCAGTGATTATGACAAGTATTTGTCCCTGAAAATTAACTTTGAACTGTGGTTGATCATTGCCTATTTTCTCAGGCCGGTGATTCTCAAGATTTCAACGATCCAGATGGGGCGGGGAGCAAAATCGGACAGTGTCAGCGGCCTGAAAGACCTGGTCTACCCGGATGATTTCGGGTTCTTCCTGGCCTTCGTGACGATCATACCGGTCGTGCTGGTTATCTTCGCCTATATGAAGCGCAAGCCGGATGCACCGGATTACATACGAACACTCTGGCGCAATTGCGGCAAACTGCTGCTGCTTGCGGCCGCGTTGAATGTTGTCGTTGTGTTTGTGCCATTTCTCTTCGATATGGCCTATCGAATAAATCTAATTGGCTGGGGGCAGGTGGCGATTGCTGCCTACATCATCTTTTACCTGATGACCTCACGCCGGGTCAGGGACACCTTCGCCGATTTCCCGGCAGAAACCGAGGCGGATGACGCAAAGAAATAAGCCAGTAAATACCCTCCCCTGTAGGAGCGGACAAATTCCGCGAACCTGTACCCGCATTGTTCGCGCTTTAAAAAGCGCTCCTACAGGTTCCAATAAAAAACAATATAAAACAATAGGATATGTGATTATCGCCGGGTAGCTGCAGAAGCGCCTCGTGATGATCGTCCTGCCGCTAGACCATTTCTCAATGTTTCCCGATTCTGACCGATAAATCTTCAAGTACATCAATTACTTGAGGTTCCTGTAGAGCGATGAGTCAAGTACAGAGAAGAGCGTCTGATACAACTGAAGCGCTGGCGGCGGCCGGCGCAACCCTGCCTGACCCGCAACCCGAGATACAACAGCAGCGCGTCGCGCTTGTTTTTGAACAGGCCCCTGCCGCGCTTGGTACTGCATTTATTGTCGCGCTGGTGCTTACCGTGAGTCTCCGGGGTGTGGCTGATCAATCGCTGCTGCTTTCCTGGTTTGGTGCGCAGCTGTTGCTGACGGTTGTGCGGTTCCTGCATGTCTATCGCTATCGAAAGACTTACCAGGATGCACGCAAGGATCCGCGCTGGGAAAAGTTCTTCTTTATCGGAACGCTGCTGTCTGGAATCACCTGGGGCTGTCTCGGCTTGATATACAGTCCTGGCTGGGCAGTTGAGTACCAGGTACTCGTGGTTATTTGCATCATAGGTTTGCAGGCGGGCGCCCTCTCATCCTACGCGGCAATCAGTGGTATTTATATTGCCTTTATGGTGCCTTCAATTCTTATCTTTGCGCAGTCCCTGATGTCCTACCCTGGCAGGAGCCACAGTGTAATGGGGTTGTTGCTCCTGGTTGGCGGCGGTGTATTGTTAACCATCTCGCGCAATATCGGCAATAGCATCCTGATGTCACTGCAGTCACGCTATGAGCATCAGGACCTGGTGCGCAAGATGCTTATTGCCAATAACTCCCTTGAGATTGAAGTCGCAACCCGCCAGGACGCAGAAAATGCACTGCTGCGGGAGAGGCAGCTTTTTACTGAAGGCCCCGTGATCGTATACCGTTGCCGTGCCGAAAGCGGCTGGCCTGTTGAATACATGTCTGAAACGATTTCCGGCTTTGGCTATGACGCTGCAAATGTTATGAAGCAGCAGATGCTCTTTGAAGATCTGATTTATCCGGAGGATTTGCAACGTGTGAAAGAGTCCGAGCTGCTGGCTGGCAGAAATGAAACCCTGTCCCTGGGACTTGATTATCGCCTGGTATGTGCAGATGGTGCAGTGCGGTGGGTTTACGATTATGTCGTACCTGTGCTCAATGGAAGCGGTGAGATCACGCATTATGCCGGATATATGTTCGATATAACCGACCGCAAGGATACCGAGTTCGAGTTGCAGAAGGAAAGGGACCGCGTCCAGGTGACGCTGCATTCAATTGCCGATGCGGTGATAACCACGGATAGAAACGGGCAAATCGAATACCTGAATCCGATGGCAGAGGAACTGACAGGCTGGGACGACAAGATTGCACATGGCCTGTCTATCGCCAGGATTTTTTGCCTGTTTGACGAGGAGAGCCGGGATTCCCTGGAGGATCCTGTCAGTCATTGCCTGGCGAGTGCTGATGTCTTCAAGTCTGACAAGGATGCGATCCTGAGACGCCATGATGGTGAAAGTTTTTCCATCCAGTACTCTGTCTCACCCATCAACAACGAAGAAGAGGTACCGCAGGGTGTCATTATTGTCTTCAATGATGTTACCGGAACCCGCAACATGGAGAGGACGATTACCTACCAGGCAGCACACGATTCGCTGACAGGCCTGATAAATCGGCGTGAATTTGAAATACAACTTGAGGACGCGCTGCAGGTAATTGGGTCCGGTAATACGCAACATGCATTGTGTTGCCTGAATATTGATCAGTTCAAGATTGTTAATGATACTTGCGGTCATGACGCGGGCGACAAATTGCTCGTCGATGTGACAGGCGTATTGCGTGGCTACCTGAGGGAAACCGACATCCTGTCGAGGGTCGGTGGTGATGAATTCGGCATATTGATGAGAAGTTGTTCCGTGAAGGATGCCGCGGCCCTTGCAGAAAAAATGCTGGTGGCTGTCAGGGGAATGAACTTCAGCAGTTGCGAGCACAGTTTTGATGTAAGTGCGAGTGTCGGCCTTGTCCCGATTGACGGGGAATCCGAGAACATCACGCGTGTAATGAGTGCGGCAGACCTGGCCTGTTATGCCGCGAAGGATCTTGGCGGTAACCGGCTTCATATTTACCGCAACGATGATCAGGACCTGGCGCGCAGGCATGCTGAAATGCAGTGGGTGTCGAAGTTGACGACTGCAATCGCGACAGACCAGCTAGTGCTCTATTGCCAGGAGATTTCCCCGGTCGGGCAGGGTAGTGATGAAGGCTGTCATTTTGAAGTGCTGGTAAGGATGCTGGATGCCGACGGGGGGATTATCCCGCCAAATAATTTTCTGCCTGCAGCAGAGCGTTACAATATGATTACCAGCCTTGATCGCTGGGTTATCAGCCACTGTTTTTCCTGGTATGCGGAAAACAGCGAATCAATTGCTGCAAACTGCCTTGATACCATGTCAATCAACCTGTCGGGCGCCTCTGTTACCGATGACGGCTTTATGCAGTTTATAAAGGACGAGATGCAGAATTATGGTGTGGATCCCGAAAAAATCTGCTTCGAGATTACCGAGACAGCCGCAATTGAAAATCTCGATGCAGCTGTGAGTTTTATCAACAGCCTGAAAAAAATTGGCTGCAAGTTTTCACTGGATGATTTTGGCAGCGGCCTGAGTTCATTTGCATACCTGAAGAATTTACCGGTTGATTACCTGAAGATCGACGGCAATTTTGTCAAGCACATGGATACCGATGCAGTCGATTGTGCAATGGTGAGTTCCATGCACCAGCTTGGCAGCCTGATTGGAATGAAGACCATCGCCGAATTCGTCGAGAATGACGCGATCCTGAAAAAGCTTGAAGAGATCGGTGTTGATTATGCGCAGGGTTATGGCATTTCCAAGCCTGTGCCGCTGGATTCCACGGTAATCGAGGTTTCCAAAACAGCATAGTCCTCTTGACGGGTACGTCGCTTCGCTCCTTCGCCTGCATGGATGTAGGTGAGGGGCGTGAGCAGGATGCGGAAGCTTTACCCGTCAAAACATATTTCTCTGGAAATTCAATTCAAACCGGCATCAACACAAGCGCCAGCGCGACGGCCCCTGGCAATGCCTGTATCCACAGGATTGAACGATTGGCCGTTACTGCCCCGAACACACCGGCAACAATGACGCAGATCAGAAAGAAGACAACGATATTCTTTCCATCCACACCACTCAGTAATCCCCAGCACAGGCCGGCGGCGAGAAAGCCGTTGTAGAGTCCCTGGTTGGCGGCGAGGGCGGCAGTCTGGTTTGCCTGCTCGCGGCTGAGGCCGAAAATTTTTCGCCCAAACGGTTTCTTCCAGAGAAACATTTCCAGCACCAAAAACAGCACATGCAGTGCGGCGACCAGCGCAATGGATGTTTTCACAAGCATGGTGTTCCTCCCGGGTAGTTGTCAGATGACCAGTGCCGGTTCATTCAGCAGGCTGGCCTGTTCCCGCAATGCGAGGATGTGTTCTTCCCAGTAGCGGTCTGTATTAAACCACGGAAACGCCCTTGGAAAGGCGGGGTCCTGCCAGCGCCGCGCCAGCCATGCCGCGTAATGAATGATGCGCAGCGTGCGCAGTGGTTCAATCAGTTGCAGTTCACGTTCATCGAAGTCCTGGAACTGGATATAACCTTCGATAATATCGATAAGCAGTGACTGCATTTCATGGCGGTCACCTGAAATCAGCATCCACAGGTCCTGTATGGCCGGACCGCTGCGGCAGTCGTCAAGGTCGACAAAGTGCGGGCCCTGTTGCGTCCACAGGATATTGCCCGGGTGGCAGTCGCCGTGCAGGCGCAGCTGTGTGATATTTCCGGCAGATTCAAAAATAGAACTGATTTGCTGCAACAGGTCGTGCGACAGTGTTTGGTAGGCCGTTTCAATGTGCGCCGGTATGTAGCCTTGCTCCAGCAGGTAGCTGCGTGACTGGTGGCCAAAGCTGTCGATGTCGAGTACCGGGCGATGCTCGAATGGCCGCGTTGAGCCAACGGCATGCATGCGCGCAATAAAACGGCCCATCCATTCGCGTTCCTCACGCGTGTTTAATTCCGGCCAGTGTCCACCCTGGCGCGGGTAGAGTGCCAGCCGGTAGCCTTGCCAGTCATGCAGTGTGGATCCATCTATGCTGAGCGGGGCAACCACCGGGATTTCTTCGTTTGCCAGTTCAAGTGCAAAGTCATGCTCTTCCAGGATGGCCTCGTTCGACCAGCGCCCGGGCCGGTAAATCTTGGCGATGACCGGCGCCTCGTCTTCCAGTCCGACCTGGTAGACCCGGTTCTCATAACTGTTGAGGGCCAGGAAGCGGCCATCTGTCCGGTAGCCGCAATCCTCGACCGCATCGAGCAGGGTGTCCGGTGTCAGGCCCGAATAATCGACCGGTGTTGAGGAAGGGGTGGTCACGGCCACTGGGTGCAGTACATGAGTTTTCGGAATTTAGTGCTGATCAGTTTCTGCTTTGCTTGATCTGCTCGTAGGCAGCCTTGATCGTCTGGGTCTTTTCCGTGGCAAGCTTGATCATTTCTTCCGGCAGGCCCTTGGCAATCAACTTGTCAGGGTGATGCTGGCTCATCAAGCGGCGATAGGCCTTCTTCACCTCGGCATCACTGGCGCTCTTGTTAACACCAAGAATCCCGTAGGCCTCAGGCAGGGTTTGGCGATGGCTGGCGGCTGCCTGGCTGCTGCCGGTAAACCGGAACAGCTGATTGATGTGGGCACGGGAAAAGCCGAGCAGTTCGCCGATGCCGTGGATAATCCTTTTCTCCTCGGGATGAACATGGCCATCAGCCATCGCGGTGGCGATCTGGACCTCGAGGAACATCTGCAACAGGTTGCGTCTTCCGTGACATTCACTTTTGAATTGCTTGATGACGTCATGCAGGGGAAAGTCGTTCTTCTTGCCTTCATTAAACAGCTTGATAGCGGCCTTGCGTTGTCCGTCATGGAGCTGCATCTGCTCCATGATGGAACGGGCTGCCGAAATTTCATCACGGGTCACTTGTCCGTCGGCCTTGGCTATATGCCCCATCACCGAGAAGGTGGCCGTGAAAAATGCTGCCTGTACGCGTTCCTGCTGGCCAGGGATGTAGCCGGCCTGACCATCGCCGAGTTTTATTCCCCGGTCGAAGTTGCGGCCCAGTGCGGCACCGAGAACCGCGCCCAGCGGCCCGCCAAACATGTAACCCAGAGTGCCGCCGAGTACTGTTCCCCACCAGGCCATCAGGTAACCGCCCGTGCTTCAGGTGCAAACCCGCGTCCAGCGAGGCATGTATTTTCGCTTTTCATGTTTTTAAAAAACAGCTTGCCGGGCAGCCTATTTAAAGTCCGGCATGGGGCTGGTGATATACCATGATTTGTTTTCAGGGTCGTACTTCCAGGACTGCTGGTCGAAGATGGTCTTTTCCTTCATGGTGTATTCGTTGTAGTAACTTATTCTTACCTCGATGACCGTCTCCGAGCGGTCCGCAGAATCTGTTTGCCTGACGGCTTCATACGCGGTGACCCTGATTGCCTTGAGGCGGTTCATGTGCTCGTGTGTGACTGTTGAGTCCCGTCTCAGGCCGATAGCGGCCTCATACTCTCCCCAGCGGATGGCGCGCTCATACTTGCGCGTTGCGTTGTCCAGCGTGATGGTTTTCTTGCTGTCATCCACGCTTGCACAGGCCGACACGGTGGCTATGAAGAACAATAGTATGGCGGTACGCATAAATAACCCCTGTTGCCCGGTAACAGCTGCCGGGATGGCGTCATTATAGCTGACTGGCCCCCGTGGGGCACCGGCTTATGCGCTAGCGGTCTGTTTGTGCGGCTAGTAAACCAGGGGGTTGTATTCGCAACGATGCTACGTGGATGTGGTGGTTATGGATTTGAGGGCAAGTTGTATTTCCAGTTCCCGGACGCGCTTTTCAAGTTCATCACGCTGTTGTTTGACGGCTTCCAGTTCGGACAGGTCCGGCGGCTCATCCAGTTGGATATCGGCAGCTGTACCGGCATCGATTGGCTCGATAGACCAGTCATAGGGTTGATTGCTTTCGGGGGATACTACAGGTGCAGGTCCCGCAGCATCGTGGAGTCCGTCTTGCCCGGTTTTTGTTGATTCAATGTGCTCATGTTGCCCTGCCAGTCATGCTGATGGGATAGCTGCAGGGACTATGCCGGCTTCCGGGTGGCAGGCGGTTAAACTCGCCCGGCGGAGATCGGTAGTCCCGTACCCGTTATTTCGGCTGGTTTCAGGAAATAATAAGTGTGATTATTATCTTCCCGGCAGGCAGGTTAGTCTGGATTTTCCGGGTCCATGAGCCCCTTGATACGCCTGACATAATGACGCGTTTGTCCTGGCACGTGATATTCAACCAGGTCCCATGATTGTGCCGGCGGTTCGATTTTTTTAAAAATTCCGCTGATGCGGCGATAACCGGCATTGTAGCTTCCAAAGGCAAAATATAGCCGCTCATCACCTGCAGGAGGGGTGCGCCACTTTTTGTAGAGCTGGCGATCGTAATAGATGCCTGCGGCTATGTTCCAGCGTGGCGTATGTATCTCCTTGAAGCCCGGATTCTTTTTCTTGATGTCCTCGTAGGTGCTCGGCAGGATTTGCATGATGCCACTGGCGCCGTACTTGCTCTTTGCATCCGCTTTCAGGCCGGATTCCGCGATCGCCTGTGCCTTGAACCAGCGCCAGTCAAAGTTGGGTCCAAAATAGTGTTTTGCATTTTTCCTGAAGTGCTTGTCGTATTTATTTGTCCAGTCATCAACATGGGGCTTTTGCGCGGCCAGCACCCCGTTTCCAGCAACAACGGCTGCAAGCAGGAAAACGGTCATCCAGTCAACGGATTTGTATGCTTCATCTACTGACATCACTTTCGTCAGAATCATACCGAGGGCACCCGTAAGAAGACAAACGGATAGTGATAATTTAAATTCAGGATAGCCAAGAG
>Ga0209271_10000809_pt1 | contig 10922 bp, 9 predicted proteins | sample tdAd002_FD_187123 | JGI IMG/M metagenome (GOLD analysis project Ga0209271, IMG submission 187123) | Marine sediment microbial communities from the Atlantic coast under amendment with organic carbon and nitrate - tdAd00.2 (SPAdes)... | ecosystem: Environmental > Aquatic > Marine > Coastal >... | reverse complement strand
ACGCCAATGCCGCTGATCGCCTCTATTTCCTGCCGAGGTCCACGACACTTGCGCCTGCGGCGCGAGTATTTCAGGCGCGGAAGATGGAGCTCTACGCCGCCATGGTCGAATACATGGACGACCAAATCGGGCGGGTATTCGACTATCTGAAGGAGATCGGCGAGTACGACAACACGGTCGTGATCTTCATCTCAGATAACGGGGCCGAAGGCAATGACCTGAGAGCGATGGTGGCAGGGCACGCGGGCACTTTCGGCTTTCTCCATGCCATGAACAACTTTGCCGAGAATGGACACAATTCCCTTGGCCGCAAGGGCACGTATGCCGAGTACGGGCCGGCGTGGGCACAGGTCTCCATGACGCCCTTCCGGATCTACAAAGGGTGGGTCGCGGAAGGCGGCATCCGCTCGCCGCTGATCGTCAGCGGCCCCGGTGTGCAGGGTGCCGGTGAGATCAACAAGGAGGCCGTGCTCCATGTCATGGACATAGCCCCGACGGTGCTGGAGCTGGCCGGCATCGAGCATCCCCCTACCTACAAGGGTCGCGAAGTGGCCCCCGTGCAGGGCAAGTCCTGGGTGGGCATGCTTGCCGGCAATACCGAGTCACCCCGTACCCCAGATGACTGGCTGGGCTGGGAGTTGTTCGGCAACCGGGCGATTCGCCAGGGGGACTGGAAGATCAGTTTGCTCTATCAGCCTATGGGTACTCATGACTGGCAGCTTTTCAACCTTGCCGAGGATCCGGGCGAGCAGTACGACCTTGCCGCCAAGTTCCCTGAAAAAACGACACAGCTCGTCGCCCTTTGGGATGAGTATGTAGAGATGAACGGGGTGATCATTGGAGACAGGTCGCCCTTTGAAGGCGCCAAGAAGGCCCTTCCCCAACAGGTGCCGGAGTTTGATAACTACCCGCCTGTGAGAGGTATGGAAGCGCTGCCTTATGAAAAATTGATAGAGCTTATGGGTGGAAAGTAGGGGTATGGTCATGAAAACAGAAAGCTACTCTGCAAGGTCCTTGGTCGTTTGCGCAGCGTTGTTGATCAGCGCGTGGGTGAGCGGACCGGTCTTTGCCACAGACGATGGTCCACGCGCCTACTGGAAGGCCAGAGCTGGCACTCAGGTCTTCTCCTTCCAGTTCCTGAACCTCAACATGCAGGCCTCCGGCGCCCAGCAGTTCGCCCCAGGCCTCTATCTCTATCCGAACTCGGACACCGAGGCAAATGTCATGGTCGCCAGCTGGGCCACTCACTTCACCCTTTTCAAGACGCCGTCGTCCTTTGCCGTGAACGTCGCAGGGGGAAGCGTCGACGCTGCTGTCGACACCGGTGCCATACCGCCGGGATACCTGCCCCCGGATGTCGAGCCAGGCGGCTGGATCAGCCAATCCGCCTCCGGCTTCGGTGACCCCTCGATGCAGCTGACGATGAACCTCTTCGGGACACCACCGCTCATCAGCAGCGTCGATCTGTTGAACTACGAGCCGACCTGGACCCTCGACGCCGCGGTGATGCTGGCGGTTCCAATCGGTCAGTACGAAAGTGACCAGGTTGTGAATATGGGCCTCAACCGTTGGTACGGCCGTGTCGCCCTCCCCTTTAAGGTCCATTTTGGGCGATTCACGCCCGGGTACATGACGAGCCTGGAGTTCACCCCTTCGGTCTGGCTCTTCGCCGAGAACGACGATTTTGTGGGCACGAAGCTGGACAACGATTCCATGGTGCAGCTCGAAGGCCATCTGACTCATGACTTCACGTCCACCTTCTTCGCTTCCCTGGACCTGCTCTATCGTGCCGGATTCCAGTCAAAGATCGACGGGGTCGAGGTAGGGGAAGAGCTCGACATCGGCGATCTCGGCTTCACCTTCAACTATCAGGTGACGGGCAACGTCGCGCTACGCGCCAGTTACAGCTCCAACGTGTTCGGCGATGACGAAGTGAAGAACAGCACCATCCGGATCCAACTCGTCTACGGATGGCACCGACTCGTGGAGAACATGAAGAAGCTGCAGCATCACTAACCCGCACTATTGACCAGGGCTCACAAAGGAGAAGGATCATGAAGAAAATTGCGCTCACCAAACGTACGATGAGCAGGTGTCTGCTCGTGCTGACCGTGTCGTTGATATTCCCGGGCGCGGTATTCGCCCAGGAGGTAACTCAAGAAGAGCAAGGGGTGTCGAAGGAAGAAACAGAAAGATATAAGGAAGTGAAGAAGGCGGCAAGAAAAGAGAAAGTGGCTGAGAACGCCGAGGCAGATAAGACCGGAAACGACCCTCGCGTATTCATGAACAAGTGGACGCCCTATTACCGCTCAACGGAATTAGAAAACGGACTGACACAGCAAGACCTGACGGCGTTCGGCACCTTCGCTTTCAGCCCTGTGATGGGCATGTTCTACGAATTGCCGCTCGCCCAGTACCGTGATTTCAGCGACATTCCTGGAGTCCCGGAGGGCACTGACTCGATTGGCATGGGAGACGTGGATCTCAAGTTTCTGTACAGGCCGAAAGGCCTGGATTTTCACTACGGTAAGGGAGGGAAGAAGAGCGGTTCATGGTTGTTCGGCACGGATTTTGTTCTCCCTACGGGAACCACCGATGATGGGTTAACAGGCCAAGCCTTCTTGTTCGCCCCGATCGTGGGGGTTGTGGTGGACATGCCTGCCCATGGGTTCTTCGCCATGCTGAACCTCTACTACCTTGATGTCTACAAGAAGGACTCGGCCCCGGAAACATCGCGGTACGTCGGACGTTGGTTTTACATGCAGCCGCTGACGCCGCCAGGGAAATGGTGGGGAGCCCTCTATTTGATGCCTGAATTCCAGCCGGTCTACGATTTCGAAGCAGAAGATTTCTCCCTTTGGGTCGGTCTCGAGTTCGGAAAGGGGCTGGCCCCGGGCAAAATCGGCTACATCAAACCCGGCTGGGGAAGTGACAACACAGAAGCTACAGACCGTAGTTTTACGTTCGAGGTCGGTTTCCGATGGATGTTCTGACGAGGCCTCAAGAAAGGTGGGCATTCCGTAATCACCAGGGAGGCCCGGCATTGCCCGGGCTTCAGCGAAAGCGGGAAGCATGAACATGGAAAGGCGAATGGCAATCCTGTCGATGGCCTTGACCATAGTGCTGGCGTCGTCGCAGGTGGTCGCTGACGACCTCACTGGGCACGATCGATTCCTGTGCTCCATTGGCGACGTGACCATGTGCGATAGAGATTGGGAGTGCGAAACCGGTTCACCGTCGCGATTTAACGTCCCCGACTTCATCGAGTTCGATCTCGACGCCGGGCTACTCAAGACCACCGAAGCCAGCCACGAAAATCGGCAGACGCCGATCCTCCACCCCACCAGGGAAGACGGGCTGATCGTTCTCCAGGGGCTTGAAATGGGGCGCGCCTTCAGCTTCAACATCGACGAGGCCACGGGGGTGTTGACCGCATCCGCGGCGACGCCCGGTGTGTTCTTCGGCGCATTCGGCGTCTGCACGCCGATGCCCGAGTCTGGGAAGTGACTCCATGAAACGAGTAATTCTCTGTGCGCTGATGTTGGCGCTGAGCACGGTTGCTCTTGCCCAGGAGACCAATTCCGGAGGGCCGAAGACGCTGGCCGCGACGATGAACGTTTATGTCTTCCCAACGACCGGACAGACGCCGGAGGTGCAGTCCCAGGACGAGGCTGTATGTTACGGCTGGGCGGTCGAAAACACCGGCACCGATCCCTTCGAGCTGGCCAAGCAGACCGAACAACAGCAGCAGCAGGCCCAGCAGCAGCAGGAGCAGATCGCCCAGGCCGGCCAGGGAGCCGGAGCCAAGGGAGCGGTTGGTGGCGCAGCCGCTGGAGCTCTGATCGGCGAGATCGTCAGCGATGATGCCGGCAAGGGAGCCGCCTACGGTGCTGCCGCCGGCGCGGTCGTGGCGCGACGCCGCACCAGGCGCGCCAAGGCGGAGGCCTCGCAGCAGGTCGAGCAGCAGAGCCAGCAGGCGCAGGAGGCGACCGCCGAGCAGATCGAGAATTTCAAAAAGGCGTTCAGTGTGTGTCTCGAAGCCAACGAGTACATGGTCAAGTTCTGAACCGCCGCACCTGAACGTCAACGGGGGAGATCATGAGCAGTCATCGAGGATTGGCTATCGTATTGTGGTTACTCTGTTTCGCGATGCTACCGCTCGACGTGGCGGCCCAGGACGCCGATGACACCGGCGGCAAGCAGAAGAAGCCGCGCGAGCAGATGCACATGTGGCGGTTCGAGTTCGACAACGACATCTTCTCCGGATCGGATGACGCCTTTTCCAACGGGTGGAGCCTCCAGCGCCACTCGCCCGCGGTCGAGACCTGGGACGTCAGGCCGAACGGCAAGCGGCGGGCCGGCGTCTCCAGGTGGATCGGCAATCACTTTCCGGGCCTCAAGGTCGGCGGCGCGACCGGCAAGGTCGGCCGGCGCACCATCGGCATCTCGCAGATCATTCAGACGCCAGAGGACATCGAAAACCCGGACCCCCAGCCCGACGACGTGCCGTGGGCAGGCACCGCCGGACTCCACGAGTCGTGGATCTCCCTCGACAACAGGTGGCTCTACGCCTTCCAGATCTTCGTTGGTGTCATGGGGCCGGCCTCGTTGGCCGAGGAGACCCAGCGTTTCGTCCACGACGACCTGGGTCTTAGCGACAACTCGCCACGTGGTTGGGACAACCAGATCGACACCAAGGCGCTCTTCAACCTCAACTACGCCCTTCGCCGCAAGCTGGCTGCGCCCTCCGACGAGCGCTACCAATCCGGTCGATTGGCCGGCGACCTGGCGATCGGGGGACAGGCCGGGCTCGGCAACTTCTTCAGGTTTGTCGAGGCGCAGCTCGAGTTTCGGTTCGGCTGGGGACTGCCGCAGGGCTTTACCCACATTCCGGACGCGCCCGGGCGAGGCATCATGATGGAGCCGTCGATGGGTCCGCCCGGCGACCACTGGCACGTCAACTTCTCGATCGTGCCGCGCTACACCTACTACGACGCAATCGCCACGATGGACGGCGGCGACACCTCCAACGGCGGTTTCCATCCGGGTGTCGACTATGACAAGAACGTGTTCCAGACTCTGTTCGGACTCCACGTTGGCAAGAAGCGGTTCTCGGCCCACATCACCTACTACTACTTCCCGTCCGCCGAGTTGACCAATGTTCCGACAGAGACTTCCCTCTCGTGGGCCAACCTTTCGGTCGAGTACCGATGGTGAAGATCACGGGTTGACGCGGATACGGCGAAAGCCTCATCGACTACAACGTCCACAACAACACCCTGGGGGTCGGCCTGTCGTTTACGGATTACTTTTAGACCGAGCTGTTATGAGTGCCAGGTTTCGGTGCCAGCTACCTTTACGAGCTCCATCGACGAGACTGGAGGCTGAGAATATGCCGACCGACCATGACCGTCTAATCCAAACCCACACCGTGCGGTGGTTCGTGCTGCTATTCGGTGGTCCCTTAACGTATGCGATCGTCCGCTATCACGTCTTCAAGGGTGTCGAATTCGGTCTTCTGGATCTCGCCGAGATCGTTATCGGGGCAACCGTGCTCGCGATCCCCGTGGCGTACACCGAAGAGGTTTGGATTCTTGGCGAAGAGATATCGAATTTGAAAGCGTCCATGGTTTTCGTGGTGTCTCTGCTGTTCACCGCCGCCTTTACCTATGCGGTGTTCTATCGCGACCACTTCAAGGGATACGGCGACGAGTTCGTCAAACGATTGCTGTCCGGCTATCTGGTCACCCTCACGATTGCGGCGTTGATTCTGTTTCTGGTCGACAAACTACCTTTGTTCGATGATCCGGGAGTTGCCCTCCGACGGATGATCCTTGTCGCGTTCCCAGCTACATTTAGCGCGACAGTGGTGGACTCGCTCAAATGAATACACCAGATTTCTCGCTGAATAGCATTCGACGAGTCGGATCGGGTGGCATTCAGTGGAGCCTCCCGTGGCTGCTCCTCCTGCTGGTCGGGTGCTCCTCGTCTCGGCCTCTGATGCCAGCGCCAAGCCTCTACCTGCACACCCCGGCACCGCTTTTCGAGACGCTGCCGGACGAGCTGCAGAGCGATCATTTGAACCTGCTCTTCGTAACAGACAGAGAACCGATCAACGAAGCCGGGCAACCACTCGTTTACGGATTTGGTCGTTCGGCCTCCGTCGCCTTCGGGACCGTCCAAGTCGTCCTCGGGAATGGTCTTGATTGGGATGACGTGCTGAGTAGCAGCCTCGACGGTGAACGCAAAAAAAAGGACGTCGTACTCTCACTCGGGGAAACGGTCGAGTTGAGGCGGTTCCCGGAAACTCCACTGGGTGTCGTGCTCGACGAGAGCGGAGGGATCGAGACCGACCCGGAGATCGTCGCACTCGTCGACACGGCAGAGGCCTCGTTGTATCACGAGATCGATCTGCGACTGGCTTTGACGGCGAAGAACGAAGTCGTGATTTTCATCCACGGTTATGCGAATGATTTCAGCGAAGGGGCCTTCAAGCTCGCGGAGCTCTGGCACTATCTGGGTCGAGAAGGCATCCCCTTACTGTTTTCGTGGCCAGCCGGGCATGGCGGAGCGAAGGGTTACGCGTATGACAGTGAGTCCGGCGAGTTCTGCGTCTACCATCTCAAGGAGCTGCTCCGCCTGTTGGCCCGTCACGACGGGATTGAAGCCATTCACATCATCGCTCACAGCCGTGGCACCGATGTGGCGACCAGTGCACTGCGCGAACTCGTCATCGAGTCGCGAGCTGCCGGCTACGATCCACGAGCCCGACTCAAGGTGCAGAACCTCGTCCTGGCGGCGCCAGACCTCGATATGAGTGTCGTTGAGCAGCGACTCATCGCCGAGAATGTCGGGCTCGGCATCGACCGCGTCACCATTTACACGTCGCAGGGCGACAAGGCCATCCGGCTTTCCGAAAAGCTGCGCAGTGGTCTTCGCCGCCTCGGCAGAGTCGGAAAGGGCGACCTGCGAGAAGAACGCACCGACGACCTGCTTGTCTGGGAGCGGGTCATCAACGTCGATTTCGTGGACTTCGAGGGCGCGGCCGACCGTTTCGGTCACAGCTACGTTCTCACCAACCCGGCCGCGAGCTCGGATCTCATCATGCTCTTGCGATACGGATTCGCGCCCGGCACAGAAAACGGCCGGCCCCTCGAGTATCTCGGCGCCGGCTTCTGGCGCATTCCCGAAGACTACCCGCCCCCTCCCGAGTAGTCCGTGCATTCACGCGTTCGACCGGTCGCTCGAGATCCCCGTGGGATACACCGGGAAGGTTTGCTGTTGGTTCGTCATGCTGCTGAGAGCATGGCCAGAACCTGCCGAACCGTCTCGTGGGTGCTTGTCCTCGTAGCAGTGGCGGCCCCCGTCGTCAGCCAGGACACGGCGGACACGTCCAACCAATTCTGGTTTGCCTATCAATACGAGAGGAGGTTGGGTGATCACACCAAATTTTCGGGATCGCTGGGCCACGAGGAGTTGCTGTCCTCGGAGCTGCTTTTTGGTGATTGGAGCCGCTTCTACGTGACTGGTGCAGTATCTCACGATCTCAACTCTCGGTTGCGATTGGCAGGAGGTCTTGGCCTCTACCAGACCTTTCGCCCGGAGGTAGACAATATTTTCGAGGTGCGGCCCTGGCAGCAGGCCACCGTGTACTGGCCAGACAGCGCCGGCATGTTGCGGAGGTTTGTCCTGACGCACCGCTTGAAACTCGAGGAACGGTTCACTCATTCGGGCGATTGGGGGCTGGCCATCCGGTTCCGATATCGGCTCGCGACGAGCATTCCGCTCAATACCTACGACCTCGAAACCGGTTCGTTCTACGTCCCGCTGGCTGCCGAGTTCTTCGCCGACGTGGGCGAGGAGGCTCCAGAGTTTTTTGCAGCAACCAGTCGCCTGTCGGCTGGCATTGGGTATGTTCTCAACGAGAAATGGACCATTGATCTCCGCTATACCCGACAGGCTTCACGCGATACGGTCGTTGACGAGTTCGATACGACCGGACACGTCATCAATCTCACGGTACGAACCTCGATCCTGATCAAAGACCTTCTGAAAAGTCACTGATCGGACTCTCAGCCGCGTCCTTGTTGATTGCGCTCTAAAGCGATCTCAACCCGTGGGCTGCAGCCCCAAGACTCAGGCCCCGGAGAAGGCGCACTCCTCCCAGCCATGGATCTCAGACGCTGGACCGGTGTGCGATTCGTCAGCCGAGCGGCCACCAGGGGCGGGGAGAGGTGGCGCTGAGGGTGACAAAGATGGAGCCGCCGCACGTCCTGTGGTGGCAGTCCCACGTTCAGCCCATAATCGACGACGATCCGGAACGGGTGGACAACGGGTGGAACTGGATACTTTACGCACCATTCATGGGATAGGTGCCACGTTCCGCATTGTTGCTTTGTGAGTGATGTGCTCCCCATCTCGGTACCATGAGGAATAGGAGAGATCGAAATCTTGACGTGCCCCTTAGGAGTCATTGCGCCTCGTATCCATGGGACACTCATGGGACATTTTTTCACAACAATCCACATCGTCGACATCGACCACCATATAATGACAGTGCATTAAGTGACCGTTTATCAAATATTTGCTAGTTGTCCAGCGTGGTGAGACATGTCCAGGGTTGTGGCCAATAGAGGAAGTTAACTGACTTAAAATCCCCTCGCCGTATGGCGGTCCGGGTTCGAATCCCGGCTCAGGCACCAAGTCCTTCGTTGTGAACCCACATTTCGGCGGGAAGCTCTGACCGACGAACCGTGTTCTCCAATTCACCTGGCATCAATTCGGGAGATGAAGGGATTTCGTTATGTCAAATAAATTTACTGGTACCGCCTTCGCTCTGTGCGGTTTGATTCTCTCAGTTGGCTGTTCTCAGCAACCGGCCGTGGAAGTCGCCGATACCGTTTACACCAATGGCCGCATCTACACGGTCAACGAGGCGCAGCCGTGGGCCGAGGCGGTGGCGATCAAGGACGGTAAGTTTGTCGCCGTTGGATCCAACGCTGACATCGAGAAATTCAAGGGTACCGCGACGAAGATTCTCGATCTTGAAGGAAAGTTCGCGATGCCGGGCATGATCGACGTTCATACCCATGCCGTTGAATCGCATGTCCCAGTGATGGCCCGCCTCAAAAATCCCGGGGATGTCGATAAGATTCGTCAACAAATAAAGGCCCATATCGAAGCAGACCCTGACAAAGAGTGGTACCTCTTTGGAGATTTCGCGTTTGGCCTGTTCCCTGGTGACAATGGGCCCAAAGAGCTGCTGGATGATATTGCACCCGGCAAGGCAATTGCCATCATGCACGCCTCCGGGCATGCTTTTTGGGCCAACAGCAAAGCGTTGGAATTGGCCGGCATTACCGCCGACACTCCGGATCCGAAACTTGGGATCATTGCCCGTAAACCCAACGGCGAACCACAGGGCGGACTGCAGGAAAGCGCGATGGTAACGATCTGGAAGGCCGCTCCTGACTTTACTCAAGAGGAGATAGCAGCATCCGTTGAATATGCGAATGAGATGTATGCTTCTGCAGGCATCACTGCCACCAGGGAGGCCGGTCAGGTTCCATCTCGATGGGCGGTTGTCGAAAAAATGGCCAAAGAAGGAAAGGTCAAGACCCGCTATAAGTTCGCTGCCCATTGGGAAGGATCCATCACAGTACTGCATCCGACACAGGATGAGGTCAGGGAGTGGCTGATCAATAATAAAGACAAACAAAGCGATCTGGCTGAACTGGATTCACTGAAAGTTATCATTGACGGTGTTCCTGCAAGTCGTACTTCCCTGATGAAGAAGCCCTTCTTGGACAAGCCGGAATCCAGGGGAGTGCAAAACTTTTCAACAGAACTGCTGAATGAAGCGGTAGCAGACTATGACAACTTGAGCGTGACGTCCATGTTTCATGTGCTGGGTGATCAGGCAGCCAAACTTGCATTGGATGCAGTAGAAGGGGCTCAAGAAGCCAATGGAGTTTCTGGACTCAGGCATCACCTTTCTCATTGCGTTTTCGTGGATGAAGCTGACCTTCCCCGATTCAAGGAACTTGGTGTAGTCGTGGATTTTTCTCCATTCTTTCCTTACCGTGGGACCGTTCATAACAACCATGTTCCGGCAGTGGGTGAAGAGGACTTTTCCAAGTGGTATGCGGTAAAGTCAATGATAGATCAAGGCGTCGTTGTTGCAATTGCAACGGATTATCCAGTATCCGAGCTTAATCCATTCGTGCATATAGAATCGAGTGTTACTCGAATGGATCCCCATGGACTGAATAACGATCCACTTGCTCCCGAGGAAGCAATCACAGTCGAGCAAGCGATACAGGCCTACACCCTCAACCCAGCATTCATCCTCGGCTGGGAAGAGAAGATCGGTTCCATCGAGATCGGTAAGCTCGCCGACATGGTCATCATTGATCGCAATCCTCTCGAGGTTCCCGCCGCCGACATCAGTGAAACTCGGGTGCTGACGACGGTGTTTGGGGGCGAGGTCATCTTTGAGGCTGCCGACGGGGTCGCCTCACGCGAGCAATCGGAGGAAGCGCGTCAGCTAGCGCTGGCCCGCCTCAAGCAGCACAACCATCCGTGCGCTGCCCACATTGGTTAACTTTTGCGTGGATTACTCGATCTGCATTGACGGGTGGAGACACGCGGTGTCTGAATGCTCGCCGGGTCGATGGGATTTCTGACGAACGGCAAGGGTCGTATTACCCATGGGACACTCATGGGACACTTGCTCCCAACATCGTCCAAAAGCCCACAACAAGGACCAACAACTGAGGGTGTCCCAAGGCCCCCACGTCACGGAGGTTTAGGTGTTGTGGCGTGTTGTCGGCTGTTGTGACGTGTTGTGTATTTTATTGTAATAAAAGGACTTAAAATCCCCTGGGAGTAATCCCGTGAGGGTTCGATCCCCTCCTCCGGCA
>Ga0209271_10000808_pt1 | contig 10935 bp, 11 predicted proteins | sample tdAd002_FD_187123 | JGI IMG/M metagenome (GOLD analysis project Ga0209271, IMG submission 187123) | Marine sediment microbial communities from the Atlantic coast under amendment with organic carbon and nitrate - tdAd00.2 (SPAdes)... | ecosystem: Environmental > Aquatic > Marine > Coastal >... | reverse complement strand
AGCCGTGCCTGTCGATTCGTCAGGGCTTCGATTCGATCCTTGAAGTTTGAGTGGCCAAGCACCAGTTCGTTATTCAGCGTCTGACGTATCTCATGCAACTGCGGATTCTCCATAGGCTGTCGAAACAACTCGCGATACGCCGTCTGGCGCCTATCTGCGGAGTTACCCAAGGCCAGGTACAATGGATGCGGCGTAACGACCGGATTCTGCTGTCCTTGCGCATTAGCCGCATAACTGGACCAGCGGTATTCAGCCGGATGGTCGACCATTTTTGCACGAACAGCATTCATCTCGATATAACGCATGCAGGTCAACAGATAGTTTTCGCTATCGACCAGGCTCGCCTTGAAGCGCCCTTCCCAAAGCGTGCCGGTGCGGTTGTGGCGACGGTTGATGTAACAGACATATCGTCGCCCCAGTGCCTGCATCATCTGTGAAATACCGTAGGCTTGAGTACTCGATACCAGCAGATGTACGTGGTTAGTCATCAGCACATAGGCATGCAGTTGGCACGAAAACCTAATAGCTGACTGGTTCAGGTCGTCCAGGTAACGCTGGTAATTGGCTTTAGTAAAAAAGCATGGCTCGCGATTGTTACCGCGCTGAATGACATGCAGGGGAATCCCAGGTAAATTGAAACGGGGTTTGCGTGGCATGATTCACCTCCTTGTGAACAACGCGCACGAAGATCATAGCATTAACCGTATATTAGGGAATATTGCTCTCTGACCCCGGTTTTCTGGTTTTTTATGCGGCTATGTTGATAGATACATGCAATCCGAGCCGGTGTGCAAAATCCACCAGGGTATCCAGGCGAAATTCATCGATCTTACCTTTCAATAGCGCACTGACGCGTGGTTGTGAGATGAGCAGCAGCTCGGCGGCGTCTTGTTGTTTCAAATCGCGTGCTTTAACAGCTTCTGCAATCGTGATCATCAGCTCGGAACGCAACTTCAGGTTTTCCCGGCGAACAGGATCATCTTCAAGCGCATCCCATACACTTTCAAACTGTGTTTTCTCACTCATGATCGTTGCCTCTCTGATACTTGCTTATAGGCGCGTTTTGCTGCCTCTAAATCCGGCTTGCCTGTTTTCTGAGTTTTCTTTTCAAAGGCATGTAGCACGTAAACCTTTTCCTCAAACGATGCGATATAAATCACGCGATACTGGCCTTCAAATTGAATGCGTATCTCGCGCACGCCCTGGCCAACAGACTTCATCGGTTTCCAATCCGTCGGATCCAAACCGCGCTGAACGCGGTCAAGCTGGTGGCCTGCTTCCCTTTTAGCCAGAGCCGGAAATTCGCAAACCTTCTTCAATGAGGCACCCAGGAACTCGATTCCTTTCATCCGCGGATTATACTTTTACATATATATTTATACAAGTACATATATATTGCTTCGGCCGATATATGTTATTGCTGTAATTATTAAACACGTCAGTGCGGTACATCGCGCTCTTGTGATCCGTAACTATTCAGCGCAAAAGGGGTAGGCATTGCACTGCAAGGCCTACCCCCCTACCACCTTTATTAACGGTATATTAGCGAATATTGCTCTCTGACCCCGGTTTTCGTTTTTTAATGCCAGCGTGCGTAGACAGATGCAATCCAGATGCTGACATTCTGGTACTTACCCGAGACGTCGCCGGTGTCCTTGATGGGCAGGTTGCCTTCCCAGATAAAGGTCAGGCCACCACCCAGGGTGAGGTCTTCCCGCTTTTTGTGCTTGACGCCGATGGCGTAGCGATACATGGAGCCCAGTGGAATCACGATCGGGCGTGTACGATCGCTGGACATGGAAGTATCCAGTGAGAACCCTGCCGTCATTTCCCACTTAGGCCTGTACTGATATTCGGTACCGATGCCGAAGTGCCAGACATCGCGGAAGTCCGCGTCCACCGTGGTGCTGATCCCCCCTGTGTTCGTCAAGCCGACCTGCACCTTGCCAAACTCTGAAAACTCTTCCCAGCCGACACTGCCCAACAGCGCCAGCTTATCGTTCCACTGATGGTGGATGGCGGCGTGCACCTGCTGTGGCATCTTTACCTGTGTTTTTAGTCCGTCGGCCTGGCTGGTAAACGCAACATTTGGGTCAGGATCAGGCAGCGTGATGCCGGAGACATTCGGTGCGTCTTCGAAGTCGAGGTCGGTTTCAGTCAGGTAGCGGATGCCGATGCGGGTGTGCTCCCAGGGCTCGAGCATCACACCGAAATTGTACTGTACGGCAAAATCGGTATCAGAGATCCGCAGCTTGCCGTCGTCACCACCCGGGGGAAACGACTTGACGCGCATTTTGTCTTTCACATAACCGAGTGTGAACGCCGCACCCGCGCCGACCGATAACCAGTCAGACACCTTGTAGGCCACGGTGGGCTGAGCCTGTGGTGCCAGCAGGGTCACGTTGACGGAACTGTAACGTCCCACCCAGCTGTCGTCCCAGTCGAGGGCCAGGCCGAAGTAATTGTGCAGACTGATACCGACTTTGAACTTGTCCGACAGCGGCCGCACGTAGGCGAACGAACCTGCGGGTACGACCCTGTTATTGATCCCCCCTGCTGCTGCCGTCAGCGGTGTTGTTGGGTCCCGTATCGAAATCCGCGGGAATAAAAACCCCGAGGGCACCCGCCATGATTTCCGTTTCATCGAAGCGGGTCATGCCGGCGGGATTGGAAAAGACCGTGCCCGCATCGTTGGCGCGGGCCACCATGCCGGCGCCACCGTAACCGCTCTCCGAGACGCTACTCATCTCAGGGAAATAGACCGCACCGGCGTGCGTCGTGGCGGGGAGTAGCGCGAAGGCAACCAGGGCTAATGATCGGAATGCAAAGGTACCAAGGTTCATCGTTATTTCACCATCTTTTCAAACTCACCCTACTTCGGGAACAGTAGGGTCAGGTTTATCTTGGCAGTCCATGTCGCTGTAGGTCCGTCAGAATTCGGGTTGTAGTAAACCGCCCCGAAAAGGTTGACCGGCTGACTGCCGAATTTCATCACTCTTCCTACCCTGGGACCGGTAGGCAACGTCCACTTGCCGGATTTGTGGTTATAGTCCCAGGTCACATCCTGCAGGCCCGCATACCAGCCTTTGCCCCAGTGTTTGATGAGAATGGGCTGTATGGAAGACACAGTCACGTTCTTCTTGTCCGAGCCCGAACTGGTTTCGCCAACCGTGAAGCGGTGCCAGCCCAGCGCCCCCCACTGTATTTGCGGAATCTGCTGGTTGAAATACACCGCGGCCGGGCCGAGTTGCCACTTGCCGTTACCCGTGGAGTCGTTATCGCCTGCAGTTGGAATGACCGACGAAATACCCACCCCGATCATCTGCTTGTCGAGATTTAACTTGGGTAAACCGATTGCCAGAAAAGTGGTGTCACCGAAGCCGTGCTTGCGATTCACGGGGGAACCAAGATCGGGGGTACTGACATAGGGCACTGTGGTTCGGGTAATTAACAACGGTACCTTCTCAAAGGGCAACTTGAAGGGGGCTACCGGCTGAATCAGAAACTGATTGGAGTAACCGCTGGATTTGTGGTTATCCCAGTTCTATTGATCCTGCAGTTGGAACTGAACCAGATTGGCAATCGGGTTGGTAGCCGCCGCGACGAGGCTGCTGTGACGACCGGTCGGCGGCTCGGCCTTATGCGGTGTCTCGTGTGGCGCCCCGCTATGGTCATAGTGATTATCATTGCCTTTAGCGTCATGAGCCAGGGCATTGCCGGTCGTGAGACCGAGGGTGATTGCTGCACACAACCCGGTGCGGATCATAAATAGCGGTGATCTTTTCAATATTGCCTGCATCTTGGTTCTCCTCATCCAATTCTGTTAATCGCCACAAACAAAAACGACAGCGTTAATAAGCTGGCCCTGGTTCTCAGGGTCTTGCCTTCGCGAGCCACAAAGAGGGCCACTGCCCGTTGAGGCCGCCCCCTTTCACTTTCGTTAACGGTATATTAGTGAATATTGCTCTCTGACCCCGGTTTTAATCCTGTTACACCGCAAACGGCATAAACGACATCACCCGATCAATCGTCCAGTACGCTGCCACACCACCAATACTATAGGGCAACAATCGCCAGGCACCTTGCAGCGCGGTTAACGGCAGCCGTTTCAGCAATGCGATCAGGCTTAACACTACGGCAATGAATAACAGCTGCCCGGTTTCCACACCAACGTTGAACATGAACAGTGCCAACGGCACTTCGTGTTGCGGCACGCCGATTTCAGACAATGCACCGGCAAAGCCCAGGCCATGAAACAAACCAAAGATAAAGGCGATCACCCAGGGATAGCGTTCGGTAATTCCGATGACACCGTTACGTTGGTGGACGATTTCAGAAGCCAGGAACAGGATGCTTAAGGCAATGATGGCTTCGGTAGGCGCTGATGGCACATGCACGACACCCAGGGTCGCCAATGCCAGCGTGATACTGTGCGCAACGGTAAACGCGGTGACGGCTTTCAGCAGCGGCATAAGACCGGACACAATCAGCAACAGCGCCAGCACAAATAACAGGTGATCGACCCCTTCCAGGATATGAATGGTACCCATGCGCCAATAGTCGCCGGCGATCTCGAGTTTCGAGGCCTCCAGCGGGATGGTGAACTCCGGCGAGCCCGGCCGCAGTATCGCCGAATGCTGGGTACCGTCCTGCAACTGGATCAGTAGCAGCACATCGGTCTGCAAGGCGGACAAGCCCTCGATAACTATCGACTTCCCAGTCAATGGTTTACCATTACTTTTGAATGTAGAATGTTCGATCCTGGCACCCGGCATGTTCTGAATAGAGGGCGAACCCAACAATACCAGGCTGTCTGGCAGCCGCGGTGTGATAGTCAGTACCCGATTGCCACGCGTGGGCACTTTCCAGGTGACGGCAAACAGGCCGGTATTTTGTTCCTTGATATCCAGCAGCGCGGGACGTATCTCATCGGCGTTGGCTGGCATGGCCGTATACAGGCCCACCAGAAAAACAACAGCAAAAAATAACCACCACATGGGCATCCCGCACGGTTCGGGATACCTTGTAGGAGCGCCGTCCTTCGGCGCGATAGACGTTGCATCCAGCACCCGGTTTATCGCGGTCGAGGGGACCGCTCCTACATGGTATGTCGTTCTCACTTTGCCGGCTCCTGCAGGAGCATCCCGCACGGTTCGGGATACCTTGTAGGAGCGCCGTCCTTCGGCGCGATAGACGTTGCATCCGGCACCCGGTTTATCGCGGTCGAGGGGACCGCTCCTACATGGCGTTTCAAAGTCACTTCACCGGCTCCTGCGCGGCTGCGACCTTTTTATTTTCTGGCGTGACTTCTTCAATAACGACGGTGTAGCGATCGCGCAGATTGGCATAGAACTTCTCGTTGAGTTCCTCGCCCTTTTCAGTCGTCCAGTCCTGCACCACCCGTTCGCGTACCTCGGCAAACACCGGCGGCGGTGGTTCAGTAACGTTGCTCACATACACCAGGTGCGTACCGTAGCCGGACAGGACCGGCCCGTGCCATTGCCCGGGTGACAGTTCAATAAGTGATTCAGCAAAACCGCTGCCAAATAGCTTCTGAATTTCGGCCTGCTCCTTTTCCGGGTAATAGTTCTGCAGCATGAAGTCATCGCCCAGCGCACCGGCATTTTCAATGGCGTCACCTTGCGCGATCAATGTGGTTTTGATTGCTTCGGCGTCATCCAGCGTCGCGTCGCCACGCTTGTCCGGATCGATGAAGACCTGGGTAAAGGTGTAGCGCGCCGGTTCCTGGTAGCGATCCTGGTGCGTATCGAAATACGTCTGTAACTCTTCGTCGGTCGGTGGCGTCAACGCCACCAGATCCTTGGCGAGGAATTCCAGTTTCTGCGCCAACCGGCGGCGGATGACCATGTCGTGTTTGTTAAGCCCCATGGTCAGCGCTTCGCGATACAGCACGGTCTCCTTGATGTACTGCTGCATCAGACCGTCGAACTCTGCAGCCGTCGGTGGCCGGTTCCAGCGTTTCTGCCAGGCGGTTTGCATCCACTCGATTTCGCCTGCGCTGACGACAATGGTCTTGTCGGTCTCTTCCGGTACCGGTTCGGCAAATGCTCCATACAACAGATAAATTGCTGCGCCGATGAACAAAAAATGCAGCAGTGGTTCACGTAACAATTTCACTTCTGGTAACCCCTCAACCTATTACGTCAAGTAGTCGCGAAGACCCGGCTAAGAGATGGCCTTTTTCGCAACGCTCGCATCCGGCGTGTACCAGATGGGCGAAGCCCAGGCGCGCTCCTGTATCGTCGCCGGAACCACAGCAGGCGGTGTGATCCCCAGTGCTTTCGCATCATAGGTGGACCAGCGCGGTGTAGGGATCTCCAGCACGCGCACGTAGTAAACTGCGTGCTGGGACGGATCGAAGTCCGGATCGGTCCAGACCGCGCTCAGTTGGGTGTCGCCGATGGTGTTAGTGTAGCTCGCATTCTTCACGTCGACCGTATTGCCAACGGGCGGCAATTTGCCAGGAGGGACCGTGTGATAGTTCGTCGATACGTGAACACCGTCAGTGCTCACGATCTTGACGACCTCCCCCTTCGTTCCCGCCGGCTTGCGGCCGTCGGACCAGGCAACGTCGTAGATCTTCTCCCAGGGGTAGCCGTTCTTGTACCAGCCCTTGATGATCTGGATGCGGTCCAGGTTGCCGCTGTCCGGGTCCTTCAGCGCCCAGACCGCGAACGTCGGGGCCTTGGCCCTGGCCGGCTTCGCGAGCGTCATCGGGAGCAGTCCCATCATAACCGCGTGGTCTGTCACCGCGCACCAGTCATACGGTGTCTTTTTTTGAACTGTATAACCACCGCCGGTGGACTTCTTGATGGGCTTGCCTTTACAGAACTTGTAGGCATCGTCCTGCGAATTACGCGTGCCCATGGCGAAGGCATCGGGCGAATCCTGCGTATGCAGGTGCTGCTCACCGAAATAGACGTTGTTCAGCGGGTTCTTGGTCCCGGAACTGAGGCCGGGTTCGCCGGCGGAGTCAGCTGCCAATGCTCCAGCCGTGAACAGCGCCGAGCACAAAAACGAGAACGTCAATAAGTTAATTCTTGTCCTCATGGTTTTGTCCCTCATATGTTTTGTTCCAATAACTGTCCGGTTTGTTCGTCATTGCGAGGAACGAAGTGACGAAGTAATCTCCATACTACTGCTCATATGCTTATGAGATTGCTTCGCTACGCTCGCAGTGACGGAGTGATTTGTTATTTCTTCGCCGTCTTCACTGCCTCGGGCGTGTACCAGATCGGAGACGTGTAGGCCCGCTCCTGCGTCGAGGTCGGTACGCCCTCGGGCAGGTCGATGCCGAAGCGGAACGCGTCATAGGTCGTCCAGCGCGGCGTCGGAATCTCTAGCACCCGCGAGTAATAGAACGCCTTGTGCGCCGGATCGAAATCCGGGTCAGTCCAGACCGCTCCCAGATCGGAGGCGCCTATGCTATTCGTCCAGTTGGCATTGGCCACGTCGACGGTGTTGCCAACGGCCGGCAACTTGCCCTTCGCGTCAGGCTTGCGGTCGCCGGACCAGGCGACGTCATAGACCCTCTCATGCGTCTTGCCCTGGGCGTCCATCCAACCCTTGACGAGCTGGATGCGATCGAGATTGGCCCCGATCGTATCGCGCAGCGCGTAAACCATAAAGCTCGGCGCCTTCGCACCCTTGGGCATCATCCGCAGGTCGCCGCCCATCGGTACGCCTTTTTCATATCCCACCACCGCCGGCATGCGGGAATTGAGGTCCTGGTCCGAAAATTCCCAGCCGCCAAACAAGCGCACGCGTATGCGTGGACCGGTCGTTCCGTAGACCTCTTTGCGCTGCATCGCATCGAAAATAGCGGCGCGGGTGTTCTCGGTGGCCCAGACGGCAGCGAGGCCCGAGGCGACCTGCTGCCAGCCCATGATCGAGCCGTTCTCGTTTTGCATGAACGGATGCGTCATCCGATCGGGTTTGGGTTCGTAGCCGGTATGCTTGCCAAAGAAATTGTCTTCCCCGGCGGTCGCCAGCGAGGTGTGGCTGTCGGTGGCGCCGATGATGCCGAACTTGTAGGGGTTGGTGCCAAGCTGCGTCTCGATCGCCAACCCGCGCTTCAATGCCTCACGCGCATATTCACCGGCCAGCATGTCGTCGGTCTTGGCTTCGCTGACGTCGAGGTTGCCGATCGCCCAGGTTTCGTAATCAGCGAACTCGTCGTCCGGCGAAAGGAACGGGTGCGTCTCGCCGTCGCCCTTGATCTGGGTTGCTTCGTAGAGCGGCTCCCACTTGTCGCGCTGCGTGACATAGGTCGTATCGAATTTCTTGCCGTTCCACTGCGCTTCCAGAGGGAACATGATGCCGTTCGACAGGTTGCCGTTGTGCGGGATCGCCAGCACTTCGCCACCGGTCTTTTCCTCATAATGGGTCAGATACTTCCACAGATCACGCGGGTCGGGGCTACCCTGCGGCGGCGTCATGGTGAAAGGCACGACCTGCCGCGCCCGGACCGGACCGTCGCGCATAATGACGACACGATGCATGTTGTTGCCTTTGATCAGCGAGGTCCACTCGAAGCCAATGAAGGTCGTGAAACGACCCGGATCGTTGAACGCCTCAGCCTCGTCGATGACTCTTTCCCAGAGATTCTTGTAGAGTTTCGAGCCCGGCGAATAGAGCGCCATCAACGCTGGATCCACTTTGCCCTGCGAGAAGTTTCCTATCAGATCCATCGCCGCCTGAACCGCCGCGTCTCCACCTGCCGCGAGCCCCTTGTTCCAGCGGGCGCCCTGTTCGTAGGCAAGCACTTCCGGCTTGCCGGCCGCAAGATCGCCCACCAGGCCCATGCCATCGGAATGATCGGCGACCACCAGCCAGTCCAGCGGGCGCGACAGCCGCACCGCCTGTCCGGTGGAGGACACCACTTCTTCACCGCGCGCGAACCGATACGCGTCGCGAGGCGGCAGGCGGTTGCCGAACAGACCCGCGTCCATCGAAAGCGAGGTGTGCAGATGCGAATCGCCCCACAGCGGCTGCTCGGGGAAACTGCGCTTCGCATAGGGCGAATAGACCTTGCCGGGATAGGCGCCGGACAACGTTGCCGGCGTCGCAGTACCCGCGTCCTGCGCCACAGATGCGGTCGTTATTGCGGACAGGCTTATGGCTATGCAGGCCGGTATAATTTTTTTCATTGTTTCATGAAAATTTCGGATGCTCATGGTCTTGTTCCTCATGGTCTTGGTCCTCATGGTCTTGGTCTTTTTGTCGTTGCAATTCGCGCCTGTAGGAGCGGTCTCCTGACCGCGATAGCGTGCTACAACCATCGCGCCGAAGGCCGGCGCTCCTACCGTTATTTCTTAGCCGTCTTCATTGCCTCCGGTGTATACCAGATCGGCGATGAGTAAGCACGCTCCTGGATGGTCGCCGGTACACTCGTGGGCAACGGTAAATTGTTGCGAGCCGAGTCGTAAGTGCTCCAGCGTGGTGTCGGGATCTCGAGGACGCGCACGTAGTAGACGGCCTTCATCTTCGGATCGAAGTCTGGATCGGTCCACACCACACTCAACTGCGTATCACCGATGTCGTTTGTCCAGGTGGCTTTCTTTGTGTCTACCGTATTGCCCACCGGGGATAACTTACCGGTCTTGGAATCGATCTTGCGATCATCCGACCAGGCAACGTCATAGATCTTTTCAGCCGGGAAGCCGGTCCGCGGGTTGGACCACCCCTTGATGATCTGGATGCGGTCGAGATTGCCACTCTCCGGATCCTTCTGTGCCCAGACTGCGAAGGTCGGTGCCTTGGTGTTTTTAGGCTTCGCCGGCAGATCCTGACCCATGGGCACGCCACCCTTGTAGGCCTTCTCGACAAACTTCTTGTCCTTGACCAGGTTGCTCGGATAGCCCCAGCCGCCGAAAAAGCGCAGACGAATCAAGGTACCCGTGGTGCCGTAGGTTTCCTTGCTCTTCATGCCGTTCCAGATACCGTCTCGGGTGTTCTCCGTGGCCCAAACAGCAGTGGCGCCGGCGCTGGAGACGGTGAACCCGTTCTCGCCGGTCGCGTTCGGCACCGGGTTGAGACGTTTCTGTGGCGTGTCGTCCAGGTTCCCGTGGGCACCGTTCCAGTCCCACTCCTCATTGCCCTGGTAGCCGGAGTGCACATCAGCGCCTGCAACGACCCCCATTTTGTAAGGATTGAAGCCCACCTCGTTCTCGATCTTCATGCCTTCGACCAGGCCCTGACGGTAGAAGCCACCTTTGATCTGCGATGGCGTGCCGAGGCTGATCAGGCTTGGGAACGGCTCAAAATTCGCAAACTCGTCGTTGGGCGAGAGCCACGGATGCGCCTCGGAGTTACCCTTGGTCTGGTGAATCTCAAACAACGGTTCATTCTCACTCTGGCGCCTTGCGTATCGTGTGTTCATATAGACGCCCAAGTTACGCGACGCGTATTTCTTATCCTTTGGCGTGCCCATGAACATCCGCTCCGAGAACATCCAGCCATCCGAAACGTTGGAGTTATGCGGGATAGCAAAGACGTCGATACCCTCCATTTCGCGCTGAACTTCGAGATAGGTCCAAAGATCCTGCGGCAACACCGAGTCGAAGGAGGAGAACGGAGTCGACGCCGGCTTATCCTTGAAGAACACGTTGCGGTGCATGTTGGCGCCGTTCGGGATCGAGGTCCATTCATAAGCATACAGCGCGGTGAATTTGCCCGGATCGTTGTGCTTGTCAGCTGTCTTGATGAACCTCTGCCACATGTCCTTGCGAAGCTCAGGTGTAACGTATTCCGGTAATGGTTCGGATTGCACAAGGGTCTGTATCAGCTTTTGAACAGCAGGTCCGGCTTTCGAAGGGTCTTTGACGCCCGCGACAATCTGCTTGGCGAAGTCCGTTTTAGAGAGGTCGCTCTTCGGGTTAGCGAACTCTTTCAGTACGCCGTAATATTCCGAAT
>Ga0209271_10000807_pt1 | contig 10943 bp, 12 predicted proteins | sample tdAd002_FD_187123 | JGI IMG/M metagenome (GOLD analysis project Ga0209271, IMG submission 187123) | Marine sediment microbial communities from the Atlantic coast under amendment with organic carbon and nitrate - tdAd00.2 (SPAdes)... | ecosystem: Environmental > Aquatic > Marine > Coastal >... | reverse complement strand
ATCGCCTTTTCCGAGTCGAGCATGCCCTCGTCCATATTCACGTCGATGATCTGCGCGCCGTCTTCGACCTGGGTTCGTGCGACCTGCACCGCGGCACCGTAGTCGTTGGCCTCGATCAGGCGTCGGAATACCGCGGAACCTGTCACGTTGCAGCGCTCACCGACGTTTACGAACAAATCGTCCGGGCCGATGTTGAGCGGCTCGAGACCGGACAAGCGGCAGCGCACAGGAACCTCGGGGACGGCCCTGGGAGAGACGCCCTCCACGACTTCTCTCAAGGCACGAATGTGGTCTGGCCTTGTGCCGCAACACCCGCCCGTCATATTGATGAGCTTGCTACTCGCAAACTCCTCAATGATCCCGGCCATCTGTTCGGGCGTTTCGTCGTACTCACCAAATTCGTTCGGCAACCCGGCGTTTGGGTGCGCGCACACGCGCGTGTCCGCAACGCGTGCCAGCTCTGCGACATACGGCCGCAGGTCCGCGGCACCCAGGGCACAGTTGAGACCGATCATGAACGGATCAGCGTGCCGCACGGAATTCCAGAAAGCTTCTACCGTCTGCCCCGACAGGGTGCGCCCCGACGCGTCGGTAATCGTGCCCGAGATCATTACGGGCAGGGTCACGCCTGACCTTGCGAAACTGCGTTTGATCGCGAAAATCGCCGCCTTCGCGTTCAGAGTGTCGAAAATTGTCTCGACCATCAGGAAGTCAACGCCGCCCTGGATCAGTGCTGTCGCGGCTTCTTCGTAGGTCTCGACGAGACCCGCGAAACGGATGTTGCGGTAACCCGGATCGTTGACATCGGGTGAGATCGAGGCTGTGCGATTCGTAGGACCGAGCACGCCGGCAACATAGCGCGGACTGCCGGTGCGCTTCGCATGCCCATCTGCACACGCGCGCGCGAGCCGAGCTGCCGCGAGGTTGAGTTCGGCCACAAGATTTTCCATGCCGTAGTCGGCCATCGACGGCGCATTGGAATTAAACGTATTGGTTTCGATGACATCAGCACCGGCTTCAAGAAAGGCCGTGTGAATTTCCCGGATCACCAACGGCCGCGTCAGCGTCAATAAATCGTTGTTGCCCTTAAGGTCTCGCGACGAGTCACGAAAGCGTTCACCGCGATAGTCTTCCTCGGCCAGTCCGTAGCCCTGGATCATCGTGCCCATCGCCCCGTCGAGCAACACGATGCGCTCGTCCAGGCTCTGCATCAATGAATCGATTCTATCCTTGCGTTCCATCCAGGTTCCTTCAGGCAGCTGCCGCTGCAGGTCTTACGCCGAGCGCGTGACAGATAGCCACTGTCAGCTCGGAGCGATTCAGTGTGTAGAAGTGAAATTCATCAACACCCTCGGACTGCAGTCCGCGTACCTGCTCGATGGCAACGCTCGCCGCGATCATCTGACGCGTTTCCGCGTCATCCTCCAGACCGGCAAAGCGCTCGCTAAGCCAGTTGGGGACGCTCGCGCCGCAACTTTCGGCGAAGCGCTGCAGTTGCGGGAACCGGGTGATCGGCAAGATGCCGGGCACGATGTGTGTGTCGATGCCGGCCGCACCGGCAAGATCACGAAACCGTAAATAGACGTCGACGTCGAAGAAGAACTGCGTAATGGCGCGCGACGCTCCAGCGTCGATTTTGCGTTTCAGGTTTTCAAGATCGGCTATCGGGCTGGACGCCTCCGGATGGACTTCAGGGAAGGCAGCAACCGAGATATCGAAGTCGGCCACCTTCTTGAGGCCTGCCACCAGGTCGGACGCGTAGGCGTAACCGTCCGGGTGTGGAACGTAGCCTTTCGACTCGCCTGGCGCGTCTCCCCGAAGCGCAACCAAATGTCGTATACCCATATCCCAGTAGTCGCGTGCAATCTCATCGATCTCTCCACGGCTCGCACCTATACAGGTCAGGTGCGGCGCAGCGGTCAAATCGGTTTCGGCAACAATGCGTTCGACCGCCGCGTGCGTGCGCTCGCGTGTCGAGCCATCAGCACCATAGGTAACCGAAACGAAGCGCGGCGACAATTCCTTGAGCCGCTGCACGGAATCCCAGAGTGTCGCTTCCATTTTTTCCGAATGCGGCGGGAAGAATTCAAATGAAACCTGGACGTCGTTTGTGGACATAGTCGCAGAACTCAGGCCGCGGCCGATTCATGATCTGCCGGCGATGCAACGCCGAGAATCCAGCGGGGATCCCTGGCAGGAACATGTCGCGGCGATGCGAGTCGCAAACCGGCCGCTCCGCACCAGACGGCAATCTGTTTTTCGAAGTTGGCGACATCGGCTACATCCCGATCGCCTGTTTTTGACAGCAGCAACAGCCTGCCACCGGACTTGAGGATGCGTCGTGCCTCCTGGATCGCGACCATCGGCCGCTCGGCGTCGTTAAGGACGTCGTCGAGGATGACCGTATCGAACTCGCCATCGGCAAACGGTAGCTCGTACATGTCGCAGTTACGAAGCGAACAGTTCTCGACACCTGCCAGCAGGAGTTCGGCCCGGGCGAGTTGCCTGGCATCGGCATTGACGTCAACGCCAACAGCACGTTGCGCACGAGAGCCGAGTAACTTGAGAATGCGGCCCTGCCCGCTGCCGATATCGATGAGATCGCCGAGTGGCATCGTAACGGTCAACTCGATCAGCGCGCGATGCAGGCTGCGCACATTTTCGTCATCCTTCTCGGGAACGGCGAGCCCCTGTTCTGCCCGCAGTGCACACAGCTTGTCGAAGTCACGTTCGTAGGCAGGCTCATCGACAGGCAGCAGGGCGAACAACCGGCGTCGCTGAGCCGCCTGCTCGCTACCCAGCGGTACGCGGTAGTAGACGAAGTGCCCTTCGCGAAATCGCTCCAGCAGTCCCGCATCGCAGAGCTGCTTCAGATGCTGGGAGATGCGTGGCTGGCTTTGCGCCATAACCCGGGTCAGCTCAGAGACTGTGCACTCACCGCGCACACAGAGCGCCAGCAGGCGCAGCCGAATGGGGTCGGCGAAGGCCTTGAGGTGAGTAATCAGTTGCTCAGTGCTGTTTTCCATAAAATATAAGAATATAAATATTTCTTTATATATAAGACCAAAAAAAGCATATCACATCGTTGCATGTAAAGTGCATCTGTCAGCGACAAATTTGCATCTCCATTAACAAGCACCCCAAGAAAGGAGATCAGGATGGAAGGTTTAGGGTTCGGAATAGCGGCATTTGCCTTTTGGGCATTTGTCGCGTCCTGTGTTATCGGCGGTATCTGGTTTGCGATTCGCGAGAAGGAAGCCCAACACGAAACGCTGCGCAGGATTATCGAAAGCGGCAAGGACGTGAACGTAGAACTTATCGACCGGGTTATGAATGATGGTGACAATTCGGATGGGGCCCGGGACCTCAAGGTTGCTGGCTACATCACAATGTCTGCCGCCCCGGGGCTTATGCTGCTCGGCTATGTTTTGGAAGTCGCAAGCGACAACGACAAAATATTCACAGTACTGCTCGGCGTCAGCGGGCTCGTATTCTGTGTGTCGATCGGCCTACTGGTCGCGGCAAAGGTCGTGGAGCGCTCGAAAGCGTCAAGTGACGAGAAACCCCTGATCTAGGCTGCAAGCGAAACCGCTTTGTCTGCACAAGACCAATTGCTCCGCAAGAGCCCGGAACCCCTGCTCGTCTCGTTGGTGCGCAAGGGTGACCACGACGCATTTGCAGAGCTCGTGCGCCGGCGCGAGGTCTGGGTGCGCACCTTGCTTTTGCGTTGCTGCAGTGACCCGACGCTGGCCGACGACCTGGCCCAGGCAGCTTTCATGCAGGTATGGAACACGATCGGTCAGTTGCGGCGTACAACCCGATTCGGCCCATGGCTAAAGCGGCTGACCATCAATACCTGGCTGCAGCACATACGCCGCAATGATCCGCTGCGGCATGCGGATGACGATACTGACGCGGCCAACAACGCCGAGGATGCAACGAGTATTGGTATGGACCTCGACGAGGCGTTGGCCACGCTAAAAGAGCCGGTAAGGCTTTGTATCGTGTTGTCGTACCACGAAGGGATGACGCACGATGAGATTTCCGACTTCACGGGATTGCCGGCGGGCACCGTGAAGTCAAACATTCGACGGGGCGCGGAGCGGCTGCGGGAATTACTCGCCGCATACGCTGACGCGCCTCGCGGGGAGTATTCGAAATGACTGGTGACAGGGATCCAGGACTGCAGGCGCTTTTTGATGCCGCTCCGCGTGCGTCAGCAAACAGTGAGTTCGTCGCACGGGTCGTGGCTGATATCGACAGGCAGAGGCACAAGACTATTCTCGGCTGGCTTGCGGCCGGCGTATTGCTCGTGCCCGTCATTTGGTGGTTAACCGGCCCGGTTGTGAGCACGCTCAACCTTGCGACGCAATTAATGCCCGACTCGCTGATTGAAATCGAAACCAACTGGCTCGCGCAGATCGTTGCTCCGATAAATAGCGTAACTGGCGCTGCCGGGTTGTTGTTCCTCGCCGGGTGGTTGCTCTACCGCAAGATATCGTCCTGACGCCGCCTCGCCCTAGACGGAGCGGCGGGGCAGCAACCGCATGTCGCTCAGCGCCTGCCGAAGAGCAGCCGCAAATCCCATGTCGTCGAGACGGTAATACTCCACCTTCATCGTCAATGCGCTGCCGAAAATGATGCTGACGAGCGTCAGCAGCGAGCCGAAAGCAAGTGTCGACATGCCGGTTATGCCCTGCCCGATCGTGCAGCCAAGAGCGAGCACGCCACCAAATCCCATGGCGATACCGCCGGTCATGTGCCTCAGCATGTCACTTTTGTCGGAGAACGTTTCCAGCCGATAACTGCCCGTCAGGATCGCGTAAAGGAACGACCCCGCGATGACACCGAAGACGGCCGCCACACCGAAGCCGATAGTGGAGCCGGTAAACGTCAACAGGTACATCAGACTCTCGCCGGTGGGGGCGACAAATGTAAATGACTCAAAACGCACGGGATCGAAGTCATCCAAACCGATCACGCCGGTCACGTACCACCCCGCAGGAATGATCAGGCCAATCACGATGCCTGCAAGAATATTGTCAAAGCTGCGGCGAAAAGACCTGGCTGCGAATGCAAAGACGACGAAGCTGCCACCGAGAAGAATCGTGGTTGCCCAGTTGATCGCATCGACATTCTCGATGCCGATGGCCGTAGCGATCATCGTGCCGATACCCTGATCCGACATGCCGCTGGCGGCAAGGCCGATGTTGGTGGTCTCGAAAACATTCACCCTGACCAGGGCGAGCAAACCACGCATCGTCATGTAGGCCGTCAGCCCCAGCAAAAGAAGCACGACGAGCGACTTGAGATTGCCGCCGCCAACTCTCACCAGTGTTCGCTGCCCGCAACCCGATGCAAGCGTCATGCCGATGCCGAATAAGAGGCCGCCGACCAAGTGGCCCAGCCACCCTAAATTCGGCGACAGGTACATCGCCTGGCTCATGTCTATCTTGCCGCTTGCCTGTAGGGACTGCGTGGCAAGGATCGCAATACCGATCGCGAGTAACCATGCTCTCAGCCGATCTTTGCTACCAAAGTTCACCCAGTCGCTGATTGCGCCCATGGTGCAAAAATTCGTCTTGTTGACGACGGCTCCGAACAGCACGCCAATACCGAAACTCAACACTGCGACACGATGGACGACTTCCCACTCGCTCATTCACTGTCCCCGGCTGGCGTCACGTAGACTCCCTCTTGTTTCTGCATCCCCTGTCGCTCGGCAAAAACCCGGAACTCCATGTTGAAATAGTGGCGGCCCTCGACGTACTCACCCAGCAACAGAAACTCTTCGGGCGTTTTCACCATCCCCAGATGACGGTAAATTTCGGCACCGTCCGTGCCGACGAAGGACATGACCGGCGTCATGAAGATCTTGCGGTGCTCGGCAAACACCTTTGACGGTAACGTGATGCCGTCAAAGTCGCTGAGTTCCACGTCTCCATGGATATCGACGGCAATATTGACGAAACGCGCACGATACCAGTCCTGGACGCGCACCTGGTTAAACACCTTCCTGCGCATGTGTTCGCAAAAGGTGCAAGCTTCGGCCTCGAAGAACAAAAGCATGCCGAGCTTGCCCTCAGCGCGTGCCGTTTCCATTTCCTCGGGAAGATCACCGAAAGTGGCGGTAAAAAAATGTGCGTATGGATCCCGAGTTTCCTCAGCAACACTGTATGCGGCAGCCAACGCCAGCACGGTAGCCAGGACAATTCGGACAAGAGCGCCCGAAGCCGTAGCTCCGGGCGCTCTATGCAGTGCAGGCATTTTCATCACGTGTTACTGGGACCAGATCCCCGTAATCTGAATCGCCAGTCGGTCGTCGATTCCGTCGACATTCGCGTTAGGGCCGGCCCCACTTGGGAAATTGACGGCATCACCCGAACGCATCTCGTAGTTGATGGCAAGTCGCACCCGAGGATTGAAGAAATACTGGACACCGATCGTCGTGCGCTCGTATTCGATCTCGAACTGGTTGCCATCCAACCGGTTGTAGATATCGTAGCGAAGATCCAGTTCCCATTTGGACTTTGGAAAGCGGAAGCCGCCTTCAACGTAATATCCCGTCGCTTCAGCAAGCGCACCACTACCCGGTGCTCCGGGAACACCCTGTCCAGGGCCGATTCCGAACGTGGAGTTGTGCGGCGCCTGCCAGATCATGCCCTCGCCTTCCATGTACTCGCCGCTGAGACGCAAGCCATTGCGCAGGTACTTCACCCCAATTCCCATGCGGTCGCGATCATATTCCTCAGGATTATGGATCGTGCTGATGCGGCCGGATCCCCCGGGCCCACAGGCCGGGAAGACTGCTCCATTACTACACGTATCCGCGGACAGATCGGCAGTTCGCTTGCCCGACTGTGACCAGGTGAATATCTTCAGGCCCTGGCGACGCGGACCGCTGCCGCCGAAAATCTTCTCGGCAGAAAAGTACAGGTACGTGTCCTTGTTGTCGTCGTTATCCGAGAAATTCAGGCCGTTACCGTTACCGACCATCACGGCGTAGCTCAATTCCCAATCCTTGCCCACTTTGAACCAGTCAAATAGTTGCACGCCGACATCGCGAAATGCTCCAACACCCCGTTCGAACGCATTCAGGCGGGTTTCCGGTGGCAGCGTGGTCGGTGAATTGTTGGGCGTATACAGACGATTCGGATAGCGCTCGAGCAGCATCTGCTGCGTTACCCACGTGAAGTTGATGTAGTCAAATACGTGGATGGCCTGCAAACCTTCCTCGGCGCCGGGGTGCTTGAACAAGCCGGCACGAACTCGTGCACCTTTCAAGTGATTGAAGGTGATGCTGGCGTCGGTTGCCTTGGCAAATGACCCTTCTGGCTCCGTAATGCCATTGTTGCCCATCTCGAGCAATAGGAAGTAGTTGATCTTCTGATCGAGCGGCATGGCGACACCACGCACGCCGATGCGCGCGCGATTGACGTTGAACGCACTTTGCGAATCGAGGTTCGGGCCGATCAGCTTAGGCGGGATATAGGCTCCGCCAGGATTCGGGTCACTCGAGTCCTCCTGATACTGGACCTGGACGAATCCCCAGACCTTGGCCAGTTGTTCGGCGCCTTCCGGTTCCGTTCCCTGCAGCTCCAGCCAGTTTGCGGCATTGGCATTTGCTGACAACAGCAGCCCGGCTGACAAAACACCAATCAGCAGATGCCTGAATTTGTCTATTTGTCTCACGTGTATCCCCTTTTGGTAGTGCAATAGCAGTGAATGCTGAATTTTTTTATGGCTTTGCCAGCATGTATCCCTGGTCGACAAGTTCCTTGATGCGAACGATGCCGCCCTTACCCGACGAAGCATGGCTATTGATCTTCACCGGCACACCGAGAGTGTTGGACATGTTCTCGATCGTGTTTTGGCATGCAAAGAAACGCACGCCGTTTTCAACCAGGCCATCGATGCGTCCTTCATTGCTGTTGCCCTCGAACAGCAGGCGCAACCCGGCACTGAATGCGACAATTTCGACATCAACCTGGTCTGTCCCGTAAGCCTTGAGAATATTGTTGGCCACGTTGAGTACGAGCGTTTGCTTGGACGGATCCATGTCGCTGATCTGCAGCACGAACTTGTGCTCTGCAAACGGTTTTTCCTCCTGGGCGAGGACCGCCTGGGGCGCCGCGAGCGCAAACAGCGCGATCAGCGTCGCGCCGAGGCCCAGTAATCTGCGAATCTTCATAATTAACCTCCTGACTGCATGTAAAGCCCGAATCTCTTAAGTATTCGAGACCGTTACGGCCGCACTTCGTACAGCTGTATTACCGTGTGACGTTGGAAGTGGGCAGATTAATCCCTTAGGCTTGAAATTAATCGCCCGACGTCGGCATATCGATGTGCTTTCAGGCTATAAGGCGGTTGCGGGAATATTCAGGCCGGGTCGCGCGTCTGAACAAGTGGAGTACCACCTTCGGGGGAGGTTGGTTAATGGCTGCGAGCATGATATTTGGAATCAACCAGCGCCGAGCGTTCCGCAAGCTGATCTGTAATTGCCGGGAACGGCTGTACAGAATGGCCTACGCGTGGACTCACGATCCGTACCTTGCGGACGATCTGGTCCAGCAATCAATTTACAAGGCGCTGAGTAATCAAAAGCAACTCAAGGAACTGGGGGCGGCCGAAGCATGGCTCTTCCGGATCCTGTCCAACTGCATGAAGGACCACTATCGTGCGAAGCGCGATGTGGTGTCACCGGACAACCTGGTTATCAGTGAGAGCGGGACGCCGGAACGAATGACCGAGCAGCAGCAACTGGTGGAGAAAGTACAGAACGCTGTTCGACAGCTGCCGCTGGCGCAGTGCCAGGTAGTGACACTGGTGGATCTGGAGGGATTCGCCTATGCGACAGTCGCAAACATATTGGATATTCCGGTCGGCACGGTAATGAGCCGTCTATGCCGGGGTCGGCGCGCGCTCAAGGAGCACCTGATCGATGTGCGGCCTGGAGTGCAGGCGGGCCGGACAGCAACATTGACGAGAGTGAAATGAAAAAGGACGAACATTTTTCCGAAGAGCAATTGAATGCGCTTGTGGATGGCGAACTGGATCCTGAGGAGCGGAGTGTTCTTTACAACCATTCCGAGCACCAGCCGGACCTCGATATGCGCATCTGCAAGCAACGCAAGATCAAGGAACTGGTCAAGCACGCTTACGAAGACGTTCCGCAAGTGGAACGCCCGCGCGCGCGGCCGTTGTCCCGCAGAGGCCTGTTCAGCACGGGACTTGCTGCCGGCATACTGCTCGCAGTGGGACTGGTGATCGGTGTCGTCGGCCATAGCCTGGTCGAGCGAGAATCACTCAACGGGGCCGCTGCTGTCGCGACGCGGGCGGTGGCCGAGCGGGAAAACTACTTGCTGCACGTTGTCAGCGGTGATCCCGAGCAAATGTACGCTGCCCTGGAACAAGCCAGGTTCCTGCTTGATGCTACCGGCGAAGGAGAAGTCGGCCACGTTGAGATTATCGCCAACGAACGCGGCATCGACCTGTTGCGCAGCGACGTGACGCCGTTCGCCCGGGAAATTGCGGATCTGCAGAGACAGGACGTCATCTTTTATGCCTGCTCGAGAACAATCGAACGCCTCAATGAAGAAGGAATCGAAGTCGTTCTCGTGCCCGATGCGCGCCAGGAATACACGGCGATCGATCGTGTTGTGTCACGGATGCAGCAAGGGTGGAAATACGAAAAAATCTGATTCAGCCGCGCTCGACAGCGCGCGGTGGGGGGACAACAATGCACACGACTCTGAAGGTACTGGCACTTGTATATCTTGCGGGCACGTCTGGAGCTGCGGTTGCTCAGGAAGAGGACGCAGGCCACAGCAACGATTACCGCACGTTTCACGCCAACGGGGAGATTGAATACGGTTCTATTGATGACTCCTACACAGCCGACCTCGTTCTGTATCTCGCCGGTAACCAGTTCATGGTCATGGAAGAGCTGATCACCGACTTCCAGAAAAACCACCCGGAAATCGAAACGGTGTATGTCGAGACCATCCCGCCCGGCCAGATATTGAATAACCAGCTACTCAAACAGGGTGAGGTCGAGGGCCAGCAGACGGCCATGAACCCTGACGTTTTCGCCAGCGTCAACATCGGTCATCTCAAGAAGCTCAAAGGCGAAGGACTGATGGAAAAGCACTCGATCTACATCCATAACAAGCTGGAGCTGATGGTCGCAGAAGGCAACCCGAAAAACATACAAGGGCCTGAGGACCTCGGCCGCGACGACCTCGTTCAGTCACACCCTAATCCGGTGACTGAAGGCATCTTCAAATTCTATGGCAGCGAGATGCTGAAGGATCTCGGCTTACACGAAAACGTCACGGCTGGCGCCGAGTGCCGAAGCTGCTGGGCCATCGAAGACAAGACCTGGTTTACGTCACGCCACCACCGGGAAACACCCGATCGCATCGAGAAAGGCGAGGCAGATGTGGGCATTGTGTGGACGACCGAAGTCGTGCACGCCAAGGCCGAAGGACGCCCGATCGACGGTGTCTCTATTCCGGCACCGTTGAATAAACTGGACAAGGTCAATTACGCCGTTGGCATCATGAGCAACGGGCGCAATCCCGACAACGCCGCGCGCTACATCGAATACCTGGCAACGGATGACGCCCAATCCATTTACCAGAGCTATGGGTTCATTCGGGCGTCGAGCGACGAACTGGCGCTGAAACCACTATGAAGATGGCCAGCCGGGGCGCGGGCAAAGTGCTGCTGGCAGGGTTGTTCGCGTCATTCGCCCTGCCCTCGGCGGTCGCACAGGAAACGTTGGTCACGTTTCGCTCGCTTGCACCAGGCGTTGCACTCGAAATGGCCCAGGCATCGCTTGAGCATTGCCGCGATGCTGGCTACCAGGTCTCTGTAGCAGTCGTTGATCGCTTCGGCGTGACACAGGTCGTGCTGCGAGATCGCTTTGCCGGTCCGCACAC
>Ga0209271_10000806_pt1 | contig 10955 bp, 9 predicted proteins | sample tdAd002_FD_187123 | JGI IMG/M metagenome (GOLD analysis project Ga0209271, IMG submission 187123) | Marine sediment microbial communities from the Atlantic coast under amendment with organic carbon and nitrate - tdAd00.2 (SPAdes)... | ecosystem: Environmental > Aquatic > Marine > Coastal >... | reverse complement strand
GCTGATTTTTATCTGACCAAGTGAAGCTTCCAGGATGAAGCCCTGATTAATGCCGTTCTTGATTTAATCGGCAACGCGGAAGAATAATTTTTTCAAAAAAAATATTCTTTTATACGGCAGATTCCGCTCTGGTTTATGATCTTAAACTAATAAGTAAAAGGATATCACATTGAATATTGGCATTGTTAACGATCTGGAAATCTGTATAAAAAGTCTGCAGCAGGTACTGGCCTCTGCACCAGAGCACCGGGTTGTCTGGGTTGCCAGAGACGGTCAGGAAGCAGTTGATCGCTGCAGGGAACTCACTCCGGATCTTATCCTGATGGATCTGATCATGCCTGTTATGAACGGTGTAGAGGCTACCCGTAAGATTATGCAATCTACTCCCTGCCCAATACTGGTAGTTACATCAACCGTCTCAGGAAACTCTGCCAAAGTGTTTGAAGCAATGAGCGCCGGCGCTCTCGATGCTGTGGCAACTCCGGTAATAGGCAAAATGGATGAAACTGTAATTGGTGAGGAGTTATTAAAAAAAATCCGCCGAATAGGCCAGCTGACAGGAAGTTTGCATAGAAAACCTGAGAAATCCAGGTCTATTGCAAAACCAAAAGTACAAATTGATGGAATTAACCTTGTTGTATTAGGATGCTCCACAGGAGGGCCTAACATTCTCATTGAAATCCTTTCTGCCCTGCCTGAAAAACTTCCTGCATCCATAATCATAGTTCAGCATATGGACAAACAGTTCACCCCTGGACTTGTCCAATGGATTGACTCCAAGATCAACCTGCCGGTTAGCGTTGCACGCGCTGGCGACATACCGGAACCCGGCAAAGTACTTATGGCCTGCACCGATGACCATCTTGTCATGACCTCAACATTGACCTTGTCCTATACAGAAGAACCCAAAGATAATTTTTACCATCCTTCGGTTGATGTATTCTTTTCCAGTGTTGCCCAATTTTGGCCCGGTGAAGGTGTTGCTGCCCTTCTGACAGGCATGGGCAGGGATGGGGCAGAAGGTCTTCTTGCACTTCACAATCGTAACTGGTATACAATTGCCCAAGATCGGGATTCAAGTATTGTATATGGCATGCCCAAGGCGGCAGCCAAACTTGGAGCAGCAACAGACATCCTGCCTGCAGGCAAAATAGGCAAAGCTATCAGCAATTATATCCTTGCCAATCAGAGTAAAAAATAATGAGCAAAACCAACAATTCAAAAATTTCTCTGGAACATTATCAAATTACCGTACTGCTCATTGATGACCAGGTAATGATTTCAGAGGCAGTTCGACGAGCCCTCAGCAGCGAGAAAGATATTGAATTTCACTACTGCCAGGATCCCACAAAAGCGATAAAACTTGCCGCTGAAATCAATGCGACTGTTATTCTTCAGGATCTTGTAATGCCTGAGGTTGACGGACTTATGATGGTACGTTACTTCAGGGTGAACAAGGCCACCGCAAAAATTCCTATCATTGTCCTGTCGACGAAAGAGGAAGCCTCCATAAAAAGCGAGGCATTCACGCTTGGTGCCAATGATTACATGGTCAAACTTCCTGCCAAGATTGAAATGATAGCGCGAATCCGTTACCACTCTAAGGCTTACATCACTCAACTTGAAAGAGACGAGGCATTCCGTGCTCTTGAAGAGAGCAGGGAAAAGTTGGCCGAGGCCAACCTTGCCCTGCAAAAATTATCCTCCCTGGACGGCCTGACCGGTATTGCCAACCGCAGAAGCTTTGACGAAACGCTACAAAAAGAATGGAATCGATCTATACGGGGCGAGAAATCGATTGGGCTCATTATGCTCGATATTGATTTTTTTAAGCTCTACAATGATCATTATGGACATCAAGGTGGGGATGATTGTCTTAAAAGGGTTGCTAAAGGCCTTGAATCCGCCATTCATCGTGAGACAGACCTCCTGGCCCGTTACGGGGGAGAGGAGTTTTCGACGGTCCTGCCGGATACGGATTTAAACGGGGCAATCAAAGTGGCGGAAGAAATGCGCCTGACAATCAAAGATTTAAGAATTGAACATGCAAAATCCAAGGTCACTGATATTGTCAGCATCAGTATCGGCGTTTCTGCTGTTATCCCCTTACAGGGAATGAACCAGGAAGTTCTCATTGCTGCAGCTGACCAGGCCCTCTACAAGGCCAAAGAAGAAGGTCGTGACATGGTTAAATCAGGCAAGGTCACAGACATCTCCGATTAACATTTTGCATGCTTCTCTTTTTTTGAAATACAGCAACAATCATCTGCTTAGGAATTATTAATGCCCGGCATTCATCTTTATACCGGCAACAGGCTTGAAATACTTGCCGGCAAACTTGCCGAACTCCTCAATTCTGATCCTCTCCCGCCTTTAGAGAAAGAAATCATCCTCATTCAGAGCAGGGGAATGGCGCGCTGGTTAGCTTTGAAAACTGCCGGCCGTTTAAATATCTGGGCTAATTATGAATGCCCATTTCCTAACACCTTTATCCGTAATATCTACAAGCTGTTCATGCCGGAAATTTCTGATTCCTCACCCTATAATAAGGAATTTATCACTTGGCATCTGATGGATATAATTCCTGAACTCCTGCGAACTCCTCATTTTAAAAAAGTGCACCACTACCTTGAAGCGGATAATGGGCTTAAACTCTACCAACTGGCGCATGAAGTTGCTGATTTATTTGACCAGTACACCCTTTTCAGGCCGGATATGGTTCTGGGTTGGGAAGCTGATACAAATACACCTTCTGCTGAACATCGATGGCAACACATCTTATGGTCTCACCTCATAGAAAGACTGCAAAAAAATAAGAAGATCTTCGAGTTTCACCGGGCCAGACTTTTAAGTTACTTTGAAGAGAAACTCCTGGATTCCGATTTTGATACAGGGCAACTCCCAGGAAGAATCTCCGTCTTTGGGATATCATCCCTGCCCCCTTATCATCTGAGAGTCCTTTCAGCTCTGGCGCACCATATAGATCTGCATGTTTTTATCATGAATCCCTGCATGGAATTCTGGTTTGATATTATTGCAGACAGGGACATTGTAAAAATAAGCAGGGAAGCAGCACCCACTGAGGAACTGCTGCATCTGGAACATGGCAACAACCTTCTGTCATCAATGGGACATCTCGGAAGAGATTTTCTCGCAATGTTTCAAGGATTAGAATGTACGGACCAGGAGTTCTTCCAGGATCCAGGCTCAGGATCTCTCCTATCATGCATCCAGCAGGACATACTTTATTTACGTGGAAATCCCGGTTCTTCACTCCACTCATCTGTTGCCAAAAAGAAAATCAAAAACAGCGATACCTCGATCACTTTTCAATCCTGTCATAGTCCCATGCGCGAAGTTGAAATTCTCCATGACCAGTTATTGGCTCTTTTTGACCAGTCTGCTGAAAGCGAACCCATTGAGCCAAAGGATATTATCGTCATGGCCCCGGACATAAACGAGTATGCCCCTTTAATCAGGGCAGTATTTGATGCCGGCAACTCATCTGTCAACAGGATGCCCTATAGCATTTCAGATCAATCAATCAAGAAATCCAGCAAATACATCGATGCTTTTTTTGAAATCCTGTCACTTTCCAAAAGCCGCTTCAGCAGCATTGATGTCTTTGGTCTTCTCAAAACAGAACCGATCAAAAACCGCTTCACCATAAATGACCATGAACTTCCCACTCTGGAAAGATGGATTTACCAAACACGCATATGCTGGGGGATTGACCAGGACCACAAGAAAGATATCAACCTTCCCAATTATGTTGAAAATACCTGGAGAGCAGGTCTCAACCGGTTGCTGTTAGGATATGCCACCACAGGAGACAATAAAATTCTTTTCGGAGATATTCTTCCTTATGACCATATAGAAGGAAACGATACAAAACTCCTTGGCAATTTCCTTGATTACACGGAATCTCTTTTTAATCTGGCGGAAATCCTTCTGCAAGAGCATACTCTTGCAGAATGGTCTGGCCTCCTCCTTCTTCTTAAAGATACATTCCTCCTTGCAGATGATTCATCTGAAACAGATGACAGGCTTCTGCACCAGTCGCTCTACGGCTTAAGAGAACTGCAATCTCAGACATCTTTCAATACCCTGGTGCCAATTGATGTAATTCAGTCATACTTACTCGACTCCCTTGAGCAACGTTACGCGACCATTGCCGGCGGCGCAGGTTTTCTGACCGGAGGCATCACCTTCTGTTCTATGCTTCCCATGCGGGCAATCCCGTTTAAAGCAATCTGTCTGCTGGGCATGAATGACGGTTTGTATCCGCGTCCAGGACGCAGAAGAAGCTTTGACCTCATGGCCCTGGACCCAAAACCGGGAGACCGCTCCAGGCGATATGACGACCGATACATGTTTCTCGAGACCATCCTTTCAACACGCAAAAAGCTCTATATAAGCTTTACAGGACAATCAATCCAGGATGGCAGTGAAAAACCTCCATCTGTTCTTGTCAGCGAACTCATGGATTATATTGAACAGGGATATGAAATAAAAAATCATAATAGTTCTTCATTTGAAATAATTAATCATCTTACCACACACCATAGATTGCAGCCTTTTCATCCTGATTACTACAATCCACAAGATAAGACATCACAGAAAAAATTCTTCAGCTATTCTGCAGAGAACTGTGATGCGACAGTTGCATTCACATCAAAACAGCATAGAGTATGTCCCGTTATTACATCCCCACTCTCTCCCCCTTCCGACACATACAAACAGGTTGAACTGAGTGAATTAATCAAGTTCTTCACTCATCCGGTCAGATATCTTATGATCAAAAAAATTGGCATTGCATCCATTGAAGAATCTCAGAGTCTCAATACCACTGAACCTTTTGTCGTTAAAGGTATGGAAAGATACCAACTGGAAAACGATATCCTGAAACATCTCATGGAAGGATACGACTGTGAAAAACTTTACCAGGTAAAAAGGTCAGCAGGCTTGCTTCCCCATGGAAAAATGGGCGAGATTCATTTCACCCGGACGGTATCTGCGGTGCAATCATTTAAAAGAAAGCTTGATACGTTGTTTTTGCAAAACAAACCGCAACATCAGGAAGTTAATCTTGATGTGAATGAGTTTAAGATCTCCGGGCGTTTGGATAATCTCATTGAGACCGGCATGGTTCAATACCGATATGCAACAATAAAGCCAAAAGATATAATCCGAAGCTGGATCAGCCATCTTGTGCTTAACAGCTTCAATAATCACGATAAGCCTGAGTCAGAAACGAATACTTTTCTTGCCGGCAGGGACAGAATTTATAAGTACAACCCTGTTTCAGAAGACAATGTTTACCTTGAACAGCTGCTTACCTTGTACTGGCAGGGCCTCTCGGAACCGCTGCATTTTTTCCTTCGGACTTCTTTTATTTTTGCCCAGGAGATTTATAAAGGCAAAAGTAAGCAGGAGGCACTACTAAAGGCTAATAGCGAGTGGGAGGGGAATGCTTATAATTTAATTGGTGAAAAAAAAGACCCCTATTATTCCCTTTGTTTTAAAAACATGGAGCTGGCAGATACGTTTTTCATGAGCCAGGCTCAAAAAATTTTCCTGCCGGTCTTCGAACACCAGACTCGATACACCTCTTAAGAAAATCTCTCTTTCGTAAAATCAGGTGCCTATGATTTTCTCAACAGCTTCTCCATATCTGGCACCGGTCTTTATAAGAATTTCTTCCGGGAGTGGGGGTGCCGGAGGCTTCTTATCCCAGTCAAGTGTTGTCAAATAATCCCGCAGGAACTGTTTGTCAAAGCTCGGTTGTCCGGTCCCCGTTGTATATTGATCCAAGGGCCAGAACCTGGATGAATCCGGGGTAAGCACCTCGTCAATGAGGATCAATTCTCCCTCGAACCAACCTAATTCAAACTTTGTATCCGCAATAATAATACCTTTGCTCAGGGCATAATCAGCAGCCTTCTGATACAATTTTATGCACATTTCAATAATTTTTGCAGCCTCATCTTTACCAACAATTTCTTCCATCTTTGCAATGGAAATATTTTCGTCATGCTCTCCCTGTTCAGCTTTCGTTGAAGGGGTAAACAGGGGTTTATCAAATTTATCTGACTCAACCATTCCTGGCGGCAGTGGAAAGCCGCAGACAGTGGTATCCTTTTGATATGCCTTCCAGAATGAACCTGAAAGATATCCCCTGACAATACACTCAATTGGTAAGGGTTTTGCCTTCTTGACCAGCATGCTTCTGTGGCGCAGTTCCTCCAAATACGGCTGACAGGCAGAGGGATATTTGCCAACATCCGCAGTAATCAAATGGTTAGGCAAAATATCGCCTAAAAAGTCAAACCAGAATAAAGAAAGTTCGGTGAGAACTTTGCCTTTATTGGGGATGGGGTCATCCATTACCACATCAAATGCTGAAATCCGGTCAGTGGCTACCATGAGGAGTTTGTTGTCAACTTCGTAAAGATCCCTGACCTTGCCACGATGGACAAGATTCAAACCCTTGAATTCCGTCTTAATTACAGGCAATTCTGACATTTTTCATCTCACTTGTTTTATTTTTCAAGTCTTTCAGCTTCCCTCTGGAAACAAACTCCTCATATCGTGCATTCCTAAACAGTTTAATAGAATTAAAATCCCAGCGGAGCCTTTAAATCCTGCACAACAGTATCACTGGATGTACCGGAAACGGTTTTAAGCAGTCCTTCCTTTTCATAAAACCCGATCAAGGGTGCTGTTTTATCGTTATAAGTCTGAAGCCGATGCGAAATTGCTTCTTCTGTCTCGTCATCCCTCTGGATAACGGCGCTGCCACATTTATCACATATCCCTTCCTGTTTTGTCGGGCTGCTTTTTACATTATAGATTGCCTGGCATTCTGTGTTCTCACAGGTTCTCCGTGTGCATAACCTGTCGAGGATTACATCCTTGGGCACATCGATGTTGACTGCCATATCAAGAGTAATATCCAATTTAGTCAGCAGCTCTTTCAGTGCTTCAGCCTGGGGAATTGTTCTTGGAAAGCCGTCAAGGAGAAAACCTTTTTGGCAATCGGATTCCTGCAGTCTTTTTTCCATTATTCCCATAATCAGGGAGTCAGGAACCAGATCGCCTCTCTTCATGTATGCTTCTGCCTCTTTGCCAAGCTCAGACCCAGCCTGGACCGCACCACGCAGAATATCTCCAGTGGAAATCTGGACTGAACCATCTATGGCTGTTAATCGTTTTGCTACAGTTCCTTTGCCGGCCCCCGGGGCTCCTAATAGTATTAACTTCATTGTGTTCCTCCAATTAATTGCTCTATTTTAAAGTGTAAAGTTGTATGAAATTTCGGCTGGCCACTATACCCGATTTCCTGGTGAGATGGTAGAGCAAATCGAGAAAAACTTAATCGAGAGAGACTCTCTCAATACCTGAACCAATCCCTCCTTTAAAGGCATAAATTATCCCACCTATAATTCCAACAAAAATCATGAAAAAGGTAGTTAATAAAGATAAGGCTAAAGCCTTTTCAGGTGTTGTAAACTCAGTGAGATAGAATAGAAAGGTCGCTTCCCTGACACCGATACCATTCACCGACGGGGCCACACCCATAATCAGTAAGATGGGAACAAAAAAGAAAAAGAAGCCTATGGGTATTTCAATAGAAAGACTTGTGGCCAGCAGAAAATTTACCATAATAAACGAAATTTGTCCCAAGACAGTGAGTGCGATACATTCGCCCAATATTCCTTTATGCTGACGGTACTCATACATTGTCCGGTAAACTTCCCTTATTTTTTCCAGAAAAATAGCAGGTAAGAGCGGGATATGCAGTTGGCAGAGGCCATCAACGATTTTTTTGTTAAAAATTAAAACAGCAAGTGTAATTGTCGCAGCAGTCAGCATCACAATGCTTCCCAGTATTTTATGAGAACCCTGTGCAATATCAAGGAAAAATATACTTGAAATACTGATAAGCAGCATTGTTACCAAACCAAAAAGTCGATCAACCACCACAGCACTGAATACCGTCACGCTTCCCTTTGAAGCCTTATACAGGTAGTAAGCCTTTACCATCTCACCCCCTATCGTGGATGGCAGGACATTATTAAAGAACAGGGCTATCAGGTTGACATAATATGTTGTTGAAACAGAAATTTTTGTACCGTGGACCTGGATAACGGAGCGAAGACGGAAAGCAACAGCCAGCAAACCTGTAAAAAAAACAAGAACGGCTAAAACAAAGTAGAGCGGTTGTATTGTTTTTAAATAATGAAAAACAGTCGGGAGTTGTCCCCTGAAATAATAAAGGATGGTGCCCATCAGGCTGAAGCTGACTATGAACCGTAAAAGGGTCAGCCATATTTTTCTCTTTTTGGTTGGAATGTGCTTTTCCATAGTATCGGTCAAACGACAAGAGAGAGCCAGGTTGCCACGAACAGGGTGAGGCTTATCAGGCCATTTAAGGTAAAGAAGGATAATTGTATCCTGGAAAGGTCCTTAGGGGTGACAACAAGATGCTGATAAAAAAGTGCTGCCCCGGTAAATAGAATGCCCATGTAATAAAAATAATTCAGGTCGGAGGTTATCCCGGTCAGTACAAAAAGGGCAAAGGCAATGACGTGAAATATTACGGCAATCCTGAATGCATTCCTGCGGCCAAACCTGGAGGGAAGAGAGAAAAGCCCTATCTTGGCATCAAAGTCGGCATCCAGGCAGGCATAAACTGTATCAAAACCTGCAACCCAGAACAAAACCCCGGCAGATAAGACAAAAGGATAATCTTGCAGGGAGCCGGAGACAGCAACCCAGCCGCCAAGTGGTGAAAAAGCAAGGGCCACTCCCAGAACAACATGACAGAGCCAGGTAAAACGTTTTGTAAGAGAATAAAAAAGAGTAAGTGCCAGGGCAAAAGGTGAAAGTATCAGGGTGAGCTGATTGAGATTATAACAGGCAAAGAAAAAAATTCCACCGGCCAGGATAACCATTGCCCATGCTTCCGGGAGTTTGACGGCTTTTGCAGGTAAAGCCCTGGAAGCTGTTCTCGGATTCAGCTCATCAAACTTGCGGTCAACAATCCGGTTAAACCCCATGGCGCAAGTTCGGGCGCCCACCATTGCCAAAACAATCCAGCCGAATGTTGCAGGACCGGGCACACCACGTGCTGACAGAAAGGCCCCCATGAAAGCAAACGGCAGTGCAAATACCGTGTGCTCAAACTTGATCATTTCAAGCAATATGGCAATCTTCTTCAACATTAAGCTTTCGTCTTTGACAAACTAATACCCTGCCAGCGTTTGAGGCCGTCAATCTCAAATCCCAGCAGATCCGCCATTCGTCCGGCAAAAAAGGTTGCCATTTCCTCAAGATTATCCGGATGATGATAAAAAGAAGGCATCGGGGGACACACTACAGCACCTGCATCGTGCACTTTCAGCATGTTTTCCATGTGGATACGGTTAAATGGGGTCTCCCTGACAGCAAGCAACAGTGGCTTTTTTTCTTTCAGCATTACATCTGCAGCGCGGTGCACAAGATTTTTAGCTATACCGTTTGCAATTGCCCCAAGTGTTCCCATGGTGCACGGCAAGACAAGCATTGCATCAAATTTGCTCGAACCGCTCGACATCGGTGCTCCAAAATCATCTTTTGCATGCCACTGCACTATAAACTCATTTAAATCATCTGGAGTTAACCCGAGTTCATGCTGCAGTACCAATCGGCCGGCATCGGATATAATGCCATGTATTTCCACATCCAAGTGCTGCATTAACTTCAGGAACTGAACAGTATAAAGACTGCCACTTGCGCCTGTTATTGCCAGGATAATTTTCTTTCTCATTTTACACCTATGTATAATGTAACAATACCCATGGTCAAAGGCCGATAATTCTGCCTGGAAAACCCTGCTTCCTTCATCATTGCAAGCAATTCCTCAGGCTCGTAGAACTTTGCAATTGAACTGGCAAGGTATTCATAGGCCTCCTTATCACCGGAAACCAGTCCGGCAATCTTTGGCAACACCCGGTTCAAATAAAAATTGTAAATCGGCTTGAAGAAAGCATTACGGGGTCGTGAAAATTCAAGGATCAGCAGTTTGCCTCCCGGCTTCAATACCCGCAACATTTCGGCAAGTCCCTTTTCAGTCCGGGCCAGATTCCGCACTCCGAATGCAACCGTCACTCCCCAAAACTTTTCGCCGGTGGTTGGAATTTCTTCACCATCACCACAGACAGCCGCAATCCTTTCCCTGCGTCCGTCAACCGGCAATGTCTTGAGTCCACTGAGGAGCATATCTTCACAAAAATCAATTGCAACAACATTACGTGCCGGAGCCTGGCGGGTCAGTTCAAGTGACAAGGGAAGCGTTCCTGCACAAAGATCAAGGATCGCGCCCTCCGGAAACTCCTTTAACTCACGGGTTGTGACCCAGCGCCAATAACTATCCATCTTCAGACTCAGGAGAGAATTCAGAAAATCGTACTTATCACTGATAGAAGCAAATTTGTCCCGGACAAACCGCTTTTTTTCTTCAACCGATTGTGAGGTTTCTACTGTCACTAATTTATCCTTCAACCTGGGGGAAAAATTTAAGCGGCAGAGCTTCTGCAGCCCCATCCCCTCTTTCAATCAAATATTCAATAAAACGAATCAGTCCTTTTTTCTTATCAGGACTGAGATCATGTTCAATACCGCGCAGATATTCATAACAGGATTCAGCATCCATTGAAACCCTCGGAGCAACTCTTTTACTAATGTTTTTCAGTTCCTGTTTGCCCTCGTTTCTGCATCGAAGCAATTGACGGTGAACTTCCATGACAACTTCCGGATTCCTGCGACAGAATTCCTCACGCATGGCCCAAATTGCAAAGACAAATGGCAATGAAGTTTTTTCATGCCAAATTTTACTGAGATCAATCATATGGGGATACGTTTTGTTTTGCGCCAGGAGCAGGGCTTCATCACCGATGGCAAGTACTGCCTGG
>Ga0209271_10000805_pt1 | contig 10957 bp, 11 predicted proteins | sample tdAd002_FD_187123 | JGI IMG/M metagenome (GOLD analysis project Ga0209271, IMG submission 187123) | Marine sediment microbial communities from the Atlantic coast under amendment with organic carbon and nitrate - tdAd00.2 (SPAdes)... | ecosystem: Environmental > Aquatic > Marine > Coastal >... | reverse complement strand
GTTTATTACAGTGTTTGAAGGACCAACTCCGGCAATATATGAATGAGATCCAGATCCTTGTGAAGTAATATCAAATACAGCTCCTTCTGGATCCTCAGAAACTTGAAACGTGCTAGCTGTTGGGTTTCTAACATATCCATTTTGAAGTCCAGCTGGCAAAGATCCTGTTGTTTCAAAACTAATTGGAGATCCTTCTCCAAGGTTATGAGCCGCCTCTGTTATTGTATTTGCTGAAACATTAACATCTGCAGGCAAAAAACCTGCAGTTGAGCTTAAAAGTTTTGTTTTGCCCTTAATAAATATTTCAGATCTCTTTTTATCTTCTGGGCTATTTAAACTAAAAGTAACCAGACCAGGCTTTGAGTCAGTGCTAGTTACTTGACCTCTAAAAATAACAATATAATCTTCAGGAAAGGCAGAGTCCTCAAAGCCTAAATAGACTTTTGCTTTTCTGCCAATTATATCATCTACCAATGCACCAGGAGCTAGAATATCTCTAGTAACTTCACCGTTTTTATCTACCAATGCTATTCGCATAGAAGAGATTGACTCTCCTTTGCCTTTGTCTACATTTAGATTTTGAGAAATTGTACTTGATGTTCCACTAGAAAAAGATATGTAAGCGCTTTGATCCTCTACCTCACTGAATCCACCAATGTTAAATCCACCAATTAAAAGCCCTGGATCTCCTATGCGCACAAACTTTTTTATAACAACGGCACCATAGCACTCATCAATACCGTCAAATTTAACCACTATATTAGGAGTTAAATTTGACTCTCTTGATTCTAGTCTTGCTCTCTCTGTTACAGGAAATGCCATTACTCTGCCTTTTTAATAGCCTCTAGTGCTGACCTTTTTTCGGCCCTTCTTTGTCTTACTCTTTTTTGTAATATATCTAAAGACTCTTCACTGCTAAGCCGTTCAGTGACTCTTGAATGTGTTTTCTTATCCATTATACTTAAAAAACTATAATAACTCTTAATCATGTCCTCATCTTTCTCTACTTTTTTTATATACCAGCCAAGTAAGGTCATTAAAAGATTTCCTATAAAACTTGCTATTGCCGCTGTCATTCCCAATCACTCCAATTATTTGTCTTTTCTTCCTCGAGCCCCTTGTATTTATCAAGACCTCTGACTGGCACTATATCATATCCAAATGTAGTCAGCCTATGAAGTGACATTTCATTTTCCCAAGACGAAAAGTAAGTTGTACAATCTCCCTTTGGAATTTGATACTCAAAGTGCATTTTGTCAGTTGTTTTAAATGTGTCACACTCTTTTGTTGTCTGGTAATCGACCTTTTCTTTAAAAGAAATTGACTGCAGTAGCCCATACTTTGCCTGACAAGCGCTAACTCCAATATTGTCTGTATCTCTACCGTTGCATTTTGTGTGTGCCACAATAGTTTCTCTTGGAGTTTGAAACTCTATTAAGGCCCAAGCATGGCGGCCTTTTTCTCTCTCATAAGTTGCAAGCTCTAGCCCACACGCCTTAACGTTTTCTATGCCCTTAACGGGAGTAAAACTAAACGTATATCCGCTTGATAGCCACTTTACTTTTGGCTTAACAACCTTCCACTCTCTGTGACAAGTTGTAGCAGTAAAAAGATCAATGTCACCAGGGCTCTTAACTGTGATTAAATAGTTATCGGACATTCTAACAACACCAAAGCCATTAAACTTATACTGCCCTATCTTACTGCTGCAATGACCTTTGGAACACAAAAGGATCTCAACTCTGAGATCCCTTTGATAATCTATCCTGGGATCGAGCTTGGTCCGAAGATCAGCACAGCCAGATATAAGAAAAAAAAACAGTATTACTTTAAACATCAAACCTCTGGCTTGTTTTTATCAATTTCGTCCTGAATTTTCTGAGCTTCTTCCTTTATCTTTCTCTCAAGCTCAGACTCAAACTCTCTTCTCATTCTCTCTCTCATTTGCTCCATTTCTTTTGCAATTCTTTCCTCTGCTATTTTATCCCAATCCTTCTCACCCATTGCAGATCGTACGGAAACGTGAAGTCTATCAACAAGCTCAAAAAGTTTATCTCTTGTAGGCCTCTGCCAAAACCACTCACTGATAAAGTTTTCGTTGTCGTCTTTTTGTTCTGTATCCAGAGAAAAGCCTTGTATTTCAACATTAAAACCACCAAGAAGTCCTGGTGCCGTTACGATTGTAACTATATATTTATAGTTAGGATCAACTCTTTTAATTTCCTGAACTGTTCTAAAATATTTACCCATTATGCAACTCCCTCTGGTTTATCTTCTTCTTTTTTAACAGGCATTAAAGCAGGTAAAGCTTTGTGAATAAGATACCCAGCAAGCTCGTCTCTATTTTCTGACTTCATTTCTTCTTTTACCTCACTGTAGCCATCAAATGCTGCCATCATAGATGGTAATAAAAGAGTGATTTCCTCTAGTGGCCTTTTGTCCATAAAATGCTGGACTAGCCCCATCATCGCATCAACAATCTCTTTAGATTCTTTTGGGATCTCCATTTCATATTTAACTAAATCCATTTATTTCTCCTTTTTTAGATCGTATAACCTGTTGTCTATTGTATTTAATTTATTTAATATTTGTTTTTGATTTTCTTTAATATGTTTAGTTTCACTTATTACAGTCTGATTTTTAATGTTTACATATTCTCGTATGTCTTTGTCTTTAATGTCAACATAGCCGACAACAAAAGCAATTAGACCTGTACCACCGGCTAGCGCACCTCCTGCTTTGAATATTTTAGACTGTATTAACAGGCTCCACATTAAAAACCGTCCCTGTCTTGAATGTAATCAATTATATCATCTAAGGCTTTAGTAATGTCTGCCAAAGTTTTGTTATTGTTGCCTTTAAAGGCTTTAAGCGCATCTTTTTTAGCTTGTTTTATAATGTCTTTTTGAGCCTTATCATCTGCTGCATCAACCTCATCTTGTAACCTTTGCGCTAACACTTGAGCTTTTTTAACATCATCAATTGTAAGTGTTGGCACCATCTCACCAGTGACAGGATCTTGAATGTCCTCTAGCTGTAACCATTCAGGATCTTCACCCTGTATCATTTCACCTACTACATTTTGTGGCACAAAACCCTTAGCTTTTACAACGTGGAATTTTCCATATTCACTGACAACGTATTCCTTCATTTTAAGAGATCCTTTCAGCAAAAATATTAGCTCTTATTCTGCATCTGCCACTTAATGTCTGGACTGAATAAGCGTTAAGGTAAACTGTTTGAGAGCTTGTAACTGTTATAATTGCACTTGGCGCTGGCACTGCAAACTCATGAAACAAAGCCCCAGAAGCTAAAAATATATCTGTATCTATTCCAAATGTGTCTAATGTTAGTGCAGTAGGTACTGCTGCTGTATCGGTGCCATTGGTTGAAAACCATGCAGCTATAATTCTTGTATAGTCAGGACTTCCACCACTAGACTTAAACTCCATATCTCCACTAATCCTATACTTACCTTGACCTAAAGTTAATGAGTTGCCAGTCAGTTGATGCCAAATCGCACTGCCTACTGCTGTTTTAATAGAGCTTTCAACGGCTAACACTTCGCTAGTGCCATGTACTGAGAAGGTAGAGAAGTCTGGATCTTCGTTAATAGAAAAACCACTATTAGTAAGAGTGTTTATAAAGCTCATCCCAGATGGTGCATTGAAAAAAGATTGAACTTCAATCGTATCACCCTTTGACGCGTGTATAATGCCAGAACATTGAGGCCGCTGATCAAGCGTAATTGTGACACCAGAAGTTTGGTATCTAGCAGTACCTCCTGGTGCTGATTCGCCAGTAACTGTATTTACTACGCGCACAGCAGATGTAATAGACAGGCCAGAGCTATGTGATGTTGTCCTGATCTCAAGAAATGCACTAACTGAATAAAACCCAGTCTTAGGCGCTGTGAACACGCCAGTTGATGTATTATAGGCACTATGAGTATCATTAACAGTAGAACCAAAGGTCACCTTATTCCATACATTGCTTAGAGTCCCAGTTGGCAGCGCAAATGCGCTAGCCTTAACTGTACTAAACAAAGTCTCAGTAGTTGAAAGTATTGCACCTGCTGACCAGTCTACTATTGGAATACTGGCAGTTACTCCAAGCTCATCACCAGTAGCCCATGTATGAGGGTTAGTAATGCCCCATGTTCCACCGCCATTATGTGAGATCATGCCTATTGCAGTATTGTTAGCCGGAAAAGTGTTACCAGTTCTAAATGCAGATCCAGAGTCAAGTGCCGTAGCTATTCCACATGGTCTCTCTGGTGCAGAACCTACATTAGATGCCATTTTAGTTAAATCAATAACCTTTGAATTTGGCAGCACAACTGTCAAAGATCCTATTACAGAAGTTGTGCTACCCATAACCAATGATGCTTGAATCTCCATATTATCGCCAACTCTACGCCAGTAAGCATCCACAGTACCATTGCCTAAAGTTACGTTATTCCAAGTAGGAGTGAACTCCTGCCACTCAGTAACAATTGCACCAGGCACAGGAGAGTCAGAAGTTACCCTAACCCTATCCCATTTAAAATTCCAAGTGCCAGTTGTCGTAGTTGTCGCATGAATAATAAATCTGTAATTCAAACTATCAGTGGCCTGAAATGTGCCCATAATAGTATTAGCTTCTTGCAGATGCTCAAAAGCAGGAGGGATGTCACCATCTAAATCTGTATTTAATGCTCCTAAAAGAGTTGCGTTATCAATATCATAAACGAATATTCTGTAGTCACCAGAGACATACTCAGTGTCAGCATCAGTAATTAAATAGTCAATGTAACCATAAAGCGTTTTAAACTTATCTGCCTGATCAATTGCTAGGTCTGTAGAAAATCCTGCGCCTTGAAAGTCTGATCCAGTTTTGGTAACAGAAAAACAATTAGTACCCCTAATGGCAGAGCCGCCAGAGGCAATAACCTGGCCACTAACGCCTCCGCTCCCGTCGATAGGCTCACTTACTGCACCATCGTAATAAGTGTTCCAATCGCTTAAATCAACCTCTGCGTCTGAGTTAGTAATGTAGTTAATGCCACCCTCGCCAGAACCACCAGTTGCCTCTGCCCACTCACCAGAGCCATCTACACCCTTAGACGTCCATACATGCCCTATTGTTCCCTCTGATCCATCAACATTTTTTATTGATCCTCTAGTGCCTCCAGCTGCACCTGTTTCATTAATTATATCTCCAGAATTTGTTACAGCAGTTCCCGTCTGATTGACTATATCTCCAGACGTACCAACTGATCCGTTGCCTGTTTCAACTAATACATCATTGCTGTTACTCGTATTCCTGGTCATTAAAAGTAAAGCGTTAGCAGATTGCTTTGTTGTTAATCCGAAATTTGTAGAATTACCAGTCGGAGATACAGTATCAATTGCAACCCATCCCTCATCAACAGTGCCGCTGAAAAATCTAGCTGTTCTTAGATAGGCTGTATTCCAGGAAAATGTAGTTGTGCCAAGATCTTGTCCTTGATTTACATTAGGCAAAAGAGCCTGATTAATTGCAGTAGGTGAGTTTAAATTACCAAGAACTTTGTCTGCACCCTCAATAACAGAGCTTGTTTGATACTTTTCCCAAACAGCACCGCTATACATTACTACGTCACCTATTGCATAAGTAACACTTCCTGCGCCATGATCAACAGAACCAGCAGCTCCTACTCTATAATAATCACCAGTATCTCCCGATCCATCAGTTAATGATGGTGATCCAGATCCTCCAACTGATGCATCATAAGAGCCAAGATACTCCATAACTTCTACTGTTAATTGAGAACTAGGAATTTTCCCAGTGCCGTCAAGTGTTGCAACTCCATTTGCTGCGGCCTTCTCGCTAGTATCTATCTTTGATTCCACAGCTGTTTCTAGCTCCTGATTTACTGTGGCCTGATCAACATTATCACTTATAGTTGATCCGCTATAAGTCCCCATATCAGTATCACCATCTGCAGTCCCAGTTGTAGTTCTTATGTCTGCAATATCTGATTGATTTTCTGCGATTACTGTTTGGTTTGATTCTACTACATTCTGAACAGAATCTACCCTTTCTTTAACAGCCTGATTAGGTGTTCCTATAGAGTCAGATGTCCAAGTTGGTTTTCTATTTTCTGCGCCATTAAGCTGAGTAGAATCTGTAACAAAAGAATCCTGTCCATTTAATTCTCTCTGCACATTGGTAACTGAATCACCAGATGCACCATCTGTATTCTCTAAATCAAGCTTTCCTACAGTGCTAGAATCTACCTCTCTAGATATAAAACTAGAATTAAAATTCGCAGCATCTGCCTTTTCACCATCTGAAACACTCATTTAAACCACCCTAAAAACTAATAAACCAGTCTGATAATAACCAGGAAGATTATTCCCGATCTCTTCTTTTAAAAGATAGCCAACTCCATTTGTGTCAGCCTGAGTTCTTTCTAATTGTACCTCATAAAACGTATTGCTATCATCTTTATCTGGCATAAATTCAAGCTGAGGACGCCCTGTGATATATTGTAGAAATGTTTCTGCATCCTGGACTCCGGTCGGGTTATTTCTAATAATCTTGCCGTCTGACTTTATGTTTGTTATCCACATTAAATTCATTTCTATTCTTTTTCTAATGCCAAATGATATTACCTCAATAACTCCGCTAGCGGACTCGTTAACTGCCGCGTCAATTCTTTGTTGGCTCTTTTCTGGATCTACATAATTTTGTGGAGCGAATTGAGTTATATACTCAGAGCCAGCAGGACTTGCACCTGTATAAGAATTGCTCCCAGTTAGGTCCACACCTTGTGTGAATCCCAGAAGCTGCCATGGTGATGTCCCTACCTGGGAGCCAGTTGATAATAATAAATCAAAATTAGATGTGGCAGAAATAGTGATCTGCCTTGTGTCTCTGTCAACAGTGACTGTGTATTCCTGGCCACCAGACACATCCAATGCAGTCTTAACTGCCACCAACACATCAGTAAGCGTATATGAGCCTACGTTAACTTGAGCCACAAGCTCTCCGCCGCCCTCATCAAAATTCATATTCTGATTGTCAGAAGTGACTGGATCTAGAAAATAAAACTTACTAAATGTACCTAATGCCATCTTTACCCTACGTTAGTGACTACTTGACTTCCATTAGTATCAAAAGTTTCCTGCAAAATTGCAACAATTTGCTGACCAGTGCCTACTGGATCCAACACCGCACCCTCAACATTTACCGTAACAGCAGTCTGCTTTTCTTGCTCTTCGATTTCAGGAGGCACTAAAGTTTGCGGAGCAGCAGCGGCCTCGCCACCACTTGCAGGAGTTGGCACACCAAGCCCACCACCGCCAAGAGCCTTAAGAGCACCACCAAGAGTAATTAACGCAAGACCAGCAATGATAGCAAAGCCACCAAAGAATGTAGTTAATGACGCCTTAAGCGCCTCTATAGCTTTACCAGTTGCAAGGATAGAAGTACCAATAGTAATTAAAACATCACCTATAATTCCAAGGATAACTTTGCCAAATTCTCGAAAATTTGTTTTGGCCCCAGCAAGAGCGGCACCAAGAGCCTCAAAGGAAGTAGCTGTCACTTTTAGTATTCCACCTAAAACGTTTTGCTCTAGGTTTTTTCTAAACGCAATGGCTTCCTTGTTTTGCTCCTCAAAAAGTTTGTTTAAAATTTCTTGTCTTCTTGTGTTGTAATCTAAAAGAGCTTGATTTTTTAGAAAGAAAAAATCCTTTTCATTTAAAAGTTCTTGTTCCCTTGATCTCGTTAATAAATCAAGTCTTTCATCTAGCTGCTCTTTAAGTAATGTTAAGTCAGACTTACCAATGTCCTGCAAAGACTCTCTTAACCTTTGAAGGTCTTCTGGCCTAACCTCTCTTATGAATGTATTTATATCATCCTTAGAGGCTAGTGCTCTTTTTCCAAGCTCTGAAAAGCTAAATCCAGAAGCAATTAATCTGCTATTAAAGCTGTCAATTCTTGCGTTCAACGACTTAAAGCTATCAACTGTTTCTTTTGAAAACGCGCCAAATGGATTTTTTTCTACTAATGCACCAACAAGCCTCAATAGCCCATTTAGCGAAACGACCATAAGCCCTATACTTTTATCCACAACAGTTTTAACTATAACCCCAAACTCTCCAAAAAGAGTTTTTAATGGCTCAAAAACAGATGCTGTCTCTGTGGCAGCCTTTTTTAATATCGCAAAAGCTTCTGAGAAAAACCCAGTCTGTCTTTCTGCCTCCTGAAAAGCTGTCACGACAAGCTTTATTATTCCTGCAATTAAAGTAAATTTAAGCAAAAATGGAGCTGCAGCAATTGTTAGGCGCGACAAGAGAGGGATGGCTATTTTTAAACCCTTTGCTAGGTTTTTAAACAAACCAGTAAATATACTTCTCAAAGTAAGCCCGTTTATTCCAATCCCAAATAAAAGTTTGGAAATTTTATTTCCTTCTTTTAATACAATTAATTTAAAGGCCTGAAATGCTCCAGCGGCAGAAGTGAGCTGCACCTCTGCACCTGCAAGCTTTCTTATAAGACCAGTTATAGATGTCCCAAGAATTGGGATTGACTTACCAAAGGCTGTTTTAGTTAGATCGCTAGACAAAAGAAGGTCAAGAACTTTAAACGCCTTTATCACTGCGAATATTTTAAAAGACCATTCAAGAAAAAATCCGCCTACCTGTAAAACTCTAGCGCCAAGTGCGCCGAAAAATCCAGCAGCCTTAGTAACTGTAGAGTTAACATTGTTTAAAACTGTATTAAGCGCTGCTGCCACTAAATTATTGTTTTCAATAATCGCAGCCCCAGCGCCAAGTTCTGAATTTAATTTTTCTACATTATTTCTAAACTTCTCATTCTGATCCGCAAGAGTGCCAGCAGTTGCAGCGCCAAGACCTGCAACTTTTGCGTATTGCTCAACAAGACTGTTGAACCTTACCTGAACTTTTTCACCATCACCAAGCGCTTGAAAGTTGCTTGCTAACCCGCGTTTAAGAGCAAATGAAGATGTAGCCGCCTCGTTTAACTTAATACCCAAAGCCGTTACAGCCTGTGCGTTACCATTCAAAGCACCAACTAGCTTAACAGAGGTATCAAACACATCCTTTCCGTTAATCTTTGCGTACTCTGCTGATATTGTTAAAAGGGACTTCATTTGTCTTTCATTTAAATGAAGAGCAGAACCAACGTTTACAATCTCTGCAGCAGCCTTTTGCAAGCTTGATTGACTGAGATTAAAAACTTCACCAAGCTCTGAAACCTCAGCGGCCCAGCTCTCTGTTGTTCCAACTGCACCCCTTGTTACTCTGTCAAAGTTTTCTATAGTCTTAGTAAATAAAACTATTCCCTCATTTGCTTTTATAAATTTATCTGTTGCGCTTTGAAATGTTCTAACTAATGATGAGCCTATTTCCTGGGCAAGCTGACCAACTTTTACAATTGCAAATGCTAGCGCAGCAGCAAAGCCACCAATAATAATACCAGCTGTTGTCGCAATAATCCCAGAAAACCTTATAAACTCATTATTTGATCTTTTAACAGTCTCTCCAAAAAGCAAGAGCCCTGCAGATACAGAAGCTAATGCAGTAGTTAAACCAAAAAGATTTCTAATATTACCAAGAAATATATTCGCAAGACCACCAGAAACTCTTACTATTTCCTTTACATTCTTAACACCAATACCAATAATGGCAAAAGCGCCACCAGCAGCAAATTTTAGCTTGTCAAAAACAGAAGACAAAAGCTCAGATGATTTTATGATTTTAAGTATCGTTGGCCCAAGTACATCAAGCCTTGCAAGAAAAAGCAATGTTGTATTGTTTAAGAGACCAAGCTTACTTAAAAGACCTAATATTTCATTTCTTAATTTTTTAAAATTCTGCAGAGAAGGGTCTTTTATTATTGCAAGTATAATGTTTCTGAACTTAACAAAGGCCTCAATTACAGGCTCAATGTTTATTCCTATTTTTTTGAATAGCTTAACAATGTCCAAACCAAAAGCTTTCAAGGCTATTGATCCTATGGCAACAACGCTAACAAGCTTATTAACAGTGTTAATTATGCTGTCTATTCTATCGCCAATGGTAGTAGAGAAAGATTTCTCAACAGTTTCTGCTGTTCCCTGTGCAGATACCTCTATTTGTTTAAATTGATTTTCAACATCTGAAGCGTCAAGATCAATTTTAATAACTATCTTTTCGTCAGCCATTTCCTTGCGCCTCTATTATTCTTTGAATATTAGATGTTTTATTTTTCTCACTATCTGGCCGCTCTTGGTATTTTACGATGTCTTTTCTTGCCTCTGTCCAAACTCTTTTTTGTGCATCTTTTTTGAAATTTACATACATTGATGCAGTATAATCATGAAGAGCATCCTCAGCTTTTATTATTTTTGCAGCCTTATAATAATCTAAAAACAATTTATATCTCATCCTTGAAACTTCATTGTCAGACCATCCGTAAAAATGAGCGACAAATGCCTTCATATAGGCAAAGCCATCTACTTTTTTTCAAGACCACCCAACAAACCGTCAGCCAGTGTTTTTACTTTAGTGATTCCCATGGCGTTTATAACTTCAATTGGCATACCTAGTGTGCAAATAAAAGTTTTTAAATCATCAAAAGACTCCTCGTCTTCTTTTGATTTTTGTGATTTTTGATATTTCTCAACATCGTCAAGTGAAGGCTCTCTTAATTTATATTCTTTTCCGTTATAACTAACTTCAAATTCTAAATCAGAACCTAAATCTATCTTCGCCATAAAAAAACAACTCCCTATTAAAAAGGAGAGGGATCATCCCTCTCCAATAAATTTAATTAAATTCCAGTTTGAGTAGGATCGCCAATAAGAACAGAATCCACTCTTGAATCTTTTGAAAGATCAGGAAACCCACTCCATAAAACGCTCAATGTTCTAGGATTCTCCCCAGAAAAAGTAAGAGATTCAGGAACAGGGAGAGCTAGCATA
>Ga0209271_10000803_pt1 | contig 10959 bp, 11 predicted proteins | sample tdAd002_FD_187123 | JGI IMG/M metagenome (GOLD analysis project Ga0209271, IMG submission 187123) | Marine sediment microbial communities from the Atlantic coast under amendment with organic carbon and nitrate - tdAd00.2 (SPAdes)... | ecosystem: Environmental > Aquatic > Marine > Coastal >... | reverse complement strand
TTCGGGCTACGCCTTGCAGCTACATGCTTCAGGACTCGCAGAGACCCCATAGGTCTTGCTCCGAGGCTCCTTAGCTATGGCTATGCATCGGCGGGCGATCGTCCAGTCTTGTTTGTCAGATTTCCCCTGGTATTCGTTCCCTTCATGCAATATGCAGGCTAGCCGATGAATCTAAAAATCAATTTCATTAAATTATTCCCGTTCCTGCGTTGGGGCCGAAACGCGACCCGCGAAACTGTGCATGCCGATATGCTGGCCGGGCTCACCGGTGCTGCAATTGCGCTGCCGCAGGGAGTTGCTTTCGCAGCAATAGCCGGCATGCCTCCCGAGTACGGTCTTTACACCTGCATGGTGCCGGCAATCATCGCCGCCCTGTTCGGTTCTTCCTGGCAGCTCGTTTCGGGACCAACCACCGCAGCCTCAATCATCATGTTTGCGTCCTTGAGCGGGATGGCCGTACCCGGCAGCGAAAAGTATGTCGCCATGGCCATCACGCTGGCCTTCATGGTCGGAGTTATGCAACTGGTGATGGGAATGGTACGCCTGGGAGCGCTGGTAAATTTCATATCTCACTCGGTCGTGGTCGGATTTACCGCAGGCGCGGCTTGCCTGATCGCCGCCAAGCAGGCCAAGGAATTTTTAGGGATCGATATCCCTGACGGCATGCACCTGTTCAATACGATTGAATTTCTCTGGGTTAACTGGGAACAGTTACATCCATTGGTAATGCTGGTCTCGATTATCACTCTGCTAACGGGAATTCTGGCGCAGCGACGCCTGGGCGGCATGAGCATGATAGCTGCCTTACTGGCTGGCAGCGCCGCGGCAGTGTTGTTTAACCTCGCCTTTGGCGAACAGACTTCCGGCATAGCGATGGTGGGCGCCTTACCTCAACAATTGCCACCGTTGTCGATGCCGCAGTTTTCGTTCGAGACCTTTCGTCAACTGTCACCACTTGCCCTGGCGATGACACTGTTTGCATTGACCGAAGCTGTTTCGATTGCACGTTCAATTTCTCTGAAATCCGGTCAACCCATCAACGGGAATCAGGAATTCATCGGACAGGGATTATCCAATATATTCGGCAGTTTCTTTTCATCCTTTGTTGCCACCGGGTCATTTAACCGTAGTGGCGCAAACTACGATGCCGGCGCGCGCAGCCCGTTAGCAGCCGTAATGGCAGGTGTGTTACTGATCGTACTCGTACTGCTGCTGGCACCATTGACTTCCCACCTGCCCAAAGCGGCCGTGTCCGGTTTATTATTTCTGGTTGCGTGGCGCCTGATCAATTTTGCACAGATTCACAAAATTCTGCGCGCTGATAGAAACGAGGCGATAATCCTTGGCGTCGTCTTTTTCGGCACCGTCTTTTTCTCGATCGAGTTCGCGATTCTTGCCGGGGTCATTTTGTCGCTGATGACTTTCCTGCGCAAAACTTCACGTCCCAGGTTATCACCGCGTGTACCCGATCCGGAATCGAGAACGCGCAAATTCATCTACGGACAATTCCACCCCGAATGCCCTCAACTCAAGATACTGCGTCTCGATGACTCGCTTTATTTTGGTTCGGTTGCGCATGTGGGTGAACTGTTACGCCGATACCGGGAACACTACCCCGAACAAAAGCATTTATTCCTGTTAACCAAGGGTATCGCCCAGGTAGATGTTGCCGGCGCCGAACTTTTGATTAAGGAGGTGCGAGAAAGACGCGATCTCGGCGGCGATTTTTATATGTACCAACTCCGGGATACTGCATCCAAGGTATTTAATCGCGGCGGCTATCGCGATGAAATCGGCGAAGCTAACATATTTAATAACAAGGAAGATGCAATCTCGGCAATATTCGACAGGCTGGACAAGAATATTTGCGCTACCTGCGAATACCGCATCTTTGTCGAATGCAAGTCGATCGAGAAACAGGCTCAGGACCCGGAAAAGTAACCAGCCATGTCGTTTGCTATAGGTCCTTATCGTTTTGCAAACCGCCTCGTGCTGGCGCCCATGGCCGGGGTCACCGATCGTCCGTTTCGTCAGCTGTGTCGGCAACTCGGCGCCGGCATGACGGTATCTGAAATGATTACCAGTCGGCCGGATCTGCGTAACAGTCGCAAGACCCGGCTGCGCATGGATCATCAGGGTGAACCGGGGCCGGTAATCGTTCAGATCGCCGGCGGTATTCCCGAGATGATGGCGCAGGCCGCGATCTATAACGTTGATAATGGCGCCCAAATCATCGACATCAACATGGGTTGCCCGGCGAAGAAAGTATGCAAGGTCGATGCAGGTTCAGCTTTACTCAAAGACTGCAAGCTGGTCGAATCTATTCTAAGCGCGGTGGTCGATGCTGTTGCGGTACCGGTCACGCTTAAGATACGCACCGGCTGGTCGCGCCAGCGCAACAATGCACTTGAAATTGCAGGCATCGCAGAGGAATGCGGAATCCAGGCCCTGACCATCCATGGTCGCAGCCGTGAAGACAAGTATCTTGGCGCTGCCGAGTACGAGACCATTCGTCAGGTCAAAGAAAACGTTCAGCTTCCGGTAATCGCAAATGGTGACATCGATTCTGTGAAAAAAGCAAAAATGGTCATGGACTTCACAGCTGCTGATGCTATTATGGTCGGCCGAATCGCGCAACAGCGTCCGTGGATATTTGGCCAGATTGAACATTATCTGAGCACCGGCATAGAACCCGGAGAACCCGCTGACGAACTAAAAAATTCATGGCTAACAAGCCATTTAAAAAATTTGTACGCGTTTTACGGGGAGCATCAGGGGGTGCAGATCGCGCGTAAGCATATCAATTGGCAGCTTGGCCGAAACCCGAACTATGACCTGGTAAAGCCACAGCTAATGCAGGCACAAACAGCGTCACAGCAGCTGGAAACGATCGAAGCTTACTATAACGACTGCATTCTGAAGAGCTATGCCCGGGCATCCTGAATAGCGCCTGTGGCGAAACATGGTTAGTGAGCGTGGCGAAAAAGAAAAATACAAGCTTATTGCAACAGTCGGTAGAAATGGCGATTCGCAAGTATCTTGACGATCTTGACGGCGAGCTGCCCTGCCATCTGTTCGACACTGTAATTTCCGAAATCGAGCAACCGATGCTGAAAACCGTGCTTCGACATTGCGATAACAACCAATCCAGGACCGCGTCGTGCCTCGGCATTAATCGTGGTACCCTGCGCAAAAAACTTAAGCAATACCATATCGAACCTTAATACTGTTGGTTTCGCGATCGGCTATAATGCCGTTTTTTTCAATACCAACTCGGACCAAATATGCCCCAAGCTATTCGCCGCGCACTCATCAGCGTTTCAGATAAAACCGGCATCGCCGAACTGGCTCAAAATCTACATGATACCGGCGTCGAACTGCTTTCTACCGGCGGAACCGCCAAATTAATCGCTGAACAGGGTATCGCGGTCACCGAAATCTCCGCTCACACCGGTTTCCCGGAAATGATGGCGGGACGTGTCAAAACGTTGCACCCCAAGGTTCATGGCGGCATTCTCGGGCGCCGCGGAATCGATGATGTGGTTATGCAGGAACACGACATCGATCCGATTGATCTGGTGGTGATCAATCTCTACCCGTTCCAGCAAACGGTCGCCAACCCTGACTGTAGCCTCGAGGATGCAATCGAAAATATCGATATCGGCGGACCCGCCATGGTACGTGCCGCGGCCAAGAATCATGCCAGCGTTACCGTGGTGGTCGACCCTGATGATTACCCGACACTGTTGCAGGAAATGGAGGCTAACGGTGAAGTCAGCGACGCGACGCGTTTTTCACTGGCGATAAAGGCATATGAACACACGGCACAGTATGATGGCGCCATCGCCAATTATTTCGGGCACATGGTGCAACCACCGCAAGAACAGGCTTTCCCGCGCACCTTAAACCTGCAGTTTCAGCATACGCAGGCAATGCGCTACGGGGAGAACCCGCATCAGGCCGCGGCTTTCTACACCGCGCCCGGCAACCAGGAGCCCAGTGTTGCCAGCGCGGTACAAATCCAGGGCAAGGCGCTTTCGTTTAATAACATCGCCGATACCGACGCGGCGCTCGAATGCGTCAAGCAGTTCGAAAATCCGTGTTGTGTAATCGTCAAGCATGCAAATCCCTGCGGCGTAGCACAGGCCGAAACCATCCACGATGCTTACCAGCGCGCGTTTAGCACCGACCCGGAATCCGCGTTTGGCGGCATCATTGCCTTCAACCGCCCACTCGATGCCAGCACCGCGCAAGCTATCATCGACAAGCAGTTCGTCGAAGTCATTATCGCCCCGACGATAGCAGACGCGGCAATTGAGATGGTCTCGAGCAAAGAGAATGTGCGCCTGCTAAGCTGCGGGCAATGGGACAATGCGCAAACCCGCTTCGATTACAAGCATGTAAACGGCGGGATACTGGTTCAGGATGCCGACCAGGCACTCTACCAGGGTCTTGAAGTGGTTAGCGAAGTGAAACCCGATGACCAGCAAATGCAGGATATGGTGTTTGCCTGGCAGGTAGCCAAGTTTGTTAAATCCAACGCCATAATTTATGCCCGTGACAGTATGACCATCGGCGTCGGAGCGGGCCAGATGTCACGTATCAACAGCGCACGTATTGCCACGATCAAGGCCGCACACGCCGGCCTCGAAGTAGCCGGTTCGGTAATGGCCTCAGACGCTTTCTTCCCATTTCGCGATGGTATCGATGCCGCCAACGAAGTTGGCATACGAGCAATAATCCAGCCGGGTGGATCGATGCGTGACGACGAAGTCATCGCTACCGCGAATGAACATGGCATGGCGATGGTTTTCACGGGAATGCGACATTTCCGGCACTAAGGCAGGCGTACGAGATGAAAGTGTTAATCGTTGGTGGTGGCGGACGGGAACATGCGCTCGCCTGGAAAGCAGCCCAATCGAAACTGGTACAGCAGGTATTTATCGCTCCGGGTAACGCCGGCACGGCGCTGGAAGATGGCATGGAAAATGTTGCTATTGGCACCGAAGACATCGACGGCCTGCTGGAGTTTGCCAGAACTAATCAAATCGAGCTCACCATTGTCGGCCCCGAGGCACCGCTGGTAGCCGGTATTGTCGATCGCTTCGAAGCCAGTGGTCTTATGATCTTTGGACCTGGCGCCAATGCTGCTCAGCTCGAGGGTTCCAAAACCTTTACCAAGGACTTCCTCGCACGCCACGAAATCCCAAGTGCTGCCTACCAGAGTTTCACCGATGTCACCGCCGCCTGTGATTATGTCGCGCGACAGGGCACTCCGATTGTGATCAAGGCTGACGGGCTTGCGGCGGGTAAAGGTGTGATCATTGCGCAAACCCAGGATGAAGCCCGGGCAACGATCATAGACATGCTTTCGGCTAACCGTTTTGGCGAAGCCGGCCACCGCGTCGTCGTCGAGGAATTTCTGGCTGGTGAAGAAGCCAGTTACATCTGCATCGTCGATGGTGAACAGGTATTGCCAATGGCAAGCTCGCAAGATCACAAGGCGCGCGACAATGGTGACCTTGGACCTAATACAGGCGGCATGGGCGCCTACTCCCCGGCCCCGGTGATCAGCGCAGACATCGAGGCCCGGGTAATGCAGGATATTATTTTACCCACGGTAAGAGGCATGAATGCCGAGGGTAATCGTTATCGAGGTTTCTTGTACGCAGGCCTGATGATTGGTGCCGATGGTGTCGCCAGGGTGCTCGAATATAACTGTCGTTTTGGCGACCCTGAAACTCAACCTATCATGATGCGCCTGCAATCTGACCTGGTTGAACTTTGCCTGGCTGCCTGCCAGGGTGAGCTCGACTCTAAATCCACGCAATGGGATCAACGTACCAGTCTGGGCGTAGTAATGGCTGCAAACGGCTATCCCGGTAGTTACGAGAAAGGTGCTTTGATTGAAAATATTCCACCGCCGTCAGCGAATGGAAAGGTGTTTCACGCTGGCACCAGGCTCGGCGCAGACGGCAGCATCATGTCTGATGGTGGGCGCGTATTGTGCGCGGTAGGTCTCGGTAACAATATCAAGGACGCGCAATTGCGCGCTTACGAACTAATCGAAAAAATTAGCTGGGATTCGGCATATTTCCGCACTGATATCGGCTTCAAAGCACTTTAAAGATGGTTGGCAGCTAGTTGACTTAGGGCGGACTTGTGAAGTGATTTATGAGCTTGGTCGCGTAAATTATTGACTGCTATGAAAAAAATCACGTCCCTGTGAAATCGACACAACCACTACATATTGTATGTGTAAAAAATTAATACCGCAAGATATTGTGCTTTAGTATTTTGTGTCTATACTACGGGGAACCAGATCAGGGATCCCCCATATGAAGTGCGCCAATTGCAATTCCCAAATGCTCATCACTGATGAAACAGCTACTACCAAGAGTTCGGTCACCTTTTATCGCTGCAGTATCTGTATCAGTGAACATGTTTCGTCGGAACCCGTATTACAGGCCGCCAACCACGAAACGACCGATTATTTTGACACTCCGGTTACCGAAAGAAAACGCTATCTGATGGTTTAACCACCGGTAACGCGACTACCGGCACGGCTTTGACAAGCCTTGTCGCAGGAGAACACCGATGCAAACACTGGAACCTCGCTATCAAGGCAAAGTTATTAATACCTGGATACTATTTTCGCATCGGTTGGTGTATCTACCCGGTGCTGTGGTGTTGATCTATGGGTTCTGGCTGTCGCTGACTGCCTGATGCAATCAGATTTTCGGGAATTCGAGGCTCGCCCTCAATCCACCTGATTTTGCTGCGCCAAAATCCAGCTCTATATTGTAAGACTCGACTATGTCAGCGACGACAGCGAGTCCGATGCCCTGTCCTTCGGTAGCCTGATCGAGACGAGTACCCCGATTCAGTATCTGCTCTATTTCGGCAGCAGCCAGTCCCTCACCATCATCCTCAATGACCAGGGTCATCGATTTATCTTCACTTTCCAGACTCTCGATAGCGATTCTCTTTTTACCGTACTTGAAGGCATTGTCGAGCAGGTTACCAACTACCTCAAGGCAATCGCCTTCATCCATTCGTAGCAGCATCTGCACTGGCAGGTTACGCTCGACCCTGATTGCCTTTTCCTGATAGACCTTTTCCAGTGCCGATACCAGCTTGTCGATAATTTTAACCAGATCAATCGGCTTGCTAATACGAATATCCGCAACGCTGGTCGCTTTTTGTAACTGGTAAGAGACGATCTGGTTCATGCGATCAGTTTGTTCGCGCAGGGTTTCTATCTGGGACTGATTGATGTCGCGCTGATCACTGAGACCGGTCAATACCGCGAGCGGGGTTTTCAGGCTGTGCGCGAGGTCGTCCATCGCGTTGCGATAGCGCTCGCGCTGGTATTGTTCGCGCTTTAACAGGATGTTCAGGTTTTCGGTTAGCGGCGCTATCTCGTCAGGGTAGTCCTGTTCAAACCCTGACTGTTTTTGATCTTCAATCGCCTTTACTTCGAGGCCTATTTTCTGCAACGGTCGTAAACTCCAGCGGGTAACCAGATACATCACAACCAGTAACAGAAAAGTGGTGACGATTAACCAGGTCCACAGGGTTTGCCGAAAGCGACTAAGCTGTTCAAAATATCCAACCGCGTTGCGCCAGATGACCACGTCGTAACGCTGTAACTTACTGTTAATATCCGGCCACTGCAGCGCAAAAGTGAGCCGAAAGTACGGTGTTGCCAAATGCTCGATAATTTGAAATTCCCATTCCCCGAGTTCTGTTACTCCGATCGGAGGGAAGCCAATAGTGATCGATTCAGAGTGCCAGATTTCCCGCTTTTGCTGATCGTAAAGCAGCGCATACAACCCGGAATTACTGGTTACCAGGCTGGGTTCGAACAAACGATCACCCGACACCGTAATACTGAGCCCCTGGCGGTCCTGATCGACCGCGCCGAGCAAGCTGTATATGAGTAATTGCAGCCCGTCTTCCTCGGCCTGCAAAGCGCGTTTTACCACGGCCCGTTCCAGCGCAATCGCCGTCAACACCATAAATACCACCAGTACCACCATCGACACCAGCGTCAGTCTGGATTTGATCGATTTCACTTTAGGTTAACCTGCATATTGCACGAAGGCGGCGCATCGAGTGGCATAGGAAATTGATACAACGAGGGATAGTAACGACTTATCATGAATTCTATTTATCATAGTATGCGCCTGAACGAAACCAGGAGAAATCTGGCTGCCAATCCTGAACGATCCCCCTTGATGCGTAGCTATGGCTATGCATCGGCGGGCGATCGTTCAGCCCTGTTTGCCAGATTTCCCCTGGCATTCGTTCCCTTCGTGCAATATGCAGCTTAGATCTGCTCCGCTCGCTGAAGAGTAAAACGATACCCCCGACCACGCAGAGTTTCTATGGGTTTCAAACTCTCTTCCGGATCAAGCTTCTGGCGCAAGCGGCGAATAAATACCTCGATCACGTTACTGTCGTTATCAGATTCGTCATCATACAAATGCTCGGTTAATACGGTCTTCGAGATCACTTCACCGGCATGCAGCATCAGATATTCGAGTACCTTGTACTCGAATGCGGTCAAATCCAGTTCTCGCTCATCGACATAAGTACGCTGGGTGGCGGTATCGAGGCTGACCGGGGAACAGACAATACGTGAATCCGACCAACCGGAAGCTCGTCTGATCAGCACACGGATACGGGCCATCATTTCTTCGTGGTGAAACGGCTTGACCAGGTAATCGTCGGCACCCGCGTCCAGACCTTCAACCTTGTCCTGCCACCGCCCTCTGGCGGTTAGGATCAGGATTGGAATGTTATTACCCTGATCACGAATTTGATTGATCACTTCCAGCCCCGACATTTTGGGTAAGCCCAGGTCGATGATGGCGACATCGGCTGGATATTCCTGCACCAGGTAAAGTCCTTCATCGCCATTGCCGGCACTATCAACTGCAAATCCTTCAGACTTCAAACGCTCGACGATTTGCTGCTGGATATCGATATCATCTTCTATGACTATCGCTCGCATCGGAATTCTCGCATTTCTGTTAACTAGTGTAGTGTCCTATAATGCAGCTGGGATTAAATCACAGGTGCAAACTGAATGCGCATTTTAATGCGCTTGCCGGGGTCATAGGGCATTTCAATATGATAACTGCTGCCACGGTACCTGTAGGTCACATCGTAGCCGTCGATGACTTCCTCGTAGCCGACCTCGTGCCGGGTCTTGCAATGTTCCTCGTATCCGACAATTGTCCGGGTATCCTGCCCGGAGTGCCCGTTGGCTATGTCGTGTCCGATATGAGCCCCGACGACTGCGCCGACCACGGTAGCCACCTTGTTGGTGCGGCCCTTGCCGATCTGAGTTCCGATAAGTCCGCCAATCAGACCACCAGCCAACATGCCCCCGCCAGAATATTGTTGTCGACTGCGTGTGTGATACACCGGCTCTTGCCAGCATTCACGTACCGGCCTGGATACCTCCACCTCGCGGTAAATGGGTTGCACATCGGTCACCCGCGCATATTCATAGAGATCATGCCGGGGACTGTACCCATGCTTGTTGTGACCATTACCGTTGTTACCGGCGCCCGCTGCATTGGCAAATATCAGTACCATTACTGCAATTGTCATTTTCAGGCGTTTCATAACAGTCTCCTGCTGGTTTAACGATAACCGTAATATATGCCTGACTATCTGAATCGAGCCTTAACGCTCTGCCTGGCGATATCTATTGTGAATTATTTAACATCACTTTCGTGCCAGGCTACCCCGGCACAAAGCCTGATGCCGACTTTCTGGCCCCTTCGAAGGGGGATACGGGGTTGCTTTTTAAAAACGTTTGCCTAAGCTTGTCGGCTGATTTGACAGCGGCAGCATGCATGTTTGCACTAGAAATAGAAAATCTGCACAAAACCTATGCCAGTGGTTTACAGGCGCTCAAGGGCATCGATCTGAAAGTCGAGAAAGGTGACTTCTTTGCCCTGCTCGGCCCCAATGGTGCCGGCAAGTCAACCTGTATCGGCATCATTTCGGGTCTGGTCAACAAGACCAGCGGTAGCGTCAGGATTTTCGGTCACTCCATTGACGACGAATTCATTGTTGCTAAATCGTTACTGGGTTCGGTACCGCAGGAATTTAACTTCAATACTTTTGAACCGGTAGAAGAAATCGTCATCAACCAGGCCGGTTATTATGGAGTACCCGCTCGAATTGCAAGACAGGAGACCGAGCATTACCTGCAGCAACTGGGGCTATGGCAACAGCGCAAATCGCAGGCGCGACGGCTATCGGGGGGCATGAAACGCCGCCTGATGATCGCGCGCGCATTGATTCATAAACCGCGCCTGTTAATCCTGGACGAACCTACCGCGGGTGTTGATATTGAATTGCGACGCACGATGTGGAACTTTCTCGATCAAATCAACGACCAGGGGACCACGATCATTCTGACCACGCATTACCTCGAAGAAGCTGAACGCATGTGCCGCAACGTCGCAATCATAGATGATGGCGAAATCATCCAGGACACCAGCATGAAACTGTTACTCAAACAGTTGAACAGCGAAACCTTTGTGCTTTACCTGCGCGATGACCTGGAACAGGTTCCCCGTCTGGGAAGTTTTGACAATATCGTTGGGCTCGATCATCACAGCATCGAAGTCGAAGTGCCGGACAACCGCTCGATCAATGATTTGATCCGCGAACTTGATGCGCAAGGCATCGTCGTGGAGCGCCTGCGTAACAAAGTCAATCGGCTCGAGGAATTGTTCGTCAAGTTGACGAGCAAGCCTGGCAATTCGAGCGCCGCGTGATGATTCGACAATTCTGGATCGCTTACCTGACGATCACACGCAAGGAAATAATGCGGTTTACCCGCATCTGGGTGCAAACCATAATTCCACCGGTGGTAATGGTCGCGCTTTACTTCGTCATCTTCGGCAACCTGATCGGTCAACGCATCGGCGA
>Ga0209271_10000802_pt1 | contig 10960 bp, 6 predicted proteins | sample tdAd002_FD_187123 | JGI IMG/M metagenome (GOLD analysis project Ga0209271, IMG submission 187123) | Marine sediment microbial communities from the Atlantic coast under amendment with organic carbon and nitrate - tdAd00.2 (SPAdes)... | ecosystem: Environmental > Aquatic > Marine > Coastal >... | reverse complement strand
AAATCGACAAAAATCAGAAAAATTTGGAGAATTGCATTTTAAATGATATCAATATAATAGAATGAAATGAGGAGGTTAGGAAACTCAGATTCTCATTCTTCGAATCCGTAGGCCGCAGGTTCGAATTATGGCTTTTACACCAACAACAAAAACAAAATGGTTAGCGAATTGCCAAGAGCCCTTTCATTATAAATGGTTTGACATATTTAGTTTTAAGGTATAACCAATTTTGTTAATGAAACCAAAGAGTTCTTATTAGTATTGATTCTCATTCTATTCTTCTTCTATCTTGCTCTATTCAGCTGATCTCGATTTACCGCTCAAGCTGCTCCTAAGCCTGCTCCAGCCTTACATTTCATTGTTAAAGTTTACAAAGTAATTTACTGATTGAATGACGTTCCTAAAATTCTTTGAAAATGAAATTAAATTAAATGCGATTTATAGCAAACCTTCATTTTGTGTGAATTTTCAAGGTTTCTATAAAGACTATGGTCGTTTGAAAAAGGAGGGAAAGCCATGCAGAAAGACGTTCATTTCTACCTTACCTATCTTTTGTCAATCAAAGTAGAAATACCACACGGTACTGCGGAAAAAATCGCCTGGGCAAATCAATACACTGATGACTTAACAGAAGCTGAACTTCATGGTATTCAAACTCAGTCTTCCATCTTAGGAAATTGGGAAGACAGGCAAGTTCAACTCTCTGTCTTAATACCATTTCATTTCATCCCCGGCTCCGATCCAAACAATCCATGGGTGACTACACGAAACAATGCTTGTGCGCGTAAATTAGTCGTGCTGGGCTCAAAGAATCTTTTCCGCTTAGGAATCGCTCTTCACGGACTTCAGGACACTTTCAGTCATGAAGGATTCTCAGGATGGCGCGAGGATATTAATTCATGTTTCCAGTGGTATTACATTGAGAGTGCGATTCCGAACGTGGGACATGCTGAAATGCGAGTAGTTCCAGATGTGGTGAATTACATCTGGACTGATCCAAGAAGTGGTAAGAGAATTGATAATAAAAAAAGAACAATGAGTGCAGCCAAAGCGACCTATGATTTCTTAACCAAGAGTTTTAATCCCAAAATCGACCAAAAAGTATGGCAAAATCTAAAAGGAGAGCTTCAGCAAGCGTTCAAAATTGAATCATATGATGGCAGGAAACAAAAATTTCGTGACATATCAGGAGAACCTGACATCAGTTATGATGAAGTCAATGAGAGGCTCAAACAAGTCCACAAAAAAGATTTTATTATGGCTGCAAGCAGTCATTTGGCTAGTGCAATGAACCTATTCAAAAGCCTTCCTTGGGGGATTTAATCCTCCTTGTGGATCGAGAATAATGACCATCCTAATAAAGGGAGACACACATTATTTCCGTTCCTTTTTAGGTGAAAGGCCTTTTTGCCCTTCATCAACTTGAAATCAAGAGAACTCAACTTCAACTTAATTCAGTGTGTGAATTGTTCCAATTCTTCATATGAGGGTTTTTGACCATTGCCTTGCGACAGGGCTTCGCAGCGACTGTAAGGAATTCTGACAATTTATTTTTCGCTCGCTATTGCAGTTCAAGATTATCGAATCACCAATCAGACCGAACGAGTAATCATCTCGCCTAACCTCATCTTCAGATCTTCGGGAAGAATGTCGTTGGCCGCTTCAAGGATAACCTTAGGCTGGCCACCAAAGACCTGGTAAGCATGATTTAGAACCCGATTATCCCAAACGGTATTGAGATAGTCCTTTATCAGTCTTTCCGAGAAAATTGCCGTTCTCCATCCACCCAATTTGCTGACGATATAATAATTGGCGCACATGGCATAAAACCGATTCCTGTCTCTGAAGGAACTCTTATTCAAAGACGGGATATTGTCCCTGTTTTCTATGAGCCACGCCAGCGACACCATGTCGTGGGCTACCACCGACTCCGATGCGATTACCAAACCGTTCTCTGGCTGGAAGATATATCCTTCATCCGGACCATAAGTGGTGAGTATTTGATCTGCTGCAGAAACCACCAGCCGCTGCTTCTTCAACAAGGTTTCGACGGTATTACCTTCGGCCGTCTTCTCCTGCAATGTGGAAGCATCTCGATGGTATTCCAGACGTGTATCTGTTCGCCAATAGCCCACCACAGCCTTCAAACCCAATGTTGTGCCTACGATGACATGACGGGAACAACGGGGCATAAGAATAATGTGTTCCACCTCCCTAAGTATGTTAGGCATCATCAGCCCATGCTTCCAGTGGGAGCCCACTGTCGGGATATCTTCATAAAATGCGTTCCATCCGGCTTCCTCGAAAAAATGGATTTCCCCTCCTGCCGACCGAACGGCCCGAGCCATGCCGGAAGTCTCCATAAAACGGCGAGAGCTGCCTTTCACTCCGCTCGGTGAGAGTTTAACGTGTTCAATGCCTGACATGTCTCCTACGAGCACCCGACGTGCTCCTTTTTCCTTAAGAAGCTCAATCATTGTTCCGATGGCGATGGGGTGTGTCGTGGCCGGATAGGGGTTTCCTGAGTTTAGGGCCGGCTTAATGAATACAGCATCGCCTTTGGACAACCAGGAAAAATCGGTGGTCGAATTAACTGCAGAACGAACTGCCGATTTCATAGCCCGTTCGGAAGGTTCTCGGTTCACCCCGGCCAGAAAGACTCGGACAGTGTTTTCTCCACTCATTGTTTTCACCTCCTATCATCCCTTTTTTTCTCAAGAATATTTTCGAACACAGCGTAGCTCTTTCGCTCTTCATCAGGCTTCATGAAGCCCTTTGGAAGATCCAGCACTGGTTTTCCGATGGATGCAGCCATTTCCAGCCCCAGAGGATTGTAGGGAAGAAGGGATACACTGTCAGCTCCGGCCTGGCAAAGAAAATCCACTACGGCAGAAAAATTCTCCCTGGTGGCCGTGATTCCGGGCACCAGAGGCAGTCTGGGATGAACCTCGAGATTAGCCTCTGAGATGAGGCGGCGAAAGTTGTCGAGAATGCGTCCGTTGGACTTTCCGGTGTATTTTTTATGCATTTCTCGGTCTGCGAACTTAATGTCGTAATAGATGAGATCTATATGTGGGAGTATTTTCCGCTTAAAGACAGAGTATTCAAAGTGGCCTCCCGTTTCTAGTGTGACGTGTATTCCCTCCGCCTTCAAGAGCAACAACAGCGATTCTACATAATGAGGATACATCGTACATTCACCGCCGGAAAGTGTCACCCCGCCCCCGGAATGGCGGTAGTAGGTGCTGTCCTTCATGAGAACTTCCTTCAGCTCCTTCACCGGGTAGTATCTGCCTATGCGCCTGAGACCGCCTCCCGGACAGACAACGGCGCAGTCTCCGCACTGGACGCACTTCTCCCTTGAGATGCGACCGGGAAGATTGAAATCAATGGCGGACTCCGGGCAGGCCTCGGCACAAGAGCCGCATTGGATGCATCTCCCCGAATAGAAGGCCATCTCCGCCTGTGGCTCCTGGGTTTCAGGGTTGTGACAGAATATACAGTTAAGGGGGCATCCTTTGAAAAAGACGACGCTCCGAATGCCGGGGCCGTCCTCGAGGCTACCCCTCACCACATCAACGATAAGGGGATAGAGTGATTCCATCTTAGACGATCCCTAATCTATGCTCCAGATCCCTGGCCATGAAACCGAACTTGTAGATATAGTTCAAATTACCGTCCACTTCCACCTCATTTTTGAGTAGCGAGTCGACGATGTCCTGGTCACCGGAAAATAAAAAGTCCCTCAGTGCTTGGGCATTCTTAAAGGTAACTTTCACATCCCATTGATTCAAAGCCTCTTCGTGGACGACCATATCGCCATCCTTGAAAACAGCGGACGCCGCGACTCTGTTGTTTTGGGTAGTAAAGACATACCGACCACTGAAATTCTTTCCACTGAAATTCTTTATGTTTTGCTTGTATCCCTTGAGCAGCCAGAAAGCGGAGTCCATGCCATAGAGAAGGAACTCAAGGAACTTGTCCGTAGCGACTACACTCAGTTCTGTCCTCAACATACTGTTTGCATTTAACCATTTCCTCAACATTCCACTGAAATTCTTTATGTTTTGCTTGTATCCCTTGAGCAGCCAGAAAGCGGAGTCCATGCCATAGAGAAGGAACTCAAAGAACTTGTCCGTAGCGACTCCACTCAGTTCTGTCCTCAACATACTATTTGCTTTTAACCATTTTCTCAACATTGTGCCTCCTTTTCTTTCAAGGCAGTTTAAACGGCGGGTTAATAACTAGCTCGTCCGGTAGAGAGACGGTACTCGGTGCGATCGATGATCTCTTTTTGCATCTCGCGGGTCAAATCCTTAAAATAGGCGGTGTAACCCGATACCCGTACCAGGAGATCTGGGTAGTCTTCAGGATTATTAACCGCCTCGATGAACTTGTCGTGGGAAATGACATTGAACTGGATCTCCATACCTCCATCACCGAAATAGCTCTCTACATAGGCAACGAGGTTATCCAGCATCTTTTGATCATCACCGTCTATTGGGTTGAACTTGAGATTCAGGGCCACGCCGTTGGAAAAACACTCCGGCGGCAGTAACGCCACGGAGCCCAAGGTCTTGACAAGATCAGGTGTGACTCCCGATACGGGAGTTATGCCGCTGCTGAAGTTTTCGCCGGCTTTGCGCCCGTTGGGAAGAGCTCCCATCAGCCTCCCGAATCCGGCATGACTGGTCATGGTCCAGTATCCGACGCGGTATTTACCGCCGCGGTAATTATTTATCATGTCGAAGGCTTCATCCAACAGCTCTACGATCCGGCAGACGTTTTGATTGGCCATTGGATCTTCGTTGCCATATTTGGGGGTCTTTTCACTTTTGGAAAGCCTCAACCGTAGCGCTTTATCATTGGTGTCACCCTCAAAGTTCCTTTCAAGTGCTCCGATGAGATCTGCGAAGGTAACTCGTTTCTCTCTGGGGTCAGCGCCCTCCCTGAAAACCACCCTTTGAATGGCACTCAAGGAATCGGCTACATCTGCAAGGCCGATGATGGTCGCCCCGGATGCATTGATGGCCGCCCCACCTTCAATGAGGTCCTTTCCGTTTTGCATGGGACCTTCGAAGAAGGCTGAGAGGATAGGAGTGGGGTAAAAGCACTGGTGCGTTTTGCCAAAGAGATTGTTCAGAGCCGTTGACTGTTCGATTAACCATCGGGTTTGCGTCTCGAAGGCGTTCCAAAACTCACCGAAAGTATTAAAAGTAGAGGGATCGCCCGTCTCCGGGCCTATTTGTCGTTCTCTTGTGTGCCTGTGTGTTCCATTGAACATTGATAGTTCCAGTGCCGAGGTTAGGTTTAACAATATAGCGGCCGAGTGGCCATAGAACCGACCGTTACTCCCGGGTTCTACGCAGCCGATGATACCGTAATCTCTTGCCTGCTTGGGAGTCTCGTTTTTGGCTTCAAGTGCTTTGATGACGGCTTTGTCGTTGTGAAGTGCCGGTGTGGCGCCTGTCACGATATTGGCCTCACAGAGTCTTTTTATATAATCTTCTGAATTTATAACCTGGTAATACCTGGCGTTAAGGTTGGGATCACGCAGCTTCATCAATTCTGTTGCCCTGAGCATGATGTAGGTGAGATCGTTCACGGCGTTCGTGCAGTTCCTGTCCACTCCGCCGATGGTGATGGCCTGGTTGGAGCCGGTCCCGCCGAACAGCTGCTCTGCTGCCTCTGGTATGGCTGGGACGTGATCGCCTATCTTGAGCCAGAAGTGACATAGCAGGTCCACGGCTTTCTGGATATCAAGATTTCCGTTATTTATATCCTTTTGATATAGGGCATAAAGGATCTGATCCAGCCTGCCGAGGCTCAGACCGATATTAGGGTTCTCCAAGTGGATGGCCGTCCAGCAAATCCAAATGGTGGTCAACCCTTCACGGAAGTTTTGGGCCGGGAACTCGGGAACACGCCGGTAGGTCTCAGCGATTGCGAGAAGCTGCTCTTTAAGGTTCCCTTCCGTCTCCAAATCGGCCTGTATTTCGGCCTCCTTCGCCAGGTTCCGGGAATAGACAATGATCCCTTTTAGCACTTCCTGGATGGCGGCGTAGAACTCTATTGTGGAAGAAGATTTCCCATCCTTGTTTTTCTCAGCCTCATCGATGATCCCCTGCAGGCCAAATTTTAAAACCTTTGAAAAATCCGGTATTGTGTGGGAGATACACTCCGGCTTGCTGGTCAGGAAAAAAACAAGGTGCTGGACGAGTTTTATTTTCTTTTGATCTTCTCTGGAAGCTCTCTTCCGGGTAAGCTCTAATATGTTTTTCTCCATCCAATGGGGGAAGATATTTAAATTGAGGGCCTTAACCTCATCGGGTTGGATATGGTAAGGGTTGCTATTCCTCTTAGAAATGGTCCAAAGTTCCGGCCAGAGGTTCAGGGCAAAGAACTCCGGATAGAGCGGCACACCCTTAAACTTACTAGTCGTTGAGCCGGCAAAGGGAGAAGTGTCCACGATATCGAAGGGTTTTAACCCGTCTCGTGTGTACTTGTAACCCGCCGAATGTCTGACTACCGAATCGCGATTTTCCAGGACCTTTCTGTACATCCTGGCCTTATCTAGAATGGTGATTTTCTCCCTTTCAAACAGGCCGTTCTCAATACTGAATTTCGTCACATACTTGGCACGTTCGATACATATTTCCGGAGCAGCCTTGAAGTATGCTTTTCTTAATTTCCGCACATCTTCGGTAAGCCCGCAGCTTTTCAACGAAAAATCACGCGAGACTTCGGCACTAATCTGTGGCATGATTATGACTCCTTTCAACCTATTTGCCAGGATCATCCGACAATTTTGAATTGGAATTAAAGCTATTACAAGCCCCTTATTATAGAGACTCCAGAGCTTCTCTTGTCTGTTCCTGGTATATATTCGCTTCACATTGTTCAAAAATCTGGGCTGCTCTGGAAAGGCATTCTCGAGCTTGACCCGTTCTTTTTTTTAATTTGTGCAGAATTCCCATATCATAATAAACCTGGCCCATAATTCCATTGGCACCAATCTCGCTTGCGGCTTCAATAGCACTGTTAAAATGAACCAATGCCTTCTTCTCAGCCACAGGCAGGTATCGAATCAGAAAGGCGATATTTCTAAACATATTGGACAAGCTGACAGGTTCCAAACGTAGGGCCAACTGAAAAAAAATTTTTCCAAGGATGTATTCAATCAATACAATACCGAACTTTCTCTCATTTTGTTTACAGGATTCAAGTTTTTCCTTGATCATATTCAATCCAAGTGCCATGCTGCCCTTACGAATCATGACCACACCTAGAAATAAGTAGGCGGGAGACCCAATGCTTTCACACCCGCAATTCATTCCATATTCCAATACCTTTTGGAGAGGAGGTTCGGATTCTCTAAACTGTTCGCTCTGGGCAATGCTCATGCCGAGGAAAAGACCAGGCCACTGAAGATAAAAAGGATCCTTGGCAACCTCTATCGCTTTTTGATAACATTCAATGGCTGATGATAGCTTTCCTGCAGCCCAGTAGGCGTGTCCAATGCTGATATGACCCACTACCAAACTTCTGCTGCTGGAATATTTTCTTCCGTAATTAAGAAGGATTTTTCCAATCTCAAAGTTCTTTTGACTTTCTCCCATATAAAAGTAGTTGAAACTCATACCGCCTAGAGATTGGAAAAAAAGGGTTGAATCCGAATCTATAGTTTCGCAAATCCCTTGAGCCCTTTCTCCGTATTGAATTCCTTCCTTAAAAAGACCAAGTTCGGCACAGACCCATGTAAGCGATGTACAGGCGGAACAGATAACCAATTGATTTTCGATTTTTTCTCCAAGTTCCAGCGCTTTTTTAAGGTATATATAGGAATCTTTAATCTTCTCCCGACAAAACAGGGCAAAACCAAACCAGGAGTAAAATATGCCAATCTTGGCTCTGTCGGCCATGGTTTCGGCAATGTTCATGTGAGAGCGCATCAGTTCTTCGAGGCCCTTGAAATCGCCCCGGTAATAAAAAACCAGAGCCCAATTGATTATAATATCGATTAACACTTCCTTCTCATCCATTGTCTTGTGCAATTTCCCGCAGATGAGATCAAAGGCCTGCTGAAAATACTGATGTGACTCTTCAACGGCATATCTTCTCAGACTTTTTCTTCCAGACTTCATCAGATAAAATACGGCTTTAATGTCTACTCGAGCCTGAGCGAAGTGAAATGCCAGCGTTTCGTAAAACTCACTTAGGCGGTCATGGAACATCTGCTCCATAACAGAGGCAATGCGTTCATGAATCGCTTCACGATCTTTTTTCAAAATACTGCTGTAGATGACTTCTTGGAACAATGCGTGTTTAAAAATATATTCCAGATCGGGTTGGAGTGATCGAGTTCGAATGATATCAAGATGTTCTAAATCACTGAGACATCCGTCAATACCCTCTTTGGCCCCTGTTACACTCTTAAGAATTTCGTAAAGAAAAGTCCTTCCGATGACTGAAGCTTCCTGGAGAATTCGTTTTGTCTCCTTCCCCAAACGGTCAACCCTGGCACTGATAACACCGTGGATCGTAGGCGATATGTCAAATTCAGTGATAGATCGCGTCAGCCTCCAGACGCCGTTGTTACGGACCAATATTTCCGATTCGATCAAAGAATTGATTACCTCTTCCAGATAGAAAGGGTTGCCCTCTACTTTTTTGTTAATAAACTTGAGCAAAGAAGAAGGGATAGAATCATCTCTCAGCATAGATTTTACCATATCCAGTGCGTCAGAAGGTGAGAGATCCAGGAGGTGAATATCCTGGTGCGACATTTCAATGCTGCCGATATTATAATCAGAAAAAGGACTATAAGGAGATCTGTATACACAAAGAAAGAGGGCGGGACACTCGGGTTCCATTAAAAGGAAACGAAGGAGGTCTAGAGAAGAAGGATCAGCCCAGTGAAGGTCTTCGATACAAATGATAGTTGGTGCTCTCTGGGCCAAAGCCGAGAGAATTTTTTGAATGGCTTCATGTAGCCGGAATTTCCACAACTCAGGACTAACTTCTTCAAGCTCTGGGTATCTAACTGAAAAAAGACTCCCCACATACGGAGCCAATTCCTCTTTCTCCCCAATCAGGAACTCTATGCCCAATTCGACTTTTTCTTTTACTTTCTCCGAAGTATCGTATTCTTGAATTTTAAATGCTCGATTAAGAAGATCGGTTAACGGAAAGTAGGGGATGTTTTGAGTATAGGGGTATGCATGACCCTCTCGCCATTGAATTTTTTTCAGGTTCAATGTTGCCTTGAACTCTTCGACAAGTCGGCTTTTTCCAGTACCTGCATCCCCACAAATGGAGAAAATCGATCCTTTTCCATTTTCAAGTATGTGAACAGCATGTCTCAGTTTATCTATTTCGACCTTTCGCCCAATCAAATTGGCTCGCAATCCATGGATTCGACGTACTTTTCTCGGCGGTGCTTTTGGGGTAAGAAGCCTATAAGCCTGGAGACTTTCGGTTTTACCTTTAACCTTGATGAGACCTATATCCTCATAATTAAAATAACCTTCGGTTTGGTAGTATGTATCAGGAGCAACCAGAATATTTCCCGCTTGGCCTAACCTGCTCAGCCTTGCCGCCAGATTAATGGGATCGCCTATAATACCGTGTGTTCCTTTATCCAGGCTAATCTTTCCGGTCACCACAAGACCAGTACTGATGCCGGAATGCATTAATAAAGGTTGTCCCACCTTTTCTTCATACCTTGGGCTTAAGGATTCGACCAGATTGTGAATTTCTCTGGCGGCCCGGATTGCCCTGACGGGATCATCTTCATACGCTCTAATCGCACCAAAAATCGCCAATACAGCATCACCGACAAATTTTTCGATAAAGCCTTCATATTTAGCAACGACTTGAGCAATCTCACCAAAGATACGACTGGTAATTTCTCTAACTTCTTCTGGGTCAAGCCTCTCATACATAGCGGTATAACCGGAAAGATCAGAGAAAAGAACGGTGACATGCTTTCGTTCACTATCAATTATCGGTATTGTTTTTTCTGTTTTGACTGCCCCATCTAATTCATGGCCGCACTCGTCACAAAAGATGTTATCTGGCGAATAAGGATGGGAGCAGGATGGGCATAAAAGTTCCAATTCAATACCACATTTTTTACAGAACTTGCCTTCTTCTCTGTTATCAAATTGGCATTTATGACACTTCATTTGTGATCCCGCAAAAAAAATTCATTTTAAAAAGAAAAATTGAATTGAAGATCCTTGCAACAAGCTTCGGGGAATACACTCGCTGTTGCAGCTTAAGGAATGATACTTCAACTTCCCAACAGAATAAACAACCACAATCTGTGAGGCGTAAGGCAGACACATTTTGAGGGGTCTTTCCATGGAAAAACCTCCTGAATAGAGGTGTAACGATCGAAGCAACAAAATATTCTATCGGGAGAAACGAATTGAGAAGGAGGTCAGCAGAACAAGAATTATTTCACAACGGGAATCGAATAGAGATGGAGATCAGTTTTGAAAAGAGAATATGTTCAAATAAGTATATTAAGGCCGTAATTGTGTCAAGAAAATTATTATTAATCTAAACAGTTGTGCCATCTTGTGCCATTGATTGGCGAGATGTATCTATGGAAAGGAGGGATGTGTTGATTGCGGTTTTCTTGATAAGCACAACTTAGCAAGAATAACCAAAGATTAAATCGCCTTTGAGAAAGATACAATAAAAACACAAGAAGATTCCAAGAAAATCGGAATCTCCCCGGGTAAAAGAGGTGAATTAGTATTTGAGTATGACCTCAACCTTCTTATTTTGTCCTTTCTGGTTTGATGTTCTTCATGAGAAATTCGGGTTAGCGTGGTGCACAATACCCACCTGGAACGCCTTCAGGGGAGAGAACAATCTGCCATAACTGGTTTACTCTGGCACGAAAGGCACCGGCAGAAAGCAAAAGATAGAATTTCCACATTCTGTAGAA
>Ga0209271_10000801_pt1 | contig 10963 bp, 12 predicted proteins | sample tdAd002_FD_187123 | JGI IMG/M metagenome (GOLD analysis project Ga0209271, IMG submission 187123) | Marine sediment microbial communities from the Atlantic coast under amendment with organic carbon and nitrate - tdAd00.2 (SPAdes)... | ecosystem: Environmental > Aquatic > Marine > Coastal >... | reverse complement strand
GCATTCATCGGTGTCCTCACATCCTGGAACTCCGCTACCTTCTGCTAATGCTACAATGTGAGTTTGAGGAGCTATAGGCACAGCCATAGTTGGAACTTCTGGTGTTGGTTCTGGTGTTGGTTCTGGTGTTGGTTCTGGTGTTGGTTCTGGTGTTGGTTCTGGTGTTGGTTCTGGTGTTGGTTCTGGGGTTGGTTCTGGTGTTGGTTCTGGTGTTGGTTCTGGTGTTGGTTCTACTTCGACATCAGAGCATTCACCTGGATAAGATAATTCAACATCTGCCGTATGTAGCATACACAAATTACCATAAGTTTTTCCATCCACACCACATTGAGGTAACCACTCCATTGTACATACAGTAGGTTTTTCTCCAGTTGGCATTGGAGGAGCTTCTGAAAGATATCCAGGATCTGTTACAATCATACCCAAGATAGCAGCAATCAGCAAACCAACTACAATAATAATTCCATAAGTAAGATTCATCTTATCCACCAGTTAACTTTGCAAACTTTTCGTTTTTACTTAATTTTTCCATAAATTCAATATTAGATAATGCAACTACTGCAGATTCTACAACTGGTTTATCAGGATCATTCAAAGCTTTTTCTAAAGCATCTTTTGCTTCTTTAGAACCAATTACTCCAAGTGCAATTGCAGCTTCATGTCTTACAAACATACTAGGATCATTTAGTGTTGATTCAGCAAGAGGATTTATTCCACTAGAAAGACACATTTGTCCTAGAGAAAATGCAGCTTCGTGTCGTACTAGCTCATTTTCATCATGTTTGAGAACTTTGGCAATATGTGGAACTTTATCTTCACCACCAAAGTCTACCAAGATGCAAGTTGCTCGTGTTCTCACAACATAATCAGGGTGATCTAAAAGATTTACAAAATATGGAGTGTCTTTTTGTTCATATTTTGCCTCCATTTCTGCAAAAAGTTGTAATCTATCATCAGTTACTACTTGCATTTGGTTTTTGAGGTTTTTGTGTCCTATATTAGGTTAATCTAGGTTTCTTAATTTTTTTAAAAAATAAAATGATAGATAATAGATATTTTGCCAAAAAGAAGATGGACCACCATTAAATGAAGTTAGAGCAAAATAACAACGAGGATCAAAGGAAAACTGAAACGAACTCTAGGGGCAACTAAACCTTTAGATATTTTCCTTTACCTGTCTAGGACATGGGAAATGACAGTTCCTCGTTTCTATTATTATGTGAATGTAATACTTAAGAATGATCCCAAATTATTCCAAGCTTTCAAAATTTAGTTTTTGAAAATAAACATATTTCTTAAATTTGATGAAGATGTATTGGATACGGAGAATCAATTAGTGAGAATGTGAAATTATGTCTGTTTGTCGAAAGTGTGGAAAAGAAGTAAAGGAAGAGGAAGTGTCTCACGAATACAACTTAGAACATAGAAGAGGAAAAGTATCTAGTGATAAAATTTGTTCAGAATGCAATTAGAAGTTTAAATGCAGAGAAATAAAAAAATCCCTTTTACAATAGATCCATTGATTTCAGATATCTATTTAATGTAAAAAATTTGATTAGTGGTAATGAGTGCAGTAATAGGACAGAAATCTCCCAGTCTAGGAATCTCTGAATGGGTTCAGGGTGCTCCAACTAGTCTAGATGATGAAAAAGATAAGATTGTTCTAGTGGAGGTTTTTCAAGTCAATTGTCCTGGATGCTTTATGCATGCTATTCCTGAGGCAATAGAGATTTACAATAAATACAAAGATGATGGAGTCAGGGTTTTAGGGATAGCAACTGCCTTTGAGGATTATGATAAAAATACATTAGAAAATTTGAAAATGCTTGTAGAAACAGGAGAGGTGGTTGGAGAGACACAAAAAGCATTATCAATGTACGGACAGTTACAAGAGGGCAACAAACTATCGTTTAAAATTCCCTTTCCTTTAGCAATGGATAACCTTACCAAAGTTGACGGAGAGGCAAGCCAAGAACAAATCATGAAATTTATCTATGCACAGCTTCCCGAATTTGACTCACAGCCTGAGGATTACCGAAATCAAATAATTCAAAGAGTCAAAGATCATTTTAAGTCAAAACAATTTTCTGCCGAAACTTTTGAGAAATTTTCACTACAGGGAACTCCATCCATTATTCTCATCGACAGAAAAGGAATCCTAAGAGATGTGTCCTTTGGACAGACTGGGCATTTAGATTCTATGATTCAAAAGTTAATTGCTGAAGGATAATTCAAAGTAAATTATCAACTTTTCTTGCCTTTTTCGCTTTTGGGTATTTTTTATAAAAATAATCTACAATGAACCCTGAAAACATACAATTAGAAAAACGACTCATTGAGCAAGAAATCAAAGAGTTAAAACAGCAATTATACACAATTGAGGAATAATATTTCCTCGGTTTTTTCCATATAGGAATTTTCAATAGTAGGCAACTTTGATACCTTTCATGTCTGATGATAAAAAATTGCATGAGTTGTGGAATATTATTGCAGGTCTTCGTTTAAGATCAGATGAAATTCATGAACGAATGAATGAAAATGCGGATAAATTTGTAAAATCAGGAGATTCAGAACTAATGAGAGAAAATTTTCAATTAATTGAAGAACAAGTTGAAGTTTCAAGAAAGACACTAGAGTTACTATCAGACTATCAAAACATGATAAAAGATTCGCAAACTTAGATTGATTTTATTGAAAAATTACAATTGCCAAGGATAAAGCCACAACTATACCAAATCCGCCAATTAAAGCAATTTTAGAATTTTCCATATCCTACGACTAGTTTTTTAAAATAAAAACAATACACACCTAAAATTTGGAATATTAAAAATATTTTTCAAATTAAAACCAGGTTAAAGACTCCACAACAGCGACATTATTGAATAATAAACAACTACGCTTACAGCAATTGCAATAACCCCAATCTTTGATTTTTTCATCTTTTGCTAAGTCTCACAACAATTAGTGTTGGTGCTGCAAAATACATTCCGACATTTAATAATATTATACTCGCACCAATCCCTAAAACCTCGGTTTCTGTATTCATGTCAGCGGTGTTCAAAAGTGAAAGAGACCATAACAGAGGAGTAATAACAATTTTCACTGTTTCCTTGAAGAGTGGATTTTCTCTTTCCATATCTGCAACTTGTGGGCTAAACGAGTAATAGAAACTATTGAAGGCATTCATAAAATCTGAACCATGTTTGGTTTGTAACAATTTATTGTCTCTTAATTCTCGCAATTGTTGTACTTGTGGAGCAAGTTCAGAGTCAAATGTTGCAGTAGCAATCAAACAACCTCCACCTTCTAATGAAGAATTTTCATTGTCAGTTACATTCCCATCATTTTTAGTTCCATTCAGTTTATCTACATCTTCTAGGTAGTTGGTAGCAATTACATCTAGTGTGTTTTTTCCAGAGCCCGTGAAATTTAATGTGATAAAAGCGATTCTTTCACTTGATTTAATTTTTGGATAAAATTCTTGATCATTAAGATAAAAAGTAAAATTTCCACTCAGTAGATTCCGAGGAATGATTAGTTCACCTAAATTATTCTCAAGACTACTAACCAAATGAAGCGAAAGCTGTTTTTGTTCTTTATCAAATTCAATATCTTGCACATCAAAATTAGACGTAGTTATAATCTCAAACACATACCCATCAGTTTCAATATCGAATCGGTTTGTAAGACCAGTAGCATCAGATAGAGTACCAGCAAAAGCTGGGGTAAATACTAGTAACAACAAAGATGGAAGTAATAATTTAAAATTCAATTTTATGCAACTGGTGCACCGACTCTATTTCTTAATTCTTTATCTTGTGCAATTCGTGGATGTTGTGGATCTGCCAAGATTACTTCAAACCAGTAATGCATACCATCTTTGTAAACAAAGTATGAACCCAAAAGTTTCATGTTAGGATATCTTTCAAGAACTCTTCTATCAGCTACTGTTTTCATGTTATCATCTGCCTTGATTCGAGTTACACCGAGATGTTTTGGTCTTCTTCCTCCACGTGGTCTTTGTTTTCTCATACCACCTGTACCAACTCTCATCCTCACTACAACAATGCCTTGTTTTGCTTTGTAGCCCAATCTTCTTGCTCTTTGTAGGCGACTTGGTCTATCTATTCTAGTAATTGCGTTTTGTTTACGCCAACCAACGACTCGATCTCGAAGATCTGGAGAATTTTCATTCCAGAGTCTTATCCAAACCTTATCTTGCAAACTAGGCATATCGGCTTTAGAAAAAACCCCTTTAATAACTGTAAAACAGGCAAAGGGAATCTAACTATTTTAAATTGCTCTTAGAGGGGATTTTCACCGCACTCTAAGAGTTGCATCCGCAGAAAACTCGATAACTGATTTGTGTTGCTGACATTAAAAAAGATTCCTGATAAATGATGCCAGTTTTTATTACCAAACTGAAATACGATTCAATGTGAAAACGAGTCTTCTGATCTTAGGAATTTTTTCAATGAGTATTATCTTACCAAATGTTTCAGCTGCGCCATCAGCCCAAATTCTAATGGATCAAACTACTTTCAGCTATGGTGAAAAACTAGTCTACATCATAGAGGTAAGCGAGGTAACCGGAGAGTTGGCAATTATCCATATTCGAGATGAATCAGGTAAAGGAAGTAGTGCCATACCTATTGAAATAGCACAATTAAAAACAGAAATACCATCCCCATATCCATTTGAAAAACAAGTTTTTCCAGAAGGAAAATACTTTATTGACTTGCAATATTCTGGAGCAGGAGATACTGCTGAATTTTATTTAATTGATTCAGGAAATATTGTCATTCCATTTCAAACTAAACAGATTGTTATGAGTTGGATTAACAATGAAGTATCAGATGGGATTTTAATGGATGCAATACAAAAAACAGTAGAAACAGAGACAATCAATATTCCATATGTGATTGATGAAAAACTTTTTGAAAAAATATACATTCCAGATTGGGTAAAAATAATTAGTGTTTGGTGGCTAGAAGAAAAAATTTCTGATGAGACCTTTGCAAATGCATTTCAAAATTTAATCGATAGGCAAATTATTACATCTTAGAAACATGAACAAATATTCTGTTATTACCATAATTGCAATAATTGTAATAGTTGTGCCCATAGCGTATGGTGTTTGGGGCACCTATTCTGCAGGGCAATTACAGCTTGGAACTCCAAATAGTGAATTTAGTTATTTTGATATGTCAAATTATGAAACAATCAAAGTGTGTAATTCAATGCCATTTTTTGTTAGTTTCAACGGATTGAGAATTGAGACTTACTATACAAATGATCTTAAAGGAGTTTTTGAGATTGGACCAACAACAATTGATCCAAATACATCAAAAGTTTTGGATGTGAGTTTTTCATCAGAAAATTTTGCAGAATCTCAATATCTTTTCATGCATATGGACGGTCAATTTGACGGAGAATTACCAATTAGATTAGATCCAAGTAAGATGGTGGTAGTGACAACCTTTGAAACCAAAATAATAGGAGTGATACCTTATCAAAATACAATCACACAATCAGGTTTTGATTTTACAAATATGATGAACGAAGATTCTAAATGTGAAAATAATAGTTAAGAGGATTTACTGGCTTTGCCCATAAGAGCAAGTATTATTCCAATTATTCCAGCAACAACAAATGCTGCAATAAAGCCAAAGATTAGTTCCTTTCCTAGTCCTTTTGGTGTTGTAGTGACAGGGACTGATTCAACTACACATACACCGTCCTTTAGAACAGTACCTGCACCACATCTCTCATCTAACATACAGACACCATCTTTTAGAATTGTTCCCGGACCACATTCGGTTTTAGGTTTATCCTCTACCTTGTCATCCTCTTTAGGGATAGGAGTTGGTGTGGGTGTTGGCACTGGTGGAACAGGTGTTGGTTCTGGTGTTGGTTCTGGTGTTGGTTCTGGTGTTGGTTCTGGTGTTGGTTCTGGTGTTGGTTGTCCAAATACAGAACCAATGACTTCCACTTCATCAGTTCCTGAAGGAAGTGTGATACTCAAAGTTCTAAATTGAGAATTTGTTTCAGTTTCAGTATGACTAGGCTCATCTCCATCAGCTAAAACAATAAAATCATCATCACTTCCCTGATACACTGAATCAAAGAAACTTCGCTCAAAAGTAATTTCTAAAACGCCTGGAGAATTTGTAACATCAACACTAAAAATTAAAGAAATAAAATCCAAATCAGGCTCTACTCCAGAAACAGATACACCATCTCCAGTGTATTCAATATCAAATGTATTTCCTTCAACATTTACTGATGCAGTTTCTGCATAAACTAGAGTAGATGATAAAATTGCGACAAAAATTAATCCAAGCGAAATTTTTAGAACAGAGTTTAGGCTAGGCATACTCATGTGTGATTCTGATAGTAAATTATCCATACCCTGTTGTTTCAACATTGATTTTCCTCAAAATAGATGTTAAAAAGAATAAGATGACAATTAATCACGTATCAGTCAAGCTTTTTTAGTTATTTTTGGATTCAGGCAAAAAATATTTTTAGTCTCAAATTACGCCTCGAAGAATCTGAATAATCTTTTCTCCGATTACATTTGCTGCAAGGGATTGTGCCTCTTTGGTCTGAGCACCAATATGAGGAGTGAGAATGACATTATCTAATTCAGCTAGTTTATGATCAGTTGCCGGTTCTTTTTCAAAGACATCTAATGCTGCACCACCAAGGTTTCCACTTTTAATTGCCTCATAGAGTGCATCCTCATCTATTACACCACCTCTAGAAGTATTGATAATTTTTGCAGTTTTTTTCATAGTAGATAATTTTTGTGAATCAATCAAGTGGTATGTAGAATCCAATAACGGTACATGAATCGATACATAATCAGCGCTTTGCAAAAGAGTTCCAAGATCAGATTTCATCAAACCAACTTCTTTTGAAAATTCTTCATCAATTGGAATTACATCATAACCAATAATATTCATGTTGAGGGCTTTGGCGAGTCGTCCTAATCTTTTTCCAATGTTTCCCATTCCAATAATTCCAAGATACTTGCCACGAAGTTCTGTTCCTTTCAATTCTTTTTTTAGCCATTTACCATCTCTTATTGCTCTATCACCTCTGGCAGTTTGTCGAGCTAAAGACAACATTAATCCTAAAACCAATTCAGCTACTGCATTCATTGCCCCTTCTACTGCATTAATTACACGAATGTTTTTGGCTTTAGCTGCTTCTTGATCAACGTTGTCAAGGCCAACTCCTACACGTGCAATAATTTTACAGTTTTCAGCTTTGTCAATAATTTCTTTAGTTATTGTGGTTCTGCTTCGCACAATGACAATATTAAAAGTGGAAATTTTTTCCAAGATTTCTTCAGGAGTGATAGTTGGCTCGTATGATACTTTCAGACCATTATCTTCTAAAATTTTATTTAAAACTGGATCGACTTCGTCACAAATTAAAACTGAATCTTCAAATCCCATGATATTTGAAATGATCTACTGAATATATTTCATTAAAAATAAAAAGAAAAAGAAGTTAAAATATCAAGAGAGCATTTCTGCAACTACAGGAATTACTTCCCATAATGGAATCATGCCATTTTCTTGCATTTCAGAAGCTACATCGTCAGTGTACAAACCGTGGATATTGATTGCAGGATGTGCAATACTGTTGCTACCCATTGGTGGTACAGCATCACTTGGGTTACCTAATGCGTAAGCATAAGATGCCACTGGAGCCTCAATTACACCTTTATCAACTAGAACTGGGTTCAAGCCGAATGGATCACCTGCTACAAAGATTGTAGCGGCACCAGTGTAAATTGCTGCATAGTCGTGATTAACTGCTGCGTAAACACCTGGTTCATCAAAGACTAAATCGACAATCATGTTTTGTGAGCCACCGAGTAACCATGTTTCAGTTGCTGCGGATTGTACTCTGTTACCTTGTGTAACTCTGTCCAAGATTTCTCCTACAATGTGGAAGAATAATGGTTCGTTACCATGGTTTTCAACAAAGAGTCTCACGTGTTGACCATTTTCAACAAACAAGAGTTGTGATTGGTATTGCTTGTGTTCAAGTCCATTCCATGGTTGTGCGACAAAGATGTTCTTGCCGGTATCACCATTTACAAGTAAGTTATGAGCCATGTTTGGTACATAACCAAATTGCATTCCGTTTACAACTGTTGCAGTGTTATGATGTTGGAACATTGCTCCTGCATCATAATTGCCTTCAGGTGTAAGGTACATTTGGTTGTATTGGAGTTGGAACTCTAATGCATCAGCATCATAGAATTGTCTATCAAGCTGACCACTACCACTTGTTTTCTCTACCATTAGTTTCTTGTATCCATTGGCTGGATCAACGATTGCAATTCCGTACATGCCGGAAAGTACGTGTTGGTCCATACCAACTAGTTTAACACCAGAACAATGGTATTTGAAAACACCTGCTGATTCTGCAATGTAACAGTATTGGCTTGTTTCACCCGGATTAACGGATTCAAAAGCTCCTGCTGATATTTGTGATGCATGCATGTCGTTACCGTGACCGGTAACTTCCCAATCTGGAATTGATAGTGTCATCTTTACAACGTCACCTTGTGTAACTCTTAGTGTTGGTCCTGGGACTTGTCCACTAAAGGTCATGGCATTGAATGTTTTACCGCCCATAATTGGGAGCTCAACACTGTAGCCTTCCAAATTGAACTCTACGACTGTACGTCCAGAGCTTTCTAATGCACCACAATCAGTCTCTGCAAATGCTTGTGGCATTACAAGTTGTAAACCGCCCATTTGGTGGATTTGCTCCATCACATCAACATCTAATTTTGATGCATCAAGAGATTGTCCAGCAATCTGGGTTTGTGTGTATGTGCTTCCGAATAAGGTTGCTCCCATTACAGCTACTGCTGCAATAGTAAAGAGCATACTAGTACGCTTATTCATTAAGCATCGTGATCTGGGATTCCTATATAATAATTGCCATTATAGACATGTTGGGAACTTGGCAATAATCCTGAAAAAGAATGAATAATGGGGAAAATGAAGATTCATTGGTTTGAAATTTCGATTAGATGAAGATTCTCTTGGCAAGGTAAAAATTCCTTCAGATGCATATTATGGGGCATTTACTGGTAGAGCCATTCAACAGTACAAGGTTACAGGAAATCCAGCACATGAGAATCTAATCAAGTCCTTTGTGATGATAAAACGATCGGCAGCTGTTGCAAATATGAAAACCAGGGCCATCGATACAAAACGTGGAAAAGCAATTGTTACTGCATGTGACAAGATATTATCTGGAAAATACATAGATCAATTTGTAGTGGATATGATTAATTCAGGTGCAGGAACTGCCTTCAACATGAATTCAAATGAAGTAATTTCAAATGTCGCATTAGAAGTACTTCACAAGAAAAAAGGAGAATATCAGCATTTACACCCTAATGATCATGTGAACATGTCACAGTCAAGTAACGACACATACCCTACTGCAATGCACGTTGCAATTCTAATTAATCTCAAAGACACCATCCCTGCAATTGATAAATTAATAAAATCATTAACAAAAAAATCAAAACAATTTTCATCATTTAAAAAAATTGGTAGAACACATTTGATGGATGCACTTCCAGTTACTCTTGGAAATGAATTTGCAGCATATGCAACCTCTATCACTAAAGCAAAAAATGCAATTGTTGTAGCTCAAAAAGAGTTACAATATGTTGCACTAGGCGGTACTGCAGTTGGAACTGGGGCAAACACGCCCAAAGGATATAGAAAAATTGCAATATCAGAGCTTGCTAAAATTTCTAAACTTCCAATAAAGCCTGAAAAAGATATGCAGTTTGCCCTGCAAAGTAAATTTGCAGTATCAAATCTCTCAAGTGCTTTACGCAATTTAGCACTTGAAATAAACAAACTTGCAAATGACATTAGGTTAATGGCCTCAGGCCCCATAGCAGGATTAGCAGAGTTAGGAATACCTGCAGTTCACGCCGGCTCATCAATCATGCCAGGTAAAGTAAATCCATCATTAGCAGAGTGCATGAATATGATATGTTTTAACATAATTGGAAATGATACTGCCGTCTCTAATGCTGCACAAGGTGGTCAGTTTGAGCTAAATGTAATGTTACCTGGAATGCTAAAGTGTATGTTAGAATCTACTGACATGCTAAAAAATTTCTTGCCAATATTTTCTGCAAATTTAATTGATGGATTAACTGCAAATAGAGAAAAACTGAAAAAAGATATTGAAAACAGTCCAGTAATTGTTACACTTCTTACACCAAAAATAGGATATCTCAAATCTGCAGAATTATTCAAAGAATCTCTAAAGACTGGAAAGACAATAAGGGAATTGGTTGTTTCAAAGAATCTTATGAGTAACAAAGAAATCGATTCCCTATTTGGATAAATCATGGCAAAGATCTTTGTAGAAGCATATGGATGCTCAGCTAGTTTTTCAGATTCAGAGATGATTTCAGGATTAATCTTAAACGGAGGTCATACACTTGTGGATAATTCTTCAGAATCAGACTTGAATATTGTAGTAACTTGTTCTGTTAAAGATGCAACTGCAAATAAAATGATTCATAGAATAAAATCTCTAAAAACAAAACCATTGGTAGTAGCTGGTTGTCTTCCAAAAGCTGAAAAATTAACAGTTGAAAAATTCTCAGAAAATGCAAGTATGTTGGGACCAAATTCATTGGGAAAGACATTGCAGGTAATAGACTCTACATTAAAAGGAACGAAATTGATTGCTCTTGAAGACTCTGATCTTTCAAAAGTTGGACTTCCAAAAGTAAGATTGAATCCAGTAGTAGGCATAGTTGAGATAGCAAGTGGTTGCATGAGTGAATGTACCTTTTGTCAAACCAAATTATCCAAAGGAGATTTGACAAGTTACAGAATCGGAGATATTGTAAGACAAATTGAAACTGAAATCAATGATGGGTGTAAAGAAA
>Ga0209271_10000799_pt1 | contig 10977 bp, 8 predicted proteins | sample tdAd002_FD_187123 | JGI IMG/M metagenome (GOLD analysis project Ga0209271, IMG submission 187123) | Marine sediment microbial communities from the Atlantic coast under amendment with organic carbon and nitrate - tdAd00.2 (SPAdes)... | ecosystem: Environmental > Aquatic > Marine > Coastal >... | reverse complement strand
TCCTGCCCTCTCGCGGCATACCGTCCATCCCTGGACATAAAAAAAGCGGGTCGATAAACGACCCGCTTTCCTGGTCCTTGCGCCTGCTCCGGCTTACTTCGCCGTGCGGGCCGCGGGCGCTGCCGGCTGGACGGGTGCCACAGCCGCAGGATAGCCGTAGCCATAACCCGGATAGCCGTAACCATAGCCGCGGCCGTAGCCGCCGTAAGGATAGCCACCCCAGCCATAACCCGGATAGCCACCATAGCCGTAACCATAGCCACCATAGCCACCATAGCCGTAGCCCGGATAGCCACCATAGCCGTAGCCCGGATAGCCGCCATAGCCGTAGCCCGGATAGCCGCCACCATACCAGGGGCCGCCGCCCCAGGGGCCATAGCCGTAGTTACTACCCCACCAGGCGTTCGCCGACAGGGCAAACATTGAAAGCGCGCCACCCAGAGCAACACCAGTCAAAGTTTTCATCGGTTTCTTCATAATCAAAATCTCCTCTTGGACTCAATAAGACTAGTAGAAAATATGCCTATTCACCCATTTATTGTTATATCCATCGCCCGAAATGAACGGCTTGGTAACATTTAGCACAACCATCTCTTCTCGGGCACGGCGCTACAGGAGCGATGCTGTCGAAACCATAGAATTGAGTTTCATACTGCTTTCCCGGCCACTTAACGAAACTTATTAAGGGTGCATCATTAAATAGAACTGCAAAATGTGCACCAATTTGTAACTTATTGTTTTTCAGTAAAGTTGAGTTATACGGTAAAAATGAACATTGCAACGCAATAGTAATAATTCACTTTAATTTTTATAATTATCATATTGATATTTTATATATTTTTTTGAATTTAGTTTAGTGCAACACCACTGCAACGGATTCAACGCTATGCAACAGTGCGCACGGGTCAAAGAACGCAGGGCAGTGCCGCTGATCCACCTAGAAGATGCCCGCGTTTCTCACGGGGCGGCAGGCGAGTGACCGAAGGTATTGAATGTAGGAAGGGCTTTGTGACTAAACGAGAAACAGGGTGTTTTCAGGCCAAGCCTATCCCGGCGCCAGCGTCCGGGATCCCCGTGAGAAATGCTAGCAGACTGTTGAAAAAGATCGCTGACGACTACAACCAGGGAATCCGGATTTCCAGGACACCGTCTTCTACGGTAGTGGTCAGCTTGCTCGCATCAGCATCATAAGGAAGCCGTATGGTGCGGGCGAAAGAACTGCGACCGGACAAATGGGAACGACGATAAGGCTCTTCAGACTGCCACTCACTCTGACGACTCATCTCAGAACGCAAGCGGAGTCGGCCACGATCTGCCAGCACTTCAATATCCTCCGCTTTTAATCCTTCGGTATGGACACGCAGCAGATAACCGTCCTCGTACCTCGCCTTCTCCAGGTGGACGCGGGGCGCTCGAATGCGATACTTGGATCGAATACCATACTCAAACGGGCGATGCATTGGATACTCGTAACCATAGCCGCTGGGCGCGTAACCCTGTTCGGAATAATAACCAGGGCCATCCCCTGCAGACACATACGATGCAGTTGCAAGCAGTAATAACCAAGCTGCAGTGAGTAAATAGCCTTTCACGGTTATCCTCCATAATGAGTCGAGCGCGTTTACAAGTATAGGTGTTCTGTTATCGATCTGATGAATAACGATTCAGGGGGGGGATGCGCTCGGCACTCCAGGCAGGTAGCGGCCTTTATCCCAGGGCCAAACTGACAGGCCGAAATCACGCTAAGAGAACAATCTCCTTAACCGTTGTTGTGGGATCCGAATTTCAAGAACGGCGGATCCCACTAAACAGCACATCTGCGATCTACACTGCGATTGGGATATTGCCAAAATCCGGGTCCTGACAGGATGTTCCAAAGACTGCCACAGGCTTAACCACTCAGCTGCTAAAGCTAATAGTCAGCTGGTTTTGGTAAACAAACGGATCATACTGGACCGACATAAATCAAAACCGGCTAAAAAACCGGCATCCCTGCCGGCTTTTCCATACATCTCCAGTTGCCTGATGCAGGCATCCCGTAGTCAACAGGGTACTTGAACCCTAAAGTACCCTCTGGATGTGTAGTACCATGCCCAGCATGGATTCTCCTTGATGATTAGAGTACCCATAGCATGGAAATACTGAACTTCTCCTTTAGGTTTGGGTTCGGTGAGATCTGAAAAAAACTCTGCAGGCTTACCATTCTGGTCACATACACTTATTACTTCACCTTTTTTATTGAGCGCTATCGTGACGGCCACCTTCGTGTCATCATTTGTATACTTATCAATCATGATTAATTTCTCCTCTCATTTAGTTTAGGGTGATCAGCGGTTTCCGCCAATCCGCATTCAACACGGACTGGCCATGCTACCTTTAACCTCACTTGTCATTTTCAAGGCGTTACAACAAATCCTACATAGCAGCCGAATCTGACTCCAACACAGTAACAGTCCGCCATATTCCAACTTTTTCAGAACGAAAGCGTAATATTCCCAAAAGCAAGTCGTTCCGGATAAAATGTCGGACTAGTTGGGCTGCTGTCCTGAAACTTGAAGGATTCGTCCAACAGGTTCTTGACACCAATTGTCAGAAAACCATACCGCTTCGGTAGTCGGTAACCAACGCTGGTATCGACGATCCAAAAGTCGTCATCGTCGGCCATGGTGGACTGTAAAGCAGGGTCCAGAAACCGCCCCTCCTGATCCACATAGGTCGCTTTCAAGCCCCCGAACCAACCAGACGGCAGGTGAATCACAACCCCCAGAGGTAAGCGGTGGGTTTCCAGGTCTGTATAGGGTGTGCCAGTAACCAGATCCGGCGGATATTCATTATCCCGATCGATATCCTCATACTGATATTCAGCGGACAACGCCACCGATTGACTCGGTGTCCAATAGGCATAGATACGCCCGAGTTGTTCTTCAGAATTGGCGGTGCTCACCGCGGGCGGCAGCGGCGGTTGCGGAAACACCTGGGACGAGGCATCAATATCGCGCCACGAGTACTCCATACCACTGAATACACGCTTTGAGAATTGATGATCCAGAGCCACACCGTAGCGTTCCGACTCGGATCCTTCGGGATCGTCATATAACTGGTTAAAGCCAGCGACCTGAGTCGGCTCGATGGTTTGCTCTGAAACCACCGTTCGTGTCAAAACGCGAAATGCGGCTGCCCGCAGCGTGGTCGACGGAGTAATATCCCAGAGTGCACCAATCTTCGGATTCCATTGATCCTGATCAATAATGTTATCGCTGTAATCATCGTAACTGACACCAGCAGTGACTTTGACATTTTTCAGAATGTCCGCCTGCGAATAGACGTACAGATTAACGTGATCAATATCTGTAGTTTCGCGAGTATCGGATGGGACAAAGGGTGGTCCGAAATCGGTTCTCACCCGTTCTTTTGTATCACCGTCAAAACGGCCAGCCCCGCTGGTGACATGGAACTGCCGATAGCGAAATAAATGCTGTACCTCGGCGAGGTAGCCGTCGGTATCGTCATCGATTCTAAGGTCCCCATCAAAGTCCTTAATCGTCTCATCCCGATCAGCCCATATCACCGAGCCAATCAGTTTTGAACGCGGGTTGAAGTTGTGATGAAACCCGATGCGGTAAGTTTCGGCGTCAAGATCCTCGTCCTTGGTTTCACTGAAATCATCCGGGTCAAATCGCAAAGGTATGTCGCCTCGATCGACATCAGAGATGCGAATTTCCGCCTGCACGCTGGTTTTGAAGGAGACGGCGTTCTGTACAAACAGATTGAAGATGTCCTGATCCTGGTCATTATTGTTGCGGAATCCGTCGGTTTCGTAATGATACTGGCCAATACTGTAGGACCAGTTGTTATACACAGCGGAATGTATCAGGTTGTCACCAAAAGTATCGTTACCACCGACCACAACACCACCCTGCAACGCCAGGCGATTACGGGTGAACAGCGGATTGAACTCCAAGGAGGAAGGACTCGACGGCCCCAGACCTTCGTACAGCAACAGATTGGCCTCCGCCAGTTCGGGCTGAAGAGGGTTAAGATTGATCGGTTGCAACAACTGGGATTGAAGCAATTCGCTGACACGGGCAATCTGGTGGCGTGGTAGCACCGCGTAGGAATCAGCAAGGAAGCGGTGTGCAGAAAAACTACCCGGATCTGTATTTACCGACTTCCAACCTTCCACCAGAGCCAACTGGTCGAAATCAAGATCGTTATAAATGCGTGCCAAACCGGCGCTTCGTGCGGCAAGATCCTCGTCGAGCAGGAATTTCGAACGGAATACCACGCGGTTGTCGTTCAACTCGATCGATTTCTGCAGGTCCTGCAGCGCTTCGATCGGGCGATTCACGGTTTGCTTTCGAATGGCATCATAAAACCAGGGCGTCGGGTCGTTGGGATCCAGCTGTTTGGCCATCGCCAGCTCGGTGGCGGCAACGCTATCGCGTTTTTCATCGAAGTAGGCCTTGCCCAGATAGCTGCGTATCAGACTGTTGTTGGGATCAAGACTGGCCGCCAGTTCGATCTCACCACGCCCTTCTTCGAGGTCTCCCTGTCGAATAACCGCCAGACCCAGTCCCAGCCTCGACAAAGGATCCGCCTGATCCAACTCAATCGCCCGTGTAAAGGCCTCTTTGGCCTGGGTAATCCTGATCTGGCTCAGATACGCAAATCCGAGCACACTCTGGGTGCGCGCCAACCCGGGATTTTGTTGCGCGGCCTGCTGAGCGGCATCGAGAGCTTTGCCGAGTTCGCCAACCGACAGGTAAAGTTCCGCCAGCCGCGCCCACAGCAACGCATCATCGGGTCGGGAGGTCACCGCCGCCTGCAGCGTCGCCAAAGCGCCTTCCACGTCAAACCCGCTCTGCTGCGCATAGGACAGCGCCAGCGCTGCAGCGGGATTTTGCGCATCAGCCGCCACCGCGTTCCGTGCCAGTTCCAGTGCCTGGCCGGGTTGATTCTGCACCACCGCAATGATGCTCAACAGGGCGAGCACATTGCTGTCATCAGGCTTGATAGCAGCAGCCGAAAGCAGATCACTGCGGGCTTCCGCCACACGGCCGACGCTCAGACGCAACGAAGCCCGATAGCTGTATACCTGAACCAGCGCCGGCTGACTGGCCGGCAGAGAATCGATCTGCGCCAGCGCAGCGGTCACATCACCGGCCCGGTAGGCTTCCAAGGACTTTTGCACTGGCTGACGCCATTGCGCGGGTAGCTTGGCAAACCGCCTGGCGTCGAAATCCATAATGACCGGGTAGTACAGCGCCCACTGCACCGCATCCCGCGGTCGCACGACAGACTGCAGAACCGGCGCCTGCGACGCGGCGGCGACCGCGGCCTGGCCATTGGTCAGGACCACTTCACCCTGTGCGTTGCGTGCCGCCACCTGGCCTTCGAATACAATAATCTGTGCGTCCTGTTCGCGCACATCCACAACAAATTCGGTGCCTTCTACGAAGGCATTAACGAACGGTGTGACGACTTTAAAAGACTGTTTTACACGACTGATGAAATGCGCGACGCCCTGGACCAGATCCAGCCACGCCGGCTGATCTGCTTGCAGGCCGGTAAAGGTGACCGCGCTATTCTGATCCAGTCGCAGAATGGTATGATTATTGAGTATCAGGGCAGCGCGACTGTTGCCGCGCACGCGCACCTCATCGCCCTCGCATAACACTTCGGCCCGCTGCAGCGTCTGCCATTGCAGCGTCCCGGCGAGACGGCGTTCTACACTACCTTGAATTGATGCTGCCTGCGCCACCCACGGGTCGCAGTGCTCGGCGGCAAAGGCCGCCGGCAGCCCGGCCAGATAACACAGTAGCGCCAACAACAGGACACAGCAGCAGTTTCCGCAATGGCGGTTATGCTTCACTGCACCTTCGTCCCTGTCATGTGGATATCTCCTTATTGTTTTTGCGGCATCCCGAATGTCAGGGGTACACCGGACATGCTAGCAACCACTTAACCCCACACATTATAGTAGCTTTCTGCAAAATTTCAGATTAACGAAAAAAATGCCGGCCGGCTATTTCCGCTTCAGATAAATGACCGGGTTCCAGGGCTGGGGTGGAGGCTGCAAAGCGTACGGTTTACACAGCTCAAGGTAAAATCTCGTTGGGCCATCTGCGGCAGCGGTTTGCAGAATGCCCTCAAATATCGTGACCGCCTGTTGCCACGCCTGATTCCGATAGGCTGCCAGTCCCCGGGCAAAGTCGTTTAACAGACGCTCCATAGCCCGGTCCACCTGTCCGATGCGTCCGAGCAACTCATATAGCGTGACCGGTTGTTCTTTCCCCACCAACCGAAAACTGCCCAGCTCCCGTGTAACAAAGCCCGTAATACCCTCCATCACCGACTGGGAAACCAGAATGCCAGTATTCAATGTCTTGTTGACCCCTTCGATGCGGGATGCAGTGTTGACAATGTCACCCACTGCCCGGTACTCAAAGTGGTCCATGGCGCCCAGGTTACCCAGCGCCAATACACCAGCGTGCAGACCGATACGGGTCGGCAATGGAGCGTCATTACCGGCATTAAACCTGTCAACATTGCCTGCGATCTCCACAGCGGCATGACAGGCCTGGGCGCGCAAGCTGATATCGCTTTCGCGGGCAGACCAGATCGCCAGCATGGCATCACCGATGACATCCGACACGATACCGCCGTGGTCGCGAACCGGTTCGAACAGTACCTGGTAGTATCGGTTCATATAGGCTTGCAATGCATCGGGCGCCATGGATTCCGCGAGCCGGGTGTATTGCTCTGCGTCGGTTGCAAGACAAATGCCATACTGAAGCTCATGATGGGCATGCAACGATCCAGTGGCACGTAACAACTTATCCACCGCTTTGTCAGGAATATAGTACCCGAACGCCTGACGAACACGATTGCGCTCCTGGCTGGCCTGCCAATGCCCCAGGGCAAGCCCGACGACGAGAGCAACGGGGCTTTGAATTAACAACGGTACGGCAACCGGCAGCCACAATTGATGGGTTTGAAAGGCGGTGAAAGATACCACACCGTAAGCGGCCACCAGCAGAACACTCAGTCCGATGGATCGTACTGCCGAAGAACGACGACTGAATGTCGCTGCCATCAAGCCATACGCAAGGATGAGCGCCATAAACAAGTGTGGTTTCAACGGCCGGATGGTCGATTGTGTTAAAAGATTGGCAAATGCCGTGGCGGCGATCTCGACACCGCTGATATCCAGTCCGTCGGGCTGCGAATAGACGGTATAGAAACCGTCTGTCTGATTCGGCTGGAAGCCCGCGGACTGACCGATGAATACCACCTTGCCAGTGAGATCCACGGGTGGATCGACGGTCTCCAATATGTCGGCATACGGGACCGTAGTAATACTATAAGGCGGCCCATAGAAATTGAGATAATGTAGATTACCGGCCTGATACAGGTTAATCATAGCCACAAGGCGGCGACGAACTTCCGGGTCTGTTACCAGACCGGGGTTCGAGCGCAATCGGTCCAGCAAGGACGAGCCCAGGCCCGGCCACTCGACGAACGCGGCCTTTAATCGATCCATCACCCCCGGCAGCCCCTGATGCAACAGCATCTCTTGCTTGTCGATTGTCAGTTCGTCCGCGGCCTGCGGATTCACCTCAAGCAGCAAACGCATGAAATCGTCGTAAGCGTCCAGTGCATAGAATTGCAAGACAATCGCCGGCAAGGTGGGGGTATCACCGGCGCTGTGGCGGAAGGTCCAGAACTGACTCACCTTGACTTTGCTTTTCGGCAGCGCAAACGGTACGTTGGCCACGGCAGACGAGGCGATATCCGGCGTCGGTGCCACCAGTCGTTCAACGTTGACCGTGCGGCTCCGGGGCCGCATCGGCGCTGACAAATCCACCTCGTCCCGCTGCAGGTGGGCATACAGGATGACATTCCCGGCACGTGAAATTGCTCTTGCCAGAGCACGATCCTCTTCCCTGGTGTGCGCCTCCTTAAAATAGACATCAAAGGCAATAACACTTGCACCGGCCCTGTCCAATCGATCAACCAGCTGCGCATGGACCGTGCGCGGCCACTTATGGAGTTCCACAGGAAGTCCGAGACGGTCTGCCGATGCCTTATCCAGGTTAACCACGACCACCTCGGGCGGCGCCGACCTTTGGCCTTGCGCTCTTATCATCAGGTCCAGACCCAGATTTTCTTCCAGCTCAAAACCGAACAGGCCGAAGTAAACCACCAGCCCCAAGGCGGCGACAAAGACTCCCAGGCCAAAAGATCCAGTGTACTGTCTCATAGTGATAGACGAATTCAGCAAGCCGCCGGGCGTCTTCCCGCCTCGGCAGCCATTCTACCTCAAGGAGACGCAACGACGCAGATAGCCGCATAGTGGCATAGTCTGTTGAATTAATGATCCAAATCAGGTTTGCCACCGTCCACCGGGATCAATTCCGGAGCGTCGGGATCAGGAGAATACGCTGAGCTTGATGTATATCAGTTTCATAGCGCTGCGTTTTTGGCTAAATTGGCTATCATTGATGTAACCTGAATGTAGCTTGATCCGCCCATATGCCTGGAGGAAATTATGACAGCAGCAGTGACGCGTGAGAGGATGATAACTTTTTTGCTCGAGACCCCGATGTTTGAAAACCTCGATCCATTGGAAATCGTGGAAATCCTGCACATCGTGGAGGTACAGCTGTTCCAGGCTGGCGAGATCGTATTCGACGAGGGAGACCCCGGCGATGCCTGGTACATCCTGTACCAGGGGAAGGCAGAAGTTATCAAACAATCCGGCAGCGACGAGAAACTGATCGCGGTGCTTGGTCCGGGGTCCTGCTTCGGAGAAATTGCTATTCTGGACGGCTTGCCACGTTCTGCGACCATCCGCGCCTGCGAAAATTCGGTGATGCTTCGCGTGCCACGCAGCGCTTTCGATGCCTTGCTCGACAACGACGAGCTCGTTGCCTATAAGCTACTCTATCACATGGCAATTCTGCTCGCGCACCGGCAACGCTCGGTAACCAACAGGCTGTCGAAACTGCTGATAGCGCGCGAAACCACGGAAATCCATGAAAGCATCGAGCAGATTGTCGACGAGTCTTCGGTCAGGGAATAGCATCTGCTGGCCGAATGAGTGGCCCGTCTATGCAAAGGCCCGCCCGGCACGTTCCGCTGATCTATAATTAAGGCAGCCAGGATTTTATCCTGATATGATTTCGCGTTCTACTGAAGCAGTGCGGCGACACCATGCCTGTTTCCGGTGCTACAGTAAGCGCATGGTTCCCGCCCCTTGTACAGGTAGGTACGCCGCATGCCAGTTCAACAGAAAAAAAACACCGTAAAACGGGTCGCAGAAAACTCTGACAAAGTCACGCCGCTTGCATCTGACAGTGCTGCCATGGATCAACAGGTTCAGGAAGCGCTAAACCAGCAGCTGAGGGATATCGAGAAAAAAGCACTTCGCCGCTTTCACCGCGAAGAAGACTTTAAACCCTACCAGGCTGAACTGATCAGGATGCAGCGCTACCTTGAAGAAAAAAAAACTCGCATGATTATTCTGTTCGAGGGACGCGGTGCAGCCGGCAAAGGCGGAACCATCCGCCGGGTCACCCGCTATATGAACGAAAAGCACTACCGGGTCGTCGCGCTCGCAAAACCCACCGAACAGGAAAAGACGCAGTGGTTCTTCCAGCGTTATATCAGACAGTTCCCACGCGGTGGCGAGATCGTCCTGTTCGACCGCAGCTGGTACACTCGGGCCATCGTGGAACCGGTAATCGGTTTCTGTACCGACCAGCAATACCGGGATTTCATGCACAGCGTCACCGGATTCGAGAAGGACCTGGTACGTCAGGGCACCATTCTGGTCAAACTCTATTTCAGTGTCACCAGGGAAGAGCAGGAACACCGCTTCAACAGCCGCAAAACCGATCCGCTGCACCAGTGGAAACTGAGAGAGGTGGATGCGCAGGCCCAGGAACGCTGGGAGGACTTCACCCGGGCAAAATATGAAATGCTCAAAAAGACGCACACCACACATGCGCCCTGGAAGGTGATCCGATCCATCGACAAACACCAGGCACGACTAAATGCCATAAAGGTCATCCTGAATTCTGTGCCCTACGAGCGCCTCAACACCGAACTGGATTTTGTCCCCGACCCCGCCTTAGTGATATCCGGATCCAGAGAGCTTGAAAATATGGAGGAACAACACCTGCACAGCGTATAAATACCGGCGAAACGCACTTTATAAATACAAGCCAGTTCCGGTTCTTATTTGCGCAGGCCCTGACGTGGAACAGCGATGGGGAAGTTTGACTGCACCGGATAGTACAAAGCCGGACTTCTGGCCCAACTCGTCATAACGCTTGCATTCTGCACCTTCAAACTCCATTTGCCCGATATAGCGGTGCGAAATCTTCCGCTTGAGATTCTCAGCGTACTCCAGGCCTAGAAAATGGCTAACGAGCCCCCTGATAACGCCGGCGTGGACGACAAAGAGCAGGGTTTGACCGGGACAGGACTCAGTCAGGGAAACGAGAAAACTGACACTGCGTTGCTGCATCTGACGGAAACTTTCGCCCTCCGGGTACACGTAATCCGGATCCTTCTTGTGCTCTGGAATATGCTTCGCCACCCACTTCTTGCTATTTCCATACAGCAAGCCGTAGTTGACCTCATTCAGTTGCGGCGAGTCGTGCACAATATGTATACGATTACGCCTCGCATAGAACATTGCGGTCTGTCGCGCTCTTTCAAGACCACTGGAATAGATCGCATCAAAACGGATGAACTCCTCCTGCAACCTGTTTTCCACGTAATTGACATCAGCCCGCCACCCATCAACGCGTGGCGCATCACCCCAACCCAGTATCCGGTCAGAGGCGTTGAGCAGGGTCTTGTAATGCCTGACAACTATTGCTCGCATAAATTTAAGAATCTACTTGTCAACTAAAGTCCGGCTGCCTTCGGGCAGCTGCCTCACCGCGCCGACATTCCGGCCCGGCC
>Ga0209271_10000798_pt1 | contig 10979 bp, 10 predicted proteins | sample tdAd002_FD_187123 | JGI IMG/M metagenome (GOLD analysis project Ga0209271, IMG submission 187123) | Marine sediment microbial communities from the Atlantic coast under amendment with organic carbon and nitrate - tdAd00.2 (SPAdes)... | ecosystem: Environmental > Aquatic > Marine > Coastal >... | reverse complement strand
ATGCGAATCCCATCTCTCATCAGCCTACTGCTGTGGCCTCCATCGATGGTATCAGCGCAGCAGGATCAGACCATCGTCAATCGTGTGACGGGCAATGTGCCCGACCTGGTCACCTCGGTGGTCGACCCCGAGCTCCCTGCCGGGACGATCGCGATCGAGGTCGTGGACGAAGCCGGGGCGGCCGTGGCCAAACAGGCCGTGCGCCTCGGTATCATGGAGCAGTCGGGTGGGCGCGACAGCAAAGCCTGCGTCACCGACGAGAAGGGCACGTGTTCGTTCGACACCCTGCTGACGGACACGAAGCACTCGTATCGAGTCAACGTGCCCTACAACGGAGCGCTATACAGCTGCACGCCCTTCCGGCTCGATTCCGAGAAGGGGCAGCGAGTTCGTGTGGTCCGCCTGCCGACGACGACCGACAACCGGCGTGTCTTTCAGGTGCTGGGCCGCACGATGATCGAGTTTCGAGATGAGCGCGCCCACATTCAGCAGGAAGCGCGACTGACGAATCTGGGCGAGGCGACATACGTGTTCCCCGAGGGGGGAATGTCGATTCCACTGCCGAACGGGTTCAAGGCGTTCAACTCGATGGAGATCATGACGGACCAGCGTCTGGCCGCCACCGATGACGGCCTCGACATCAGCGGTTCAATCCCGCCCGGACGGGTCGACCTGATGTGGTCATATGACATCCCGGCCTCTGGCACGTCGATGCTGATCGAGCAGCCGGTGCCCTTTGCCACCATGGAGTACCAGGTCATCAGCGACTACGTCGACGGCATGAGCATGGAGGTCGAGGGCTTTCAAGTGGCGCGGGTGCACGAGGGCGGCGACCGGCGCTTCTTGGTCGCCGGCATGATGAGGCGGCCCGGCGAGCCGCCCCTCGGTCCCCTGCGGATTCACATCCGGGGCATTCCCGGGGGCGGTCCGCTCCCGTATTTGGCGGCTGCGATCGCCGCGATCTTCGTGTTCCTGGGGGTTTGGCTTCTTTTTCGTCCCCTAGACCGGACGGCGATCATGGTCAGGGTCAGAGAGGATCGCCGCGCCGAGCTGCTCGACGACATCGCTTCCTTGGAAAGCCAGCGTAGGGCCGAAGCGATCGGGCCGAGTTTTTACGAGCACCGTCGGCGGGAATTGACCGATGAGCTTGCAATCGTGCTTCGCATGCAAAGCGAGGCCACTGGCCATTGACTCGGGTCATTGATCCCGGGCGCAAGGCCGCGTATGTTCGCGCCGCCCATCGCGGCTAGGAGAAGAGGGGAGCCATGGCAGAAGGCCTGAATCGTGTGATGCTAATTGGGAATCTGGGTGCTGACCCGGAGCTCAAATACACTCAGAACGGGCAAGGCGTGCTGCGCCTGCGCCTGGCGACGACCGAGTCCTACATGAACCGCGCAGGCGAGCGTCAACAACGCACGGACTGGCACACGGTCATCGTTTGGGGCAAGCGTGGCGAAGCCCTCAACAACATCCTTTCCAAAGGCCGCAGCATCTGCGCCGAGGGCCGCATCCAGTACCGCCAATGGGAAGACAAAGACGGCAACAAGCGCAACTCGACCGAGATCGTTGCAACGAACATCGTCCTCCTGGGCAGCGGCCGCGGCCGCGACTCCGGAGCCCCCGGTGACTTCGGCGGCGGCGGCGGCGGTGGCGGCGGCGGCGGTGGCGACAGCAGCGCCCCCCCCGCCGACGACTTCGGCGACGACGACATCCCATTTTGAGGCGGGAGTCGCGCTGGCTCCGGCCTCAGCTGAGGCACTCGCCGACTTAGGGCTGTTGGACGGGAGGCGGCGCGGGCGCTTCGAGTTGCTGGGCGTGTTCGTGAGCGAGGGCGGCTTCTAGGGCAGCCTTCTCGGCTCGCTTTTGTTCTTTTGCTTCCCGGGAGAGGCGCGCCTTTTCGGAAATGTATGCCGCGGCTGCCGCTACGGCGATCGCGACCTCCAAGGCGATGGCCACCCCCGTGTACACATCTGGTTTGGCGCCTTGAACCATCGCCAGGATGCGGCCTCCCGCAAGACCAGCGGCGCAGACGACGAAGGTGAGGGCCGCGGCTAACCTCAGGCGTTGGAATGCGGCGCCGAAAAGGGCAAACGCGCCGAGCGCAGACCAAAGCCCCACGTTGACCGCAATAGACTCGATGTACAGTGCGCCGCGGGGATGGTCGGTGAGCCCCATCCAATCCGGCATGATTGTGCCTGCGAAGAGACAGAGCAGACCCCAGCCAATGGAGCCGACCCCGAGAAGGAAGAGCACGTTGCGCGCCATGCGATCAACATACCGCCGTTCGCGTTTCAAAGAAAGTTAGTCCAATCTTCTGGTGTGCCGAAGGTTCGCGCCGATGTACTGCTGACCCAGCGGGGTCTCGCCCCTTCGCGGGCGCGGGCCCAGGCGCTAATTCTCGCGGGCAAGGTCTTCACCGAAGGCCGACGAGTGGAGAAAAGCGGCGAGGCGCTCGACCAAGATGCTCCGCTCGACGTGAGGGAGCCCGATCACCCGTATGTTTCACGGGGCGGTGTCAAGCTCGAAGGCGCGCTCGACGCGTTCGGGTATGACCCGGCCGGCAAGACGGTCGCTGATTTCGGGGCATCCACTGGTGGTTTCACCGATTGCTTGCTTCAACGCGGCGCCACGAAGGTGTTCGCGATCGACGTTGGCTACGGGCAGCTGCACAACAAGCTTCGGCAAGATGAGCGTGTCGTAGGAATGGAACGCACCAACGCCCGCCATCTGAAACGAAGCGACCTTCCAGAAACACTCGACCTCGTGGTCATCGATGCGTCGTTCATCGGCCTCGAGAAGCTTCTTCCAGCCGCGCACGCACTCCTGAGCACGAACGGCGAGGTTATCGCGCTCGTCAAACCGCAATTTCAGGTCGGCCAAGACAAGGTGGGCAAGGGCGGTGTGGTCCGCGATCCTGAGCTTCGGCGAGAAGCCATCGACAGTCTCGTTGCGGATGCCGAGAAACTTGGCTTGGACCTGGTCGCCCAAGCGGACAGCGTGATCACCGGGCCGAAGGGCAATCAGGAGACGTTCATTTGGCTTCGTCGGTCGGTGGCGCCACACGCTCCATGAGCCCCGGCCTGACCGGCATCCACCCCTGATCGACCTTGCTCTTTCGAACCTTGACCCACCAGACCTGCTCGCACGCAGCCGGATGTTCTTCGCTCAACCCCTCGAACGTGTCGTCGAGCGTGCATGGAGTCCAGCCGGGACCGTCCTCCGTCCCCACCATGCATAGCCCGCGCGAATTGTAGAACAAGAAGCTCCCGACCTCGCCCTCTCTGACGGCCAGGTATGTGCGCTCCACCTCGATGCCCTGGTCCCAGGCTTTGCGCTTTACGTACAGATCGCGCTTGGCCACGAGGCGTCGTGGCTTTTGGACGAACACTTCGCTGTCTTCGACGCTGATTAGGTCGCCCTTCTTCCAGGTCACGGTTGCCGTGACGAAGGCAGCGTGCGTGGGCTTCAGCTTGAGCTTCATCTTCTGGTACGTGTCGCCCCAGCGAAGATCGCGGAAGTCGGCCGGGTAGGGCCAACTGTGCTTCACGACCGCATTGAGCTTCACATCGTGATCGCAGCCGGTCGCCTGCGCTACGGACGAGGCGCTCGAGGTGGTGCGGGAGGTATCGCCCTTCTTGCAGCCGCCTGCGGCAAGAGCGACGACTAGGATCAGAGTGGAAATCAGGAAGGCGCGCATGATGAAAGCTGGTTCCCGGGGGTGGATTCGAACCACCATTCACAGGTCCAAAGCCTGTTGTCCTGCCCTTAGACGACCCGGGAGCGAATCTCCTCATAACACGCATGCGCGCCCCCTCAAGGTTCGGCCGTCCCGGGTTGCGGCAGGGACGCCAATAATGCGATACCCAGGCCAGTCGACCGGCTAGGGAGCGTTTTCGTGAGCGACAATCAGAAATACCCGGAGTGGTTCCTTTGGTTCATGGAGCACGGCGTCCGTGTTCTGATCTTGCTCGCGATCGCATTCATGGCCTTCGTGTACTCCCGCAGCCGAACGAACACCGAGGAGCGGCTCCACGCGATCGAAGACACGGTGAAATTCGAGCCCCCGCGCTCCTACGCCGCTCCGAACCTCGACGATTACGCGGCCGCGGATGTCTCGGTTCGGTCGCTACCGGTCCATCAGGCCGCCTACGTTCCCGTCTACTCACACATCTACTACGACGGTGGTCGGCCTTATCTTCTCGAAACCACGCTGAGCGTTCGAAATGTGGATCCAAAGCGGCCGGTCTACGTGAGCGCTGTCGAGTACTACGACACCAATGGAAAGCTCTCGAAGAAGCAAGTGGATCGCTTGATCAAGCTCGACCCGCTGCAAACGATCGAGTTTCTGGTCGAGCGGCATGACGTCGCTGGTGGCTCCGGCGCGAACTTCATCGTCGAGTGGCATGCCGGCTCTGGCGAGACCCACGCGCCCCTCATCGAAGCCGTCATGGTGGGTCGCTCCGGGACCAATGCGATCTCATTCGTGCGCAAGAGCGAACCCTTGCCGCAGTGGATGTCGGACTAAGCAGCTTGGGTCAGTTCACCTGGCGGACCGGTGGTGGCAGGTAAAGCGGGTCCAATGCTTCGGGCTTGGGCAGGTACATGCGGAACTGAAGCGAGAAGGGACCACTGGGCGCGGGAAGCCAGTTGCTGGCCTTCTTCTGCCCGGGCGACTCGTGCTGAATGTAGAGCGTTAGCGAGCCGTCCTCGCCGTACTGCAGTTTGCTGCGATCGCCGATCGAGTACCGGTTGATCGGGTTGGCGACCATGAGCTGGTCTGGGAGGCTGTACATCGTCATCGACCAGAACGCGTCGACCTGGGGCAATTCATCCTTCTCGAAACGCATCACGTAGCGGTCTTTCGCTCCGTCGAACGGATCGTCCGAAGCATCGCTGTTGCCGACCGGGTAGTACGCTTCGATCGCGTCGTTGCCATAGAGTCCGATCATCGCCGCGAGAGCGCGAACCATGTACTTGGAACGCATGATCTCGCCGGGCCCGAAAATTCCGTCGATTCCTGTCCAGCCGTGATCCACACGGACGGTGACGCCTTGCAGGTCGCCCGGGGTGTTGGCCGCTCTGCTGAGCGTCACCATCCCTTGGCCGACGCCCGCGTCGATGGCGTCACGCAGCTCCGGGGGCAAAGCGAGCGAAGCGGAGAGTGCGCCTGGGCGAATCCCGATCCTCGCGAACCGGCTCATGAGCTCTTTTTCTTCGGGCACCACCGCAACCTGCATCAGAAGAAAATTGAGCAGGTCGATGAAGCCAGCGGACTTGGCCTTACTGGGATCGTAGGCCGGGAAAGTGATCCCAGCGGCCACGGGAACTCGCGAGCGGCCGAGGAACACGTTCATCGCAGTGAGACGGTACTGCTTCTGAAGTTCCACGACAGAGGCCACGTCCTCGGGCCCGTCTACCTCGGTTCGAATGATGCAGTAGACGAAGTCGCTCTCGCTGCGGAAGACTGCTTTGGCGTCACCTGGCTTGGCGCCTACCCATTGCGGCCCCGCAACCACGTAGTTTCCAGCTTCCGTGCCGGTCGCGCGCGTCCCGATGTATCCGAAGTTGTGTGTGAACATGTCGATCAGCTGCACCGAGTAGTAGCGATCCGCGATTTCGGGGACGGTGATGACCACGGGTTGTGCTCGGAGATCCAGCCAGGCGAAGGAATACATCGTGTCGTTGTTGGGGCGAACGATGTCCTTGAACTCCGGGCCGAGAAGCTCGGTCCTGTGCGCAATCTCGTTGAACGGAGCGCCATACCCAGGCGCGTTCCTATCGATGGCCTGGACGTACATCGTCCGGTAGTTCTCCAGCATCGGAAACGCGTAGATGTAAGCCTCTTCGGCAATCGCGCTCGCCTCTTTGGGCGTCGGCCCCTCCGCCGCAGTTTGTGAAGAAGGCGTCGAGCCGTCTTTGGCGCACGCAGAGACGACTAGGGACGCGGCGATCGCAAGGGGCCAGATGAGTTGAATCATGCCGCTACTGTAGTCCACCGCCGAGCGTTTGTGGAAGTGGGGCGTTACGGTGGGGAATGCCTCTGGGGGCGCCGAAGTTGACGGGGATTTCACGGGTCGACACTCTGCAAGCCGTGGACAGCGCCTCGATGCCGCGGTCGCGTGGGGTGGATCGCGTCTTGCTGACCGTAGCGCTAGCTGCGCACGCGCTCGCTTGGCTGTTCGCGACTCGGCCGGTCGCGCTCGACCCCGACCCGATGAACCTCGCGTACGGCATGTACCGGTTCGACATCACCCATTTCAATCCGCACGCACCCGGATATCTCGTCTACGTCTGGACCTTGAAGGCCGTTCATCTGGTGACCGGAGGAGGCACGACGCTCGTGGAGCGCTTCGCAACCGTGCAACTCGTGGCGTTGTTGTTCGCGCTGGCCGCGATCTTCATGGTGTACGCTGCCGCTCGCCGGCTGAAGCTGGCGGATGGTGCCGCCGGCTGGGCAGCCCTGGTGATCGCACTCCACCCGATCCTGCTGTTTCACTCGGTGGATGCACAGACCCACACTTCCGAGGCGTTCGCATCGGCTCTGTTGTTGTGGGGCTCGATCTTCTACCGGGAGCGGCCCGGTTGGCGGCGAGCACTCTGGCTCGGGCTCTTTCTCGCGTTTGGCTCGGCCCTTCGGCCTTCGTTCATCCTCTTCGGCCTTCCGATCATCCTCTGGACGGTCGGGTTTCGACGATTCGCGGACCTCTTGGTCGCCGGCCTTGCCAGCATCGTCGGCGCGATCGCTTGGATCGTTCCGACGGTCCACGCTTCCGGCGGCTGGGAGACATGGCGAACCGCGACACGCGGCCTGGTGCACCATGGCTTCGTGCTAACCTCGAGTCCATTCTCCGATACGGCGGTCGCGTCGTTGGTTTGGGCCAATCAGCTGTCCCTGGCGCTCTGGACCTTCGAGGCCATCGTCCCGCTTCTCGTCGCCTGGGCAGTCGTTCGCGTAGGCCCGTGCGACCAGCAGTCGCCGTTCACTCAGGGCCCAGACGAGCGATGGCTCCGGGGGGTGATCGCGATCGGCGGCACCTGCGCCGTTCTTTATTATGCGACCACTTTCATTTCCGAGCCCGGTTACCTTGCCGCGCTGTTGCCTCCGGTCGCGCTTTACGTCGGAGCGTTGACCGGCGGAACGAAGGGAGCGCGGCCGGCGGCCTACGCGGTAGCCGCAGTGCTCCTTTGCTGGGCGATCCCCGCCCTCCCAAACATCCTCAAGGCGCCGTCGGTGGCAGAGTGGGAGCGCCGCACCGATCTGGCAACGGCCTACGCCGCACACGTCGAAGGCTCGCTTCCGCAGGAAGGTCGTTACCTGGCCGTGGTAGGTCATCCAGACATCACCGTGGGACGCCAGCTTCCGATGCTGAGCCCGAGGGTGGACACCTTGCTCGTCCACGATGGACGCCGCCCCTGGATTGCTCAGACCTCGCTGACCTATGTGACCAAGGATGATGCGACGCCGATTCCCGAGGCGTTCGGCCTACCGGGAGCCGGGGCTTCGACGGCGACTTCCCGCGAGTACGCAGGGCTCTATTTTGACGGTTCGCTGGCGCCCCACTTCCAGGCGCAAATCGCTCAACGTTCCACGTGCCCAGTCAAGCGCGCAGTGGATGTGACCGAGACGGTGCTAGTGCCAGTCCGTTGCTTGCAGGGCGCTACGGTGGCGCTCGATGAGCTAGAGTTACGCCTCGGCGTCCCGGGAGCGCCCGCGCGTTGAGTAGAGCTTGGCCGAAGGAAAGGCCAGGGCGAACACAACGAACATACAGACGGCGATCGTGATCAAAACCCTGGGATCGTCGCCGAAGTTCGCCGTCGCGATTGTCGCCGCCGCGCCAATGTTGCGCGCGGTCGTGATGAGCCCGAGGGTCACCTTGCCCTTCTTTCCGCCAGGGCCGAGGAGGTATCCGACCCCAAAGGCCGCGAGCGTGAGGACGATGGCTGAGGTGATCGCACCTTTCCCAATCATGCCGAAGAGCGCGTCCCGATGAATCACCAGAGCGAGCACCAGGAAGAGAGCGAGAGAAAGGTTGACGACGATGTTTGCCGGCCTGTGCAGCTTCGCGGCCGCGCGGTCGCTGACGTGCCGAATGCCCAATCCGATGACCAGCGGCACGAACATCTGGAGGAGGAGCGGCCTGGCGATCTCCCAGACTCCAATTTCGGTGCCAGGGACCAGGAAGGGCAGCACGAACGGCATGTAGAGGATGGTGAGCACTGTCAGGAGCATGGTAGCCGCGATCGAATTCGGGACGTCGCCCCCGGCTACGTTGACGAGCTTGGGTGTGTACGGCGCGCCAGCGGCAAACCCGTACAGAAGCACGCCGATCATGTATGGCCGCTCGAGCGGGAACGCGATGCTCATTCCGTAGACGATAAGCGGCGTGAGGATCAGATTCGCAATCAAAGCCCGCGCCACGACGGGAGCGTTCCTGAGTGGCCTCAAGACCTGCTCCAACGTCACCTCGAGCCCAGCGGTGAAGAGGACGCCCGCGATGAAGAGCGCAATGGAGACGTTCAGGATGATTTCGAGGGTCTCGGCCATGTGTCGACCGGAGGGTTTGTAACACCAGCGGTGGAGACAGCGCTAGGGACAGTGTCGGGGGAAGGGGGAGTGATAGGGTGAGTGTCAGTGTCAGTGTCGGCGCCAGCGTCGGCGTCGGTGTTCCTCGGTCGGATTCTGCTATTCTCGCCCGCGTGATGAGAGCCCCCGACCCGGCCAAGCTGCTCGTGGCGGTCCTTCTCACCGGGGCTCTGGCGAGCTGCGGCGCTGAGCGGAAGACGCCGTCCGGCTATCAGGGGATCGTCGAGCACGACGATCGCCATCTCGGCTTTCGAGTCGGTGGCCAGCTCCGCGAGATTCGCTTTGATCGTGGTGACGTCATCGAAGAAGGAGCGTTGATCGCGGTTCTCGATGACACGGCCGAGCTTCCGATCTTACTCGCACGCGAGGCTGACTTGGCACAGACCAGGGCGAACGCGGCGCTGGTCTATGCGGGGCCGCGCGTCGAGGAAGTCCGGTCCACCATGGCAGAGCTCGATGGTGCACGTGCGGCGGCGAGGGAGGCCAGAGCGAATCTGGCCCGGCACCGAAACCTGCCGGAAGAAGCGGCAACCGCGCGCTCTCTCGTATCGGAGCTCGATGCGGCGTACGCACAGTCCAAGGCGCAGGTGCGGATGCTGCAGGAACGGCTCAAGCAGCTTCGCGAGGGCGCGAGGCCCGAGGAGCTCGCGGCCTCGGACGCGGCGGTCCTGGCAGCCGAAGCCGCCGTGGAAGCTGAGAAGGAAAGGCTGGGTCTCTACTCCTTGCACGCTTCTGAGCGCGTCACTGTGCTCGACGTTCCGGTGAGAATTGGCGAGGTGGTCGCGGCCGGCGCAACCGTAGCCACGGTTGCGGATACGAAGCACCCCTACGTCGACGTCTTCGTGCCGCAGCAGTCGCTTGCAGGACTGAAGGTCGGCCTCCCGGCGCGCGTTCGCGTCGACGCGGAAAACGATTCGTTCGACGGCGAGATCGAGCACATCGCACCGACGACGGAGTTCACTCCGCGATACCTCTTTTCGCCCACGGAGCGCCCCAATCTGGTCGTGCGTGTCCGAGTTCGCATCAGCGACCCCGATGAGCGTCTTCACGCTGGCGTGCCGGCGTTTGCTAGCTTTGAGCTGAAGGGCGAATAGCGGTGGAAGACCCCGTCGTCGCCGAGGGGCTTTCTCGCCATTTTGGAAAGCTCGTCGCGGTGAGCGATGTGAGCTTTCGGGTCCATCGCGGTGAGATCTTCGGCCTCCTCGGTCCCAACGGCGCCGGCAAGTCGACGACGCTACGCATGCTCTGCGGGATTCTCGACCCAAGCGGCGGTCGAGCGACCGTCGTTGGTTTCGACGTCGAGAAAGAGCCAGAGCAGGTCAAACAGAACATCGGCTACATGACCCAGCGTTTCAGCCTCTACGAAGACCTCACCGTCGAAGAGAACCTGCGTTTCTACGCCGGGATCTACGGGCTCAGTCGAAGAGAGCGCCGGGCGCGCGTGCCGGAAGAGCTCGTGCGCGCAGGCCTGACCGAGCGGCGCAATCAGATCAGCGGCACCCTATCCGGGGGTTGGAAGCAGCGCCTCGCGCTCGTCTGCGCGACGATTCACCAACCGCCGCTCTTGTTTCTCGATGAGCCAACGGCCGGTGTCGACCCGGTGAGCCGCCGGGAGTTCTGGGCCCACATCCATCGCATCGCCTCGGCAGGCACGACGGTCATGGTGACTACCCACTACATGGATGAGGCGGAGCGATGTCATCGACTCGCATTCATTTTTCGAGGCACGCTTCTCGACATTGGAACGCCGGCGGAGGTGATCGAGCGCCGCGAGATCCGGGTTGGCGTGGTCTCGACCACGGACGTGGCTGCGGCGATGGATTTGCTGAATCCGCATCCCGCAATCGACGAAGTCGCTCCGTTCGGCGATCGCCTTCGACTGGCTACTCTTGGTGGCGTCGACCCAGTGGCGCTTGCCCATGAAGTCTTGGGTCAAGGTCCCGGCGTACGCGATGCCCGGGAGATCGTCCCCAACGTCGAGGATGCGTTTGTGGCCATGGTTCACAGCGAGGCCCGAAACGGAGACGGGCAATGAATCGCATGCTGTCGATCGCCTGGAAGGAGATGATCCAAGCTCGGCGTGACCGTCTCACCATGGGCATGATGGTTGGCATTCCGATCATCCAGCTTTTGCTCTTCGGCTACGCGATCAATACCGACGTTCGAAACATAGCGACCGTGGTTTACGACCAGGATTATTCAGAAGAGTCCCGGGGATTCGTAAGGCGCATGGAGGCGACCGGCTTCTATGACGTCGTGGGTCACGTCGATAGCTACGAGCAAATCGGCGTGGCGATGCGATCTCGGCAGGCTATGGTGGCGCTGGTCGTACCGCCTCGTTTTGGCGCCGAAGTCGAAGCGGGCAGAACGGCTCAACTTCAACTCGTGGTCGACG
>Ga0209271_10000796_pt1 | contig 10985 bp, 7 predicted proteins | sample tdAd002_FD_187123 | JGI IMG/M metagenome (GOLD analysis project Ga0209271, IMG submission 187123) | Marine sediment microbial communities from the Atlantic coast under amendment with organic carbon and nitrate - tdAd00.2 (SPAdes)... | ecosystem: Environmental > Aquatic > Marine > Coastal >... | reverse complement strand
TCTAAAGTGCCTAAAGTTAAGGAATACTGCCAATTTATATAAAAGCCGGAGCGTAGCGACTCCTTAACTTTAGCTCACTTCAAACTTTAGCTCACTTGTAACTTTTCCGGTTTATCCGGGTTAGTTATAAGGTAATAAGATAGTAACGGTAGTCCCCTGGCCTAATCTGCTCTCAACCTTTATCTCGCCCTCATGAGCATCAATGATATTGTGGACAATAGCAAGTCCAAGGCCTGTACCGGATGCCTTAGTTGTAAAGTAGGGATCAAACATATGGGTTAGATCATCCTCACTTATACCTGTGCCGGTATCTGAGACCCGGATTTCCACTCTCTTCTTTTCTTCATTCTTCAGAAGCATTATAAAAAGATTCCCACCGTTTTTCACCGATTCAACGGCATTAAGATAAAGATTCAGAAGAACCTGGCTTATCCTGTCCGGATCTATAAAAATCTCATCTATTTCAGGTGCAAGGTCGGTTTGAATTTTGATATTTTCCTCTAAAGCCTGTCTTTCTATCAGCTTGAGAGAGTTTTTTAAGAAAGTTTTAACGTTAATCGGTTTTTTCGAAATTGTAATAGGCCTGGCAAACTCATGAAGCTGACCGACAACTCTGTTTAATCTGTCGACTTCTTGAATCATGAGATTTGAGATCTGTTGATTTTCTGGTACATCGTGATATCTTTCTTTGAAATATGTAGCAAAACCCTTGATGGAGCTTAAGGGATTACGTATTTCATGAGAAACACCGGCGGCAAGTCTTCCCACGGATGCCAGGCGCTGGCTCCTTGCAATCTCTTTTCTTAGAGAACGAACCTCACTGAGATCTTTGAAAAGCAAAACATATCCGAGAAACATTCCGTTTTCATCATTCATTAATGTGGCGCTCACTTCAAGAGGAATAACCTTGTTTTCCCCGAGCGTACAGTCGATCTCTTTTTCGATAACACCTTTCTCCATATCGAGATTTTCCAGCAATTGCCACAATTTGGCCGGAACTACTTGATCGGCATTTTCCCCGATCACTTTTTCAGCTGAAAGGTTTAGAATAGATCCGGCAACATGATTTAATGAGGTGATCTTTTCATTATTGTCGATGGCAACAAGGCCGATAGGCATATTTTCAACCAGGTTGTCGGAAAAGGCCTTTATCCTTGAAAGGGACATCCTTGTAGTGCGATAGCTCTGGGCCAAAAAAAGCAGAGTGATGCCGGCAAACCCGATTAATAGGAGGATGATGCCCATTATTACGGTATGCCTGGTATCCGACTTTATTGCTTCCTCAATTGAAGCCATGTCCAGACCCACAAAAATGATCGGATTTGACGGTGGGATATTTATTCTTTCATTAATACCCTGTTGAAACCACATTTGCATCATCATGTGGCCGCGACCCATGCTAAAGCCTCTTTGGGCGGGTGAAAATTTTCTGAATACTTCAAATATTTTCTTGCCGTCAGACTTTGATACAATGCGCCCCTTTATTGTTTCAGCGAGTGAGATTCTTCTAAGCCCCAATCCTTTGCCATGTTTTTTGCCAATATAAGCAGGATCATTGTGAGCAAGAATAATCCCGTTGGTGTCGGTCACCAGCAGATAGACAATATCACGTTGCTGTGCCGTTTCTGTGAGGAGTTTCTGAAGCTGGAGCCCGCTCCAGCTCAATCCCATCCCTGTCCTGGTACCGGCCTCAAACGATCGTATGAGAGCCGCGCCTTTTTCCAGTAAAAGGCGGAAGTTGCTTTCTTTCTGGCGGGTTATGTTCTGCATGGTCATGAAAGCAAAAATCGGGAACAGTACCATGACCGCACCGATAAATATCCAGGGCGGAACCCCTGTCCAGAATCTGTTGTTTTTCCTTTTGTTTGCCATAGCCTATTTATTAAAGCAAATTTAATGCCAGCAACTTGTAGGGAGGCCTTCGCAAAACGCCCCCTTTGCCCAATCCCGGCGTTAGGTTCAAATTTTAATCCTCAAAATACTCAATATATTCCTGCCTGCCCCGTAGGTCCGGCAGATCGTACTGGGGTGGTTAAAATTTTCACCTTCCTTGGCCTTGAACAAAATTGCATATTTTTCAAAGGTCTCGTGAGCAGTTACCGGTTAACGGTTTGCCCTTTAATCTTCTTTTAATTCCAGGGCACACCATCCAAAACCCAAAAAGAAAGTGGATACTTTTTACCCATAAGGTTGATTAGACCCTTCTAATCCGGATATTTAGTATCCACCATCTATTTCTTCGAGGCAAGGAAAAATTTCTATTTTAATGGATGTGCTATGTACATTCTATATTTTTTCGGTTCCCGGTATAAATGGCTTGATGGCTTCAAGCTCATTGGGTCTGATGGGCCTCCAGTCGGTGTTATAAAATATTTCAGTTCCAAAATAAGACTTGGGCTTAAAAATCGCGACATACAGAGCCGGTTCATCCGGATAGTGTTCTATCCAGAGAATCTCGTCGATTTTCAGATTAAAGTCCCTGCATATCCTTTTACCCAGACTTTCGGCACAGGTTGTTTTGAAGATGCTATCACCGGTTTGTGTCGCTATAACCACATAAGGCCTGAGGTACTGAACTCCCGGCCGGTCTATTGAAAAATCAATGATCCTCAGCCACCAGGAGCAAGCCCATTTATCATTAGACTTTTGGGTAATGTCTTCCTGCCTTTGCAAACGATATGTACCGTCGAAAAGGATCAAACTTTCATAACTCCTGTTAAATTAAAGATGTTATTAACCTTCAATATGCTTAAAAAAGAGTCATCTGATGATCTTCCTTCTTTTTCCAGCCTTTTATCGGCCCCCTTCGAGTTTCAGCAAAAACACCCGGGGCAAGTTTTGTATGCCGGGCCCAATCAAGCATGATCTTGGCAATCGTTTTAGCGGTGTTCTCCTCCCATTTTCTGCCGAGTTCATCCCGGAGTTCAAGACCGAGCGTTAAAAGCGTATTGCCTTTAACCTGGTGAGCTTTGAGTATTTCTATAAAGCTTGAAAATGAATTCATTTTCAAAGCGCTTTGAGCAAACAAAATGGGGCGCTTGTCTGGATTTGATACGAACTCTTCTCCTTTTGGCAGAACTTTTATCAGCCGGGTCTTTTTAATAATAAACCCTAAATCTTCCAGTGTGGCCAGGGCTCTAAAGATCGTACTTTTATTCAGACCTGTCCAATCGACCCGGCCGTTTCCGTGAAGCGCCTGAACCAGTCTTATGGCTATATTTTCCACAGGAGAATACTGAATCCGCGGGATCTTAGCTTCACGTGTTTTTGTTAATAAAAGGTGGCGCTCACAGATTTCCGTTACAGGATCGAAGACAATGAGCGCTCTGTTTTTATTATCAAAATGAGCTAAATTGGCATAATCGATCCATCTTGCCAATATACGGGAATATTTTAACCAGGTTTGTCTCGTGGTTGAAATATAGGCGCACGAAATCTCAAGCAGCTTAGAAACTTCTTCTATGGTCAGAGTGTTTTGCTTTTTCAAAGTTTTTAAGAGCCGCACGACCATGCGGTTGCCAAGAAGCCTGTCTCGCAGATGATTCCGCAGCAAAACCTCAATGTTCAGGGGTGTTGCGGGAGGTTTAATTTGCAAGGTTGCCGTGCCTTTAATGAATTTAACAAATCCAAGCAGATCCATATCTTTCGCGGTCCTGTAAAAAAGCTTTTCCGACAAACCGGCCTTTCTTTGAAATTCGGACATGTCAAGAAAACCGCCGGATGCCTGAAGGATATTTATGGCCTTGATAACATTTCCGGCCCCGGCACGAAGGATATAGTTGTCCCAATGCGGCAATACATCTGTGTTCAGGTAATCGCGGAAAATATCTCCGTAAACGTCAACGGTGTTCCCGATTCTTACGATCAACCCCTGCTTAATTAAATTTTGTACAACTTGAGGTTCAAATGTTCTTCGCGATTCTGCAAGACGCATCGGCGCGGACTTGGCAATCTGAAGTAATGATGTGCTCTCTTTATCTGATAGCTTTTGTAAGTCATGCTGGAAAAGTTCTTCAATACTCAGAAGATTCCCGGCAATATATAGCTGTGGGATTCCGGACTGCCGAGCGACCTTAACATGATAGCAAAGTATTTTCAGTAGCCAGGGATGTCCTTGTGAAAATTCGACGAGGAAAGATTGAAGATCTTGTGTTAAGGTTTCATCCAATTCATTGCTGAGCTTTTTCAACAGCGCATCAATTTCGGCTCTGGAAAAAGTATTCAGAGTTATTTTTTTACTGTTATCCGTAACAACACCAAGAAGTTCACCGGAAAACGCATTAGTCGATAAAATAAAATCCTTATTCCACGAGAAACCAAGAACTATGTTGGTTTGTTTTTCACATATTTTCAGGAAAAAATCTTTAATCCGTTTTAGCACATCCGGTAGGACAAAAATGTTCTCGAAATGATCAAAAAAAATGAACATTAGTTTGCCATGGGATTCAAGGAGCTGTCCGATCTTAAGAATCGATATGGCAGCACTGTCAACGTCCGTGATCGATTTTGGACTGTCAGCTTCGGTTATCAGGCCGCCGAAGTCCCCGAACTTCTCGATAGTATAGTTTATTACACGAGGAATAAACTTTGACGATGATGCTGTCCGAGAATCTATAGCAACACCAAAGTGTCCCATTTTCTGCAGCCGGGCAACACTTGCAAGAACTAATGAACTTTTTCCCAATCCTGAAGGGGCCTCAAACAAAATGCCACGATGCGGCGTCTTTTTATTTATTAGCTCGACTGCAAAGGAATCGAGTTCTTTCATCAAAGGTTTTCTGCCAACCAGGTGCTCGGGTGATGCAGGAAACTGATATTCGAAGCATTCGGAACACCCCCGGACCTCGACAATTTCGTCTGTATCTTGAAACAGACCCGGCTGCAGAACTTTTGTACTTGGGATATCGATGTTATCAAAATTGTCAAGGTCAGGATACAGTTTGGTTATATAACCCAGGATCGATCGATCTGATATGGGAGTGCCTTTTTTGTCGAAAAGAGCGATTCTATCAGGGTTTCTCTTGCCATGAGAGGTGATAAACTGTACCCAGAATATACCTTCTTCCGTGTAAAGGAGAAAACAATCACCAGGTTTTCCCATATCCCGGGTAATACGTCCGGCCATGGTATCCGGACTGACAACACCCGGCGTTCCTGAGATCGCTTTCAGAACATCGTCTTCTTCATAAAGGCGTGCTGTGACAAAAGAATTATTCTCTATATGCTCTTGATAAAATTCCCTGGCAGAAGGGTCAACGCCGGGCAGGGCAATGAAGAGGCCGTGGCACCGTGTATCTTGGTGCCATCTTGTCATATACTTACCATAAAATGCCTGAAGCTTGAGAGCGGATATGGCTGTTTCATAAAACTTACAGTCAGCAAAAAGTGGAGTGCTTGTTACTTTGTGTTTTCCCGCAATTTCAATTTCCATCCCCGTGTAGTTTGCGTTTAGGATACGGTCAACGCTGTACCCATAGTGGTGTAGGACCCGGATCATCATGGTTTCAAACAACTTGCCACGTGCCCGTGCCTTGTCCTTTGGAGAGCTGCCGTCTGCAATTATTTTCAGCCTTCCCATAACGATCCAATTCCTCCTTATACAGGCAGACCAAGCTTTTTCCTCTTGGCATTAATGGTAAATATTCGGGATAGGATTATATTACGGAAAAGCCTTTTTTGTGTCAATGGGTTATACCATATAAGTTGCAAAGATTTTTATGCGTCTTGACCATTTAACGCTGGTTTGATATCGACTTCAGTAATTTCGTATTTTGAAAGGAGTGCTCATGCTGATTACTGAGATACTGGCCCGAAATGCTCGTATGTACGGCTCTGAAACAGCACTGATAGAAAGGGATCCGGCCAAAAACCGTCGCAATGAGATTACCTGGAAAGAATTTGACGATCAGGCCAACAAGGTAGCCCGGGCTCTGATGGCCAGAGGAATTAAAAAAGGAGACCGGGTAGTCCATTTGATGACAAACTGTATTGAATGGCTGCCCATCTATTTTGGGATACTCCGCACAGGCGCCTGGGCTGTCCCGCTTAACTTTCGTTTTGTGGGAAAAACCATCAGGCTCTGTGCTGAAACCGCCGGAGCCAAGGCTTTTATCTTTGGCGAAGAATTTATTGAACGCATTAACTCTATCAAAGAAGACCTGGACAAATTCGTAGATATTTATATTTTTGCAGGGCCTGAGAAAATCAGACCTGACTATGCTGAATCACATCAAAAGATTCTGGCGTCTCAGCCTCCGGTCGCCCCTCAGGTTGAAATTAGCATTACGGACGAGGCTGCTTTATATTTTACTTCCGGCACAACTGGAACTCCCAAGGCGACTCTTTTAACCCATAGAAACCTTGAATTCTCCTGTTTTTTGGAAAATCTGCATCACCGTCAGACACACGAGGACAATTTCCTTTGCATTCCTCCACTGTACCACACCGGAGCCAAAATGCACTGGTTCGGTAATTTTATTGTCGGTGCCCGGAGCGTCATTCTTAAAGGGATTGAACCCAAATGGATAATGGAGGCGATTTCCGAGGAAAAGGTGACGGTGGTCTGGCTTTTGGTTCCATGGGCTCTTGATATTCTTTTTACCATTCAGGGCGGGGAAATAAAACTCAAAGACTACTCCCTGGATCAGTGGCGGCTGATGCATATCGGTGCCCAGCCCGTGCCTCCCAGCCTGATCAAGGAATGGAAAAGAGTTTTCCCCCATCACCAGTATGATACTAACTATGGCCTTACAGAATGTACCGGGCCGGGATGTGTTCATCTGGGGATGGAGAATATGCACAAGGTAGGCGCCATCGGTTTGCCGGGTTTTGACTGGGAAATCAAGATTGTTGACGATCAGCTCAATCCTGTCGTTCAGGGCCGGCCCGGCGAGCTAATGGTCAGGGGGCCGGGTGTTATGAAGGAGTACTATAACAATACTGAGGCCACTACAGAGGTTTTGGTTGACGGCTGGCTTTTGACCGGTGACGTGGCCCGACAGGACGAAGATGGTTTTATCTGGCTGGTGGACAGGAAAAAAGACGTTGTCATAACCGGCGGAGAAAACATTTATCCTGTGGAGATCGAAGACTTTCTCCAGGCCCATCCTAAAATTCACGATGTGGCGGTCATTGGTTTGCCCAGTCTCCGACTGGGAGAAATTGCTACCGCAGTGGTCCAGGCAAAGTCAGGTCAGGAACTGACCAAGGAAGAGATTGACGATTTTTGCCGGACACTTCCCAGATTCAAAAGGCCCCGCAGGATTATTTTCGGCGATGTTCCTCGCAACCCAACCGGCAAGATAGAAAAACCAAAGCTGCGAAAACAGTACGCCGGTGTGTCTGAAAGCTTTAAAGTATGATGAATTCGAAAAATTCGAATTCACCAAATAAAAAACACTCTCGTAAAAAGATCGCTTCTCTGACTTTTTACGAGACCATCAAAATTGGGACAACGACATGTTACTTGAATATAAAGGTTATAAACCAAAAATCGGGAAAAATGTTTTCATAGCACTTACAGCTACGGTTATAGGTAATGTGGAGATAAAAAACGGTGCTAGTATCTGGTATGGCACTGTTGTAAGGGGCGATAGGTCCGCTATAACAGTTGGCGAAAACTCCAATATCCAGGATAACTGTACGGTACATTCAGATCCTGGCAAACCTGCAATTATCGGAGACAATGTAACGGTTGGGCACAATGCGGTGATTCACGCTTGCACTATAGAAGATGACTGTATTATCGGTATTAATGCCGTTGTACTCACCAATGCATATGTAAAAACCGGCTCTGTTATTGCAGCCGGTTCTGTGATTAAACAGAATCAGGTCGTGGGACCTTATCATCTTATGGTCGGTATACCGGCTACATTAAAAAAGGAACTGTCAAAAGTTTCTGTCGAGCAACACAGAGGAACCGCGGAAAGTTATTCTAAACTCGCGCTAGAACATATGGCTATAAAAAAAGCCGGAAAACAATCCGGCTTTAGTTGTTAAAAACACCCTAATTGATCGTTATCGCTCAATTAAAGCTCATAGTTACCTTCCATATCGAGGATGAATTCGCCCGAGACTGCTCCGGATGTAACTTCAAATGTACCCTTGCCTTTAATGTTGTCCAGCTTGCCGGTTCCTCTATAGGTTTCCCATGTTCCTGATGTGAGCTTGGACTTCCCGTCACGATGACCTTCAAAGCGGCTGAAGACCGAACCGTACTGAAAGTTGGTAACAGCATAACCTTGCATGGGACCGCTGCCTGATATGCGGTCATGGAAGTTGACACTGCGCCGAGAGACAAACTCACCGGCCACACCGACTTCATACTGAACCGGCTCACCTTCCAATTCAACCAGCATCAGCGCATGGCCATACTCATCGTGGACATGTAGGGCTTCTCTCCGGGTAACGCGTACTTTGTAAGTATGCTTTCTTTTCATAGCCTTTCTCCTTTCATTAATAGTTCTTAAAAACTTTAACGAACTGTCTATGAGTTGTCAATACGAAATCGTGAGGGTTTTTCTGTCGGCCTCAATAGCTTCCCAGAACCTTCAAATAGTCGGTTTTATCATCAATAAGATCGATTATCGGCTTGAACGCTTCCGACTCAACATCAGCCTCAAGGTCAACATAAAACATGTATTCCCACGGTTTGTCATGAATAGGTCGTGATTCAAGCTTTACCAGGTTTATTCCGTTGTCTGCATATATTTTCAAAACATCATAAAGGGCACCCGGCTGGTTTCCGGTTGAAAAAATGAGAGACGATTTGCGCCGGGGACCTTTTTCCAGCTGATTGATGCCGATCACAACAAAGCGAGTATAGTTTCGTGGATTGGTCTCAATTCCTTCCTCGATTACCTCCATCCCGTGAATTTCGGCGGCCTCTTTGCTGGCTATGGCTGCATCGGCCGGATTTGTCGATTCGCTGATTTCCTTAACAGCTCCGGCAGTGTCCTTGACCGGAACCAGAACCCAACTTGCATGGCGCTCAAGAAACTGGCGGCACTGCTGAAAAGCCATAGGCGGAGACAAGACCCGTTTGATGGTATTAAGCCCGGCGTCCGGTTGGCCTATCAGATGGTGTATGATTCGAAGGGTGATTTCGCCGACAATTCTCAAATCATATTCCAGCAAGAGATCGTAGTTTTCATGTATGCTGCCGGTAAGGGAATTTTCCAACGGCACTACACCAAAATCGACCTCACCACTTTTAACTGACTCGAAAATCGACTTGAATGAAGGCGATGGCACGGCTGCCACCTTGGTTCCAAAGTACTGTGTACAGGCTTTATGACTGAAGGTTCCTATTTCACCAAGGAAGGCGGCCCTTTGTATCCCTGTCCCATTGGTTTTACTTAAGTGATCGACAGCTTTGGCCTTATCCAGATAGTCAAAATCGAGCTGTTTGCCGATAACAGGTGCAATAACATAAATATCACGCGTCAGTTGTCCGAACTGTTTTGGATAAAGGCTCTGGGGGCCATCAGAAAGGGCATGGTCCGGGTCATGATGCACCTCTATCATCAATCCGTCTGCACCTGCGGCGATGGCGGCCCGGGCCATTGGGCTGACTTTTTCACGGATGCCGGTTGCATGGCTTGGATCGATAATTACCGGCAAATGGGTCAGTGTCTTAAGCACCGGGATTGCGGACAGATCAAGAGTGTTACGTGTATAGGGTTCAAAGGTTCTAATTCCACGTTCACATAGAATAACTTTGTCATTCCCTTCCGACAGGATATATTCGGCTGACATTAGCCATTCTTCAATTGTGGATGAAAGTCCTCTTTTCAGTACCACAGGTTTTCCGATGCGACCCACACACTTTAAAAGCTCAAAGTTCTGCATGTTTCGGGCTCCAACCTGCACTACATCTATATATTTCATCATCATGTCCGCTTGAGCAGGTGATGTGATTTCGGTCACAACACCGAGGCCTGTAGCTTCCCGGACCTCGGCCAGAATTTTGAGTCCCTCTTCTTGCAGACCCTGAAAAGAATAGGGGGAGGTTCTTGGCTTGAAGGCTCCGCCGCGAAAAAGGACGGCTCCGTATCTTTTGACTTCCCTGGCAATAGTCAGGGCCTGATCCCTGCTTTCAACAGCGCAGGGTCCGGCGATAATTGTAATACGTTCTCCACCGACAAGCACATCTCCAACCTGAACCTGGGTATCTTCGGTATGCAACTGCCGGCTCACCAACTTAAATGATGTTGAAATAGGTATCACCCTGGCTACGCCTGGAAGCTGTTCGAAAAAATCGGTATCCTTACCCCCCTTGCCCACAGCTCCGATTATATTTTGCCCGGCTTCAGACATTTCACGAACAATATAACCTTCTTTGAAAAGAATACTCCGGATGTTGCTCTTTTGATCTTGGGTGATCCCCTTTTCAAGTACGAGAATCATAGTGAACCTCCTTTGTGTTATTTACATAATTGACGACTTCGTAAAAAGTCCAACTTCTGCGTTGCGCTGCATCCTTCGTCATTGCAGCGTACTATAAGTACGCCTCATTCCTCAGGATTGGCGCGCCTTGAATTTGGAGTTTTTTACTTTGCCGTCGAATTTCGACTTTTTACGAGATTGTCATAATTAAATTCAAAAAAAAAGCCCCGAGAATCTATTCCCGGGGCTTTAAAAAATAAACCCCGGACAGACCGGCTCAGGTCCATCCGGGGTGTTTTAACTTTAAGCGTTAACTAACCGGATGGACGCTTCTAAAACTAAAAAAGAAGCGCCCAAAAGTGTTTTGCAAACTGTTGCTATAGAGTTTTGTCATCAATATAATCCCTGATCGGTGTTCATATATCTATTACTCAACTCTTTTACGGCTGTCAAGGATTGTTTTTTGTGCTGAGCTAATTTGTTTGCAACACTTTAGCTTTTTGAAAATATTGCCGCTTCAGGTATAATTAAATTTTTACTGAAAAAACTCGTGGATAACGGCTCGTAATGAAAAAACCCGTCCGGACTATTAATAAAGG
>Ga0209271_10000793_pt1 | contig 11010 bp, 9 predicted proteins | sample tdAd002_FD_187123 | JGI IMG/M metagenome (GOLD analysis project Ga0209271, IMG submission 187123) | Marine sediment microbial communities from the Atlantic coast under amendment with organic carbon and nitrate - tdAd00.2 (SPAdes)... | ecosystem: Environmental > Aquatic > Marine > Coastal >... | reverse complement strand
GTGATACGGCTGATCTTCAGCCAGGGTTCCCGTCACGCCGCGGTGGCGGACGCGCCTTCCATTGTCACGAGCGCCTCCTCCTCCCGCCCCATTTCTTTGCTCATCATCCGGTGATACTGCTGCACCGTTGGGATGTCCCAGTCGAGTGAGGCGACTCGGTCGGAGACCTCGAAGAACTCGAGGGACAGGTCGTCGCGGGCTGTTTGGTACTCGGCGAGACCGGTCCCTTCCGTGATCGCGCGCGCAAGTAGCTCCGCGTCTCGAAGGGCGTTGGTGATTCCGTGTGCGGTGATGGGGTCGGTCATGTAGCCGGCGTCACCGACGAGCGCCCAGCCGTCGCCCCAGGGCTGGCGGACGAAGCCTCGCATGCCGCCGAAGAAGTGGAGCTTGCTGGCCAGCTGTGCGTTCGATACCCGAACCCCGATGTCTGGCGCCGCTTCCCGGATGACATGATGGAACGCGCGAACACGCTCCGAGGCGGGTCCCTTCCCGAAGTCCCCAGGGAACGAAGCAAAGAAGAGTGTGTTCCCGTCGTTGGTAGGGATCGCACCGGCGCCCATCCCCGGGCGGAAGTACCAGCGATTTCCATCGATCGGTAAGTCGCGGAAGTACGCGTAGGCGCAGCTAGTCTTGTGTCGTCCGAGCACGTACGGAGTCGAACCCGCTAGCCGCGCCACGCCCGAGCGACGCCCGGCGGCGCCGATCACGATCCCAGCCCGGACCGCACGGGCACGTCCGGACTCGTCGCGCAGCCGGACGCCGGCCACCCTGCCATCGTCGGCACGAAGGAGATCCAACATCTGCACACCGTGGTGAACGTCCGCTCCGGCCTCACGCGCAGCGTCGACCAGAATCCGGTCGAGCACGTTACGCCGTGGTGCGTAGAGCGCCTCCACGCCGTGCCTCGGCTTGATGTCGACCTCGACCGCTTCACGTCTCTCGCTGTCAGAGTAGTGGAACGAAGTCTTGGTGATTCGAGGCGTCCCCTCTGCTTCGAGGCGATCGGTCAAGCCCCAGCGCTGAAGTAGAAGCACCGCGGGGCGCATCAGGGCGTGCGTCGACAAGGTGTCGGTGCCGTATCGGCTCTTGTCGAAGAGCAGCACGCGGAGCCCAAAGCTCGCCAGAAGCATTGCAGTGGCGGCCCCCGCGCATCGAGCCCCTACGATGACGGCGTCGTATGTGTCGTTCATGGCTTGCATGGTCATTGTCGTGCCTCCTATGCAGCGATCGAAGAGCGGCTGAAACGTTGAGAGATGTGCGCTGCGACGACGCGGGCATCGTTGCCGACGCCATCGATGAAGCTGGACTTGCGCGTTCGTTGGAAGTTGAGCCCGAGGGCGTAGATACCGGCAGCAGGCGTGACGCCAGAGTCGTGAATGATTTCTCCCCGAATGTTGAGGACGGGCACGTTCAGCCACGGATAGCGGCGGCGGTATCCCGTGGCCCAAAGGACGGTCGAGATTCCCGCGTCTCGCAGGTTGAGCTGGGTTGGCGCGTCAGCGGCGACGATCGGCTGACGCCGATCCGGCTCGCCCGCGGACATCCGCGTCTCGTCGATGAAGGCGTCGATTCGCTCGAGCAGCCTGTCGAGCTTGCGCTCGGCCGCATCCATGTTGCGACCCAGGTCGCCGGCGAACCCCACGCGCGTTCCGTCCGTCGACTCGAACCGCCCTGCGAGGCGAACCCCCTCTTCCCGTAGAACGCCCAGGTCGATGGTCCGGTGGTCGGGGGTACCCACGAGTTGAAGCGAAGGTTGACGACGCGCCGACTCGAGGTTGAACGCGCGCTCGGCGCGCTCATGAAGAATCCCACTGGCCTCGAGCCACCAGGCGATGTCTCTCCCTCGATAGCGTCGAGGGATCCGCGTGTGCCGACCGACGGCAAGCGTGACGGGTCGCCCGGAGCGATGAATCTCCTGGGCGAGCTGAATCCCCGAAGCAGACGCGCCAACCACCAGCACTCCGCCGTTCGGAAGATCATCGGTGTTCTTGTAGTGCGATGGTACGACCTGGTGGATGTGCGACGGCAGCCCGGCGGCCACCTTCGGAACAAACGGAACGTCGCAATGTCCGGTCGCGACCACTACGTTGGGCGCTTGCCAGTCCCCTTGATCGGTCCGCACCCGATACCCGCGCTCGGCTCGCTCGACACCGAGGACCGTCGTCTCGTTCTCGACAGGAGCGCTGAACGACTTCGCGTACCGCTCGAAGTACGAGATGAGCTCGGGCATCGTCATGAAACCGTCACGGTCTGCACCTTGGTAGCGAAACCCTGGTAGCCGTGTGTGCCACTTGGGGCTCAGAAGGCGGAGTGAATCCCATCGCTCGCTTCGCCATCGCTCGGCCACTCGGCCTCGCTCGAGGACCACGTGGTCGATTCCCTCATCGGTCAGACACCGGCTCATGGCCAAACCGGCCTGCCCGCCGCCGATGATGATTGTGTCTGTCCGTTTCATGGCTTGCTCCTTTCCGCCGGCGGGGACCCGCCGACCGGTCTGTCTCAGTCAGACCGGTCGGCATGTTCCGTCGGCCGACACATCAGTCGGCATCCACTTCGATCGACACGGGAACCCCGTTGGTGAGCACGTCGTACACAGCGGAGCGTGCGGTTGACTGCGCGACGACCTTGCGAAGCGTCTCGGCGTCGGCATCGCCCTTGATCTTGTAGCTCAGGCGAATGCCCTGGTAGCCGTTGCGGACGTCGTCCGACAGTCCGAGCAGACCCTGTACGTCGAGATCGCCCTCCACCGTGGTCTCGACCGACTCGAGCTCAATGCCCCGCGCGGACGCGACGTTGCCGATACCGGCCGTGATGCAGCCCGCAATCGCGTGAAGAAGGAACTCGACCGGCGACGGGGCGTTGCCCACGCCGCAAAGGACCGGCGGGTGGTCGGCGTCGTACACGAAGTCTCCGGTCTGCGCGTGCTCACCGCCGGCGCCACTGAAGCCTTCGATACGGCTGCGGCTGTGCGTGCCCTTGACCCACTTGTTCGAAGCGCGGAACTGGAACTTCGCGAGCTCCGGCTGCTCACCGACGGCATTGATGGTCGCGAACAGGGTCGGGACGTCGACGCCGTTTAGGGGGCGCTTCTCCCGGCGGGGCTTCGGGCTGCTCTGTGTGGGTTCGGTTGTTGCGTTGGTTTCCATGGCATCCTCTTTCGTTTTGGTTGGGGTGGCGGGGGTTGTTCCCGTCCACACAAACCAATCTACGGAGGCCCCGTGTGAGGCTCCGTGTGAGGGACCGTGGAAAAAACAGTGGAGGTGATCTTTGTCGCTAAGTGCTTGAAATCACGGGGTATGGAGCGTAGCGGACCAGACGGCGGAGTCGGGAGGGAACCCGTTCACACGGGCTATGGCGCGGAGGGCCTCCGCATCTGGGGCCTGGAATACGCAAACCATCCGTTTCCCATCCGGCATGAGGTAACTGCAGACCGGCTTCACACGATACATCCCGAAACATTGGGTTTTGGCGGCCATCCGCGGGACATCATCCGGGGTCAACGGCTCGGGAAACTCGCGCTCGAGGACAACGTAATCCACGAGCTGAGGATACCACAACGGCAACCCCAATAGCCGTCGAAACCAAGGTTTGACGCCCCGCGCCGTCGCAGGCAGGCTCATCAGCGTGAGCGTCGCCGCGCTTCAGGTCCAGGTGCTAGGGCCCCTTACCGTCCACCGGGACGGTGAGCCTGTACGTCTCCCTCAGTCGAAGAAGACTCGAGGTCTGCTGGCCTATCTTGCGATCACGGGCCGCGCGCACCGTCGCGACCGACTGTGCTCCCTATTGTGGGACGTTGCGGACGACCCACGTGGCGCGCTGCGCTGGAGCCTGTCGAAGATCCGGACGGTCGTCGACTCCGAAACCAAGCGCTCCCTCGTCGCCGACCGTGAAAGCGTCGAGCTCGAGCTCGAAGAGGCATCGCTCGACTGGCGCTGGGTCCGAAAGGAACTCACTTCCGGGGTCGACTCCATTTCAACCGAGCGCCTGAAGGAGCTCGAGTCCGTGTTCGACGGCGAGCTGCTCGAGGGGCTCGAGCTGATCGACTTCGACGAGTTCACCGCCTGGTGCGCGGCGGAACGGGAGCACGCGCGTAGCATGCACACTAGAGTCCTGCAGGCGCTGGTCGATCGGCTTGCCTCGGCTCCCAGTGACGCGCTGCCGTATGCGCGGGAGCTGGTTCGAATCGACCCGATCAACGAAGAAGCACGAGCGCGACTAATTCAGCTTCTCGCGCTCGCCGACCGCCGAAACGAAGCCAGGGCACAGTACGAAAGCGCGCGACGCATGCTCAAGGAGCTTGGCGCCAAGGCGACAGGGCCCCTCGAGACCGCTTGGCGGGAAGCAGCCCGAGGCACAGATCACCAAGAAGAAGAGCCCGCAGCTTCGAGCGCCGCGCCCACCGTTGCAAGCACGCCGCCAACAGCACACCAGCCGACGAGGCCGCGGGCCCGCGATGTCTTCGTCGGACGCCAAGAAGAGCGAAGCCGCCTGCTTTCGCTTCTCGATGACGCGGGTCAGGGACGGTTGACCGTCTTCATGCTCAAAGGAGAATCCGGCGTAGGTAAGACGCGATTGCTGGCCGAGCTCAGCGAAGAAGCTCGCGGGAGGGGATGCACCGTCTTCGAAGCCAGCGCGTACGAGGCCGAAGCGGGTCGTCCCTATGGACCTTGGATCGACGCGCTGCGCCGCTTGCCACCCGATGTGGTTTCGCAGGCCAACGGCGCTGCGCTCTCACCCCTTCTGCCCGAGCTCGGCGACTCGACCGAGAGCGAGCAGAGCCGTGACCGCCTTTTTGGGGCCGTCGTCGATTTGGTGGCAGCCCGAGCCAGGCCGGGTTCCCCTGCCCTGCTTCTATTTGACGACATTCACTGGTGCGACGATGCAACGTCGGAGCTTCTCCACTACGTCGCGCGAATGAGCCTTGCCCGCCCAGTAGCAATGGTCTTCGGTGCCCGGGACGGCGAGCTGATCGACAACGAATCTGCAATGCGGATCTTGCGAAGCTTCCGCCGTGACGGCCTCATCGACGAGCACCTCTTGCTTCCGCTCACCGAGAGAGATGTCGAAGAGCTGGTCCGTTCAATTGAAGGCAAGGCCAATGCCGCAGAGGTCTTCAACCTGAGCGGCGGCAACGCGCTCATGGCGAGCGAGCTGGCCCGCGCTTCGAGCGTGGGCGAGCCCGTACCCGGGTCTCTCAAGGAGCTGATCAGCGATCGGGTCGGCCGCCTCGCCCCGGAGTCCCGCAATGTGCTCCGCTGGGGTGCGGTCCTCGGCTCCGCGTTCGATGCGTCCCGGCTTGCCGAGCTGGTGTCGCTCGATTTCGACCCACTCATGGACGCGCTCGCAGAGCTCGAACGGCGCGCTCTGTTGGAGAGCCTGGAGGCTTCGGCCGAGATGTACGCGTTCCACCACGCGGTGGTTCATCGGGTGGTGTACTCGCAAATCTCCGTGCCCCGCCGCAGGCTCATGCACCTTCGAATCGCCAGATTGCTCGATGGCCGGGACGACCCCGACGGGACCATTTCGCTCGAGCTTGCTCATCACGCCTCCTTGGGCGGAGATGCGGCCCTGGCGGCCCGCGCATGCGTGGCGGCGGGCACTCGTTGCCTCCGGGTTTTCGCGAACGCCGAGGCCTACACGCACGCCCGCCGCGGCCTTCGCCTCGTGGAACAGCTGCCGGATCCGGAGCGGGTGAAGCTCAGAATCGAGCTCGAGCAGATCAGCCTGGGCGCGCGTTGGCCAGAAGACCCGGACGCCGAATCGACGCGAATCGAGGCGCTCGCTGAAGAAGCGCTAGACGCCAGATGTCCCGAGCACGCGCGACTGGGATTTACCTTGGTGAGCACCCTACGTTGGCACGAAGGAGCGCTGGGGGACGCGCACCGACTGTCGCTCCGAGCCGAGCTCGCCAGCCGAGGGACCGACGATCACAATCGCGCCATCGGCATGGCGGAAACCGCGCGTTGCCTGGTCATTCTCGAACGGGACCTCGCACAAGCCGAGGCACTACTGTTGGAAGCGCGGGCCCTGACGGAGCGGTCGGGCGACGCCGAATGGGCCGTGTTTGATGGTGTGGGCTTGCTCCGGTTGCATGCGGGCCTGCTGAGCGAAGCCAACGCGGCATTCCGGGAGGCCTTGGCGCTCGCAAAGAAGCACGGCAATCGACTGCAGGAGTTCATTACGCTCGAACACCTCGTAATGACATCGATTCATCAGCGAGAGGGCGACAAAGCGTGTGAGCATGCCAAAGAGCTAGCCGCCATCGGCGAGAAGCTCCGTGAAGGGAGCGAACGGCCGCTCGGCCGCGCGATGCTAGCCCTTTGCCGATACCAAAAAGGCGAAGAGACCCAACGGTCGGCGCTCGCAGAAGCGTTGCAGGAGCTCCGCGATGTGGATGCCAAGCAGCGCCTCGCTTTCGTCCTCACACAGGCCGCCGCCATCGAATCGGAGCGCGGTGAGTTGGACAGCGCGGCCGCGCGTGCGGCAGAGGCAGAGGCGATCGGGCGCATCCTGCAACAGCCGAGCGAGTCGGCTCTTGCGAGAGCGGTGCTGCTTCGGATCGCACGCAAGCAAGGCGACCAAGTGGCGATACGCGAGTGCGCCCAGGAGCTCCGAAAGCTCAGCGGCTACGCGAAGCACGTGGGCACGATTGTCGAGCGCGAGCTTGCCGCGGCTGCGGCCGCGTCGGAAATGGAACCACGAGATCTGGAGGCTGGGTGATGGCAAGGGTGATGGTGGAAAGGAAGTTTGGCGAGGCCGAGTCGTTCGATGAGCTGCAGGCGCAAGAGGTCAGTTTCGGGTGGTGTGCCGAGCAGCACCGGGTCACGTTCATTCGCAGCTACTTCTCGAAGGACCGAAAGCGCATGATCTGCGAGTACGAAGCTCCCGACGCGGAGGCAGTCCGGAAGCTGCAGCGAACTGCGTCCATGCCGTTCGAGCGGATCTGGACGGCGACGGTGTTCGACTGGGATGCTGGCTAGAGATGTGATACCGCTTTCCCGAGTTGGCTCTCATGAACGCACGCGCGAGATCGACATTGCTGTTGGCGTGTGTGCTCAGCTTCGGCACGTCGGCGATGGCGCAGGACGCTGGTGTGGAAGAGCCGACGGCTGAAGAGGAGCCGAAGCCCGAGCGGACACCACCGACCGCAGGCACGCTTCCGTATGAAGATCCCACCAACCAGCCAAGGGAAGAAGAGAGCCTCGAGGAGCTTGGAGCCGCACGAGACGCCGGCCCCGAGGACGAGGTTCAACCATCGGGTGAAGCAGAAAGAGACGGCGAAACCGCAGACGTGGACATGGGGCGGGCCACCGGTTCGCTTCCCGTGGAGGACCCGACGCTGCAGAAGCACCCCGAAGCGGAGCCCTCGGACGAACCCAGCCCGCAGGTAGAGGAGCCTGCCGAAGCGCCGGCGGCGGCAAGCGATGACGGCACGAACGTCGAGGTCTTCTACGGCTACGAAAGCGGCCTCCTCGTCGGCGTCGACGATTGGTTCTACCTCTCGCTCGCCGGCCTCGTGCAAGCCCGCTACACGGTCAACTACCGAACGAAGCCGCCGACAGACCCCACGACGCTGGAGCGGGAGAAGCAAGTCTCGCAAGGGTTCGATATGGCCCGCGCGCGCTTCCAGCTCGGCATCGGACTGACGCAATTCGTAGCCTTATACATGCGGATCGGCGTCGTGGCCGGTGGTGACTTCTCGTTTCAGCGCGCGTTCATCGACTTGAAGTGGAAGTGGCTTCGAATCCGAGCAGGCTTGTTCATGAACGAGACCATCGCCGAGTCCTTGATCAACCCCAACGACCTCTACTTCCTGGACTACTCGATCGTCGAGAACGTCTATACGCCGGGTAGCTCCAAGGGCATCATGCTCACGTACCTGCGCCGTCGCTTCTCGATCAACCTCGGCTATTCGGATGGCTTGCGAACCGGCTTCTCTGAAATCCGATCGGCTACCAGGGCAGACTTCGCTGTCACCCTGCGCGCGCAGTACGGCTGGGGCGAGAGGGGGCTGTCCGGTTTCAATCGCCTCACTGCACGCCGAGGAACTCCATTTGGAATTCGGCTAGGCGCGGCGGTGCACTACCAAGACGGCGGACGGAGCCAAGGAACCGCTCCGGTGAAGATCGCCCTAGGAACCGTCGACGTGTCGGCGCGCGGAAACGGCTGGAGCGCGCTCCTCTCGATCAGCGCCGGGCAGGATGCAACGGCCGCAACTGCAGCCACTCCCGCCGGCGAGATCGTTTCCACGGGAGCCAGCCTGATGGGCGGCTATTTCGTCATGGATGACCTCCAGGTCTTCGCTCAATACAGCATTGTCGCGAAACCGAAGATCGAGGGCGAGACGCCTGCGGGCGACCCGGGCGCAGACCTGGCCGACCTGAGCAACTTCCAATCGTTCGGCATCGGCTTTTCGTACTTCGTCATCCCCGGTCACGACAACGTGAAGCTCTCGACTGACTTCCAATACTTCTTGGGCCACACGAGTGGAAGCAGCGTGCCACCTTCACCGCTCAACTCGATCGCGCCCAACGACGATGGCAGCCAGTTTGCATGGCGCATTCAGATCAGTGCGGCGTTCTAGACGCGCGCTGCGACAGAGGCAGTGGAGCCGAGTCGATTGGAACCATGCTGTCCGAAGTGCTCACGCAATGCTGCGTTGAGCTCCGCCGCCTTTTGAAAGGTCACCCCGTGCCCCGCGTCATCGAATCGAAGAACCCGAGCGTTCGGAATTCGTTGGGCTAGCCGGTCCGTCTGAGTCGGCCGAATCAGAATGTCTTTTCCTGGACGAACCAGAAGTGTCGGCATCTGGATTTCCGGCAAACGCGATTCGGTCGAGTGCCTCCACACCGCGTAGAGCTGGCCCAGCACGGTCCGAAGCGCGGGCGGATGTCCCAAGCGCACGTCGAGATGCGAACGGATCGCCGTTGGCCCGATCGATTCGAGGAACTCGTCTGGGTAGAGCAGGCGCGGCAACGAGCGCATCCGGTTCTTCTGTCCGCCAAACAGCCCCTGGACGAAGAACCTCATTCCGCGGAGAGTCGGGAGCGACGCCACCGGGGCACCACCGTGCGTTGCGACCAGCGTAAGGCTTTGGCAACGGTCCGCGGAACGAAGGGCGAGTTCCTGGGCGATCATGCCCCCCATCGACACCCCAACGACGTGGGCCTGGTCCCAGGACAGGTCATCCAGGATCCGAACCGCGTCATCGGCCATCGCCGGAATCGTCCGAAGGAACGGCCCGCGATCGCTCTCACCGACGCCTAGATGGTCGTAGTGGCAGCAGCGGTGGTCGCTTTGGAGCTCGTCGACCTGAGGTCCCCAAACCGCCCCGGGCATTCCGAACCCCATGATGAAGAGGACCGGCGGACCCTGTGAACCGAAGACCTGATACGACAGCCGAGGCCCCGTCTTTGTAAGCTTCTGGGTCACTGCGACTGGTCGTAGTAGCGGACGGTGGGGTACGCCAGCTCGATGTCGTCGTTCTCGGAGAACTGTTCCAATATCTGCTCCCAGAGCCGCTGCTCGGTGCCGCGACGGGTCTTGGGCTTCGTCATGTATCGAACCGTGAGCAGCACGCCGCTGTCGCGCACGGTGGTGTAAACGATGGGCGTGACCTTTCCGGAATAGATGAGGTACCTCGACGCCGCCCGGCGCACCTGGCGTTCTACTTCCTCGGCAACGACGAAGCTGTCGTCATCGACGATCGCCTCGAGGATGCCCTTGGCCTTCTTCCAATCGCTTTCGAAAGTGATCAGCACGGGAATCTCGTGCCAGATGTAGTCAAAGCCCTTGTTGAAACTCGCGGTCACCGCGCGCAGCACCTTGCCGTTCGGCACCTGTAAGATCCGTCCCGTGCTCTGGTCGGCGTCGACCCAGTTGCCGATCTCCAGCAGGCTGAACTGGAAGACCCGAATATCGATCACGTCACCTGCGACTCCTTCAATCTCGATGCGATCGCCTACTTCGAACGGGCGCCTAATCATGATGAAGAGAAACCCAGCAATGTTTGCAATGGTGTCGTGCAAGGCCACCGCCAAGCCAGCACCCAAGATGCCGGCGAACGTGGCGATTCGTTCGAGGCCCGCAAACCAAATCACACCCAGGAAGATCAGGATCAAAACCGCGATGGTGGAGGTAACGCCGCGGCTCCAGCTGTACCGTTGCCTGACGTCAGTGACATTCCGCAGCAGAACCCGCATCAACACGGACCGAACCAGCAGGAAGAAGAGCACCACCAACAGAGACTTGACGACCTTGATCTGGGATTCAGGCGTCATCCCGAGCCAGGTCGCTCCCTCCATCATGAACGCTTCCACGCAGCTAGCCTACCGCTCCGCTCGATGCGAGAGAAGAGCGAAAGAATCCTAAGGTCTTTCGACCGGCTTCCGGGCTATGCTTCGGCATGCCCTCGAGCGCCAGCTTCTTCGATGACGTCAACCGCTACTTCGACGCGGCCTCGCGTCACACTGATATCGCTCCCGACATCCTCGGCCAAATACGCGCGTGTAACGCAGTCTACGGGGTTCAGTTTCCGGTTCGCCGGGATGACGGGAAGATCGTCGTCGTGGCGGGCTATCGCGCAGAGCACAGCCATCACCGGCTTCCGACCAAAGGAGGCATTCGCTACTCGCTCGACGTTTCGGAGAACGAGGTCATGGCCCTCGCTGCTCTGATGACGTACAAGTGCGCGGTCGTCGACGTTCCCTTCGGTGGTGCAAAGGGAGGCGTGTGCGTCGATCCGCGAACGGAATCCGCATCGTTTCTGGAACGCGTGACGCGACGGTATACGACCGAGCTCATCCGCAAACGCTTCATCGGCCCCGACGTCGACGTGCCGGCGCCCGATGTCGGCACCGGCGAACGGGAAATGGGTTGGATCTACGACACCTACAAGACCCACGGGCCGGACACCTTGAATGCACTCGCCTCGGTTACCGGGAAGGCGCTCAAGGTACATGGCATCGATGGCCGTCGAGAGGCAACCGGCTTGGGCGCGGTCATCGCACT
>Ga0209271_10000792_pt1 | contig 11010 bp, 12 predicted proteins | sample tdAd002_FD_187123 | JGI IMG/M metagenome (GOLD analysis project Ga0209271, IMG submission 187123) | Marine sediment microbial communities from the Atlantic coast under amendment with organic carbon and nitrate - tdAd00.2 (SPAdes)... | ecosystem: Environmental > Aquatic > Marine > Coastal >... | reverse complement strand
TGGTGGGTATATTCTGGAATGGCCCGGGTGCGGTGACGCTGGGATTTCTGTCCGAGATTCGCTGGAGCTGGTTACCGGCACTGCTGGCCGGGTCGTTGCTGGGCGGCTATTTCGGTGCCCACCTGGCGATTAAAAAGGGTAACCGCTGGATCAAGCGGGCGTTTGAGGTGATCACCTTGGTGATTGGGGTGAAGTTAATAGCGGGTTAGCTCTAAAAGGTTCGGTATGCAGCAGTATTTAATGCGGGTGGCTTCGATGAGCGGCGCAGCCCTGAGGCGGGAAGGGCCTCTGGGAAAACCGCGGGCGGTAATCATCCCGGCGGTCCTTCCCGCCCCAGGGCTGCTCAAGTTTCTACATTTACATTGAAGGAATACCAGCTTACCCCGCTGTGAAGAGGGTCAGCTCGTTTTTGTGCGGGTGGCTTCGGTGATCTGCGTGGCCCGGAAGGGGACGGGTCTCCGGGAAAACCGCTGGCGGTAATCATCCCGGAGACCCGTCCCCCTCCGGGCCATGCGTTGGGGCGCGAGCATCAGTACGGTTTGTTAATTGTGCTGTGATTCGAGCGCAGTATTCAGACGCCATACTGCTCGCGGTAGGCTTCGATGGCTTGCAGTGACTTGCGGTACTCGGGCTGGTCGGCCAGAAATGTCTGCAATTCCGCCAGGGTTACGATACTGGTGACCCTCAGACCGAGATCCTGCTCCACTTCCTGGATCGCCGACCGATCGCCCTGGCCGCGTTCCTGGCGATCCAGTGCGATGACAACTCCGGCGGCTGTTGCGCCGTTGGCAGCAATAATGTCCAGCGATTCGCGAATCGCTGTTCCGGCAGTAATGACGTCGTCGATAATCAGAATGCGCCCCTGCAGGGCGGCGCCAACCAGATTGCCGCCCTCTCCATGGTCTTTGGCTTCCTTGCGGTTGAAGCAGTAAGGCATATCAAGTTCGTGATGGTCGGCCAGCGCAATGCCGGCAGCGGCTGCCAGCGGAATGCCTTTGTAGGCGGGACCGAACAGGACATCGAATTCTGTGCCCGAGTCGACAATGGCCTGTGCATAGAATCGGCCCAGACGGGCCAGATGTCCGCCACTATTGAAGAGGCCCGCATTAAAGAAGTAGGGACTGATGCGGCCCGATTTCAGCGTGAATTCGCCAAAGCGCAATACACCGACCTGGATGGTAAATTCCAGGAAATCTTTTTTATATTGGTGCATGACATTCATCCGTAACTCAAAAGCCCGGCTATGATACACGGCCTGGCAGGACAGGAGAACGCATCGCCTGTTCCAATAAGAGTTTCTGTCAGGCTCCCTGGACCCTGGATTCAGGGCGTCCCGATCTCCCGTTCAATCTGCGGGTGGTCCGCGGGGAAGAGCTCGACCTGAAAGGCCTCCGCGTACGGAGCTTCAAGCCCGAGCTGCCTCGCCAGTTTCCGGTTGAAGCTCAATATGCGGTCGTCGAAGCCGTGGCCGCGGATCTCGATATTGCGTGCCTGCTGGGTATCGTGAAAGCGTAGCAGGGTGCCTTTCCAGTCAGCCTGGGTCTCGTCGAACCCGAGGTACAGGTCGGTCCGGAAGCTGAGGGTCTTGGCGTCTTTGTTGTAAAGTGCCAGCAAGGGTCTGCCCAGGCACCGCGCCGCCGCGCGGGCCATGTCGTAAGTGCGTCGATGGCCGGTGTTGTTATCGTCGCCGTAGGGTAAGAACAGCACGTCCGGGGCGGTTTCAATGAGCTGCTTGCGCACCCGGTCCGTATTTCGCGGTGGAAGAGCCCATGGTTCGATCTCCCTCGATGTGAGCGCCGTCATTGCCGGCGGCCAATCCCGCCCCCTCAATCCTGCACAAAGAGGCAATTCTCGACAAGTTCCGGGTTTTCAGTCGCTATTTATCGTATATAGTATACAATATACCAACTTTCCACCATTCACGAGAGTGTAAGCCATGGCGTATGACGACGCACAACTGGCCGCTGTAATGAATGATTCAGAACGCATCGCCATGGTCGGTCTGTCTCGCAGGTCCGAGAGTCCAAGCTACTTAGTCGCCGTGTACCTCAAATGCAATGGTTACCGGGTCATCCCGGTCAATCCGAGGTACACGGAGATTTTTGGCAACAGGAGTTATCAGTCCGTGTCCGACATCCCGTGCGTCGTGGACCTGGTCGTCGTGTTCAGGCGCCCGCGGGACGTCCCTGCTGTCGCGCGAGATGTCATCGAGGCATCGCCGAAATACCTCTGGCTACAGTCGGGTATCCGCAACGATGAAGCGGCGGCGGATGTCGAATGCCGGGGGATAGCGGTCTTTCAGGACATCTGCATCGAACAAACACACCAGAGACTGGCGAAGGCCAATTTCCTTAAGTTTTAGCTATTGTGCGAGACGGGTTCAGGATTCGAGACCTGGTATTGAGTGAATTGCATCCAGCTACGAGGAGACCAACAATGCAACGTTGCTTGCTGATTTTAGCGGTGCTGGTCACGCTGACCGCCGGTGTGGGGGGGAGCATGCTGTCGATCGGTTCGGCGGCGGGCGTCGCCCTCATGGGGCAGGCGCGCGGGACCTACACCTTCTTCAGCCACCTGAGGTGGACACCGGTCATCGCGCTCGGCTACGGGGCAAGTATCGTCGTTCATATGTGGTTGAACTCCAGTCATTTTTAACTGCGGTTACAGGGGTATCACCGAATTGATGAAAGAGATGCCGGTCAATGTGAAGAGCCTTATCGAGTCTTTTATCCAGCCTTAAACAACCAGGAGGACGCCATGAAGAAAATGATCTTTGATCCCAGCAAAGTGCAGACGCCGGTAGCCGTACTTTATGACAGTACTAATGCCGCAAGCGTCCACGAGGTTGAGTTTTTGAAATCCAAAAACAAGGACGGCAAGCTTGAGTTCGTCGATCTATCTGTATCGGCCGATAGCGCAAGCGCCTACGGTGTGAGCGCCGCGGCAGTGAAACAGCAGTTGCACGCCCGCGACGCTGCCGGCCAGGTTGTCGCCGGCACCGATGCCCTGTTCGCTGCCCACGCCGCTATCGGCTTGGCTGCCTGGTTCGAAATGTGCCGTTTGCCCGGCTTTCTGAGTGTCGGCACCGGGATTGGCCCGAAGCGCTGATGACTGAATAAAGTGGCCCGGCATCAGATGCTGCCGGGCTTCGTTCCTGCCTCGGACAATGAGTTGCCGGGCAGGTCTTTCCACACAGGACACTAGATCCCAGCCTGAACTTTTTTCCTGCTTGTGCCCCTCGCAGTGCAGCAATGCGCCACAACACAGCTTGCCCATTGCCCTCATGGGGCCCCGGTCTCCACCATACTCCGCCCAGGTCGGTTGGATTTCCTGCCGTAGGACTTGACACAGGGAATCAAACTTTGTATACAGTATACCAGATGTGCGCAGCCAAGCCTGGGCATCGGGGCTCGCACCCTGTTGTAGTGGCACTTCGTCGGATCGAATGGGAATTTCAGATCGGGCGGGACGCCAAACGGCAGTATTGCCCGCTATATCTCCAGGCTTGGCCACTTATGTAATTTCAACTATTGGACGACGGAGGCTCGAACATGAGCAAGTCATTACCTCTAGACGGCATCAAGATCATTGATTTCACCCACGTTCAGGCTGGACCGGCCTGCACGCAACTGTTGGCGTGGTTTGGCGCCGACGTAATTAAGGTTGAGCGGCCCGGTTCGGGTGATGTCACGCGTAGCCAGTTGCGTGATATTCCGGACGCCGATGCTCTCTATTTTACGATGCTCAACAGCAACAAGAGATCGCTGTCGCTGAACACCAAGACGCCGGAGGGCAAGGAGGTGCTCGAAAAGCTCATTAAGGAATCTGATGTGCTGGTTGAGAATTTCGGCCCGGGTGCACTCGATCGCATGGGCTTTAGCTGGGAGCGTATCCAGGAACTCAATCCCAAGCTGATTCATGCGTCGGTCAAGGGATTCAGTGACGGCCATCACTACGAAGATTTAAAAGTGTACGAAAACGTCGCGCAGTGTGCCGGCGGTGCCGCCTCCACCACCGGGTTCTGGGACGGCCCGCCGACCGTGAGTGCGGCAGCCCTGGGCGACTCCAACACCGGTATGCACCTTGCCATCGGCATCCTGACGGCGCTTATCGGCCGTGATAAGACCGGCAAGGGCCAGAAGGTGGCGTGCTCGATGCAGGATGCGGTACTGAATCTGTGCCGTGTCAAAATGCGTGACCAGCTGCGCCTGGACCGGATCGGTTATCTGGAAGAGTATCCACAGTATCCCCATGGTGAGTTCAGCGACGTCGTGCCCCGCGGCGGCAATGCCGGCGGTGGTGGCCAGCCTGGCTGGGTTCTCAAGTGCAAAGGCTGGGAGACCGACCCGAATGCGTATATCTACTTCACCATCCAGGGCCATGCCTGGGAACCGATCTGCCGCGCGCTGGACAAGCCGGAGTGGATTGACGATCCGGCCTACATGACGGCCGAAGCCCGCCAGGACAAGATCTTCGATATCTTTGCGACCATCGAAGACTGGCTCAAGGACAAGACCAAGTACGAAGCGGTGGATATTCTGCGCAAATATGACATCCCCTGCTCACCGGTACTGTCCATGAAAGAACTCGCCGAGGACAAGTCGTTGCGCGACAGCGGTTCGATTGTCGAGGTGCCACACAAGGTGCGCGGCAGTTATCTGACCATCGGCAGCCCGATCAAGTTTTCGGACCTGAAACCGGAAATCAAGGGTTCACCGCTGCTTGGCGAGCACACCGACGAAGTGTTGACCGGACTGGGCTATAACCAGGATCAGATTGCGGCAATGCATGAGGCAAAGGCGGTTTAACGATACTTGCTTCAATGCGCGGAGTGCGGTTTGAGGCAGCGCCCATCCAATGGGCGCTGCTTTTTGCGTTTGTGTAGCAAGCGTCCCGGTTCCCCTGAGCACCCGCTGGCAAGCTTGACGCCGACCAGGAAAGTCTATGCCGGGGGCCTGTAGGGCAGCTATCAGAACGTGAGTCAGGGAGCAGGCAGTTGCAATCTGAAATCGATCTTAACCAGCTCGTTGAAGTAATCGGCGATGCCGTTATTGTATCTGACCCGGGCGGCGTCATCACGATGTGGAACCCGGCGGCCGAACGCATTTTCGGCTTTACGGAAATCGAGGCTGTGGGTCAGTCTCTTGATCTAATCATTCCGGAAAGGCAGCGTAAAAGCCATTGGCATGGTTATCACAAGACCATGCAGACCGGACAAACCCGTTACGCGACCGATGTCCTGCGGGTGCCGGCGTTACATAAAGAAGGACGCCGTCTGTCCATCGCGTTTACAGTAGCGCTGCTCTATTCGGCAGACAACAAGGTGACGGGCATCGTTGCTGTTGTGCGCGATGAAACCACGCGTTTCAATGAGGAGCGCAGCCTTCGCAAGCGCCTGGCGGAGCTTGAAGACAGCCCCGGTCAGGACAGTGCTGTGTAAAGATTTCCGGTCCGTCTATGGTTGGCGCACACGGTGACGTAAACCATAGGGTGTTTGGAGTGGGTCAAACCTTGCCTGGCAAGAACCTGAGACAAGTAGATTGAGGAGCAATTCAGTGGAAGCGCAGAAAGTCAGTCCAGGCGGGTTCGCGATTACAGTGTTTATCGGCTCTGCGATTTATCTGCTTATGGTGAATCATGGCTGGCAGATGCTGTTGACTTTCAAGACCGTGATTTTTCTGCTTCTCGGCGTGTTTTTTTCCGTTCTGCTGGTGGGTGTTCCGTTTCATCTGTTGAGAGTCTGGTTAGAAAAGAGCGTCTTTAAATGGGTCAAGGTTCCGGTTTCGCCGGCAAAAATCAAGCAACTGAAGACGGTGAGCACGCTGCTGATGGTGGTGCAGGTGGTGGTGACCTTCTACGCCACGCAGTTGGCCTATCATTGGTATTTCAGCTGAGACCGGCCTCGCTGGCGTGGTGTATGGTTCTGCCTGGCCGGTTATTGGCGAAGTGCCAGGATGTCCGGGTGCAGGGGGGTGCGGCTTGGGAATAAAACGAGCCGTGTGGACCGGGTGACAGTTCTTCTGCCGGGGCCGTACGATAGCCCTGTCAAAAAAAATAAATGGAGTCAATGCGTTAGATGTTTTAGCCAGGTGCAGGAATTGCATACCTTGAAATTTTAGTATACTGTATACCAGACGCTGATTGATTTAGGTGCTCGACAGGTTATGGCCAAACAGGATATCAATTTACAGCCACTCAATATACCTACCGTCCTGAAAGACAGGGTGTACGAGGCATTGAAGGCTGCGATTACGTCCATGGATATCTATGCCGGCAAGGATTCGCCCAAGTTGGACGAACGGCGGCTGGCGGAAGAACTTGGAGTAAGCCGAACACCGATTCGTGAGGCGCTTTCCCGGCTGGAGCAGGAAGGGCTGGTGCAGAATATTCCCCGTCGGGGTGCGTTTGTGGTTCGCAAGACCAAAACGCAAATCCTCGAGATGATTTGTGTCTGGAGTGCACTGGAGAGTCTGGCGGCGCGAATGGCGACAGTGCATGCAAGTGACGAAGAGCTTGCCGAATTACGCAAAATGTTCGCGACCTTCAAGGATTCCGAGGGTGCCAGCGCGCATATCGATGAATATTCAGAGAAGAATATCGACTTTCATCAGGCGATTATCAAACTAAGCAAATGCGATCTCCTGGTAGAAATTGCCGCGAGCTTGTTCATCCATATGCACTCGATACGCTCGCGCACAATCAGGGAGCGTCAGCGGGTGACAGATTCGATTATTGACCATATGCACATCATCGAATCTTTGGAAAAGCGGGATGCGGAATTGTCGGAGCGCTATGTGCGCGAGCACACCAATGAGTTGAAAGAGCATATAAACAACTACGTGGACTGGCTGGAGTAAGCCGCCGTACGTTACTGGATATCAAGAGAGTGATTCCGGTTGCGGCTGTGAACCGCCTGGTGCGAAATCTCGCCGGGCGAGAGCCGGCGGCTTGCTCCAGCGGTATTGGATGGGTGTTCATAACACAGCCAGACCGTGAGCTATACCTGGGAAAGAAACTGAGGGTATGAGTATGGGAATAAAAACGATTCTGGTTCCAATCGATGGCAGCAAGGGAAGTTTCGCGGCGCTCGACAGGGCGTTTGTCGTCGCCGACCGCTTTGGTTCGCATATCCAGGCCCTGCATGTGATGCAGCGCGCGACCGATGCGGCCTCCTATGGGCTCTACAACCTGCCGGCCAAGCTGCGCAAGAACATCGAGGCCGAGGGCGAAAAGACCGCCCTGGAGCGGGCGGCTGACTTGCAGGAACAGTTTCAGGATTTCTGCACACAGTACAGCGTACCCCTGTGTGAGGAGCCGTCCGGGCAGGCGGGAGCCTCGGCGGGCTGGCAACAGGAGTTCGGTCATGTCGACGAAGTGCTGGTTCGCCACGGACGCCTGAGCGATCTCATTGCAGTCCCGCGACCCCGCGTCAAGAAGTCCACGATACGACGCTCACCCGTCGGCCGGGCCATTGAAGCGGTGCTCCTGGGCAGCGGGCGCCCGGTGCTCATTGAGCCGCCGAAATGTCGGGCGAAGCGCTGCGAACGGGTGGCCATCGGCTGGAACGGGAGCGCTGAAGCCTCACGTGCGCTCGCTACGACCTTGCCGTGGCTGGTCAAAATGAAAGCCGTCACGATTATCATCTCCAAGAAACGCCAGCCAGACGTGAAGGCGCTGGTCGATTATCTTGCCTGGCACGGCATCGAGGCCACCGTCGAGTTTCTCGACGGCAGGGGCAGTTCGGTCGGTAAAGCGATTTTAAACGTATGTTATGATATCGGGTCTGAGTTCCTGATCGTCGGCGGGTTCAGCCATGCCCGTGCCCGTGAGCTACTCTTCGGTGGTGTCACCCGCTACCTGTTTACGCACTCGAAGATAGTCACAATCATGGTGCATTGACCGAGACCACCGGGCGATAGATAGCCTTGCCGGCGTTGGCAAAGTGAACACATCCACCACAGTGCGCCTGGAGAAGGAAACTTTCCTGCACCCGGGACGCAGCGTTTGCGATCAGAGTTATGCGTGACATTCAGTATCCAGGCAGATCCGTAGTGATGGCGGCCGGCGCAATGGTCGCCACCAGCCAGCCCATGGCCACGGCGGCCGCGCTGCAGATACTCAGGCGCGGCGGTAATGCGATGGATGCGGCAGTTGCGGCAAGTGCCACGCTGTGCGTGACCGAACCACTCTCCACAGGAATTGGCGGCGATTGCTTCCTTCTCTACCATGAGGCTGCGACAGGTGAACTGCACGCATTGAACGGTAGTGGCCGTGCGCCTGGCCGAGCGACCCCTGATGCCATACGCGCGCATGGCATGTCGGCGGTTCCCGAACGGGGCATACTGTCTGTGAGTGTTCCGGGTGCCGTTGACGCATGGCAAACTGCGGTTGAGCGTTTTGGTCGCTATGATTTCGGTGCACTTCTCGCCCCCGCCATTGACTATGCGGAAAACGGCTTCGTTGTAACACCGGTCATTGCCGGCACCTGGAAAAATCATGCGCAATTATTCCGGCAATGCGCTGACAGTGCACAATCATTCCTGGTGGCTGACAAGGCACCTGTGGCGGGTTCCCTGCATCACTTTCCGGATCTTGCCCGTTCTCTGCGACTTATTGCCGGGCAAGGGAAGGACGCGTTCTACAGAGGGCCGCTTGCTGAAGAAATCATACGCTTCAGTCATGAACACAACGGTCTGCTGGCGCTCGATGACCTTGCCAATCACCGATCCGAATGGGTTGAGCCTGTATGCAGTGATTATCGCGATCTGACGGTTTACGAGGTTCCACCTAATTCGCAGGGTGTCACCGCGCTCATGACATTGAATATCCTGGAGCAAGCCGGCTTTGAGAGCCTTCAGCATCTCAGCCCGGCACACATTCACCTTGTTACCGAGGCGTTCAAACTTGCGCAGGCCGATGGCGCACGCTATATCGCCGATCCGTCATTCAGTGAGGTTCCCGTTCAGGAGCTTTTATCACGGCGATTTGCGCAACAGCAATACGCCCGCATCGATCCGGATGCGGCGATGCCCTGCCCGGTCTCGCCGGGATTGCCGGAGCACAGGGATACGGTATATCTGACCGTGGTTGACAAGGATCGTAACATTGTCTCGTTCATCAATAGTCTCTACCATCCGGGCGGGAGCGGTATGGTGGCGGGCAGTACCGGGGTACTGCTGCAAAACCGGGGCGCCGGTTTTGTACTCGACGAACGTCACGGCAACTGCATCGCGCCGGGCAAGCGCCCCATGCATACCCTTATTCCGGCGATGGCCTATCGGGGCGGTAAACCCGTATTGTCTTTTGGCGTGATGGGTGGCGGTTACCAACCCCTGGGTCACGCCTGTGTAATCAGCAACTGGCTGGATTTCGGCATGGATTTGCAGGAAGCAATCGACGCGCCACGATTTTATGTGGAGAACGCTGCACTGCGTGTTGAGCGGCCGGTGCCGCAAACAACACGCCAGGCACTTTGCCGTCTTGGCCACCGGGTGGTGGAAGCCGAAACACCAATCGGTGGCGCGCAGATGATCTATATCGACGCGACGCGGGGCGTGCTGCACGGCGCTTCCGATCCACGCAAGGATGGTTGTGCGCTCGGCTACTAGACGTAGCCACGGCCACTCAGCCGATGTGCCCGGGGGCGTCGCAGTGACCCTTACACCAATCGAGCCTTGGCCGGTTCAGGGAGTAGTAAAATAATGACAGCAGAACTCTATAAAGCGGCGCTTGAATATCATCGTTCCGATCCCCCCGGCAAGCTTGCCATTGCAGTGACCAAGCCAATGGCCACTCAGCATGATCTTTCGCTTGCTTACTCGCCTGGCGTAGCGGCGGCGTGCGAGGCAATCGCGCGCGATCCCAATGCGGCGTCCACTCTGACCGGTCGTGCAAACCTGGTCGGCGTGATCACTAACGGTACTGCCGTTCTCGGGCTGGGTGCGATTGGGGCGCTTGCGGCCAAACCCGTGATGGAAGGCAAGGCAGCGCTGTTCAAGAAATTTTCCGGCATCGATGTGTTCGACATAGAGATCGAGGAACGCGACCCGATGAAGTTCGTGGACATCGTTGCCGGACTGGAGGCGACGTTCGGTGGTATCAACCTGGAGGACATCAAAGCCCCGGAATGTTTCGAAATCGAGCAGGCCCTGCGGGAGCGTATGAACATACCGGTGTTTCACGATGATCAACATGGCACCGCCATCATTGTCGTCGCCGCGATGCTGAATGGACTGCGCCTGGTGGGTAAGGAAATCGAGACGGTTAAGCTGGTTGTGTCGGGAGCGGGTGCCGCGGCGATGACCTGTCTTGATCTCCTCGTGAAGCTCGGGATGAAACGGGACAACATAACGGTAACGGACCTTGCCGGTGTCGTGTATCAAGGGCGCCAGGAAGAGATGGATCGCTGGAAGTCGCGCTATGCCATAGCGACCGAGGCGCGTACCTTGTCCGATGTGATCGAGGGAGCAGACATTTTTCTCGGTCTTTCGGCCGGCGGTGTTTTGAGGCCCGAGATGGTCGAACACATGGCCGAGGCGCCCTTGATCTTTGCACTTGCCAACCCGACGCCTGAAATCCTCCCCGAACAGGCCAAAGCGGTTCGCCCGGACTGTATTATTGCAACCGGGCGTTCGGACTACCCGAATCAGGTCAATAACGCGCTCTGTTTTCCGTTCATCTTCCGTGGTGCGCTGGACGTCGGCGCGACCGATTTTAGCGACGAAATGAAGGCCGCATGTATACACGCGCTCGCCGATATTGCTGCCGGGGAAGTACCGGATGTAGTAAGGGCTGTGTACAGTGGTGAGTCGTTGCAGTTCGGGCCGGATTATATCATTCCCAAACCGTTTGATCCGAGATTGATCCTGGAAATTGCACCGGCGGTAGCCCAGGCTGCCATGGACAGCGGCGTGGCGACTCGGCCGCTGCTGGATCTCGAGGCGTATCGAGAGCGCTTGCGTCAAACCGTAGACAGCGGATTCATCTGATCCCGTGTCAGAAGAAGGACAA
>Ga0209271_10000790_pt1 | contig 11039 bp, 9 predicted proteins | sample tdAd002_FD_187123 | JGI IMG/M metagenome (GOLD analysis project Ga0209271, IMG submission 187123) | Marine sediment microbial communities from the Atlantic coast under amendment with organic carbon and nitrate - tdAd00.2 (SPAdes)... | ecosystem: Environmental > Aquatic > Marine > Coastal >... | reverse complement strand
TGTCGTCGCTGAGACTGGCGAGCTGTTCCGCCTGGTATTCATGCATTAGTGGATCTACTACCTGTCCAAGATTGCCCTGCATGATGTCATCGAGTTTATACAGGGTCAGATTGATGCGGTGATCGGTAAGCCTGCCCTGTGGATAGTTATAGGTGCGGATACGCTCGGAGCGATCCCCGCCGCCGACCAGGGATTTACGCTCAGCGGCTTGCTCCGCATCCTGCTTTTGCTTTTCGGCGTCATAAATACGTGCCTGTAACAGTGACATGGCGCGGGCCCGGTTTTTGTGTTGCGAGCGTTCATCCTGACATTCGACCACAGTGCCGGTGGGAATATGCGTCAGCCGAATCGCCGAATCGGTTTTATTGACATGCTGGCCCCCGGCACCCGACGCGCGGAAGGTATCGACGCGTAAATCAGATGGATTAATCTCGATCATCTGCACTTCTTCACTTTCCGGAATAATCGCTACGGTAGCGGCTGAGGTGTGTACCCGTCCCTGCGACTCGGTCTCCGGCACGCGTTGCACACGGTGCGCCCCCGATTCAAATTTCAATTGTGAATAAGCGCCATGGCCAGCAATACGCGCGATGATTTCCTTGTAACCGCCATGCTCGCCTTCATTGCTATTCAATACTTCCAGCTGCCATTTTTGTGCCTCGGCGTAGCGGCTGTACATGCGAAACAGGTCGCCGGCAAAAATGGCGGCTTCGTCACCGCCGGTACCGGCGCGAATTTCGAGGAAAACATTGGCATTGTCGTTGGGGTCTTTGGGTAATAACAACTTCTGCAATTCGACTTCGAGTAGTTCGACTCGGGGTTCATTGTCGGAGATTTCCTCTTCGGCGAGCTCGCGCATATCGGCATCTTCCTCGCTCAGCATTTCGCGTGCCGACGCCAGTGCATTTTGCGCCTGCTGCAAGCTGTTAAAATTTTTCACCACATCTTCCAGTTGTGAATATTCCATCGACAGGTTGCGAAACCGGTCCTGATCGTTGATGACTTCGATGTCAGCCAGCAAACCAGCTATTTCTTCGTGTCTGGCGCAAAGTGCTTCCAGTTTGTTTAACAGCGATTCTTTCATGGGGTTAGTTCGGGTCGTCGGGTGTGATCAACGATTTGAGTAGCTGGATGCGCTCTTCATCTTCGTTTTGCAGCGCCTTGCGCATTTCAATAGTCGGCTTGTGCAGCAGTTTATTCGTTATTTCATTGGCGAGTCGTTGCAGTGCCTGCTCGGCATCGACATTCTGCTTCAGCTGCGCCAGGGCCTTTTCGATCGCCTGTTGTTTTATCAATTCGGCGCCATCACGCAGTTGCCGAATATGATCGGCGGACTGGTGGGTTTTTAACCACTGATCGAACAGCGTGACTTCAAGATTAATGATTTCCAGCGCCGCTTCGGCGGCTACTTCGCGACCGCGCAGGTTTTCATCGACCACGGTTCTTAAATCATCGACGGTATAGAGATATATATCCTGCAATTCACCCACTTCGGACTCGATATCGCGTGGAACGGCAAGATCGACCATGAATATAGGCCGGTGCTTGCGCTGTTTTAACGCGGACTCGGTGGCACCCTTGCCAAGGATCGGCAGTTGACTCGCGGTCGAGGAAATGACGATATCGGCGCGCACCAGCTGCTCCGGCACCGCATTGATCTGCACCGCTTCGGCGCCGATCTGGTCGGCCAGAAGCCTGGCGCGCTCGACACTGCGATTGGCGATCGTAATCGAACCGATTTGCTGGCTCTTCAAGTGCCTGGAGACCAGCTCGATGGTTTCCCCCGCGCCGATCAGCAGCGCGTGCAATTCGTTGAGGTTACCAAAGATCTGCTTTGACAGACTCACCGCGGCAAACGCGACCGAGACCGGGTTGGAACCGATCTCCGTGTCGGTGCGGACGCGCTTGGCAACACTGAATGAGTGCTGAAACAGGCGATCCAGAATCGAGTTAACGGCATTGTCTCCGCGCGCCTGGTCGTAAGAATCCTTCAACTGCCCGAGTATTTGAGGTTCGCCGAGCACCATCGAGTCAAGCCCGGAGGCAACACGAAACAGGTGGCGCGCGACTTCCTGCTCGCTGTGCTGGTAGATATAGGGTGAAAGACCATCGTCATCGATGCCGTGATGGGAAGTCAGCCAGTGGGTAATGACTTCTCTGCAGTCGGAAGACGCGTCGCAGTAAATCTCGGTGCGATTACAGGTCGATATGATGACCGATTCATTAATCGCCGGAATACCCAGTAATTCCTGCAAAGCATGGCTCATTTGCTCTGGCGCAAAAGCGACTTTTTCGCGAATATCGACCGGAGCGGTTAAATGATTGATGCCAAGGGACAGTAGGGCCATGTTAACGGAAGGTTTGGTGCCAACAGGAGATTTTCGGGCATAAACCCGCCAAATACAACATCCATGGAACAAATCGTGATAAATACAATCCTATAACGAGATGCTACACTCGAGTTTATGCCTTATTTAAGGAGACCATATTGGATTCGATCAACCTCATATTACGCGCGGTCTTAATCACGACGACGCTTTTGGTGACAGCCTGTGCCGGTCTGTCGCAAACCTCGGCGCAAGGTCCGGCCTTGCTCGAACAACAGCCGCTGGAGATAAATCCCCTGAGTTTGCAACAGGACGCGGTTGCGGATGCCACCTACAACCTGATGGTGGCCGAGATCGCTTTAAATCAGGGTAATACGGAAGTTGCGGTTAAACATTACCTCGATGTTGCTTTAACACAGAATAACCCGGAAATTGCGGAACGAGCAGTTCGAGTCGCGGTTTACGGTCAAAATCTCGAAGCCGCGATCGTTGCGGCACAACGCTGGATAGAGCTTGATCCAGGCCGGGTCGAAGCACGCCAGGTTATCGCGGCGATATATATCCGCCAGGACAAGATCCCGGAAGCCTTCGCCTACATCGATGATCTGATCCAGACCAGTGATCTCGAGGATGCGCAATTGTTCCCGCCTCTGCTGGGAATACTGGCACGTGAAACAAATGCCAATACCGTGCTTGCCGTGTCCCTGCTCATTGCACAGAAAAATCCTGATCGAGCTTATGCTCAGTATTTGCATGGAATGCTGTCGGCGAAAAACGGTCGCACGGAAGCGGCACTTGAGTATCTTGACCGCTCCCTCGCACTTGCCGAGATCGACGGGGTGCATGCTACTCGCGCCAAGATTTTACTCACTCTGGGTAGATCTGATGAGGCCGTTGTCAGCCTCAACAAGGCGGTTGAAAGTAACCCGGATGATCAGGCGTTACGACTGACTTACGCGCGCCTGCTGGTCGATATCAAGGATTACGATAAAGCGCGAGCCCAGTTCGAAAAGCTGCACCTGGCCTCGCCGGATGATGCCGAACTACTTTATACGCTTGGCCTGTTGTCGCTCGAATCGCAGCGTCTGGATGATGCCGAGAAGTACATGATGAAGCTGGTCGAGCTGAAACAACGCGAGGGTGAGGCACAGTATTATCTCGGCCGTATTTTTGAAAACCGCAAACAGTATGACGTGGCGATCGACTGGTATGGGAAGGTTCACGTTGGCGATTTCAAGTTCGATGCCCAGCTGCGCATAGCCGATATGCTTGGCCTGTCAGGACGTACCGATGAGGCCGTCGAACATCTGGACGCAATTCTTAAGGGTAGCCAGTCAGACGGATCGCTGGTGCGAATTTATATCGCCAAGGGGGAGCTGTTCCGCGCCACCCGCCGTTACGAGCAGGCAATGGAGGTTTTCAATACTGCACTCGAAATTGTGCCTGGAAATAGTGATTTACTATATTCGCGGGCATTGGTGGCAGAAAGGCTTGGACGCATCGATATGCTCGAGGCGGACATCAAGTTCATTCTTAAAACCGAACCGAATAACGCGCATGCACTTAATGCGCTGGGATTTACACTGGCCGATCAGACCGATCGTTATGAAGAGGCTTACGCTTATATCAAACGCGCGATTGAAATTAATCCCGATGATGCTGCGATCATTGATAGCTGGGGCTGGGTACACTACCGCATGGGCGACTACGAGAAGGCCATCGCGCTTTTACGCACTGCGCTGTCACGCTTTGATGATGCGGAGATTGCCTCTCATCTGGGGGAGGTTCTCTGGGTAAGTGGTAACCAGGACGAGGCGCGCAGCATTTGGCAAAAAGCGCTCAAAAAATCTCCGGATGCCCCGGCGTTGCAGAGTGTAATGCAACGTTTTAATCCCTGACCCCGTTTACGGCTTGTTCCGACTCTTCTTCCTTGCCTGCATCGCGGCGGCCATTGCTGGTTGTAGCCAGTCAGGCCGTTTAGAGGACAAGCAACGGGCGCAGGAACTCTGGGCGGCACGGCAACAGGCGCTGCTCGATCTTGACAGCTGGGATGTTCATGCCCGGGCTGCGCTCAAGCTGGAGAGCGGAGTTTATAACATCGGCATTCGCTGGCAGCGGCAGGCTGAAACTTCAACGATCCTGCTGGAGGCGCCATTCGGGCAGGGAGTCTTTCGTATCGAGTCCGATGCGCTTGGGAAATACCGGCTGCGGCTACCAGACGGACGGGTGTTTGAAGACAGTAGCGCGGAAGCCTTGCTCGAGAAGATGATTGGCTGGTCGCTGCCGATCAGTGGTCTCGACTACTGGATTCGCGGATTGCCACGACCAGATAGCGATTACTCTCATCGTCTGGACGAGGGAGGTCGCGCGCGATCCATCGACCAGGATCAGTGGTCCATCGGTTACCTCGACTACTTTGCACGACAGGAAAACCTGCAGTTACCGCGCAGAGTCAGGTTGGAAAGCGATAAGGTAACGCTCAAGCTGATTATCGAGCGCTGGCAGCAACGCGCATCAGATGCCAGCCCATCCGATCTCTTTCCCACGTTTAACTAGCATGGCCGAGTCACTGATACTGCGGGCACCCGCCAAGCTCAATCTCATGTTACATATCACCGGACGTCGTGATGATGGCTATCATTTGCTGGAAACCGCGTTTCAATTTATCGATCTTGTCGATCATATCGAATTCAGTGTCAACGACGAGGGTAGTATCGAGCGCCTGTCAGGTAATTCTCCGGTCGCCGCGGCGGACGATATCCTGCTGACCACGGCCACCCTGTTGCAATCACGATTTGAGGTAGATAAAGGGGTTAGTATCGGTATCGACAAGCGGATACCGATCGGTGGCGGCCTGGGTGGCGGTAGTTCGGATGCGGCTGCTTGTTTACTGGCCTTGAACCGGCTCTGGGGCCTGGATTTATCGCTGGATCAGTTGGCCGGGATCGGTCTCGAACTGGGTGCGGATGTGCCGGTTTTTGTGCATGGCCGGACTGCGTGGGCTAGCGGAATCGGCGAGGTATTGCAGGCGATTGAATTAGAGGAGTTGATTTACCTCGTAATCGACCCCAAGTTAGCGGTTTCCACGGCACAAATATTTGCTGCGCAAGAATTGACACGCAACTGCGATCCCCTCACAATACGCGCCTTTCTGCGCGGATCGGGCAGTAATGTATGCGAACCGGTGGTACGAAACCTGTACCCCCAGATAGGTGAAGCGATCGACTGGTTGAGCCAGTATGCACTAGCAAGGATGTCGGGAACCGGCGCTTGCGTGTTTGCGGCGATCGATAGCCTTGAACAGGCAGAAGTTGTAAAATCCCGGGTTCCAGGGCAGTGGGATGCTTATATTACCAGGGCTTTGAACTATAACCCGGTACACCAGCAACTAGGATTGCTGGATTAAAGAGAATTATTGGGCCGTCGCCAAGTGGTAAGGCACCAGGTTTTGATCCTGGCATTCGTTGGTTCGAGTCCAGCCGGCCCAGCCAATATTCGCGAACGCAGGCCGAGATTGTGCAAAGTGCACAGTCCGGTTTGCAGTTCACAGATTTTTTGTAAAGCGAGAGAGTCCGATGGTTGGCAGTGTAGCCACGAATGACTTGATGGTCTTCACCGGGAACGCTAATCCCGAGTTAGCGCGAACAATCGCCCGGCACCTGGACATCCCCCTGGGAATTGCATCTGTAGGGGAGTTTAGTGACGGCGAGATTTCGGTTGAGATTGGCGAAAATGTGCGCGGCAAGGATGTGTTTATTATCCAGCCGACCTGTGCCCCCACCAACGACAATCTGATGGAGTTGATGGTGATGATAGACGCTATCAAGCGGGCGTCTTCGGACCGGGTCACGGCAGTAATTCCTTATTACGGGTATGCACGGCAGGATCGCCGGGTACGCTCGCAACGGGTACCGATTACGGCCAAGGTGGTTGCAAACATGATAACCAGTGTCGGCGTGGACCGGGTGTTGACAGTTGATTTACACGCCGATCAGATCCAGGGCTTTTTCGAATGCCCGGTGGATAATGTTTACGCATCGCCTATCCTGATGGGTGATATCTGGAAACAGAAGTATCCGGATATGATCGTGGTGTCACCCGATGTAGGCGGTGTGGTGCGAGCCCGGGCAATTGCGAAACAGCTCGATGAAGCCGACCTCGCAATCATCGATAAGCGTCGTCCGCAGCCGAACATGGCCAAGGTCATGAACATCATCGGCGCGGTCAAAGGCAAGACCTGCATCATCGTCGATGACATGGTCGATACCGCCGGCACCTTGTGCCAGGCGGCCGCTGCTTTGAAGGACGAAGGTGCGAAAGGGGTATTTGCCTATTGTACGCACCCGGTACTGTCAGGTAAGGCGATAGAGAACCTGGAAAGCTCGGCCATGGATGAAATGGTGGTGACCGATACTGTACCGCTCTCGCAAGAGGCAGCGGCATGTAGTCGGATCCGCCAGGTATCGGTGGCAGGATTGCTGGCGGAAACGATCCGTCGCATCCATGCTGAAGAATCGGTCAGTTCGTTGTATATGGACTGACGATAGCCGCGTAAGTGGCTTTTGAAACCCTGCCTGGTCGCAAGGCAGGCCTCCGTCGAGAGACGGTTTTTTTATTTTTGGAGTATAGTAATGTCAGACACAATTCATCTGGTTGCGGAAGCACGCTCTGACTCGGGGAAAGGTGCGAGCCGCCGCCTGAGACATCAGGGCCTGGTACCGGCAATCGTATACGGGGGAGATAGTGACCCCGTGCAAATCAGTATCGCGCATAACAAGTTCATGCACGAACTCGATCACGAAACGATTTATACCCAGGTTGTCGAGCTGCAGGTCGGCGATAAAACCGAGGAAGTCATCCTGCGTGATCTACAGCGGCATCCTCACAAGAACAAGGTTTTGCATGCCGATTTTTTTCGTATCGACAAGAACACACCGATTAAGATCGTGGTTCCGATTCATGTTCTCAACGCGGAAGAATGTGTTGGCGTGAAGATGGATGGCGGCATGTTGACGCAAGTGGTGACGGAAATTGAAATCATCGCCTTGCCGAAAGATCTGCCTGAATCCCTCGAGATCGATGCCGAAAATCTGCATCTCGGTGAAAGCCTGCACCTGTCGAATATCAAGATGCCTGCGGGCGTCGAGATCACGGCTATGCTGAATATCGAAGAAACCGAGCATGACGACCATGACCTGGGTGTGCTGTCAGTAGTCAAGACACGTGCTGAAGAAGTGATCGAAGACGAAGCACCTGAAGCACCTGAGACCGAAACAGGCGAAGCGGCTGAAGGCGGTGATGAGTCTGAAGGCGAAGCTAGCGACGAGGAGTAAACCGAGCCCGCATGGCTGCGCTTACAGCAGATATACGTTTGATCGTCGGCCTCGGGAATCCCGGGGCCGATTACGTTGAAACACGCCATAATGCCGGTTTCTGGTTGATCAATCTGATCGCGGCCGATCGCTCACTGAGTTTCCGTTTCGAAAAGCGTTATAACGCGCAGGAATGCAAGTTCAAGGCTGAAGGCAAAGATATCTACCTGCTCAAGCCGCAGGCTTTCATGAACCGTAGTGGCCAGGCGGTGGCTGCACTGGCGCGTTATTACAAGATTAAACCCGAGCAGATTCTGGTGCTCCACGATGAACTTGATTTGCCGCCAGGTACCAATCGTATCAAGCAGGCAGGTGGCCACGGCGGTCACAATGGTTTACGCGATATCGTCAATCATCTCGGTAGCCGTGAGTTTTTTCGTGTCCGCGTCGGCATTGGTCATCCGGGCGATGCCAGCCAGGTGGTCAATTACGTGTTGCATAAGCCATCGGTCGCGGATCTAAATGCAATCGAGGCCGCTAATCGCGATACGCTCGCGGTCATGCCACAAGTTCTGGAAGGACGTATCGACAAGGCGATGCAAGCCCTGCATACCTGAAGAATGGGACATCAGTATGGGATTTAAATGTGGCATCGTCGGCTTACCCAACGTGGGTAAATCGACGCTATTCAATTCATTAACCAAAGCGGGAATCGCGGCGGAAAACTATCCGTTTTGCACCATCGACCCGAACGTCGGCATTGTTGAGGTTCCGGATCCGCGCCTGCAACAGCTAGCCGATATCGTGCAGCCCAAGAAAGTCATTCCGACGACGATGGAGTTTGTTGATATCGCCGGGCTGGTTGCCGGTGCGTCGAAGGGCGAAGGCCTCGGAAACCAGTTCCTGGGCCACATTCGTGAAACTGATGCGATCGCCCAGGTGGTACGCTGTTTCGAGGATGAGGACATCGTACATGTCAGCAATACCATCGATCCGTTAAACGATATCGAGACAATCAATACCGAACTGTTGCTGGCCGACATGGAGTCGGTCGCGCGCCAGACCGAGCGTGCCGCGAAACTGGCCAAGTCGAATGACAAGGAGGCGAAGGCTAAGTACGAATTCATGCTGGCGGTGCAGGCGCACGTCGAGAACGGCGAGCCTGCGCGCAGTTTCGAGCAGAGCGATCAGCAGCGACCGTGGATGAAGGAGTTGCACCTGATTACAGCGAAGCCTGTGTTGTACATCGCCAATGTTTCCGAAGACGGGTTTGAAAACAACCCGCACCTCGATGCCGTCGCGGAGTTTGCGTCCAGTGAGGGGGCCGAGGTAGTCGCGGTCTGCGCCGCAATAGAGGCAGACATCGCTGAACTCGATGCTGAAGACGCGGCGGAGTTTTTGCTGGAAATGGGTCTCGACGAACCGGGCCTGAACCGCGTCATCCATACCGGTTACAGGCTGCTGCACCTGCAAACCTATTTCACCGCCGGGCCACAGGAGGTACGCGCCTGGACGATCAGTGTTGGCGATACCGCGCCGCGCGCCGCCGGCAAGATTCATACCGATTTCGAAAAGGGCTTCATTCGTGCAGAGGTCGTCGGATTCGACGATTTTATCGACGGTAACGGCGAGCAGGGTGCGAAGGATGCGGGTAAGTGGCGTCTGGAGGGTAAGGATTACATCATGCACGAAGCAGATGTCGTGCATTTCAGGTTTAACGTCTAACTGCATCCGCTTGACAGCGCGCGGTGTACAAGCGAAAATCGCGCGCTCCTCACGGCCGGGCAACCCGGACCGGCAATAAACAATGGCTACGTAGCTCAGTTGGTTAGAGCACATCACTCATAATGATGGGGTCCCCTGTTCAAATCAGGGCGTAGCCACCATTTTTTCAATGACTTAGCGCTCTTTCCTAATCTCCAACAACCCTCAATGTAGGAGAATTGTAGGAGATTTTCCTCGTAATGGACTCCACAACCTCGCGCAGGTGGTCAATTTCGACCCGACTATAGTGCGTGGTGATATCTCCATTCTTGTGACCTAACAGGTCCTTTCTATCTTCATTACTCCAACCTGCTGCCCTGACTCGCCTGCCGAAGGTATGCCTTAGATCGTGTACCCTGAGGTGACGAAACCCCCAGGGGCAGTCGATACCGAACGCTTCCTGGTAGCGGTTAGCGGCTCGTTCGCGGCCGTTTTTCCAGCCTCGGCTGTACACCCTTGCCCGGGGAAAAACACGGTAGCGATCCTTCCCTTGCTGATCCGTTAAAATGGATTGGGCGATCGAATTCAACACGACGAAGCGTTCCTCCCCATTTTTTGAATGGTATTCAGGCAAAATAAACAGGTCGTCAGCCTGTCGCCATTCCCATCTTAGCGAGCAAAGTTCCTGATCCCGCAATCCAGTGTTGATTAAAAACAGCACTAACCTGGCTAACACCGGCGTCAACTCAGACAACAAAAGCCGTTGTTCATCCCAGCTAATGGGATAGGGTTTCCGCTTGAATCCCTTCTCAAGGCGAAACAGTGGCGCCGTTTCTAGCCAACTGAGGCCGGTTTCAATATCTCTCCAGTAACGGGCTGCGAGGTTCAGAATACGCCTGACCACGGCTATATAGCGGTTAATAGTTCCTGCACTTCTGCCTTTTGTGCGCATGTGGTCGACAAAGGGTTGAAGTGTGCCGCTATGAACCTGCTCCAGGTACAGATCACCAATAAATGGATCAAGGGCTCTTAGTGCCTGGGCATCGTTGTGTAATGACTTTTTGGTTTCCTCCTTTAGAAACTTCGTTGCTGCTTCACGAAACAGTCTTCTCGGGCGTATGCCAAAGAATTTTGCCTTGTGATGCGTCGATATCACATGACTCAAGACCGCCTGGGCTTCTTCGAGGCTGCCTGTTCCAGTGCTGCCCTGAACTCGCCTTCCAGCGATCGTCTTGTCGATGTGCCAGATTTGGCCTCGTTTAACGAGGCCGGGTGCCTTTCTCTTTGCCATGAATTTTCTCCACTTGGCTCAGCTGGACACCCGTTGCGGGAGATATATTGCTCCACCCAGGCATCCAGTTCAAGTCGGTCGAAGGCGATGCCCTGTTTGCCGATACGGATTTCAACGAGATATGGCCGTACCTTGGCGTTAAATCGGTTGCGGTCCATGCCCAGGTAGCGCGGCGCATCGCGGAAACGAATCAGCCGGGGCGTGATAGTTGACGAGTGTTTCATTTAACTATTCCGTGAATCGGGCATCTACAGTTTGGTCATGGTAGCGCCGGAGTGGTACGAAAAAACGCTCGAAAGGTCGCACCTGGAGGCGCGTTTTCGAACGTTTTTTATGCGGTTAGAGGTGGCAAGCTGATGGCTCTGCAAACTAACGCTGGAGAACACCATTAATGGGAGACACGAC
>Ga0209271_10000789_pt1 | contig 11042 bp, 8 predicted proteins | sample tdAd002_FD_187123 | JGI IMG/M metagenome (GOLD analysis project Ga0209271, IMG submission 187123) | Marine sediment microbial communities from the Atlantic coast under amendment with organic carbon and nitrate - tdAd00.2 (SPAdes)... | ecosystem: Environmental > Aquatic > Marine > Coastal >... | reverse complement strand
CATAATTAGATACGGTCTTTCCATTTTGTACAATTTCAATGGAAAGAATATCGTCCCGCTCTCTTCCCGTAGTTTCCAAAAAGGTATCCAAAACCGGGTAGTCTTCGGATAAGAGAGCTTCGATACAAACCACCGCGATGGTATTCGAAAGCGATTGCCCGTGCGTTTTTAACAGAGCGTTGAGAACATCCCGTTCTTTAGTCACAGATATCCAGCCGGAAATCGCCATGGTCGTTATCAATACCAGCAGCAAGGTTGAAACAACTTTTAATGAGAGATTCATGGTAGGTTAACTTAATGAACTACTGTTTTCCGATACCCCATCGACTTGCGAAGGGGCGGTTGACATTTCTTATCGGTCTACTTTTACCCTTGTGACCTAATCTCCGAATTCCTCTGAAAGCCGCATCCCCTGGCGCACAAAATCATAGTCGCTGTCTTCTGCAACTAGAAAACCATCTTGTTTTAAGGCTTTTAATGTCTTTTTATCTTTCAGTTCCAAAAGGGCTTGCCGCAGAATAGCAAACAAATTGTCATCAAACCCTGCCCGCATCACCCAGGGTTTGGTGACATTCGGGAATTGCGCAATTTTTTTCAAGCCTTTGGATTCGGCATATTTTTTAAAGGTATTTTCCTTGACCACGCCGGCATCATAATTGCCGACTGCCACCGCCAGGGCTACCTTGTCATGCCGACCCAAATAATCGTATCTGGTTAGATCGGCCGACCGGATGCCGGCTTCAACTAATTCCGCCTGGGAAAGATAACGTCCGATGGTGGAATCTTTGTCGCCAAACGCAAAGGACTTCCCTTTCAAATCCTTGATGGAATTAATTGAGGAATTTTGTGAAACGATGAAAACGCCGTAAAATCTCTTTTCATTCTTTTTGTGCTCCATCGCCAGTAGACGGATATTTTCGTTGCGATCCTTGGCCAGGATGTAGCTGGCCGGTCCGAAGCGCACAAAATCGACATTTCCTTCCACCAACGCATCAACAGCCGCTCCATAGGAAGGGAATATTTTCATCTTAACAGTTGTGTTGCTGCCATTTTGCGTTATGCGGTCCTGCAAATAGTCAATGATCGGTTTGAATTTCTGATACATGACGGTGGGTTTGTCGGATGTGTAAATGCCGAATGTGATGATTTCGGCAATACTTGGACCAACAAAAATCACAAGTAACAATGCGATGGTTAATAAATTTACCGTTAAAGATTTTTTTCTCATTTCATCCTCTCTTTCACGGAAAATAACACTATCTGGATTTTTGAATTGGGTTCTTTTGCCAGGTAGACTTTATTGAAGAACCGATTCAAAATGCTTTTCAGTTCTGCGCTTCTTCCATTTTGCTTGCCGAATATCAGGACATTACGCGGGGGTGATTGCGTATGGTCTGCTTTGTTTGCCATAATTGCTTCGCCTCTTTCTTCCTTCAGCAATGCGAACCCAAAAGTTAATGATTCAGAAGTATTCTAGAGATGTGTAGGTTCTTTACATGAAGATCTTAGTCGAATAAAATGAAACAGCTCCGCCCCCTAATTTACAAACCTAAAATGTTCTGGCGTGTTGGAATCTCATAATATGAACATAAGAGCGTGATCACCGCAACATTCCAATCAATAAATCTGCAAGGCTTCAGGGAAAACGACCAAGCCCCATAAAACTGTTTAGCTAAAATTGTGCCAGTCCGTATAATTGGGTTTATGTATTTGAAATATTTGTAAATACTTCATAAAATCAGATTCAGAAAAAACCAGAAGCTCTCAATAAGATAGAAATTTGAAGGATTATTCTTTTATTTTGAGAGAAAATCGGAAGAGTACTTACAGTAAGATATCCATTATAGTTGATTGCTTAAATCAATCCATGACTCAACATGATCTTCGAGCTTCTCTACCTCGGACTTTAGAAAGGTCAAAGTAAAAACTTCCGGCACTTCTGCCATTTCCACCTTTCTCAGGAAATCCTCAAAGTACTCTTGCAATGCTGCTTCCCATATGTGTCGATCATTGGCCATCTTTACCAGCTCCTTCATTTCTTGGATGATTCCTGATGGATTTACGAGACCATAGCAAAAGTTTCCCCAAAACATTTCATCTGAGAACTAAAATTTCGGCAATTTGGCCAGCAGCATTTTATCCGGCTCATACTCATAGGTAATCGATACCTGAGCATTTTTTCCACTGGTATCCTCAACCATGGAGATGCCGTCGTAGCGCAGCAGCCGTTGTGTTTTGAGATCGTATTCGGCGTCCATGTGCGGTGCAAAAAGCTTTAATAACCAGTTGGCCATTTCGACCCGGATATGCAGGACGTCACCTTCAATTTTGCTTTTGCGAATGCAGACCTCGTATTGGTCGAGTTTGGAGGGCAGCACCAGTTTCATCCGGAATTCTTCTCCGCGCGCTAAAGCGTCCAGCCGGGTCACGATGAACTGGTTGAAGCCCTGTCCGACAAGTTGATCGGTTGTCATCGGCAGGGACTTTGTTTCCATATCGCCCCCTGGGCTTCTGCGGCAATACAGCGTAATCCGGTCTGCCGTGACCTTGGCCCCATCAGTGTATTGAGCGCGGCTGTCGGTGAACTCATAACTTCCGAACTGCGGGCCGTGTGAAAAATCGGAGACCAATTCGCCGATCTTCTGAAAACTTGCGTCCAGAAAGACGGTGCGGATGGCGACAGTCCGGCCGCCGTCGTGGCGCAGCCTGTGATGCTCGATGTATTCCAGTTCTCCGTTTGAATTATATGCTTTGCCGATCACGATTTGATCTTCTGCAAACCCGGGGGTGGACGGCAGCAGCAAGCCGGCAACCAGCAGCAGCAAAAAAACCTTAAACAATATATTGAGAATTTTTATATTCGGCATTGTATTTTTTCCTTTATGTAAAATCAGACAAACTCTTTAAAAGACCGGATGTCACCGGCAATGATTGCGCTCGGCCGTTTTTCAATATGTTACGTATCTAATAAACAAATCCCAGGATAGCTGATGCAACCAGGATTTGTTTTACCGAGTTGATCGGAATTTGTCTTAAGCTTTTTATTAAGTACATGCATGGCAAAGTCTGTGCCAAATTTGTAAAAAATATAACTTATTGTAATTATTATTAATATAATTTAGAAATGAAGCGGTGACAAAAAATTTCTTTCATTTTGATAGTACTCCGGAAGCCCTTCTCTCATTTTGAAAGACAAATGCTCAGACGGACAGATGAAATCAATCGGATAGCTTCATTTTGGTGTGATTGACGGTCGGAAGGCTAAGGTCGGATCTATGGGTTGATGATAGGAGCAGGCTAGAATCATGCCGTCCCTATCAGGCCGACCCCGCAATGCCGGAATGGGACTGTAGAAAAAGAATATTTTCGGAGAGATAAGTTGCGCTCTGAATATTGATCGCCTAAAAGAAAAACCGGCCATCTGCAAATGGCGCACCTTTCATGAAGATCTAAGCGGTGGGATTCCGCCGGTGTCTGCGTTCGCTTCAGCGATTTGCTAGATATTAGTTCCCCATTTACAAACACCTTGAACATCTACAGTCTGTTGGCGCCTTTTTACGCGACTCGCAATCAGACTCTTCCAGGCAATGAAAATTAGACTACCCGTAATGCCGTACAGCATGTCTAGCAGCGTGTCATTCAACCCCTGTTGCGAGTACGTTTCGATAGTATGATCGGAAATGAACTGAGCCAACTCCCACATGACAGCCGCAGTAAAAGTGAACGCTAACACCAAAAATACCTTTAAACCTGCCACTAATGGTTGAAATAACCCAGATTCGCAAAGAATCTCTATTCCCCGCCAGACGCTGAATGCGATAGCGAGGCCACCGACTAAGTGCAGCGCTTTGTCGAACGGTGGAAGGTATGCGTATGCATCTAGAACCAACGCAAGGATGACGTGGACGAAGAGTACAAGGCACGGAAACCACAATGTATGACGAACGATTTTCGCCAAGACCTTCAACCAAGCGGCTCTAGGGCAGGTATTCTCTACCATGTTTTTCATTTACCTCCAACATTCGATTCCAAAATATATACATTTTAATGTCCATCGCAACCCTGGCCCCTTCAACGCCCCTGGCCGCCGGGATAAAAATCTCCATGATAGAAATAGGTAAAAGGATTACGGTTTGATCATCACGAATTAGGATATTAGGCCGTATTTTGTTATCTTGCGGTAGAGGGTGGCCTCAGCGATGCCCAGCATTTCAGCGGCCTTGCGGCGGCTGTTACGGCTTTTGGCAAGCGCATTTTGAATGGCGGCCTTTTCATAGGCTTCAAGGCTGTCTTCTGCCGGCCGACCGTTATCAAGAGTTGCTTTGCCGGGAGGAAAAACGATGCTGGGAGGGAGATCTTCGGGTTGGATAAATTCTTGTGTGCCAAGGGCGATGGCCCTGCGGATGACGTTTTCCAGTTCGCGGATATTTCCCGGCCAGTCATAGTTTTGCAAACAAATGAGAGCTTCTTTGGATATATCTTTGACGGTGGAAAAATCCGTTACGAAATTTTTCACAAAAAACTTTGCCAGCAGAGCGACATCGTCCATCCGATCTTTTAACGGCGGAACCTGAAGGACCAACACGTTCAGCCGGTAAAAAAGGTCTTCTCGAAAATTTGTCTGAGCAACTTCCGCTGCCAGATCACGATTTGTCGCAGATATAATCCGTATGTTTACTTTATGACTTGTACTGCTTCCCACCGGCCGAACCTCCATCTCCTGGACGGTTCTGAGCAGCTTGGCCTGAATGGCCGGGGAAAGTTCGCCGACTTCATCCAGAAACAACGCTCCCTTGTCCGCCGAACGCACCAGGCCTAAGGTTGAAACGTGCGCCCCCGTATACGCTCCCTTGACATGACCGAAAAGTTCGCTCTCGATGACGGTTTCACTGATGGCGGCACAATCGACCGGGATGAAATCATTGTGCCGGCGGGGGCTATGCTGGTGGATCGCCCGGGCCACCAGTTCCTTGCCGGTTCCGGTTTCCCCCTCAATCAAGACCGGCGCATCATCCGGTCCCACCTGGGCAATCAGCCGTTTTAGATTTAACATAACTTTCGAATTTCCCACCAGCCGGTCAAAGTCAAACTGCGATTCAATCCGGGATCGGAGTTTTCGGTTCTCTTCTTTCAGCTCCCATATCTGATAAAGCTGGGCCAAACGGGCATGCAATCCTTCGGGGGAATACGGTTTTTCTATGAAATCAACGGCACCCAGCTTTATGGCCTCCACAGCTTCTTTGATGCTGCCGTGGCCGGTTAGCATGATCGTCAGGACCTGGTAATTGGCCTTTCTCATTTCCCGCAAAAGGGTAAGGCCGTCCATCCCGGGCATTTTAAGATCGATGAGCGCAGCATCGACGCTCATTTTTTTTAGAAGCCCCAGGGCTTCCCCACCGCTGCCCGCAGTATAAATCTGATAATCATCTTCAAAAAAAAGTCTTTTTAAAGAAGAAAGCACCGATGACTCATCGTCAACCGCTAAAAGCGTAAATTTTCTTAAGGAATGCTTCATAAATTTTAAGGTACCAGATATATAGATGAGTATCAACGGCGAAAACTATCATTTTTGTAGACTGTGTGATAAAGAAAAATTAAGTGAGACTGCGGAGCGCTTCATTGCGCATGAAGATAAAAAACGGCTCTTGTATCATAAATGTTTTCGGAATATATAGTAAGAAAACGTCAGGGTTAGCTATCATACCGTAATAATGCTAACGGGAACGGTGTTGCAGTTTATCTCATCATCACAGAAAAGATGTGATCTAACAAAATGTTGTAAGGACCAAAAAAGGATCAAGGATATGGATATCTGGACTCGTAAAAAGCCATCGTTTGGTTTTATTTCAACCCGGCTTGCAGGATTAGATGGGGTTTCACTCGAAACGAAAAAATGGGTTGATGTTCTGGCGGAAAAGGACTGCCCGGTATACTTTATGGCGGGCGAACTGGATACACCTCCCGAAATCTCACATCTGGTGCCGGAAGCGCATTTTAAGCATGCGCAAATTGAAAAAATACAACATGCCCTTTTCGTAGAAAAAAAACGGGATCCGGGACTCAGCAGCGAAATTCAGCAGCTTAAAGAAAAATTGAAAGGTGAAATAAAAAAATTTCATTCCAGATTCGGATTCGAAATTCTGGTCGTCCAAAACGCCCTGGCAATTCCCGTAAATATCCCTCTGGGTCTGGCCATCACCGAATTCATTCTCGAAACCGAAATACCCACCATCGCCCATCATCATGACTTTTCCTGGGAAAGAGAACGGTTTAACAGCCCGGTGGTGTCCGATTATCTGAGAGCCGCATTTCCGCCGGTTCACCCGAATATTCAGCATGTGGTCATCAATTCTTTGGCCGGTCACGCCATGGGACAATTTACCGGTGCAAGCTGGACCCTGATTCCCAATATTATCGATTTTAAAGCACCCCCTCCTGAATTAGATGATTACAACAGCGACTTTCGGCGCGATATCGGTTTGGACCCGGATACAATTTTATTTCTTCAGCCCACCCGGGTTGTTTCAAGAAAGGGCATCGAAAAGGCAGCCGAATTGGTAAAACGAGTCGATCAATCCAGAGCTTCACTGGTGATAACCCACGAAGCCGGTGATGAGGGCCAGGAGTATTTAATGCGTATCGAGGAATTTGCCAGGTTTATCGATGTCGATCTGAAATTAATATCTGACAGAATCGGTTTGGAGAGAGGTACTGACAAAAGCGGCAACAAAATATACACGTTGTGGGATGCATACGTAAATGCCGATATTGTCGTCTACCCGTCCGAATATGAAGGCTATGGCAATGCCTTTGTCGAAACGATCTATTGCCGCAAGCCGATCATCATCAACCGCTATTCTATTTTTGTAACCGACATTGAAACGAAAGGCTTTGAAGTCATTGCGTTTGACGGGTATATCACTAACGATACGATCAAGAAGATAAAAGCTCTCCTGGATAATCCCGATCAAATTTCTCAAAAGGCTGAGAAGAACTATATGCTCGGGTGGAGATATCTTTCCTATGAAATGCTCGAAGAAAAGCTGGAACAGCTGTTGATTAATATTTACGGCTCGTGATTTCCTGCCTGATTTTATGTTTGTTTTGACTGCATCGGTAGATTCCGTAATCTCTCGGCTGCCATCTTGCCAACCGAAGGGTAGCCGCGTCAATCGATGACGACCACTTTAGCCAGATGAGTGCGGCGGCCTTGATCATCAACTTCGCCGGCCACCACGACGACATGATCGCCGGAAGTAATAATTTTTTCATTTTTTAGCCGCTCAAGTGCCGGATTAACCAGATCTGAGAGCCGTTCACTTTGCGGCATTGTTACGATAGATAAACCGCGGTGAAGCAATAGCTGTCGCGACAAACGCTCACTGGCAACCACTCCGTAAATCGGAACGCCGATGCTCGTCGCCGCAAGGGAGCGTAAGGTCGATCCGGAAAGAGACAATCCAATTAAACAACGGGCTTTTATGCTTTTTACCAGCATCGCGGCCGCTTCAGCCATACGGTCGTGGAGACCTTCCCTGCCGCGAATTTTAACTGTGGCGGGATGTCGCTGTTTCAACTCCTTCTCAGCCGCGCTGCAAATCCGATCCATCTCTTCAATCGCTTCTACGGGATAGCGCCCGAAAGCGGTTTCGCCTGATAGCATGACGGCGTCGCTGCCTGCGGATATAGCCTCATAGACATCGGTTACTTCCGCACGGGTCGGCCGATGATTGTAGATCATTGATTCCAGCATCTGGGTCGCGGTGATGACCGGTACCCCGCGCGCATTTGCCTTCTGGATGATTCGAGCCTGAATGCCGGGCACTTTCTCTCTGGGCAGGCATACGCCCAGGTCGCCGCGCGCAATCAGAATGCCGTCGGCGACATCGAGAATCTCGTCAATATTATCGACCCCCTTTTGATCTTCGATTTTGGCGATGATCAAAGAATCTTCGATGCCCCATTCACCCATGCGAATCCGCATCTCAAAAATCTCAGTGGCTGATTGGACAAAGGACATCGCAATCATGTCGGCACCGAGTTTTGCGCCGAATTCGGCATCTGCCATATCCTTGTTATTGATGAGGGGGAATTTGAGGTCAGAATGAGGAAAAATGGCTCCTTTGCGGCTTCTGAGCAAGCCGCCGACCATCATTTCACAAATCAGGTCTGTTCCTTTTTTATCGACGACTTCGAGATCGATCATGCCGTCACTCAAGTAAATGTGATGCCCCTTTTCAACATATTTCTCGATCCCGTCATAGTCGATGCCAATTCGCTCTGTGGTCACGGAATCTCCGTTACCCAGACGTATTTTCTGGCCGGAAGGTATGTCCAAGCCGTCTGCGCGCATGACGGTTCCGACCCGTACCTTATGCCCCTGCAGATCCTGAAGAATGGCCAGCTCACGTCCTGTGCGCCGGGAGGCATCACGAACGCGATGGATTATCATTTCATGATTCTGGCGACTACCGTGGGAGAAATTCAGGCGGGCAATGTTCATACCGGCCCGGGCCATGGCCTCCAGAACCGGCAATGATTCAGATGCCGGACCGAGGGTGCAAACAATGCGGCTGGCTCGAGAAGTTTTTTCAAATGTCATAAAATTACTCGTCAGGGAATAACGCGAAGGCGTTCAATTGAAAGTTTTTCAGCGCTTTTCATAATAATTAACTACATAATCCTTTGTGTCAACCAGTCTAGCCGCTAACCTGTAACGAAAAAACTTGAGTCCACCTTTATTTGGAATCATATTCTATCGCCCATCCTGCAGTCCGTAACTTCTTGTCAGGTCCAACTCGCAATCAAGTCTGTCTTTAAATCATCTTTTCGGATCTCTATGCCATGTTGTGAAAAAATCTTTTGATAGTCTTCAAAAAATTCTAACAATTGCAATATCGTCTGGTGATAAGCACCCATCATTATATATGCTTTCGCTTGATGGCTCATCGGTCCGTGGAAAAAATTCAGCGCTTCTTTTTTGCTCGGCTCAAACACGATAATATCAGCGTCCGGATGTTTCAGGCGAATTATTTCCAATGCCATGTCCATCTTTTCCTTATTTTCTATCCGTTGGGCCTGTTCCCATGCAAAGGTGGCGCCTAATTCTGAAATGCTGCTGCATTGATTCAGCGAAAGAGAGGGCAGGCAGGCGTCTTCCTGCTCATTGTCGATGGGAACTCTCGGGTTGATCATGATAATCAATGTTGCGCCATGGTTGATGGCGATATCGATATGATCCACTCGTCCGACCGCTCCGTCGATATAATGGTGATCTCCTATTTGAAACGGCCTGAAGAAGAGCGGGTATGCACATGAAGCGGCGATAGCACTGCAGATATGAAGATGGTTATAATTAGTGCTGCCGAAGACTGTCCGCTCCATTGTGTCTAAATCATATGCAACAATATACAACTCCGAATCTATTCTGCTGAAGTCATCTTCTATACTGGCTTCATGGAATGCCCGGCAGAGATACGATTGCATCGGATCCAGGGAATAAAATCCGGCGGGAAGTTGTTCTTGAAAGATATGAATAATTTCGGTAAGGGACAAATCCCAGTGTTTGAGTTTATAACTCCGGATAATTCGTAAGACATTCCGAAAAATCTCACGTAAATTGGAGAATAATTCGCGCTTATCCAGTCGATATATATCCTCGCGTCGCCAGTTAAAAAGAGAGGGTTGATTCTTAGCGATGGCTTGAAAAATCTCTAACGGCCGAATGCGATTTGCCATTAGCGTGGCGATGATCGATCCTGCACTTGTTCCTACGTATATATCGAAACTACTGGTTGAAAAGTCCGGGAGGAATAGCTGGTTCAGTGCGGTCAGCGCTCCAATTTCATAAGTGGCTCCTGTCATGCCGCCACCTGCAAGTACTAAGGCATATTTTCCTTTTTTCTGGGAAGACATAAACTGGCTTTCGCTTTTAATTTACCACCGTCACAGAAACCTAAAAATAAAAGCTATTTGAAGTTCTAAAGAAAACCGGAGTTTTTACATTACATAAATGAAATATCAATTATTGACAAGCAAGACCTGGATATTTAGAACCTCATCTTCAAAAAATTAAGCAGCTAGATTAAATATCAGAGGCAAAATTGAAAGGGATGCACGGATTAGGTGAGGGAGAAATTTGTGATCGATCGACAATTTGGTTAATTTTGCTTTCTGCTTTCTATCAGCTACCCAACACACTTTTCAATCGTTCAGGATTAAATTTCCTCGATGCAAGTGGTCTATCAGAGAGAGCGGTAATTTGATCCGTAAGGGTCGGCTTTTGTTTTTGAAAAAATATTCCGATTGGTATCTTGTCTTCATCCCGTGAGGCAATCATCAGCGCTTTCTCATAATCACTCGGATCATGCGGACTACCGTCAAGGGCATCAACACGCTGCTTGTACCACTGGTAAGTATCTTTTGGATTAAATGAGACACAGGGCTGAAGTATGTCAATGATACTAAACCCCTTGTGTTTAATGCCCGCCTGGATCAATTCACTCAAATGTTGATTATCCCCCGAAAAACCCCGGGCGACAAAACTTGCTCCCAAAGAAAGGGCCAATAACATCGGATTCAAAGGGATATTTTTTACACCGTTTTGCTGCATCTTCGTCAGCATGCCGATCTCAGCGGTTGGCGATGCTTGCCCTTTAGTTAGGCCATAAACTCTATTGTTGTGAACCAGTACTGTAAGATCGACGTTGCGGCGAATGGCATGCATCAAATGATTGCCCCCTTCTGCATAACAATCCCCATCGCCGGTGTTGACAATTATGGTTAGTTCATGATTGGCGATTTTCGCGCCTGTTGCCAAGGGTAGTGCGCGTCCATGCAACGCATGAAAAAAGTTGCACTTCAAAAAATGAGGCGTTTTTGCAGCTTGCCCGATTCCGGAGACAATCAAAATTTGATGCGGCAAAAATTTTAGTTTAACCAGTGCTTCCTGCATGGCTTTCAGGATACCAAAATTGCCACAACCGGGGCACCACTGGTTGGCATAATCCGATTCGTAGTCTTTGATACTGACCATTGGTTCA
>Ga0209271_10000788_pt1 | contig 11045 bp, 7 predicted proteins | sample tdAd002_FD_187123 | JGI IMG/M metagenome (GOLD analysis project Ga0209271, IMG submission 187123) | Marine sediment microbial communities from the Atlantic coast under amendment with organic carbon and nitrate - tdAd00.2 (SPAdes)... | ecosystem: Environmental > Aquatic > Marine > Coastal >... | reverse complement strand
CCGCCCCGGTGCGGTCCTGAAAGATGAGTGAGGAGAACAGCGTCTCGGTGATCCAGTCGACTTTCCCCTGTTCGAGATAGGCGATCATCTGCTCATTGCTGGGCGCCATCAACACCTCGGCCCCCTGCACGCCGAGGTCCTGCATGCGGGCAGCGGCGTAATCCGCAAGGGGTTTCAGATACCCGTAGTGTTTTTTCGGGTTGGAGCTGACCTTGCCAATCACCAGCGTATCGCGTTCCGCTGCCGCGACTGCTGGCTCTGTCGTCGAAGGATTGCCGGGCTGCGCCGCAGGGGCAGGGCTAGCCAGGCTGAGGAGCAGTACGGCGGCTCCTGCGCTCAGAAAATGTCGCCGTGTTCGCATTGCCTTGAATCCCTTATGAAATAGCTGGAAATCGATTCAGAGCTAATTCAGGAAGAGAGTCGGCTCGCCCCGCTCCCGCGTATACCCTGATCGTCGGTATCCTGCCTGATACGCCTGGCCCAGCCGCGGTTTCTGGCCTCAGGTACGAGTATAGCCTATGCGCAGGCAATTGATTTAAAAGCAATACTTGACCCACTTACCCCCGATACTTGCATCCAAAACTGACCCGCGTGGAACCCTCCTCCTGCTGAAGAGACAGCGGGAGTTTGCAAGGAATGATAAACGCGGATGTATTGAGTGTGATAAGGCGCTGGCGCCATCGGGACAAGGTGAATCGCCGTCAGGCGAGAGAGGGTCCTCTGGAGGAGAAGGTGTAAATTACCCGAGTAATAAAGACTAGAAGTCGACCTGCGCACGCAGCTGGAAAATGTTGGGGCTGTCATCATCTTCACCGGGTTTCGCAGCATCAACCACATCATCATTCTCTCTTGTGAAAGGGTCAGCGTTGACGTGAATGTAGTTGGCCATGAAGCGCACATACTTGGTGGCATACCAGTTAACACCGACGGTGATGTTGTCCTCTTCACCACCCTGCGTATCAGCGTCATCGAGATCGATGGTGCTGTAACGTACCGCCAGTTCCCAGGCACCGATACCGCCCTTACCGACCACACTCTTCGGGCTCACGCGGCCAAATACACCTTTCTTGTACTTCCGAGACTCGCCGGTGAGGAACCAGCTGCCAAAGGCATACCAGCCGTTAAAATCCGGGTCGCTGACCTGGTCGCTCTGTGCAGCGACCCCCATGTACTCGCCCTGTAAGGAGAACGGACCCAGGACCGTGGCGGCTTCCAGGCCATAGCGCACGAAGTTATCCGGCTCGGGGATATCCTCGGTGTCCACCAGGCGCGTATCGGTCTTATGCGACTCGGGACGGGAGCGGAAGCGGACATCGTTGTCATTGGGGTCTTGCCAGGCGCCGGCCAGACCCAGGTGGAATACCCTGGTTTTTTCATTCCAGGGCGCCCAGGTGAGGCGTGCGCCGGCACCGTAGCCCTCATCGCCTTCAGTTTCGTCACCTTCTTCCCGCCCGTACACAGACGCACCCCAGGTCCAGTGATCACCAGCGTAGTTGGCTCCCAGACCAATGCGAAAGCTGGTCGCGAAGGCGTCGGTGGCCATGGAACGTTCCATGAAGGTGATGTATTTCGAACTGGTCAGTTCTTCCAGACCAAAGGGCTGCTTGAACTGCCCAATCCTGAGCTTGACGGGTTTGAATCCCGTATAGCCGATATAGGCGTTCTTGATCTCGGTTTCATTTCCGGCAAAATCGTATTGCCCCTTGAAGTTCCACACGTCGTACATGGTACCTTCGACAAACAGCCGGGCGCGGCGGAACTCGGTGCCGTTTTCACCGTCGAGATTGACGTTATCCTCGTCATACCAGGCGGCGTCCACCTGAACGCGACCGCCCAGTCTGGTTTCGAACTTGCCGTCGTCACTGCTTATCTTGATCTCTGCCACGGCTGCGGGCCCACCGGCTATCGCCAGTACAACAGTCATACACAGCTTCGAAATCCTGCTGGGTTTCATACAATGATCTCTCTTCAACTTAGAAGATTTATAGGCTGAACGCGGTATTACCATAAGTTATGAATCGATTCGCCTGTGGTGCAACAAGTTTAACCCCCAATATACCAGTCTTTCGAGTTCAGGAGGGGGCGGCTTCGGAGTAGGCCGCGCAGGCGTGGGCAGGACGGGGAGGGCGATAATTCTAATGCGGGGACCGGACGATGAACAGGATAAAAAAATCAACAAAGTCAGGATGTAGAATATTTTTTTGTTGGTCTTAGTTAACTTTTTAACGATGCGGTCGATAGTTATCGTATGACGAGGGTCACGCCCTGCGATCGCAGCCATGATTCTCGTAACCAGCATGTTTTGATTAGGGCTACCCTTGGCGAAAGACGGGGGGCGCAAAGTTACCGGTCTAAGGGGATGACCTATGACAGCGGGACTGCCGGAACAAGCAGCGAATCTATTGTGGGCTCTCGCGCCCGCACCATTCTCTATGGCGGTCCCGCATTGGGGGGGGCAGGCTGGTAGTGGCTGAAAGATCCTCGACGACAATGGCAACCTTGGCAGATCTCGAGCTGTTTCACGGCGAGGGCTCGGAGGTCCTCGAATGGGTTATGCATTCCTGTGGGGTACAATCGTTTGTGCCCGGAGAGGTTCTGCTCGACCCCAGCCGCGACAATGATGAGTTTTACATCATCCTGGCCGGGCGTGCCGAAGTGAGGTTTTCGCACGAGAAACCGTGCCCAAGTGTTTATCTGGAGTCAGGTGAATGTGCCGGCGAGATGTCCATTTTCGAGGATGCTCGCCCCTCAGCCACTGTGGTTACGGATTCTCACTGCCACGTGTTGGTGATGAGTGCCAAGGTCGTGTGGACGTTGATCGACCGCTCTCAGGTGGTGGCCCGTAATCTGCTGCATATCCTATCTGCACGCGTGCGCAGAAATAATGTGGCGCTGATGCAAAGCCACGTTCAGCAACGTATTCACGAGCGTGATGCCCATTGCGATGCACTCACTGGTCTTTATAACAGACGTTGGATGGATCGCGTACTGGTCAGGCTTGTGGAGCGCTGTGCAGAAGCACGGCAGCCGCTAGGCTTACTCATGGTCGACACCGATCATTTCAAGCGTTACAACGATGATTATGGGCATTTGGCAGGGGACCACGTGCTGCAAGCCATCGCTGCGGCGATTACGGAAAACGTGCGCTCGATCGGTCAAGCCTGCCGCTACGGTGGTGATGAGTTTGTGGTGGTTCTGCCACAGGTGGGTCCGGCCGAAGTCATGCAGATTGCCGAGCGCTTGTGCAAGTCGGTCGGTGGACGGACCGTACACCGGAACGGCGATTCGCTACCGTTCCCGCCAAGTGTATCAATCGGTGTTGCAGCTCTTGGACCGGGGATGAACGTACGGCAGTTGCTGGCTACGGCGGATGCTGCTCTGTACCGTGCCAAGGTTGCCGGACGCAACGTGGTATCTCGTTAGGGGTTTGCGCCAATAGAACCAGCTACATTGGGTGCGTGCCATTTTTCGCTGCGGCCTGAGATGAGCAGGTCGAGGCTCGAGACATAAAAAAGCCAGCGTCTCATCAGTAGACAAGACGCTGGCTCGTTGCTGATGCGGAGGAGCATTCACAGCAACACACAGTAATTGTAACGACAATCTGTGCTGTCTCTTTTATCGGCCAGTCCGCCAGATTCCTTAGCGCCAGCTTGCCCGAGGATGAAAACCTCACCAAATCAAGGCTATATTTCGGTTTTTCCTGTCCCGGCTGTATTCCAGGAGGGAGCGGTGTGTGGAAAGACACGAGCCCGGCGCCAGCATCCGGGATCCCCGTGAGAAATGCTAGTCGTTGACACAGGCTGATCGGGCTGGAGTGTTTAACAGGCTCATCAACTCGTCGGCTGTTTTAGGCCTACTGTACAGAAATCCCTGCATCTCGTCACAACCAATCGAAGTCAATAGCTCCCTTTGGGCCTGCGTCTCTACGCCTTCTGCGACCACGCTTAGATTGAGGCTGTGGCCCAGGACGACGATTGCCTTGGCAAGCGCGATATCATTAGCATCCTGTGGAATGTCACGCACGAAAGAGCGATCGATCTTGAGGCGATCAACGGGAAAGCGTTTTAAATAACTCAGTGACGAATAACCTGTTCCGAAATCATCAATTGCTATCGTCGTTCCCAGCCCCCGCAACGCATCAAGCGTCTTCGCTGCCTGCTCCGCTTGGTGCATCACAGAACTCTCCGTCAGTTCCAGTTCCAGATAAGATGGATCAAGCCCCGTATCTTCCAGGACATCACGGACTTCCCGAACAATACTTGTCTGCCGGAGTTGTCTCCCAGATAGATTGACCGCAATGCGGAATGGTTTCAATCCACGCTTCTGCCAGATTTTGGCTTGTGCACAGGCGGTGCGCAGGACCCAATTCCCGATGGCTCCTATCAGGCCGTTCTCTTCGGCAAGCGGAATAAACCTGGCCGGGGATATCACTCCAATTTCTGGATGCCGCCAGCGCACCAGTGCTTCCACGCCAACAACATTCCCGCTCTGCAGCGATACTTGTGGCTGGAAGTGAAGGAAAAGCTCTTCGCGCTCCAGTGCGCGATACAGATTCGCCTCAAGGGCAAGGGAATCACATGCCCTTGCGGTAAGCTCTTTCGAATAGAAGTGGTATCCGTTACGCCCCTCGCTCTTAGCCATGTACATCGCCGCGTCGGCGTTCTTCAGCAACGCCGTTGTATCCCGTCCATCCCGGGGATAGATGCTGATGCCGATACTGGCCGACACAAATACATCCTGTCCTTCGAGCACGAAAGGTTTCAACAAGTCGTCAAGGATTTTCTGGGCGACCGTCGCGGCATAGCGGGCGTCCTTAAGAGACTCAAGCACGATAGTAAGCTCGTCGCCACCCAGCCGGGCGACCGTATCCTCTTCACGAACGGATACCAACAATCGTTCCGCGACCAGCTGCAAGAGGCGGTCGCCGACGGGATGCCCCATAGAGTCATTAACCTTCTTAAAGTGATCCAGGTCCAGAAACAGCACGGCAACATTAATACCCTCACTGCGTGCATGTTGCAGAGAGTGTTCCAGACGGGCGTTGAGCAGCAGCCGGTTTGGGAGACCGGTCAGGGCATCATGATGCGCCAAATGATGAAGTTGTGCCTCGGACTCTTTGAGGGGGCTGATGTCGGAGAACATGCCGACGTAATGCGTGAGTCTTCCGCCATCGTCTCGAACGGCACTGATTGTCAGCCACTTTGGAAATACCTCACCATTCTTGCGCCGACCTGAAATCTCACCCTTCCATTCCCCGTGTTGCAGGAGCGATGACCACATGCTTTTGTAGAACTCCCGGTCATGTCGATCGGACCTGAGAATGCTGGCATTCTTGCCCAGCACCTCTTTCTCAGCATAACCCGTGATGCTGGTGAAGGCCCTGTTTACCGCTATGATCTTTGCATCGGCGTCGGTGATCATTACGCCTTCCGCGGCACTCTCGAAAACAGTAGCAGATTGTCGCAATATGGATTCAGTTTGCCTCTGCGCTTCGACAAGACGTCGAATCTCCCCCATGATCCTCCATACAACCAGCGACCCCAGCAGCAGCGCGGCAGTGAATATCGTCAACAGGTGACCTCTGCTTGTGGCCTGCAGAGCATTCAATTCGCTGTTGATATCGTTCCTGGCTATGGTGTGTAGGCGACGCAGTTGCTCGATACTGTGCGTAAAACTGCCCAGCAGAAGCGTCTCAGTATTGGCGAAAGGGCCCATACCGCTGACGCCCGCTTCCCCCAACATGACTTTGATCCTGGCGAACTGCCTGCTCGCCTTACCGATGATGGGCTTGTAGCGGGCTGACTGGTCGGACATTGCTCCGTATGCTTCCTGCAATTGGCTGATAGCCTGAGTGTTCTTTTCGATCAGGTAAACAGCATCGGTGTATTCATTTTGCGATCGGCCTTGTCCATCAGAACGCTGTACATAATTCTGATCCTTGTCCAGGGGGGGGAGGATGCGCAACACCTCTTCCTTGATCTGAGTGCAATACAGGATGGTCTCCAGGTGGTAATGATTGGCGACTTCTTCCATCTGGTCAATCAGATGGTCGCGCCAGTAGAGGTAAGTGATCAAGGAGAACGACAGGATCAGGATAGTCGCGACCAGCAAACGAACGTAATCGCGAACAGCAGAGAGTTTGGACTTTGACTTCGGATGGTAAGCGCTCACTGCTACAAAACACCGAAACTGGTCATGACCTGTTTCAGCATCGAGAAGTCTTCAATGCTGGCCGGATAGAAGCCGGAGGCACTCATATTCGACAATATGGTTTCGTGTTGCGGGTTGTCGATAGAAAGCTTCAGGAATGCCTGCTGGATTCTTTCGCTATCCACAGGGTGGATCCGGGGGTGCAAGGTCCAGACGTAGTCAGGATAGGGTGGTGTTGTCCAAATGATCCGGATATCCCCCGGTCGGAGGCGTCCATCCGCAAACATTTTGCGGACGATTGCCGAATTGACCATCCCCGCGTCAACCTCACCATCCCGTACCCAGTAAGCGGTGCGGTCATGTTTTCCTGAATACCGGATGCTACGGAAATACTTCTCTGGGTTAACACCGCGCTCCACCTGCAGGAAATGGCGCGGCATCAGGTGCCCTGAGGTGGACAGCCTGGAGCCAAAACTGAAACGTTTGCCCTGAAGTTCCTCGAAGGTCTGGTCGCCGGCCACCACCAGCACGCTGGTAAAGCGGCTGTCCACATCCCGCATGACCAGCGGCATGGCGTCATATTCAGAATTGGCCTTCATGAACGTGACGCCACCGAAATAGGCCAGGTCAATCTGTCCCTCGCCGAACTTTCTCAGCAGATCTTCGTAGCTGTTCGGGACGAGCAGTTCATAAGGGCGCCCGGTTTCTTGTGATAGAAACTCGAATAATGGGGTATATCGCTCCCGCAGTACTTCCTCTCTCTCGTCTGGCAGGATCCCGATGCGCAGGGTCTCATTTGAAGGTTCTTGCTCTGGACCGGAACAGGCAGACAGATGGAATGCCAGCCCGGCACCGATCAGCCAATTCAGAAAATTCCGCAAAGCTGGACTCCCTCCGGATAAAACGCCAGGCCACACTAATGGCGACCAGTAAACTGATGATCCCCTCTCGGGTATATCGACGGGCCGCAACTTAACTTAATGTAGTATGTGCTTAATGGCAACAGGATCCTGCGTATCTGAAGTTAATGTTTTTTCTTCTCCATATTCAATTTACCCTTGCTGAATTCAAACCTTTACTGTACTCGCCGACAGACAGGGCTGATGGTTTATACCCGGCTCTATTGTCGTAATCAAATGGAGCGCACAGAGATGACAGTTCGGCTTTTTCATCTCGCCAATCATGATGCTTTACAGGGCTTGCCAACCGTAACCTCCTTTCTGATCGGCTGAACCATGCGATATCCCAGGCTGCCCGGCAGAAAGGGCAGCTGGCGGTCCTGTTTTTGGATTTGGAGGATTTCAAGGGTGTGAATGACAGGTCTGGGCATGATGCCGGTGATGGCGTGCTGAAGCGTGCTGCAGACCGATTACGCACTTGTGTGAGAGCAGGGGATACCATCGCCAGACTGGGGGGGATGAGTTTGTACTGGTGCTGGAAAATATAAACGGTCAGCAGGACGTAGACCATGTCGTCTAGAAAATCAAAACCGGCTTCGAACAGCTATTTTATGTGGATTCTCATTCGATAATACAGGGGATCAGCATCGGGTCGGCCATATATCCGGGTGATGGTACGGATATGGACACGCTGATCAGTTATGCAGATTCAAGTATGCACAGGAATAAGCGTTCTAATTGAAAAAAGCCGGCTGTTGCGAGCACAGAGCGGGACGGGCCATGGCATAAAAAAGCCAGCGCCTTTGGAGGAGACCCGGCGCTGGCAGTTAGCTGGATGGAAGGAGTATTCACAGCAACACACAGCTTATTGTAACGACGTGCCATGCTGCCTCTGTTTGTCGGCCGGGTCGCGGGATTTCTTAACGCCATGCAGCAGTGATTTGTCGCGCAGCTGGAACCGTGTCTAAGCCAACCTGGTTTTCGAGCGGGGCCACTTTTATTGCGGTCTGAAACCCTGGTTGCGTATCCAGGAAAACGAGGAAGACGATGATAACCCGGATATCGAGGATTATCCTGGTTACAGAGTCACGCCAGTTCTAACAGTAATCCCTCGCGGGGGTGATAAAAGTTTTCCACAGATGCTGTGTATAAGTGTGTGGATGAAATCCTTTAAAAGATCCCTGATCCCTATAAAAATGGTCGTTTTATTAAATTGGCTGTTTTTTAGCCAATCTTACTATAGTTATATAAAACATATTGTTATGTAATGTTTGTAGACTTCATGTCAAGTCATTGTCGTTTCATGCAGACATATCGTTATTGCGGTATGCCCGTTGTGAATAACATCTTTGCTTTCACCACCGATAGTTTGATCGCTGCGGGCAGCGCTTGCGTAACGCCTTAATAACAGGGTCATAACGTGCGTCACGATAGTAGGCGGCCTTCCACTGGTCCCGGTGCAGTCGCTTGATATCGCTACGGCTGGGTCCATTAATGTTGAGAAAACCATATTCTTCGTAAAAGGCCAGTTTAGGATCGCATCGCCAATCGGAATCATATCCACGCCACAGGGCGTTGGCTGTTGCCGCAGGTAACAGGACGGTAGCTGCCAAAACGCAAGCCAACATTTTTTTGTTATTTACAGGTAGAAACGATCTGTTCATGACGAAGCTCCCAGTTTTAATCGTGTGTGGTCAAAAACTAATCGGTATTCAGATATCAGCATCTTAACAGCTATTGCAGGTCCCTCAATGCCTTTGTATCTTCCGGCCATGTCTGTGTAAACAGTGCGATTCAAGTACTGCCGGCCACTTCGGCTGCTCTGCTTTCTTGGTAGAAACAGTAGTGGCTGCCTTTATGCGTCTTGGCCTGGTACATTGCTTTATCAGCGGACTGGATCAGCGTCTGGCTGTCGGAGCCATCATCAGGACCAATAGCTATGCCAACACTGGTTTGAACCACTATTTCCTGCCCATCAATTTGTACGGGTTGTGATACCCCGTCAATAATTTTTTCTGCTACCCGCGCGAGCCCGGCTCGCGATTCGCATGATTCGGTCAGGATCACGAATTCATCGCCTCCGAAACGCGCCACTGTATCCCCGTCTCTGAGCACGGATTGCAGACGACCCGCTACCGCCTGCAGCAGGGAATCACCGACGGTGTGTCCCAGTGTATCGTTGATATCCTTAAATCCATCGAGGTCAAAAAACAGCAGCGCGACCTGGGTGTTGAGACGTGCCAGTACGCTCAAGGCATGTTCCAGGCGCTCAGTGAGCATTAGCCGGTTGGGCAAGCCGGTCAGTGGGTCATGGTAAGCGAGCAAATCGACATTAGCCTGCTGCCGCTTGATGGGCGTTATATCCGAGAATATCGATACGTAATGGGTTAGTTTACCGGTATCAGTATTGTAAATCGGACTGATCGTATACCAGGAGGGGTAGATTTCCCCGTTCTTGCGACGGCTCCAGATTTCACCCTTCCAGAAACCTTTTTTCTCCAGTGAAAGCCGGATATTGTCGTAGAAGGCTTCATTATGCCGGCTTGATTTTAGGAAAAGCAGGTTTTTACCCTTAACCTCATCCAGCGTATAGCCGGTGAGCGTGATGAAAGCCGGATTAACGGATACGATGCTGTGCCTCCTGTCGATAATGATTACGCCTTGATCGGTGGACTCGAAGACCGCCGCTGTCAGATTCAGTTTCTCTTCGGCCTGTCGACGCCCTGTTATGTCTTCAGCAACACAGAGCAGGTAAGTGCGACGGTCGTGCTCGTCGGAGACCGGCGTAATCCGGGTACGGAACTGTCGTTTACCCTCAAGCGGGGTGACGAGTTCCACCTCCCTGAAATCGGCAGTGTTTTCGTCCTCGACCGGGTCGCCACCTTGTTGAAAAAGGGTGTCTGCCAGGTGCATTGGCAGGCTGTCCTGGTCGCTGGAGTCAATGAGCCGTTCGCGCGGACAGTCAAGCAGGATTTCTGCAGATCGGTTTACATGCACATAGTACATATTACCTGCATCCCTGATGCAAATTATCTGCGGTACATTTTCCATGAGCGCATTCAGCAACTGCTCCGAATCACGGACTGTTCCGGTAGCCAGTTGCTCGCGCCGCAACAACGAATGCGCATACAGACCGAATAAGATGGGTAGAACAAGCAGGCTGATCAGCATCCCCAGCTCCAGTGCCTGCAGGTCGGACAATTCAGCGAGCCAGTCTCCATGGCGAGACGAAAGCACGTGTATCAAGGTGTCAGCGCCCATCAATCCGATGCCAAGAAGAATGGCTATTGCTATGAGTCTATGGCGCCGTAACCAAGCCATCTGACACCTCATTCGAACCCTACAAACCTGTTATCAGACAATATTACGGATAATCGCTTCGTGCAACGATCAAATTCTTTCCTGTGGTTCAAAAATTCAGAATGTAACAAAATCCAGAATCCACCGGGTAAAGAGGGCGTTATCGGGCGCTACGGCCAATGAAGCGAGGCCGGCCTCTACAAGTTCATCCCCGAGAATCTGCCGGCGATGATTCATCAAGGCCCTGGAGTAGGCTGGCAACCATTCGGGGTGCCCCTGAATGCTGAGAAAATGGTTTCCCCACTGCACGACGAAACAGGGGCAGAAGTCACTCGAAGCGATGATCTGGGTGTCATCCGGGAGCCGGGTTATCTGGTCCTGGTGGCTGACAATAATGTTCAGTTCCTCCGCTGGCTCTTTCATCCATTCGGGATGGGCAATAACACGGTTCTTAGCAACACCAACCCCCCATCCTTGCGGGGACTTTGCAACTTGCCCTTGACGCGCCATGGCGATGATCTGGTGACCGAAACAGATGCCAATGAGTTTCTTTTGTTGCTTATCCAGGCGTTGTACGAAGCTGATCAATTGCTTGATCCAGGTCAAGTCCTGGTAGGCAGTCGCCTTGCTGCCGGTGGTGATATAGAAATCATAGGCGTCAAGGTCGTCGGGATATTCACCCTGCTGTGCATCGAA